>Ga0233431_1000759_pt1 | contig 64919 bp, 65 predicted proteins | sample SI_118_April2016_FD_179867 | JGI IMG/M metagenome (GOLD analysis project Ga0233431, IMG submission 179867) | Seawater microbial communities from Saanich Inlet, British Columbia, Canada - SI_118_April2016_200_MG | ecosystem: Environmental > Aquatic > Marine > Inlet | place: Canada: British...
CCTCCACGATACGTACAACCGATATGATTTTCAACAAAACGCATACTTGATCACAAATTGGCTGTTAATCCCAGAGGCTCTGGGAATGCAGGTTTGCGGGAATCCAACCGTTATTTGCGGTCATAGTAATATTTCCTTCCGTAGGCTTATCCAAGCATCCGATAATATTCAACATAGTGGTTTTCCCGCTTCCGGAAGGCCCCACGAAAGATACAAAGGCCGCCTCCTCAATGGATAGTGTTATATTTCTGAGCGCAGGGACCTGAACCTCACCCATCTGATAATTCTTAGAAATGTTGTCGATTTCAACCAAGGCCATCATATCCTCCTCAAATCTTTCGTGCCGCATTCATCTCTTGCGACAGTGTTTCAATACAGTATATTGCCTTTTCGCTAGTATAAAGTAGCAATTATTATACCAGGCTGGAAAACTCGTTGCTGAATATAGTTGTTAAGATAATAGAGTTAGAGTTGAGTCAATGACTAGTAATATCTATGATTATGAAGCATAAAAATCTTATTCTGCAATATAAGGGTAGAAGTATGTAGAAATATAATATGGATGGCTATTTCAACAGAGTGGAGTGGGTATTAAATATCCGATTTGATTTTACCAAGGGGGTTAAGCGGGTAATAAATACCCGCTATTTGTGTTCTCAGACTGCGAAAAGGTTGATTGGGTCACATTTTTCAAAGATTAAGGGGCAGTCACTGACCACCCCTCAATTCCGTGCAATAAATGTAGCCTCTTTGAAACCGATTTAAGATGCTTCAGTAGGTTTCTTCTCCAGCATAGCGATGCGCTCAATAATTGCATCCAGCGAGTTTTTCATATAGCCGGCTTGAGCCTTAAGCATATCGACTTCACCGGCTGCATCCGCTGGAAAACCCGGATCGATTGCGGGCGGAAACCAACCGTACCCACTACCGGCCCTGCGCCCTCTGTCCATGCGAAGACCGACGCCACCTCTGAACCCGCGCCTTAAACCCAAACCTCTGTTACTCCCTCTATAAAATCGGGGATCAAGTCCGGCACTATCCAGGTGGCAACGTCCTCTTGCCCCACCGGTCATGGGACCTTCACCCATGGGGCCTGTTCTGTTAAAACCTGGCATGGTATTGCCTCCTTTGTTTGTTATAAGTTGTTTGATCGATACGATTATCTTCGGCCGCCTTTTCCGCGGCCTTTTCCCCCCCCTTTACCGGCGCCTCTACCGGAGCCCTGACCGGAGCCCTGACCGGAACCCTGACCGGAACCCCTGGAATCCTGACTGGAACCCCTGGAATCCTGACCGGAACCCCTGGAATCCGGATTACATGATCCCTGACCCCGACCGGTTTTCGAACCCTTTCCTCCAGGACCTGTTCCATCTTTTCTAGGCATATTCATCACCTCCTTTCAATTTTGGGATATAAAATTTAGTCTATACACCGCGCCCCCTTCCGCCTCTTCTGCGGCGACGACGCATACCGCGAAATTCATAGGTCCCTCCGGCTATCATCAACGCTTTTCCGGTAACAATCGCCTCTGCCAAGACGCTACGCGCCCGGGTCAAGATTCTACCGTAGGTATGTCGGGAAACCTCCATCATTTGGGCGGCGGTTTCCTGATCAAGGTGCTCAAAATCACTTAGCCGGATAGCCTCCAGTTCTTCAACCGACATGGAGACTTCACCACTTACAGCCACCCCTTGTGGTACAAAAGCAGCGATCACCGGATATGCGGATACGAATCTCGGTTTCTTGGGCCGTGGCATCTATCCTCCTTACATTATGCTCGTTTGATCAAAATATAATCCTTATTATTTATCATGTCAATAGTAATTATGCTCATATGATCATAATTTATGAGATATGGCCGATCAGGGGATAAAAACAGAAGAGATCTCAACCCACGGTTTTTTGAATGGTGGAAAGAATTTTCAAACTATATTAGAAATCACTTTGACGTCATATCCCTTTTCGTTCATATCAAGGGCATTTAGAAGTACATGAATAAAGCACATAAAATCGCCATTAAAAGCAAATAGAGCAACTCTCCTCATTGCACACCTCCCGGCAAATGGTATGATCTATGATCTCTACGAGCGAATTATCCCTTCGATATGATCCATACTTACTGCTGGACCTTTTCCGTCAATTTCAACATTTGTTCTTTTGAATACCCAATGAGCTGCCAGGCCTCCTGATATATCGGCTTCCCGTTTTCACCGAAGGGGTCTTTCAGGACTTTCCGGTTGAAAAAAGGAGATGGACTGGAATGGCACTCCACGCATCCGGCAGCCCCTAGAGCAAACTCACCGGTTACGATATTATGGCTGAGCGCAAAAGGCTCACAACAGGTAAATCCGCCTTCATGGCACGGCATGGTCTCCTTGTGCAACTGGTTGTTTTCAAGATAGTAGATCATTCCCCCTTTTACCAGGACCGGGGTGTGATAGACGAGGGGTGCGCCGAACCGGTCTTTCGCCTTCAACAAAAGCCGGAGATAGGTTTCAATTTCATTTAACCTGTTGACTTCTTTGGATCCGTTCAACGCCTTCAGCAATACTGCATTGCTGATGGAAAATTTATTTTTTACTACTGCACCGGTAAAATCCCTGATGCGCCAAAGAAAAATCGGGATCACCCGGTGGGATGCACGATCCCAATCTCCCCACCACACAGATTGCATGGGATCGATGGGTTTGATTCTTCCTTTGTATCTTAAAAAAGCCGGATACCAACGGGTTTTCGAAATTCCCGCCAGGCGATAGGCCGGGTTCAGGGGATCATTGGAGATCAATCGGGAGGTTAGATAGTGGATGGTTTTTCCGGTAGTGGCATTATCGATAGCGGCCGTTGCTGGAGTATCCTTATAGGGAATATGACATGATTCACACGTCATTTTCTCTATATGGATATCGGAAAATGGATGCTCCGGCTTTGGCGCACGGGAATCTTTTCCTTCCAGATGACATTCAGTGCAGGTTTGCATGCCATTGTCGATATCGTCCCGAACCGATCCCACCAAGGCGTCTCCTTTGGCTATTTCATGATCTTCTCCGCCGGGGTGGCAATAGATGCAGTCCAATCCCTTGGCTTTATGGACATCCGTCATCGCATCCCAAGATCTGCCCCGCTTCTTTCGATCGGGTTCCACATGACAAGCCCAGCAATTAGTATCCGGAACCTCACGTGTGATTTGCTTGGCCAGGTTCTCGGGATCCGCAATATCGATTCGCCCGTAATCGATGGAAAAAGAGACCGCTTTGGTCTGTATGCTCGACAACGGCGGTTTATCTGTCTCTATATCCTTATACCATCCGGCTCCGATTGTGGGGGCTGCGGAAAAGAATCCCCCTCGAATGGCCAATGCCCGTGATTTCCAGTCATAGCCCTTCAAGTGACACATCAGGCAGTCGGCTTCACTCACCCCGCTCTTAACCCAATCCGACTGGTAATAATCGCCGTCAAGGAAATTATCGCCTTTCGGCTGGATGAAATTCTTAGGGTCCCTTGCAAATTCGTCATACCGATTGCCTTCCCGGTCGTATTCGGATGGACCGCCGCCCGGATGACAGACCCCGCAGACCTTTGCCCAATAGAAGGACGGTTTGTCCATGTCTGAACGCCGCATGTTCACCTTTCTAGCCAACTGGCTGGAATCGGCAGAGGGTGGTCACCATTTGCCATACATGCCTCTGGATATTAGCCAAGGATTTTTGGAATCCAGACCATCATGAACGATGATGTTTCCGTCGGCATCGGTTCGTCCCTGCTGGAAGTGGTATGCATTGGTGATCAGGTCATAGTCGTGACATTCACCACAGGTGGTTTTCGGGCTGTAAGAAACATTGCTATCCATTGAAATTTCATTGCCGTTTCGATCCATCAGTACAACAGGCGGGTGTTCCGATTCTTTCGTGGACAATGCGAGTTCCGGCCCAAAGGCAAAGATAAACCATGTAGATAAGAATATAACGACCATTTTCTTCATATTACACCTTGCTTCCTATAAGGTTTGTAACCTTAACAATAACCAATGTGATATCATCCTCTTGTTCCTCATCTCCGCAAAACGCCCCAACCGCATCAATGATCGATTGAACGATGGCCTCTGCGGAGGTTGATGCATATTTACGAATGGTAGATTTCAAGCGTTCCTTTCCAAAAGGCTCCCCCCTCGGATTGTGCGCTTCCCATATCCCATCTGTACCGATACATATGATTTGACCCGGCTTGATCCCCTGTGAATGTTCCTCATAATTTGTATCTTCCATCACTCCCAGGGCTAAGCCCTTTCCCTTTAGATCGATAAACGCGTCGGTAACCGGGTCATAGATAATTGCGGGATCGTGGCCGGCGGTCACCCACTCCATGCTGTTTTTGTTTCGATCGATTCGGGTGAAAAAAAGGGTCATAAATTGACCGGAATTATCCACATCGTGAGTAAATTCTTTGTTAATATCATGGAAAATATCTTTAAGCCTTCCATGCATGGATGAGCGTAATCGTAAAAAAGCCCGTGCGGTCGCCATAAGAAGCGCTGATTGGATGCCGTGGTCTGAGACATCTCCTACGACAATGCAAATCTTATCCGCAGTATGATCACTTTGACACAGGTAATCATAATAGTCTCCCCCCGTACTTTCGCAATAGATACTTTTCCCTGCAATATCCAATCCTTTTATGATTGGATCCTTTTTGGGCAGAAGATTCTGTTGAACTTCTCTGGCCAGGTTCAGTGCATGGCGCATCTGATCCCGCTGTTTTAAGCCTTCCACCATTTGGTTAAACGATTGTACCAACTTACTGATCTCATCTGTGCCTTTTTGAACAGGGAGAGGCTCAATATCACCAGAGGCAACTCTGGTGGAAGCTTCCGCCACTGCTGTCACAGGCCCTATTATTCGCCGTTTGAGAAAAAAAAGCGTGCTCACAACCAGGAGAACTGCTGCCAAGGCAAATCCCAATACCACCCGCCTGTTGAGTCGCCAGTATTGTTTTTTGATCATTGCGAAAGTACGTCTTATGTCCAGATCCACCTTTATTAAGGCTACGATAGCCCCTTTGCGGTTGCGAACGGGATGAATCACTTTCATGACAAGGATTTCAGGCTTGCCGGGTTCTTGTTTGAGCACCTTAATTTCCCGTGTCACCATCGGACGGCCGGATGCTATAACTTTTTCTAAATCTTCACTTGAGCGTCTTTGGCCTATTTTGTCAGGTTTTGTGTGGTCTATAATGTAACCCTGTGGGTCCAAAACCACTGCCCTGACAATAATAAAGTTAAGGTTTCCCTTCAGGAAATTTGCTTTTTTATCTAGCAGTTCGGAAAGGTGAGAAGACTCTTTACCGATTACAAGCCTGCGTATAGAGGTCTCCATAGCCGAAAGGAATATGGTAGCCTTGTTTTCTGCCTCACTCATTAGCACTTCTGTCATGTTCTTTCGGAAAATATACAAGCTCAATGCCAGGAATACCAAAACAGTTCCGAATACAATAAGGACGGCTTGTAGGAAAATACTGGTTTTAAAGATACGGTTTGTTTTTTTCATGTCGGTAACTTAGAAATAATACCCGACTCTTAATTAGATCCATAAACCTTCAGCTATGCTGATGGTCCAAGCTATGCTATGCGGGTGAGTTAGAGATTTACAAAAAAGAATACCTCCATGAGAATTGGGTTGAGGTGACCCTAAAATTTAAAAGGAGGAATTCAATAAACCAGTTTAAAAAATTATCACACGCAGTATGGCAATGCAAATACCATGTGGTGTGGTGCCCGAAATACCGAATTCGGATATTGCGAGGCGAAATTGGTAAATCGGTTCGAGAAATTGTTCGGCAATTATGTGAATGGCGAAACGATTGAGATCGTGGAGGGCAATATCCAAAACGACCATATCCATCCGGTTCTATCGATTCCGCCAAAATATTCCGTGTCGGAAGCTGTTGGATTTTTAAAGGGAAAGAGTGTCATAAAAATATTCGATTTCCATCATGAACTCAAACGACGATATTGGGGTCGACATTTCTGGTCCAAAGGCTATTGTGTTCGCGAACTGTGAAACGGTTTTATAGGTCGCCATTTTCAAATATTAAGGGGCAGTCACTTGACCACCCCTTAATACAATGCAGTAAATGTAGCCTCCCTGCAGCCGATTTAAGTTGCTTCGGTGGAATTATTCTCCAGCGCTTCGATGCGCTCATTAATTGCATCCAGCGAGTTTTTCATATAGCCGGCTTGAGCCTTAAGCATATCGACTTCACCGGCTGCATCCGCTGGAAAACCCGGATCGATTGCGGGCGGAAACCAACCGTACCCACTACCGGCCCTGCGCCCTCTGTCCATGCGAAGACCGACGCCACCTCTGAACCCGCGCCTTAAACCCAAACCTCTGTTACTCCCTCTATAAAATCGGGGATCAAGTCCGGCACTATCCAGGTGGCAACGTCCTCTTGCCCCACCGGTCATGGGACCTTCACCCATGGGGCCTGTTCTGTTAAAACCTGGCATGGTATTGCCTCCTTTGTTTGTTATAAGTTGTTTGATCGATACGATTATCTTCGGCCGCCTTTTCCGCGGCCTTTTCCCCCCCCTTTACCGGCGCCTCTACCGGAGCCCTGACCGGAGCCCTGACCGGAACCCTGACCGGAACCCCTGGAATCCTGACTGGAACCCCTGGAATCCTGACCGGAACCCCTGGAATCCGGATTACATGATCCCTGACCCCGACCGGTTTTCGAACCCTTTCCTCCAGGACCTGTTCCATCTTTTCTAGGCATATTCATCACCTCCTTTCAATTTTGGGATATAAAATTTAGTCTATACACCGCGCCCCCTTCCGCCTCTTCTGCGGCGACGACGCATACCGCGAAATTCATAGGTCCCTCCGGCTATCATCAACGCTTTTCCGGTAACAATCGCCTCTGCCAAGACGCTACGCGCCCGGGTCAAGATTCTACCGTAGGTATGTCGGGAAACCTCCATCATTTGGGCGGCGGTTTCCTGATCAAGGTGCTCAAAATCACTTAGCCGGATAGCCTCCAGTTCTTCAACCGACATGGAGACTTCACCACTTACAGCCACCCCTTGTGGTACAAAAGCAGCGATCACCGGATATGCGGATACGAATCTCGGTTTCTTGGGCCGTGGCATCTTTGGCTCTCCGTATTATGCTCATTTGAGCATAATTTAATTATTATTTGTCATGGTGTCAATAAGAAATATGCTCATATGATCAAAAAATATCTTATTTCTTGAAAAAGGCGTTAAAAGAACCCGCGATCCTGCTTAATGGTTCTTGGGTGGCAGAAAAAATCTTCAAATCAGAAATGGTCGTTCCCTATTTGGGATCTTATATTTTGATGCTTTCTCTGCTGAACAGCCAGATTTCATGTTTCCGTCACCTTAATGATTACCAATGTGATATCATGCGCTTTTATGCTTAATATACAACATTCGGGAACAACTCAAGGTTGGTATGCGGAAGAAACAGAGCCGATGTGAACTCATTCATGTAGCTGTTGTTTCTGGAAAAATCGATATAGGTCATATTGCTACAGATTTCACGAGCCTCACGACGGTACGCATTAGACAGCAGGGCCATGTATGCCCCGACGATGGAACTGTTGCCCATATAGTGGAATTTATCCCGTTCGATATCCGGCAACAAACCGATGCGTATAGCCTTTTCGATGTTGAGATACTGGCCGAATCCGCCGGAGATAAATACCCGTTTCACCAAGGAAAAATCCAGGCCTGCTTGGGCGAGTAGTGTGGTAAAGCCGGCATACACGGCGCCTTTGCTGTAGAGCAAATTTTTCAGGTCGGGCTCGGTGAAAACGATATCTTCCTGCATCGGTGTTTGGTCAGCAAAGGCCAGAATATAGGCGGATTCATCTCCCAATTGCCTGATCCTGCGGTGTTTAATGTCTTTCTGTAACCGACCGCTGCGGTCAATAATACCCACTTTGAGCAGTTCTGATATAAGATCGATCATTCCCGAGCCGCAAATACCCCGGGGAAGCTCGTCACCCACCGTAGAAAAGTCAGGTTCCAGGGTTTTCGTATCGATGGTGATCTTTTCAATGGCCCCCTGCTCGGCCCGCATCCCCCACCGGATCCCCCCGCCTTCAAAAGCGGGTCCGGCACTGCATGCTGCGGTCATGAGCCAGTCCTTGTTTCCCAGCACGATTTCTCCGTTGGTGCCCACATCGATGAACAGGGTCAACGGCTCTTCCCGGTGGAATCCGGTATAGAGCAGACCGGATACGATATCGCCGCCCACAAAGCTGGCCGGTCCGGGCATGACGAAAACGGCGGCAATCGGGTTTACTTTCAAACCGATTTCTCCAGCCTGCAAAATTGGAAATTCTGAAACCGTCGGAATGTAGGGCTCTCGCCGGATGTAGCGCGGTTCGATTTGGAGTAGCAGGTGGGCCATGTTCGTATTACCGGACAAAACGATATTCATTACCTGCATGGAATCGGCACCGGCGCTGTCCAATGCCTCTCCGATCAGGCTGTTGATGGTGGATAGCACCATTCGGCTGAGCTTCTTTACGCCGTCTTTCTCGGCACAGACAATGCGATTGATGACGTCATCACCACATGCTGCCTGACCGTTGTGTCCGGACGTGGCGGCAATGATGGAACCATTGGTCATATCCACCAGGTAGACCACGATGGACGTGGTTCCGATATCGATGGCCAGCCCCAGGGGCTGATTTTTACCGTTTCCCGGCCGGACCTCCAGGATTTCATTCGAACATTTCCGCTGGATGATTGAAGCGGTGATTTTCCAACTGTCTTCACGGATAACGTCGGCAAGCTGGCGCATGACCAGGATACCGACATTGAGCCGTTCCACGTCGTAGCCCTCTTTCTTCAGTCCTCTGTTAAGACGGTCCAGATCGCTCACCGAATCTTCAAGGGTCGGTGGAGCCAGATCCAGGGGTATTTCCTTCAGCATGGGATCGATTTCTCTCACCAGCCCTTTGAGCCGTGATGTGACCTCTTGACCCATTCCGGCCACCTGCAGCCGCTTTTTTAAAACTTCTTCCGGTATCCGGACGGTTACATCCCCCATTATCCGGCTCTGGCATGCCAACACGTAGTTGCTCTCTTTTTCCCTGTCGGTCAGCAACGGGGTCGTCTTTTTTTCAACGTCCCCGGACTCAACAACCAGCTTGCATTTTCCGCACGAGCCTTTTCCATTGCATGAGGCATTCAGGTAAATATCGGCTACCTGAGCAGCCTCCAGCAGGCTGCTGCCGGCCGGCACTGCGACCTCTCGGCCCTCAGGTTGAAATATGACCCTGTGCTGAGCTGCTTCGGCTTCGGTTTTTTCCTCAACATCCAAACCCTTCTGGCGCTTATCCATGAACCAAATGGGACAGGATGACCGAAACTTGCAGTAAATCTCAGGGTCTCTGCACCGGAGGCACTCCTCGCACATATAAATGTTGTGCTTCATACACAAGTACCCGGTTTCCTTGCCGGGATGATTCACACATTGTCCCATACTGTTTTTCTCCCGATCTTATTCATCCAAAGCAGTGTCAAGAGCAGAGGATAAGGTTTTTACAGTCTGAAGGCCAACAAACCTGGAAAGTTCTTTGCCTTCCTTGAAAATGATAATCGTTGGTATGCTTTGGATTCCAAGGCTCATTGCAAGATTCTGGTTTTCATCAATATTGATTTTTGAGATGACGGCTTTTTCACTGTACGTTTCTTCAAGTTCCGTTATGATGGGATCCTGGATACGGCAGGGAGCGCACCAGGGTGCGTTAAAATCTACTAGCGATACGCCTTCTTTAATCTCATCTATAAAATCTTTCTGAGATGGCATTTCAATTTTGCTCATGGTTTTTATCTTTCATTCTATTTGTTTTGGCATTGAAATATTGGCCCTGTATCGGGATGATAATCATAAGCGACATCTTGTATAACGCGGGGCTATTCCGCCGCGTTATTCGAAGTTCGATGCATCATGGGGGGTCGTGTTGATTATCCTCCGAAATCACCGGCTCCCAGACTTCGCATGGCCTCTTCGGCGTTTACCCGAAGCGTGGATATGGCGGTGTTGAAGTTTTCCCGTTCGGTCTGAATGTCGTCCATTCCGGTTTCCGGTGTGCAGTTATCCCGGATTTGATCGATCCTCTCGTCCATTTCCGTGATGAGAATATGAAGATCTTCAATGTTGGGAAGTATTTTTTCTCTTTCTCCACCAGGCAGCTGCTCCATTTTTCGGGCTATGTCATAAACGATTGCTTTCCATCCGCTAAGTTCCATTTCCATTGTTTTACAGCAGTTTCTTGCCTTCATGGCTTTCTCCTTTCTTGTTGAATTGATTATTCGTTCGTGGTGAAATGTTCCAAAATCGCCTCTACTGTTTCTGTATTTGTAGATATTAATAATCAAAGTCCGTGCCATGATAGGTTTCCCGCTTAAATTTTGATAAAGAATGGATATAACAGTATGTATTAATACATTATATCAATTTAACGAAATCGAACCGAAGTCGCCCTGAGGACGGATTTTGGAAGCGGTTTGATGCCGAGACTACCGTTACAGGGATGATTGTAACGCAAAGTAACGCTATGGTAACAGTCGTCTAAACATCCGGGTAATCGAGTCTCTCCTGAAGACAGATCGCCCGGAGGGGCCAGTACCATTTATGATGATCAATGGCATACAATTTGCTGACACTAAAACTGTGGACAGGGAAATTCGTTCGGATATAGCCGGATGAAGAATGCTCCCTTGCAGGACAGAATTAGGTCGGAAGGCGTGATGCAAAGCGGATCCCGTTTTCTTATGGCATTTCGAGATTCGTGCATCGATCACGACACATTTTTATCTTATTAAAAGAATGAGCCTGATAGGGTGAACAAGGAGCGGATATGGAAGAGATGAACGTTTTTTTTCCGGGTGAGAAAAAGGTCCATTCGACTTATAAAGGATTTACAGTTGAAACCGATCAACCGGTAAAGGAAGGCGGAGACGCCTCAGCCCCCGAACCGTATGATCTGTTTTTGTCGTCCATCGGGACCTGTGCCGGTGTCTACATCGTCTATTTTTGTGACGAGCGAGGTATTGATACATCGGGTATTAAAATGACCGTCGGATTTGAAAGAAACGAAAAGACACATCTGATAGAGTCGATCCGAATTCATATCGATCTTCCGGCGGGATTTCCTAAAAGATATAAAACGGCCGTGGTTCGGACCGCCGAGCTTTGCACGGTTAAAAAGAGCCTAGCCAACCCGCCACGGATTGAGGTGGCGGCTGAGATTCGAAAAGAATAATAAAATCTCGTCCATCTCAACCATGCAACGGTTCATCCATTGCCTTAAAAGCGACTTCAGGCATAATCTCCGAAAGGGTCGGGTGGGCATGTATGGTTTCGGCCAAATCTTTCACCCGGCATCCGGTTCGAACGGCCAGCGTGGCTTCGGCGATAAGATCCGAGGCATGGGGTCCGATCATGTGAACGCCTAAAATTTTACCGGTTTCCGCATTCGATACGATCTTGGCTTGACCCGCTATTTCTCCCATAACCTGCGCCTTCCCCATGCTGCGGAAAAATACACTGTCCGCCCGAACCGGATACCCCTGCCCATTTGCCTGGATTTCGGTCAAGCCGACGTCTGCCACCTCCGGCATGGTAAAAATTGCGCTGGGAACCGTTTCGTAGTTCATGGTCCGGGATCGACCCGTGGCATTTCCGGCAGCAACCCGGGCTTCGGCGTAAGCCACATGCGCCAGCATCACCTTTTCCGGTCCGAGCGCATCTCCAATGGCGAACACACCGGGAGCACCGGTTTCCATGCGGGAATCGGCCATAATCCACCCCCTGTCGTCAGTCCGAACACCCAGTTTTCCCAAACCGATTCCGGCAGTATTGGGCGTGCGCCCGATGCAGGCCAGCACCATGTCGACATCTGCCGAAACAGCGGCCTTATCCTTATCTTTCAGATTTTCCGCAACCAGGGACGGTCCGATGTCGACACGAAGTTTACCGGCGTTTTCATCAACGCGTTCCACCGTTCGATTCACCATGAAGTTGATTTTACGTTTCTTCATTTCCCGCTGAAGTACTTTTGAACAGTCTGAATCCACGGAAGGCAACGGCAGGAGGCGGGGCAAAGCTTCCACCACAGTCACACGGGATCCGAGCGCGGACAGGATGAATGCGAATTCACAGCCGATGACACCACCGCCCACGATCATAATGGATTCCGGTACATGGTCAAGTGTTAGGGCGTCGTTGCTGGATATAATCCGCCGGCCGTCAAACGGAAACGCCGGGATATTCAACGGCTCGGAGCCGGTGGCCAATATAAGCCGGTCATAGGGGACCTCCAGAGAGGTTCCGTCAACCTGTCTTACAACTATCCGTTTCGGTCCTTTGATATACCCGGTTCCTTTGAGCAGCCGCACGTTTCGGTGATCCAATAGATTCCGGATGCCTTTGACCTGGTCTGAGACCACTTTCTGCTGACGGGCCAGAAGCTGCTGCATATCCACCACCGGTTTGCCGGTGATCGATATACCGAATTCAGCCGCCCGATGGAAATGTTCCATCATTTCGGCTGTTGTCTTCATGATTTTTGAAGGAATGCAGCCACGGTTTAAACATGTCCCTCCGACACGATCCTGTTCGACCAGGGTGACATCGGCGCCCATCTGGGCCGCACTCACGGCTGCAACATATCCTCCCGGTCCTCCCCCAATAACAGCAAGTTTCGTTGTCATCTGATCTTTCCTTTCTTTGTTACATCCGTTTTCAGCAAGCGACAGTTCCGACACCGACTTCTAGTTTTGTTCATACCCTTTACCATTCTGAAGCCGAACGACCATGACCGGCGTGGAGCATTTTTGAATAATTGCACCATCCTCGGTCCTGCTCTCTATCGGCGGTGCCGGTTTCTCCGGAGTTCCCCCAAATATTTTCTCAACCACGCGAACGTACCAGGCTGCCGACTGGATCTGGATGACATATGCCAGCGCAATCAGTAGGGCAATGGTAAAGCCCTGTTTTCCGAATGCGGTCATCGCAATGGCAAGAGCAATGGACAAATCCCTCATCACAACGCCGAATACCATTGCAATGGCATCACCCCGGGGGAAAAAGATTTTTCCGATAACCGATAAGAATATATAGGAAATCAAATAAAAGAAGATAAGCGGAACGAGAATCGTTAGGATGTCCCCTGGATTGGAGGCAATATTTTTAGCCTTCAAGGACATGGCAACAAAAGCGATGAGAACGACGCCTATTGCTGAAAAGGGTGGAAATTTGGGTTTGACTTTTTGATTCCAATACGTTTCTCCGAATTTGTTTTTAACGATATACTGGGTTGCAAGCCCTGCAAACAGGGGCACGAACACAAAGATTGCAATCTGTCTGAACATATGCAGCATGTTGACTTCAATGGTAGCACCCATAAATATTTTTGTATAAATCGGGGCTGCCAATGCACCGAGGACCAGGCCGAACACCACCATTTTTATGGCAGCCTCCTTATTGCCTTTGGCAAAACCGGTCCATGAAATGGTCATACCGGAAGTGGGTAGAACGCCGATTAGAAACAATCCCACTGCCCACAATCCATACTTTTCGGGGCCGGATGAAAAAAACAGCTTTCCTGTGAAATATGCGAGCATTGGAATTAGAACGAAATTTATCAATTGGGTGGTGATCTGGATTTTGTAATCCTGACCCTTGAAAATGCTATTAACATTCAAGGTTGCCATCATGGGATAGACCATAACGAAAGTGACAGGAATGATGAATTGCTTGAGTGGACTAGTATCAAATAGATTTCCGAATAAGAGTCCGAGAACCATGGATATGGGAATGGACCATACCAGATTCTTCTGCAAAACAGATAATACCTTCCACATTATTTTCTCCTTTATGAGATAGTTTTCCGAATATTTTGAGCTAAATACGTAACTTTACTGTGATCGGGTTTGTCGGGTGAAGTCGAAAATTTTCCGAGCGGACCCCTTTTGCCGGTAGAAATAGCAAACCCCGTGCCATAATTCCAATAAGTCCAACTGGCTGTTTTTAATGCAAATATTTTTTTATTGACAGAATAGCGAGTCAAGACTAAATAAGTTGTTAGAAAAAGTAACGTTCTGGTAACGCAACCAGAGCGAATTGAAGGCGCTTAGATAATGGAAAATCATACCCATGAGATTTGGAATCACCGGTTTGTCAGCCGGATCATCGACGCCATGGCGGACGGGGTGTTTACGATGGATGGGGATGGGCGGATTTCATCCTGGAATCGATCCATGGAACGAATCAGCGGATATAGTGCCGGGGAGGCCCTGGGTAAAACCTGCCAACTGCTGCAATGCAGTCGATGCTTTGGGAAGGAGTGCCCCGCAGGCATCAAAAGATGTGGAATCTTTGAAAAAGAGGTTTCGGAGGCTAAAGAATGCCAGGTGCGCCATAAGGACGGGCATGATGTGCCGGTGATCAAAAACGCGAGTGTGGTCAGGGATGAAAACAACAATATCATCGGTGTGGTCGAAACCGTCACCGATCTCACCGAACTGAACCGGGCCCGGCAAAAGGCGGAAGAGGCTACGTTGCGGCTGGGCGAGATTCACCGCCTGGACAATATCATCGGCAAGGGCCGAATCATGCGTTTGGTGTTCAGCGCCATCAAGGCTGCCGCATCAAGTGAATCGACCATCCTGGTTCAGGGCGAAAGCGGAACCGGCAAGGAACTGGTTGCCGGAGCTGTCCATTACAACAGTGAACGCAAAGATGGCCCCCTGATAACAGTAAACTGCAGCGCCCTTTCTGAAACCCTTATGGAGAGTGAACTGTTCGGCCATGTGAAAGGTGCATATACAGGCGCTTTACGCGATCGTGCAGGTCGATTCGAAGAGGCCCATGGAGGAACCATTTTTCTCGATGAAATCGGGGAGCTTACCCCATTTATTCAAGTCAAGTTGCTTCGGGTATTGCAGGAACGGGAAATCGAGCGTGTGGGAGAATCGAGAAAACGCAAGATCGATATCCGGGTCATTACCGCCACAAACCTGGACCTGTACGCTAGAGTACGTGAAGGGCTCTTTCGGGAGGATCTCTATTACCGGCTTAAAGTGTTTCCCATTCACCTGCCGCCGATTCGGGAACGGAGGGAAGACATTCCGCTTCTGATTAGCCATTTCCTGAACCTTATGAACAAAAAGACCGGAAAGCGGATTCAGGGTTTATCGCAGGCTGCCATGGGGTTGCTACTGGATTACCCCTGGCCTGGAAACGTCCGCGAACTGGAGAATGCTATCGAGCATGCATTCGTGCTCTGCAACAGGGATGAGATCGGCCCGCTTGATCTTCCGGTTGAAATCCGCCGAATCGAGTATAACGCGGATTGTTCAGAGGTCCCCGCAACGGTTGGACAACCCATTGTGAAACGGAAAAAGCTGTCAAAGGAAGCTTTGCTTGAACTGTTGGATGAATGCGAATGGAACAAGGCAGAGGTTGGGCGCCGTGTCGGGTTAAGCCGGACCGCCATCTGGAAATACATGAAAAAATGGGATATCCCTCTGAAAATGCCAAACCATCACAAAGGCACAGGTCCGAACAGCTATCGGTAAGTCTCTTGTCTCATTTTAACCGATCCGCTTTAACTTTTTTGGGTATTCTTTGGCCAGATCCACATAAAGCTGCTTTCCCCTGGTCCTGAATTCCTTGTTCCGGTCTTTCGTTTCGGGGCGAATCAAAGAAAAAGCTTTCTTGTTTGCATCCGATGGAAAAATCGTTGCCGAGCGGGCACAGGCCGTAAAAATTGGCCACAGCGTCGGAGCGGCTGAAAATGCCTACGATTTTACCCGCATTCACGACGGGAAGACGGCCGATGTCGTGTTTTATCATCAAGTGGGCTGCATGACCCGGACTTTCCTCCGGATGGATGGTCATCACGTCCGTGTTCATAAATGCCTTGACCGGCGATTGAAGATGGGATTTTTTCTTCATCTTTCGAAAGTCTCTTCTGGATAGGATCCCAATCAGTTTTCCGCCATGCAGCACAGGAGCGCCTTTGTATCCTTTTTCCCGTAACACTTTTCCAGCCTGGCTCATGGTCGTTTCAGGATCCAAGATCAAAACAGGATAAGACATCAGATTTTTTATCTGTACCGAAGACTGATGGCTTTCGCCGATCAACACCCGGATCCATGACTCCACGACATCTGGGTCAGTGTTTTTCAACATGGCGGATCCGGCTCCGGGATGACCGCCACCCCCCATATGTCGCATTATGGCCGCCACATCGATTCCGCCGGTAATGCTCCGACCGATTACCAGACATCGGTTACCGTCCATATCAAATACACCGAACGCCGCATCGACATTCAATATCCGGCGGTACATCTGCACTACCACGGCAAGATTTCCCACATAACCAGGGACCCTTAGCCGATTGATACTCACAGCATATCCATCCAATGTGATTCTCTCGGCATTCCGAAGCATGTGAAACAGTACATCTTTTTGTTTTCTGCCATATGCCGGGCTGAGAAACGCACCGATGATGTGTAGGTCGGCTCCGTTCTCAAGCAGGTGAGCCGCTGCACGGGCGTCTTCTGCTTGTGTAGATGGAAACGTGAGATTGCCGGTATCTTCATAAAGCCCGGCTAAAAAGAGACTGGACTGGATAGGGGTTACTTCTATTTTTCGCTCCTTTAGATATCGTATCATGAGTGTAATATTGGCGCCCATCTCTTCCTGACATTGCCACGTCGGATTGATGTCACCGGTCTGATCATGGTGATCGATTAAAATAATTTCAAGATGCTTCTTATCTTTTAGAGACCCCAGCCGATCCAGGCGATCCCATCGGTTTGTATCGACAATGGTGATTTTGTCCACTTCAGAGGGGTCGATTTCATCTGATCGGCAAAATTCGAAAAGATCTTTGTGAAGTGACAAAAACGCTCGGACGTTCGGGTTTAAGCTTTGGGGTAGAACGGTCACAACGTCCCGGTGCAGCAGGTTTACGGCAACAACCGATGCCAGAGCATCAAAGTCGGTCCCTTTATGAGTAGTGACGATATGCATCAGCTAATCCCGCTTCCGTGATCAATATACAGGCTATGTAACGTTAAGTAACGCTACCGTGGCGCAACATAATGGTGCGGCGATAATCGCATATAATATTTGATTAAACAGATGCCCACCTATCCATGGAGGTTGTGCGCCTGTTCTGTGAGAAGCGATTTGAACCGGTCCAAGGTGATCGTGTATGGTGTGATCGGAATCCCCATCCAGTCGGAATATTTCAAGAATTCTTCCGGATAATCGGCCATGTAAGCGTCCATATATCCGGTGCCATCCAGCACGACTGTGCCACCGGTATGCCTTGGAAAATTTTCATTGGCTAAGCCCTTGTCCCATCCCAAAAAAACCTGCTTCCGGAACTTGATCCATCCGGGCGTCATCCACCACACCGGCTCCCCTCCTGCGATCTCCCGGGCGATTTGCTCACGCTCCTCCTCAGTGGCCAGCATGTCCATGCAATGGGTGGCATCGATCCGGACCACCCCCGGCCCCTGCTCCTCGATGATGGTCTGCATGAGTCGGGTGGGTTGGTCCGCATTGACATAACAGAATTTGCCGCCGTATATGACCAGCACTTTTTCCGTTAGTTCCTTTGCTTTTCTTATCTGTCGGACCAACTGATCCTCCAATTCCGGGATATACTGATGCAGTCCGGGTGAGGTATAGAAAATGTGAGGGGTTGCCAGAAAGCCCTCATCTTTTAAATAATTCAACTCGAGGCTCATAGTTCTGCACGATACGATGGCGATATCCGAGAATATTGATTTTTCCATATCATATGTCCTTTATATTTGAATCTGTCGTACTGACCGGGAACCATCTATACATATCCCAACTGTCCCTATATCAAAAAACATGCCAGTGAATGCGATCATATTGAAGATTTTCTAAACCGATGCATTATGATGGATGATGTCAGGGAATGGTGATTCTTAAAAAAACTTCAGCCCGGAGGAGTAATTCCCCGGGCTGTGTCTATAGGAGATACGAGTAGGTTTGCAGCGTATAGAATGGAGGTTTCTAAATGCCAAGCTTACTCTTAAAGTTTAAAACAGCAACATATGTGCCAATGCTAATTTTTAATGTAATCCCTGCCCCGAAGATTGAACCGTTTCATTTGGCTCCAGACACTGGTGCGGGATATATCCAACAGCCGTGCGGCTTCGGATTGATTGCCTCCGGATTTTTCAAGTGCAATGATAAGACGCTTTTTCCTGATATCGTCCAGGCTGACCGTTGGCGCCGCTTTGACTTGTGTCCCATCTTTTTGTCCTAAAATATTGATCGGTAGATGATCAATGCTTATCGTCGCACCCTGGCAGGACACAAAGGCAAACTCAAAGGCGCTTTTAAGCTCCCTGACGTTGCCGGGCCAGGTGTAATGCATCAAGCCTCCAACACATCGTTGGAAATTCCCTGAATCATTTTACCGCTTTTGAGCTGAATACGATTAAAAAAGGATCTGGCCAGCAACGGGATATCTTCAACTCTTTCCCTGAGCGGCGGCACCCGGATCGGTATCACGTTGATTCGATAATAAAGATCTTCCCGAAAGGCGCCTTTGGCGATGAGATCCGTTAGATCCCGATTGGTAGCGGATATGATGCGAACGTCAACTTTAATCGGACGATGGTCACCGACGCGTTCAACTACCTTTTCCTCTAAGACCCTCAGGAGTTTAATCTGTGTCGAAAGCGGCAGGTCGCCGATTTCATCAAGAAAGATATCACCACCGGTTGCAGCTTCAAAACGACCCTCCCGGCTACGATGGGCGCCGGTAAAAGCGCCTTTCACATGCCCGAACAGCTCACTTTCAAGCAGCGATTCGTTCAGGGCTGCGCAGTTGACCTTTATATAGGGTTTCTTCTTCCGAACGCCTGTTTCGTGGATGGCTCTTGCGACCAGCTCTTTCCCGGTTCCGCTTTCACCGTAGATAATCACTGGGGCATCGGATTTGGCGGCATTTGAAATTAATTCGAATACCTGTTGCATTGGAGGAGATACACCGATCATACCATGAAATCGATCTTTCTCGTCCAATTCCCGCCGATAGGTTTCGATTTGTGTTTCTTTATCGATCAAGTCCGATACATCGGTCATTGTCTCCACGGCACCCGTAACATTTCCCTGCTTGTCTTTCAAAACCGAAGCATTTTTTACCACATGCACGGCTCGGCCGTCTTTGCGTACCAGCAGGCATTTTTGCTTTCTTAATTCCCCCGTTTTAAACATGACACACCAATGGCATCCATCTTCATTTCGGACTATTTTACAGGAATTGCAGTTTAAAGTCTCGCAGGACTTGCCGAGAATTTCCTCGCGGCTGTATCCGGTAATCTCTTCGAAGCCCCGGTTGACCGAAATAATCGTCCCTTCCGGGCTCACGATCATTACACCGTCTTGAATCGTATCGACAACGGTTTTCCAATAATCGTTCAGGTTGTGCGTATTCATCAATTTCGCTCCTGTTCAAAAACATAACAGTTTGACTGTTCAATTGTTTAACATGTGAACAGCTCTATGTCAAAGTCATAATCACCGATATCAAGTCTTTCTAATTAATCGCATACTCAACGTTACGGTCTGAACACTTTGGATTTTCTATAAAAATCGGAAAAAATCGTGGACTGAAAATTACCTTATTTATTGAATTTATGAATTTGGCATCCAAATTGCTCTATATGTGGATGCAAATCAGTTGATGACACAGAATAAGAAATTAAGACTCGGGTATTTAAGATGTATTCATTTGATCTGCGGGGAACCATAATCCCTTTCGCTCTACTTCAAATTTCCAATCTCTTTAAGGAGATGAAACCGGGAGAGTTTATGGAAATCGTGGGGGATGACGCAAGCATATCCAAAGATCTTAAGCGAATTTTACCAGAGTCTACGTGTGAGTTCTCTTTCAATGAAAATTGCACCGGCAATGAGCCGCTGTTTAAGGTGCAATTAAAAAAAACAAAACCATATTAACCGAAGGGAGGAAAATTATGTCTGAAGTAGATGTTAGTACAATCGACGCAGCAAGTACCGTAGATGCCAGAGGCAGTGCCTGCCCCGGGCCGCTCTTGGAAGCTAAAAAGGGAATCGGTAAAGTTCGGGTGGGTGAGGTGCTGGAAATCTTTTCCAATGATTCAGGCACCCGCAAGGATATTCCCGCCTGGGCCAACAAGGTCGGCCATGAATATCTCGGCGTTGTGGAAGCCGATGGGTATGACAAACACTTTGTCCGGAGAAACAAATAGGCAGGAGCGCAATGGCTACCAACGCAAACAGTGTTAACGAGGATAAGATATTGATCTTGGCCACTGAAAGCTGTGCCTATCCCGGGGCCGATTCGGTGGGGCAGGCCCATTCGACCTATCCCGCGAATACCTATATCCTCAGGGTGCGCGCCCCGGTTCTTTTCCCGGAACAATTCTACATCAATTGCTTTAAGAAAGGAATCAGCGGAATTATCATCATGTCCTGCGGTGAAGAGTGTCCCTATGAAGGTGCATACAAGGCCCTCGCCACAAGATTGGACCGGGTATATCAGATGATGAAAAAAGAGGAATTGGACATCCGGCGATTGCGTCTGACCGCCATCTGCACGGTATGCAACCGGGCTTTTTTAAACGAAGTCAACCAGATGAACGACCTGGTAAAGGAGCTGGGGTCGCCGGATTTTTCACAAAACTGATGCTTCGTGTTCCAGGCATATGGCACGGTAGCTACGGTTTATCCGACGCCGGTATTCAAAATCACGGTACGAACCATGCGGTTATCTATGAGGAGGAATGAATGGGCTCCATGCAGGTATTAGAGTTTGATGCACTGGTCATCGGCGGCGGGATTGCCGGCTTGCAGTCAGCATTGGATCTGGCGGATCAAGGCTTTCAAGTGGCGGTTGTGGAAAAAGACGCATCCATCGGAGGAAAAATGATTCGCCTGTCCAAGGTGTTTCCGACCCTCGACTGTGCCAGCTGTATCACGACCCCGAAAATGGCGGCTGCGGCGCATCATGACAACATCTCCCTGTTCACTTATTGTGATTTGAATGCTCTGGATCGTCAAGAGGACATCATAACGGCATCCGTTACCCAGCGACCGCGATACATCGATCCGGACAAATGCATCGGGTGCAGACAGTGCGAATACGCTTGTCCGATATACATATCCGATGAAGAGCAAGGAGGATTTTCAGCAACCAAGGCCATATCCATTCCGTTTTCAAATGCCATACCTCAACTTGCCGTATTGGACGTGGAAAAATGCATGCTTTGCGGCCGATGCGAAAAGGCTTGTCCCACCCATGCGATCAATTATTTTCAACAACCTGAAGACTTCATGATCCAGGCCAAAACGGCTGTTCTGACCACCGGTTTTGAGCTGACTTCCGTTGAGGATAAACCGCAGTACGGAAACGGAGAGATTCCGAATGTAATTACCTCCCTACAGATGGAAAGGCTTTTGGCCCCTCACGGGCCGTACAATCGTGTTTTGCGGCCTTCGGACGGTATGGAACCGGATTCCATCGCTTATGTACAATGTGCCGGGTCCAGGGATAAGAGCATGGGAATATCCTATTGCTCGCGGGTTTGCTGCATGTATGCCATCAAACAGGCCATGCTGCTGTCCGGTTCGTTGCCTTTAGCGGATATCAGGATTTATTACATGGACATTCGTGCATTTGGAAAAGGATATGAACAATTTTACCAGAATGCCAAGGCCATGGGTATTGAATTTGAAAAGGCGAAAGTGGCCTCTGTCTGCGCCGGCGATAACGACAGGGTAACGGTTCGTTATGAATCCCAGAATGGCGATGGCGTCACAACAGCAGACCACGACCTGGTGGTGCTGTCGCTGGGAATGGTGCCGGATTGGGCTCCTTTAGGCATCTGCTCCGTAGCCACAGCACCCGATCATTTCATCCACACGGTAAACCCCAAGCTTGCACCGACCCTTACCAATATGGAGGGGGTTTTTGTGGCAGGGGCCGCGGCCGGACCCAAAGATATCGTCGATACAATTACCGAGTCCGGTGCGGCGGCAATGGAGGCGGCTAAATATTTAACGATCGCCAATCAACCCCGCAAAGCAGTAGCGTGAGTACAACCTATTATCTCGTATATGAATGCTTGAACTTTTGATGGCTGGGAGATGTGGCAATGATCGACGAAAACAATAAAAGTGGTGAAAGCACGGAACAGAGAAATGTAGGCGTCTACATCTGCTACTGTGGTGGAAACATATCCGATCATGTGGATGTGGAAGCGGTTCGCGACCGAATGGAAAAACTGCCCGGGGTCTCGGTGGCGCGAACCAACATGTTCATGTGCTCCGATCCGGGACAGGAAATGATCATGGAAGACCTGCAGAACGGTACCGTCGATCGAGTGGTTGTGGCCTCTTGCGCACCCAGTCTCCATGAAATTACATTCCGAAATACCCTGATTCGATCCGGTAAGAATCCTTATATTTACGAACATGCCAACATCCGGGAGCATGTGAGCTGGGTGCATCACGGAGAGGCTGCCACCGATAAGGCCACACGCCTGGTATCGGCTGCCACCGCCAAGGCCGAGCTGCTCTACCCGCTGGAGCCGATCCGTGTTGATGCCAGACAGCACGTTACGGTTATCGGCGGAGGCATCGCCGGGTTGCGAGCAGCAAAAGATCTGGCGGATCGGGGAATCCAAGTCACCCTTATCGAAAAGTCACCCTATCTGGGCGGTCAGTCGGCACGGCTGGATCGATTGGCGCCGACAGGAGAAAAAGCCGCCGATTTGATTACCGACCTTGCCGGACAGGTTCTAAGGGATCCCGCCATTACGGTGCATACCTGCGGGATGGTTGAAAGTTTTGAAGGTTATGTGGGCAATTTTAAACTCGGCATAAAAAAACAGCCCCCAAAATTCCCGAAGCTCAACCGGCTCAAACCCGGCGAGTGGGTCCCTTTTGCCGGCGTATATACGGGTCCAGTTCCCGCAGCCCCGGAAGAATTAACGATTGATACCGGAGTAATCGTTCTGGCTACGGGGTTTAAATCTTATGTGCCGCGCCGGGGAGAATACGGATACAGAGATCATAAGGAAGTCATTACCCTTCCGGACCTGATCAGGATTCTGGCCGAAAAACAATCCGGCAGCAACCGGCTGAAAGTACACGGACAGGAAATTCGGAGTGTGGTCATGATTCACTGCGTGGGAAGCCGGCAAATCCCGGGCATTCACCCGGAAGATGAATCCGGATGTTTAAATGAGTACTGCTCGCGCACCTGTTGTTCGGCAACACTCAATGCAGCAAACATCATCCGAGAAACCTATTCCGGGACAAAGGTATACGAATTCTATCGGGATATACGAACCTACGGCCGGGGGCAGGAAGAGCTATACAATCTGGCATCTCAAAATAAGGTGGTCTTCCTGCGGTTTGATGCCGACGAATCACCCGAGGTTATGGAAAACAACCTTTTCGATAATTATCCCTTGCTGGTCAAGGTTGAAGACACACTGACCTTTGGTGAGGAGGTCGAAGTGCCGGCTGACCTGGTGGTGCTGGCCACGGGAATGGAACCCGCCGGTATATCCGAGCTGGTGGACATGATGAAGCTGCCCGTGGGCGTGGACCGTTTCCTGCTTGAAGTGCATCCGAAGCTGAGGCCTGTGGAACTGCCCATGGCCGGTATTTTATTGGCAGGTACCTGTCAGGCCCCCATGGATGTGGGAGAGGCCTGCAACGGGGCAGGTGGGGCAGCGGTAAAGGCTGCAGCCTTGCTCGCTAAAGGCTATGTGGAACTCGATCCGTTCGTGGCGGAAGTTGACCTTACAAAGTGCAGTGGAACGGGCGCCTGTGTGGAGGCGTGCCTGGCCGATGGGGCGTTGAATTTGATTGAGACGGAAGTGGACGGGCAAAAGGTTCAACGCGCACAGGTGGCACCAGCCATGTGCATGGGGTGCGGTGCTTGTGTGGCGGTATGCCCGGAGAACGCCATCGAAGTTAACGGCTGGACCCTGAAACAGTATGAAGCCATGGTGGACCGGATCGTTGCCGAACCTGCGACGACCGGGTGATCGGGTAATGTTGCGGATGTTGTAGAACCTAAACCCGGATAAACCGGAAAAGTTACAAGTGAACTAAAGTTTGAAGTGCCTAAAGTTAAGGTTTCGCTTTGCTCAATCTTTATTTATAAAAATGATAGAATTCCACAATTTTAGGCATTTTAGGCACTTTTAATTTTAGGCACTTCTTTGAGCAGCTTATTATTGCATTAAAAAATATTCTGCCAAAAAAAGCACAAAAATAACAATTAAGCACCTAAAGAGGGTTATCCATGAGTGACAGCGAACAGGATAAAAAAGAGAAAAAAGAAGCCATGAAGGAGCTCCGTGAAAGCCGCAAGACGTATATCAAGTCCTCCACGGCGAAGATGAAGATCCAGAAAAAAGCCATTAAAGCCATTGAGGATCATCTGAAAGAAGGGGCATGGACGGTACCTGAAATTGCTGCGGCAGCGGGTATCTCCGCCGCCAAGGCCCTCTGGTACGTGGCTACTTTAAAAAAATACGGTGTGATCAAAGAAGCGGAAAAAGACGGAAGTTACTTTAAATACGAACTGCCCGGTGTCGTTGAGCCAGCGGAAGCAACCGACTAAGTCGGGACGACAGGCAGGGAACGTTGAAATCAATCGACGAATCGGTGTTCCCGAGAGGATAAATATGACATTGGTAAATCCGGATTTTGCCGAAGAATTAGCAGAATATGGAAATGAGACGGCTTTGGAATGTTTTAATTGCGGCACCTGTGCAGCCATCTGCCCCCTCATTTACGAGCATTTTCCTCGCAGGATGATCCGTTACATCCAGCTTGGCGCCAAAGAGCGAATTCTGGAAAATGCTGACGAACTCTGGCGTTGCCTGCACTGCGGGCTATGCACCCAGACCTGCCCGAGAGAGGCGGATCCCGGAGAAATTATTCTGGGGTTAAAACGCTATGTGGTTTCGAACTGGAGGAGGTCTTGAAATGTATAACCCCAAGGATATCATCGATCTGATTGCCGGTAATGTTAGGAAAACAAAAAACCCCTTTGGTGTACCGAAATTTGTGATTAACAACTGGTGGAAAAACACGGATATTCCTCGACAGGGTGATGCCCTTCTGTTTACCGGGTTGATGTACCAGTTTGTTCCTTATATTGAAAAATCGACAACCTATCTGGCGCGGTATGAGGATACGAAGCTGGCCGATTACGCCGGGTATGGTAAATACATACCGAAACTGATGTCCGGGTTGGGACTTGCGGCCATTACCCCGGGAGCGGAGAAGAAAAAGTTTAACGGCATCTTGAAGGATATCGCATCAATTCTGACTAAATCCAAAGCAGATTATTTTTATGACCCAAAACTCGATGACTACAGCGGCATTTTACTTTACGACCTTGGGGACCAGGAGGGGTTTGTCCAGCATGCCAAATATGTAGCGGCAAAGTTGAAAAAGAATGGTGTTAAAAAACTCATCACTGTGGATCCCCATACCACCTACGCCATGAAAATTCTTTATCCTAAATATACGGGGGAAAGTTTTGAGGTTCAGGCGTATTTTGAGCGGGTGAACCTCAGGTCGAAAAACGGCAGCCGGCGGATTACGCTTCATGATCCCTGTTTTTATGGAAGATACCTGGAGTTGTCCGATGTGCCGGCCAGGGTCCTGTCCGATATGGGAATAGAATGCGTGCCCATCAGAAATTCAGGACTATTCACCAATTGCTGCGGAGGACCGGCTGAATCGATTTCACCGAAGCTTTCCGCGGAAGTGGTGGATCGCCGCATCAAAGAACTCGATACAACCGATGCACCCATTGTTGCCATGTGTCCCATCTGCCTTGGCAACCTGAGAAAGGCCGGAGCCGATGTGGAAGACCTGTCAACCTTAATGGCGCGTCAGGCAGAGTAACAGACAAACGGTGCAAGTTAAATCGGAAACAGATATATTAAAACTACTGAGAAAGGAGTCAAAGACAATGGCTGAAAAAGAAGAAAAGATACTCTATATTGCGACACACGGCGGAGAAAATCCGGAAAAGGCATCCATGCCATATGTCATGGCATGTGCTGCGCTGGCCATGGACATAAAAGCAACCGTTGTCCTCCAAGGCAACGGGGTCTATCTGGCCCAGAAAGGATATGCAGACAACGTGCTGCCGGGTGGCGGATTTCCACCGATTAAAAAACTGGTCACCGAATTCATGGAGCTGGGCGGAAAAATGCAAGTCTGCGTGCCGTGCATCAAAGAGCGAAACATCGAGGAGTCCGATCTGATTGACGGTGCTGAAACCACGGCCGCAGGAGCCGTTAATATTGAAGCGATGGGATCCGACGCGGTATTAGTTTACTAGGTCTGATTGTAATAGGACACTTCGAAAAAAGGGTCTTCCGAACGCGTAACCAGTATGCATAACATTGATAAGGTGAGACAAAAATGGAATCCATAACCCCAAATTTTCCACCCAATCGTGTTACCGATCTTATCGCATTCAAGAAAACCGGTTCGTCGGTAAACTGCCGGGTCTCTTTTGAAATCTTACCGGTTGATTTCGCCCATCGTGACAATCCGTTTCAGGCATTTGTCTTCCTCAGTCGCTATATCGGAGATGTTAACGGTCAGGAATACAAATTTAGGAAGTGTTATGCCCGGGGCTGCCCTCACAACCTGTGCCCGCACGTATCTCAGGCAGTGATGATTGCCAATCGTTACCTTCAAAGAGACTACCGCCGCCTGGAAGAGGGGGGAATTGAAGTAGAAAAAAGGTTGTTCACCCTTGAGGACATGATGGTCAAATATGAAGGCGTTCATGAAGAATACGGAGCCATGATGGCGATCGACGACTACATCAACCTTGCGCGGGAAGGCAATGAAGTGTCCATTGAGGTGAGTCTGGAGTATGTGCCGGCTGTTGAACATTTTGCAAGCCACAAAAACGCACAGATTTTTCTAATGGTCGACTTTGCCGTAACGAGTCTGGGAAAAACCAGCCATGTTGAACGCTGCCTGGCCTGCTATCCGAAAAAAAGAGAGGAAGAGAAGCAGGAAAAAGTGGCCATGGCAAATAATCGCTTGAAGTTGCTCTATGAAAATTTCGAACGAGCGTCGATAATATATGAGAAGGATTTTTTCAAATAGATCTAGAAAAATTCAATAGTTGGATTTCAATATGAGATGCAATGCCTATAAAAAAAATGAATGGAGCTAATGTAATGAAAAGAAGAGCAAGGTTTTTAAGCCGTTGGATATTCCTTTTGCTATTGGCAACAATGATGCTGACCCTGCCGGCTGATATCCTGGCCCGGGGACCCGGGTATCGTGGAGGACAGGGTTTGGGTACAAATAGCGGAAGCCCCGGTGGCATGGTTTCTCTCATCCTAGAATATCCTCATCAAGATATAGATGAATCTGAGATTGCTGATTTGTTCTACATGCTTGAGGAAGAGAAACTGGCACGTGATGTTTATTTGACATTATACGATATATGGGGAGAGCCTATTTTCTTCAACATTGCTGAAAGTGAGGACCGGCATCATCAAATGGTCGAGGTGCTTTTAAACAAATATGAACTTTATGTTCCGGACACTGAAGATGGCATTGGGATGTATGAAAATCCTGTTTTTGTACAACTATATGATCAATTAGTGGAGGCCGGCAGCATGTCTTTTGAAGATGCTGTCCGAGTGGGGGCAACGATAGAAGATCTCGATATTTATGACCTTGAAGATGCATTGGAACAAACCGACAACATCGACATCCGAACCGTATTTCAAAACCTCATGAAAGGTTCCCGGAATCATCTACGATCCTTTTATTACCAGATGGAGCTGCTTGGCATAGTTTACGAAGCTCAATATCTGACTCAAGACCAAATCGATGCGATACTTGATCATCCAATGGAAAGAGGAATGGTAGATTCGGATGGTAATTTGATCGGATTTATTCCACGCTTGAGGACTGGACCCAAAAATCGATGGGGTAAATAATTGAGGGGTCGATATATTTTTCTAAATGAAAGGAGGCTGTCATGGCAAAAGAAATGGAAGTCGGTTGTGCACGACCGACCGGTGGACCCGTCGGTGAAAGCGCTGAAGAAGCACCCAAAAAGGAAAAAACATTTAAGAGCAAGGAGGTTTCAGCCATGATACATGTCGGTAGAAAAGCACCGGATTTTGCAGCACCTGGATATCAAAATGGAAAATTCATCTCGGTTAATCTTTCTGAATATTTGGGCAAATGGGTATTGCTCTGTTTTTATCCGGGTGATTTCACTTTTGTTTGAGCAACAGAGCTTTCGGCAGTTGCCGAAAAATATTCGAAATTACAAAAATTGGGTGTTGAAATCCTTTCAATGAGTATTGACAGTGTGTTTGTTCATAAGATGTGGGACGACAACGAGCTTTCCAAAATGGTGAAAGGCGGCATTCCGTTTCCAATGCTTTCTGATACCGGCGGTAAAGTGGGAAAAGCCTACGGAGTTTTTGATGAGCAGGCAGGCGTTGAGAATCGGGGTAGATTCATCATAGACCCCGACGGAGTAGTTCAGGGTTACGAGGTATTGACACCACCGGTCGGGCGAAATGTAGGGGAAACGATCCGACAAGTGCAAGCATTTCAATTGGTTCGGGAAACCAAAGGCAAAGAAGCAGCCCCGTCCGGGTGGAAACCGGGTAAGGTTACGCTAAAACCCGGGCCGGATCTTGTCGGTAAGGTCTGGGAGGTTTGGAAAACCGGAATGGCTTTCGATTGAGATACAGTATATCGTATAAGCAAATATATCGTAACATAGGTATAATCGTTTATGATGAATTCCCTCTCTCAAGAAGAGATTTTTGAACTTACCGAGCGCTGGCTCCCAAAAGACCGAAAAAGTCAACCCATTCGAATGCTCCGGGACACAACAGATTTTTTTCGTGTGGATTACGGAGATGTGTTGATGTTAAATGAAAAACCCTATCTCATTCGGCAAAATGCCAAGGAAGGACGCTTCGGGCTGGATGATGAAGTGAAATACTGGGTGAAAAGAGCCATAGATTTACAGAAAGGAAGCTATAAAATAATTAAACTTGTTTTTTATGAAAGGTTTATGTCTCAAATCGGTGGTATTCGATTCGAATGCTTTCGCAGCCCGAAAAAAGAGGCCCGAATTCTAGAGCTGGTCGCCGATCATAAAAATTTTATGCATGGATTTGCCGTTAAAGATGGCAAAGGGAATATTGTGCGTGTTATCGATTTGATCCATGGTCGGCCGCTGTCTGATTATATAGAGGGTTTGCATTTGGATCACTATACGTACTTCAAGGACCTGTTTCCTGACATACTAAATCATTTTATGGAGTGCATCCGAGCCATCAGATTTCTGCACGGAAAGGGAGAAAAACACGGTGACATCAGACGAGACCATATCTTTATTGACCGGGAGAGAAATCGGTATCGCTGGATTGATTTCGACTTAAACTATCGGCATCGGGAAAACATTTATGGCTATGATCTTTTCGGATTGGGAAACGTTTTACTGTTTCTTGTGGGTAAAGGGGATATGTTGTTGTTTGACCTCAAAGCACGGGGTTGCCCATCTATAGAAGTGTTGAGGGATGAGGATTTAAACATTGTTTTCCATAATCGAGTGGCAAATTTAAAGAAAATATATCCCTATATTCCAGAATCCCTAAACATGGTGTTGATGCATTTTTCAAAAGGGGCCAACTGGTTTTATGAAAACACAGCCCAATTGCTGGAAGATTTGGAAGAATTTAAACGCAAATCCGGTATTTAATTAAAAGGGTGTTCCGGCGAAATTTTCAACACCAACCGGAAAAATATGGAGGTTGGCCGTGGGCAAAAGCGCTATAGAAGCTGAAAATGAGAAAAAGGTTTTTAATAAAAATATTTTAATTGCCGTGGATGAGTCGCATAACGCACGCCGTGCGGTTTCCTATGTTGGACAGGTTTTGGGAGACGCGAAGGGGTTTAGGGTAACGATACTACATGTGATTCCTGAACCGGAAGAAGATTATTTCCCGACAACCCAAGAGAAGGAAAAATGGCTCGGCCAATATACGGAAAGAATCGACTCCATGCTGTCGGAATATCGACAGACGCTCCTAAAAAGCGGATTTAATCCGGAAAGCGTAATTACTCGTTCGGCTCTTCGATATTGTCCGTCCATAGCTCAATGCATCCTTGCTGAACAGGAGCATACCGGTTATAGCACTATCGTGGTTGGAAGACAGGGGCTTTCACGGAGTGAGGAGTTTCTTTTTGGCAGCATTTCAAGTAAGATTGTCAACCATGCGCGCAAATGTACGGTCTGGGTTGTGGAATAACGTCAGCCGAAGTGGATATTATGATGATCTGCATCGCAACAATTATGGTAGCGGGTTTTGAAAGGATTTATTAAAAAGGAGAAATTAGAAATGTCAGAATTTAATGAAAGTACGAGTGAGAAAGACAGGCCTAAATTCAGTCCATTTAGAAAGTTAATGGTGCAAGATGCGATAATAATCATCATCATTTATGCTGCCCAAATTGACCCTTCTTGTAGCGAAGGGGAAATCAAAAGGATACAAAGCATAGCTGAACGTTGTCCAGTGTGCGTTGAGAAAGAGAAAGGTATTTTTTCCCGGATAAATCTGTTTGTTAATGAAATGCGAAATGTTGAGCGAGAGAAAGCATTGGAAATTGCCTTAGAAGTACTATCTCCTGAGTTAAGAAAAACAGCTTTTGAATTGGCTGCCGAGGTCGTTATTAAAGGAAATACACTACCAGATAAAAAAACAAAAATTCTGGAAGAGCTTGTGACCAAAATGTCCATTGAAACACAATTTGCAGAAACGGTTATTGAACGACTCAATAAATAGGGTTGGTTTTTATTTAGGGATGTCTTAATGGATATATGAAACTGATGAATGAGAAGTTCCTAAAAACACAGGCAGCTTCCTTTACCTTTTAAGTTCAAACGATCGGCGTGATCCGCACGTCTTTCAAAAACCGTGAGGGGATGCCGATTCAACCTGCCGGCGCAGGAGGCATGCAAGGCACGGTAGTGATGTTTCAGGAGTTCACGGAAGGGCTTGCGGATCTTGAAGGGTTTTCCCACATCATACTTTTGTATCATTTCCATCAAAGCACCGACACTTCTTTGCGCGTTACCCCTTTCATGGATTCACAACCCCGCGGTCTGTTTTCAACCCGTGCACCGAATCGACCGAATTCCATCGGCATCTCTGTGGTTAAACTGATCAAGATCAAAGAATCAACTCTTCATGTAGAAAATGTCGATATTATTGACAAAACACCGCTTCTGGATATCAAACCATACGTGCCCGAGTTCGATCACTACCCGGCGGATCGGATCGGCTGGCTGGAGAAGACTCGCGGCGGTGTCCGGGAAAAGCGATCGGATAACCGATTCGAATAGGCCGCAAATAGCAGAATCCAGCCGTTTCAATCCCACACGAGAATCATCTTCACAGGTTAAGCGGTTCTGAGTTCAGCGTTCTGGGTTGAAAGACCTCAACCACACTGCGCCGCAGGGAACCCTGCCGTTAACTATTGTGTTGCTTTTTCAACGGCCTGGCGCAGTTTGTCCGCCTGGGGGTTGTTGATCGTACCGCTGACGAGAATATCGGTGGGGGTGACGAGTTTCCCGTAGTAGGCTCCGTTCCATTCTCCGTCTGCATACACATAGGCACCTTTAACCGAGAGCCCGATAAAGGCACCTTTTGACCGGGCAAAGGACAGATAATCGGCACTCAAATTTGTCGCCGTTGCCCCTTCCGCACCGGCCCCCACGGGACCGGCCGCAACCGAAGCCTCCCCGCCCAGTTTGAATGAAGAATCGTACAGCGGGTTCAGGCCTTTTGGGGACATGACCATCATGATCAATTCTGATTTTTTGACACCGATCTGAAACCCCAGACTGATCGACCCGAGCATATAAAACGCCGGCCCGTTCCAGTGGCCGGTTTTTTCATTACGCACAAAAAGCACACCTCTGCCGCCGGAAGTTCCGAAAACAAAACCGGCCTTGATAAGCTCCGGGATGATCAGAAGCCCTTTGGCGTCTTTTACATTATTATGAAACCAGGTCATACTGGGATCTGATAGAAGATTGTTTAACGTCACAAGGGCTTCGTCGACAAGCGCTGTCTGTTTTATCGGCGCCTCCGCAGCCGCCGGCGTGTTCCAGAATATCGGCGCTGCAGCGGTTATGACTGCGATTAAAAAAAATGTTATGATTTTGAACGCAGAACGGTCTGTTTGCATTGTCTGTTTCCTATTTAGTCCCCATTTATGTGCAAGCCGTATCCTGCAAGCGCTTCGAGTTTTTCCGTGTCCAGCAGCCTGATATCGCGACCCTTTACAGCGATGATGTTATCCCGTGACATTTTGCCAAATACCCGGGACAGGGTTTCCGGTATGGTCCCCAGCAGGCTGGCGAGGTGACCTTTTGAAATCGTCAACTCCACACGGTCCTGGATCTGATTTTCTTCCGCCAGATACAACAGATAACCGGCCAGCCGTCCCGGAACCTCTTTGAGGGAGAGGTTTTCGATTTGAACCGTAAACTGACGAAGCCGCATGCTTAAAACCGCCAGCATCCTCAGGGATAGGGAGGGGTTTTTGGCGATGAGGTTCACAAACGCGGATTTTGGGAAAAAAAGAAGATGCGATTCGGCAATGGCTTCCGCATTTGCCGGGTATGCCTTGTCGGTAAATACCGGGACCTCGCCGATCGGTTCTCCGGGGCCGAAAATGTGCAAAATCTGCTCTTTCCCTTCCATGGAAACCTTAAAGACTTTGACCATCCCGGATGCCACGACATAAAACCCGGCACCCTCTTGGTTTTCGGTAAAGATGATTTCGCCTTTTCGGAAATGCCGTTTTTCGGCAATTCGACCGACCTTATCCAGCTGCTCCGGAGGGATGCCTGCGAAAAGAGATGTTTTTGATAATATTTTCAGTTTATTAGTCATGTTTTCAATTTTTTTTTAAAATACCATCTCTTTTTGACCTAAGTCAAGGTATGATGACAGGGGCGGATATATGATTACTTTCAAAAATAACGATCGATTCGATAAACCCATAAGATAAGGAGAAACACGTATGTTTTGTTTTCAATGTGAGCAGACTGTTAAGGGGGAAGGTTGCACGAAACTGGGTGTATGCGGCAAGAAACCGGAGGTGGCAGCCCTGCAGGATCTCCTGCTTTATACCGTAAAGGGCATCTCTCTCTATGCCGTTGAGGGCAGAAAAGTAGGCGTCGAGGATGCGCCGGCCAATGCGTTTACCTGTGAGGCGCTTTTTTCCACCTTGACCAATGTGAATTTCGATGCGGATCGTTTTGTGGCCCTCATCCGGCAGGCCGTCAAGCTGCGGGACGAACTAAAGGGAAAAGTTGAAAACGCCGGCGGCAGCACCGGCTTCCCGGAAGGGCCGGCAACCTTTACCCCGGAGTCGACTCTGGAGGCGCTGGTTGCCCAGGGAGAGAAAGTCGGTGTTCATGCCGATCCGAATGTAAATCCGGACATTCTTTCTCTCAAGGAATTGCTGGTCTACGGAATCAAAGGGCTTGCCGCCTATGCGGATCACGCCCGTATACTGGGTGAGAGCGACAACGCCATATATGCATTTTTACAGGAAGGCATGGCCGCAACGCTGAATGCGGAAATCGGCGCCGATGAACTGGTGGGTCTTGTCCTTAAATGCGGAGAGGTCAATTTGAGAGCCATGGAATTGCTGGATGCGGGTAACACGGGCACATACGGTCATCCGGTTCCGACCCAGGTCCCCTTGGGAGCGAAAAAAGGCAAGGCCATTCTCGTTTCCGGACATGACTTAAAGGATCTGGATGAAATCCTTAAACAGACGGAAGGGAAGGGTGTCAACGTATATACCCATGGCGAGATGCTGCCGACTCACGGGTATCCGGAGCTTAAGAAACATGCTCATTTTATCGGCCACTACGGAACGGCCTGGCAGAACCAGGTAAAGGAGTTTGGTGAATTTCCAGGTGCGATATTAATGACCACCAACTGCATCCAGAAACCACAGGAATCGTATTCGGACAATATCTTTACCGCCGGACTCGTCGGTTGGCCGGGAGTTCAGCACATCGCCACAAAAAACTTTTCACCGGTCATCGAAAAGGCCCTTGAGATGCCGGGGTTCACCCAAGATACGGATGGCAAGACGGTGATGGTGGGCTTTGGCCGCAATGCCGTGATGGGGGTTGCGGGCCAGGTGATCGATGCGGTGAAAGCTAAAGCGATCCGACATTTTTTTCTGGTCGGCGGTTGCGACGGTGCCAAACCCGGACGCAGTTACTACACCGAGTTTGTTGAAAAGGTGCCCGAAGACTGCGTGGTCCTGACTCTGGCCTGCGGCAAATTCAGGTTTTTCGACAAAGATCTCGGCGATATCGGCGGCATCCCCCGGCTGCTCGATGTCGGCCAGTGCAACGATGCCTACTCAGCCATAAAGATCGCCTCTGCCCTGGCTGACGCGTTTGAGTGCGGTGTCAACGATCTGCCGCTGTCCATGGTCCTGTCCTGGTATGAGCAGAAAGCGGTGGCAATTCTGTTGACCCTGCTCCATCTCGGCATCCAGGATATACGGCTGGGGCCGAGTCTGCCGGCTTTTGTTTCCCCAAATATTCTGAATGTGCTGGTGGAAAAGTTCAGTATAAAGCCGATCTCAACACCGGATGAAGATCTGAAGGCCATCTTGGGATAATACTGATACCTGATTACTGGAAACTTGAAACGATCACGTCATAGCAGGTTTCGAATTTCAAGTTTCCAGTTTCTATTTCCGGAGGAAATATTATGAAATGTCCGGGGCAAGACAGCCGATACTGGAAATCCGGGGCGATTTTTGAGGTCGAATGCCCCAAGTGCGAAAAACCTGTCGAATTTTTCAAGGACGATACCTCCCGCCGGTGCGGGCATTGCGGGCATCGGTTTGTCAACCCGCACATGGATTTTGGGTGTGCGGCCTATTGTCAGTATGCGGAGCAGTGCATCGGAACGCTCCCGCCGGAGGTTGCCGCTCAACAGGAAAATCTGCTCAAAGATCGCGTTGCAATTGAAATGAAGCGGTATTTTAAAAGCGACTTTAAGCGTATCGGTCATGCCATGCGGGTTGCCCGGCATGCAGAACGGATCGGAAAGATGTTACACGGAAATCTTGCTGTTATCCTTACCGCAGCCTATCTCCATGATATCGGAATCCCGGAAGCGGAAAGAATCCACGGCAGCTCTGCAGCCGTGTATCAGGAAAAAGAAGGCCCCGGCATCGCCAGGTCCATTCTCATCGGTCTGGGAGCAAAAGAGGCCTTGATCGATGCGGTATGCGACATCATCGGTCATCATCATCATCCAGGCACCGAGGAGACCACCGAATTTAAGGCGATTTATGATGCCGACCGGATAGCCAACATAGAGGACCGGTTGAAGGTGGCGCCTCTGGATCCGAAACGTATTTCGGAAATGATTGAAACCTCCTTTTTAACCGAAAGCGGTAAAGAAACCGCAAGAGGTGTCTTTTTTTAGCTCACTTCAAACTTATTTGATTGGCTCGAAGCATTACAACAAAGAATTCATAGATAATTTCTATTTGGTTCCGGATCAGGAGGGTGAAAATATGAAAGTCGAACGGAAAATAATAAAGATCGATGAGGAACTTTGCGACGGTTGCGGCCAGTGCATTCTATCGTGTGCGGAAGGTGCTTTGAAACTGGTTGACGGAAAGGTGAAAGTCATTTCAGATAATCTTTGCGACGGTCTCGGCGCCTGCCTAGGAGAGTGTCCCACCGGTGCATTGGAAGTTATCGAGCGGGAGGCCGATGAGTATGACGAGGCTGCGGTTGAAGCGCATTTGGCCGAGAGCGCCTCCGGGAAGCCGGAAACGATGCCGACCATGGCCTGTGGGTGTCCGTCCACTCAGATTCAGGTGTTCAACACCCCGGGTAAAGAAAAAACCGCTCATCCGGCCCATGCAACCGGAACCCAGGCGGATTCAGCGCTGACCCACTGGCCGGTTCAGATCCGGCTCATTCCGCCCACCGCCCCGTTTTTAAAAGGCTCGGACCTGCTGGTCCTGGCGGACTGTGTGCCGGTTGCATTTCCCATGCTGCACCAGGAGTTTCTCCAGGGCAGAACCGTTGCCATGGGATGTCCGAAATTTGATGATGTCCAGGGTTATGTCGAAAAATTCACCGAAATATTCAAAGTCGCCGGGTTGAAAAGCGTCACCACGGTTGTCATGGAAGTCCCCTGCTGTGCCGGCTTGCCGAAAATCGTTGAAGCGGCCATGGAAAAATCAGGTGCCTCTTTGCCCATGGAGCGGGTCGTTATCAGCACCAAAGGAAAAATTCTAAGACAAGAGAGGGTCGATGGGGGAAGTTAGAAGAATCGGGTAGAATTGTGTTCAAAAGTATGCTTAAAACAGCATAAGCGTACTGGTCGAAACCATCGATCCGGCATGACCAGGGGGCTCCGATTAAAGCGCTAAAAGAATCCAGTAATATGCATTTCGGTAGATATGCATTGGCCCCAATATACGGGGCCGGAGAACCGGTGGGAGCGCGACGAGAAACCTATGATCGAAAAAGAACGGATATACGTGATTGCCTGCGGCGTTCTGGCCATCGACATTCAACGCGTGGCCGAGGAAAACGCCATTTCCATCGGAACCTGCTTTCTTGAAGGGGGGCTGCATGAAAACCCCAATGAACTGCGCCACCGGCTGCAGGCCGCCATCGATGCGGCTTCCGCATCGGCCCGGTGGGATCGCATCGCCATCGGCTACGGCATCTGCGGCCGCGGCACGGTGGACATCAAGGCCCGAAAGATCCCCCTGGCAATTCCCAGGGTGCATGATTGCATCTCGATGTTTTTGGGAGGCAATGCAGCCTATCATAAAGAATTCAAACGCTATCCGGGCACCTATTACATATCAGCCGGCTGGTATGAAGAAAAGACCGAGCCGCTTACACAGAAACAACCCTATGTCTGGATGGGGGATCGGCGGGTATATTATGATGAACTGGTTGAAAAATACGGGAAAGCCCAGACCATTGAAACCTTTGATTTCCTAAACAGCTGGAAACGCAACTACCAGCGGGCCGCCTTTATCGACACAGGTGCCGGGGACAGGCGAAAATACATCCGGTATGCAAAGGGCATGGCTGAAGAATACGGCTGGAAATATGAAGTACTGCAGGGCCGGCCGGCCCTGCTGGAACGGTTGCTGACCGTCACAAAGACCACTGAGGAAATCCTGGTAATTCCCCCGTATCAGGTGAGCGTTTTTGAGCCTGTCAGAGGCGGACTCAAAGCCAGTCCGGTATTGGCCGGCACGGATTTGGCCGGCGGGGATCAAAAGCGGGTGGAGATCCAACACGGCAGCGGTCAGAAAACCGAACCGCCGCTTAAGATCGGCTTGGGTATCGATGCCGGTGGTACCTACACCGATGCCGTAATCTATGATCTGCCATCCGGCAAACTCCTCTGTAAAAGCAAGGCGTTGACCACAAAATGGGATTTTACCGTCGGCATCGGTGAGACCCTGGCCGGTCTGGACAAAGCGCTGCTGCCCCAAATTGAACTTGTGGCGGTCTCCACCACCCTGGCCACCAACGCCATTGTCGAAGGTGAAGGTCAGAAGGTCGGCTTGATGGTCATGCCCCCCTGCGGGCTCTTCAAACAGAGCGATATCCCTTATAAACCCACGGCAGTGATAACCGGCCGCTTGGAAATCTCGGGTAAAGAGGTTGAACCGGTCAACGAGGCCGAAATTCGACAGATCGCCCGGGAAATGGTTGCACAAAGAGGGGTCGAGGCTTTTGCCGTCTCCGGTTATGCCGGCGTCATCAATCCCGAGCACGAGATTCAGGTCAAGCAGATTCTTCAGCAGGAAACCGGTTGTCTGGTCACCTGCGGGCACGAACTGTCTGATCTGCTCAATTTCAGAACCCGTGCCCAGACAGCCGTACTCAACGCCCGTATCGTTCCGCGCCTGGGCAAGCTGATCCAGGATCTCAATCAGGTGATCGACAGCCTGGGCATCCGTGCCCCGGTGGTGGTGGTCAAGGGTGACGGATCCCTGATGAGCAGTGCCATGGCCATGGAGCGGCCGGTGGAGACAATCCTCTCCGGTCCGGCAGCCAGCGTGGCCGGTGCCCGATTTTTAACCGTTAAAAAAAATGCCATCGTGGTGGACATGGGCGGCACAACCACCGATACCGCGGCTTTGACCGACGGGCGGGTGCGTTTGGCCGAGAGCGGGTCCAAAGTCGGCGACCAGCACACCCACGTCAAGGCCTTGGAGATCCGCACCATCGGCCTGGGCGGCGACAGTTTGATCTCATACGACGATGGTGAATTTACGATCGGACCGCGCAGGGTGGCGCCCATGGCTTGGTTGGGGCAATGCGCACCTGGGACTGACCGAGCGCTGGACTATGCACGCAGACGAGGTTCCCTTAAAAGCGGTTCCGCCAAAGCGCTGCACTTTTTCACCTTGACCGGGCATACCAGCCGGTTGGCCTTGACCGAACCCGAGTCCGAAATCGTGGCACTGCTCAGGGAACGGCCCCGTGCCATCGACGAGATGGTGGACCGAACGGGTGCCGTGTATGACGGGGCGCTGCCCCTGTCGCGTCTTGAAGAAAAATATGTTATCCAGCGTTGCGGGTTAACCCCCACGGATCTTCTGCACGTCGGGGGACGCTTCAACCGCTGGAGCACCGAAACGGCACGCACCATATGTGCGCTGTTTGCCGCTCTTTGCGGCATGGACCCGGATGCACTGGTCGCCATGTTGCTCGGACAGGTGGTGCAGCGTCTGGCCCTGGAACTGATGAAGAAACAGCTGGATATGGTGACGCAACCCGATGAGATGGACGGTTGCGGCGTGTGCCGGGTCATGCTCGACAAAATGTTTAACGGCAACGGCAAGGATTTCAGTGTGCGCTTTGACTTGCACCGGCCGGTCATCGGCATCGGAGCGCCCATCGGTCATTTCCTGCCCCAGGCCGCCAATCTGCTGGGTACCGAGGCCATATTGCCGAAACACGCGGATGTGGCCAACGCGATCGGAGCCATCACCAGTCACATTGCCGTGCGCCGGCAGATGATCATCAAACCCGATCTGGAAGGACGCTTTATGATTGTCGGCTTTGCCGGGGGGAGGGCTTTTCAGGATCTGGAAGAGGCCGAACAGCATGCCAAGCAGGCCCTCGGCGACATGGTGCGCCGACTTGCCCGCACTGCGGGAACAAGCCAGAAAACCGTCGAGATACAGATCGAGGACCGCTTGATACGCACGGCCCGTGGAGAGGAGCTCTTTCTCGAACGCAAAGTGTCGGCTCAGCTCACCGGCCGGCCCGACATCTTACAGGGCGATATCGAGGGGCGCCAGGACATGCCGACCCGCGCCGGGATATCGACTTGAGCCGCATCAGGCGAACACTTACTTAACCGGCCCCCTTGATTTTGGGTGCAATACAGAAAAATGACGGATAACAAAAAAGAACCGATGCAACGTTTTCAGGAAAAGACATGGCAGGACCGGGTGGTGACACCGGACGAGGTCATGACCCGAATCGATTCCGGCATGTCTATCTTCATCGGAACCGGTCCAGCCGAACCGAGAGCCCTTGTCAATAGCCTGGTTGCTTCAGAAGCCATGGGTTTCAAAGATCTTGAACTGATACAGCTCATCAGCTTCGGTGACATTATCTCTTCAAAAGCCCTGGGCGCAAAAAAATACCGGTTAAAAACATTTTTTTCCGGCTGGCCGGCTGCCGGCGCCATCCGGTCCGGTCTGATCGATCTGATTCCGAGTCGTTTTTCCCGAATCCCGAGGTTGATCGAAAGCGGCCGGATCGGTGTGGATGCAGCGATGATTCAGGTATCCCCGCCCAATGAGGCCGGGTACTGCAGCATGGGGATTGCCGTGGATGTTGCCCGGCAGGTGATGGCCCAGGCATCGTTGGTTATTGGAGAGATCAACCCCCAGGTCCCTGTTACCTATGGTGATACATTTTTGCCGGTATCTGAATTCGACTTTCTGGTCCGATCCGAATCAGCACCCATCAGCTTTGAGCGCTGTCCGGTGGATAACATCATCGATCGCGTGGCCGCAAATGTCTCTGCTCTCATCGAAGACGGAAGCTGTATGGCTTTTTCAGTGGGGCCGGTTTATGAGGCTTTGGGGCGGTATCTATCCCGGAAAAAAAACCTCGGTATCCACTCCCCTTTCTTTTCAGACGTGATGATGGATCTGGTAAAAAACGGTGCGGTTACCAACCGGAACAAAGAGACCCACCCGGGAAAATCCCTAACCTCCTATGCCATCGGGACCCCTGAGCTGATGAAATGGCTTCATCGCAACCCTCTGGTCGAATTTCACCCCATCGATGCCGTGTTTAACCCCGTTGAAATGGGACGGAATCGTCGCTTTGTGGCCGTACTGCCTGCCCATAAGGTGGATCTGTCCGGCCGGGTCGTGCTGAATTCTGAAAACGGTCGTCTGTCCGTGGGTCCGGAAGAGGCCATCGATATGTTTAACGGTGCGGAGCTTTCCAAAGGCGGTCGCACCATTTTTGCGCTTCCCAGCAGGGATTCAAAAGGGATCTCCAATATCCGGATGTCCGTGGATAGATTCAGCAATCTTTTTACCCTGCGGGAAACCGTCGATATCGTGGTCACCGAATACGGTGCGGCCAGTCTTGCCGGCCGAACGGTACGGGAGCGGGCCCAGGCATTGATCGATATTGCCCATCCCGACGACCGCTTGACACTTGTGGAAAAGGCAAAAGAGAAAAACGTGCTCTATCCGGATCAGATTTTTCTTGCAGAGTGTGCACGGCGGGACCCGTCTGAAATCGAAACGGTGCATGTATTTAAAGGAGATGTGAAGGTGCGTTTCCGGGCTATCCGTCCCTCTGATGAAGAGGAGATGCGCCGGCTTTTTTACCGATTTTCGGATGAAGCCGTATATCACCGGTATTTTTCACCCGTCAGCAGCATGCCCCACGAGAAAATGCAGGCCTATGTAAATGCCGATTGTAATGCGGCGGTATCGATCGTGGGAGAAATCGGCGATCCGAACCGCCCGCAGATTATTGCAGAGGCACGGTTTGTAAAGCTCGATGATCGTCCCTATGGCGAGGTTGCGTTTGTGGTGGACGAGTCCTGCCAGAGTATCGGCATTGCAAGTTATCTTTTTAAAATGCTCGCCCGCCTGGCAAAAAACCGCGGATTAAAAGGTTTTACAGCCGATGTCCTGGCCTCCAACCGGGCAATGATGCATGTGTTTGAGAAGAGAGGACATCCGGTAACCGCCAAGTTGTTCAGCGGCGTCTATCAACTGGTCATGCCCTTTGATCCCGAAAAATAGACGCCCCCGGTTACCCGGTAAACGTTGCGGTTTCATCGGGCCTTTTCCGATATTTTCTTCTCTTCGCGTTTTTCTTCCAGGAGTTCTTCTTTCCGTTTCAGTTTGTTCGCAATGAGCTTATACGCCGTATAGTATTTGTATATATTGCTGACATACTGAACCGTTTCCCGACCGATCCGTTTGGCCGCAATGATCTCGACACTTCGAAACCACACATTCGGGTCGAGACCCTTTTCCCGGGCCTCTTTTCTGAGCCGGGCAACTTTTGCCGGACCGGCGTTGTAGCTGGCAAAGGTGAACAACACCTTGTTGAGACTGTCCATGGGTTCTTTTTCAAAGTAGCGGTCATTGATAAACCGGAGATATTTTGCGCCGGCATGGATGTTACTTTCCAATTCCTCAATTTTCGGAATATTTACATTGGGATCTTTTGCCGTGCTCGGCAGCAGCTGCATCACACCAACGGCGCCAACCGGGCTCCGTTTGCTCTGATCGATGCGGGACTCCTGGTACGCAAGGGCGGCGATCATCAGCCAGTCAAAACCGTACTGGCCCGAATATTTCTGAAACAATTTCAGCGTCTGATTGAATCGTTTCATATCCTCTTTCGAATAAACATTGCGGGCCCACCGGGTGTTTTGAAGATACCGTTTGAACATGATGTTTCCGAAAAGCGTCCCCTTTTTATGTTTTTTTACGAATGCATCGATTAGTTTTTTGAACCCGGGGCTGTTTTTCCGAATTGCCGATCCGATATCTCCACCGGAACGGACTTTGACGGTTTCATGTGCGGTGATGTTCTTAAATATCTGTACCCACAGCTGCATCTTGTGGCTGTCGATGACCGTCATGGGAAGAAGGCTTGCATTGATCATTTCCAGAATATCCTCATCTTCCAGATACTCGTCGATTGCCATTATTTTTACCGGTGGTTTCCCTGATTTTTTGAATCGGCCGTTCAACGCCTTTAGGCTCTGATAATATGAGCTCGATTTGCGGACATAAATTTCTTTGCCGGAAAGATCATCTACGGTTTTTATGGGCGGGGCTGTGGGGCCGGTAACGATGATTTCACGGACCCCCGTAATCGATGGGATGGAAAAATCGACCAGTTTTTGCCGCTCGGGCGTGATGGTGAGATTGGCCGCGGCAATATCTCCCAGACCTTCTACGATTCCGGGTAAGAGCAGATCCCGTTTGGTCGGAATAATAAGGATATGAACCCGTAAGGTCTTTGTTTTGAGCTGCTGGTTGATAAATTTTTCAAACTCCCTGAGCATCTCATAGGCAAGTCCCCGCTGGACGGGGCCGTCGAGAAAATAATGGGTTTTGCTGTACGGCACCAGGGCCCTGATCTTCTTTCTTTCGATCATGCCATCAAAATCGCCGGTCCATTTTTCATCCAGTTTCAACAGCGACTCAACGGAAAAAACCCGGGTCGGGCATAGACTGAGCATGATGAAACCGAACAGCACAAAATAAAAAAAGGAAATCCGGCTGCTGCTCCTGCGGTTGGTGTGTAAAATCTTTTTAAATGCTTTCGTTAAAGGATTGATTCCGGGTAATTTCATTTGAGAATTCTCCGATCGTTTTAATTCGATTTCATGGCGACAAGGGATGCCACACGTCTGTTGTCATCCTTCTCGTCTGAAATCTGTTCTGCATAAAAGATAATATTTAACGGCAAAAATGCATGGAGCAGTTCATTGGATCTTAGAAGATAATCTCGGCAGAAAACGCCTGAATCTGATCCGGGAGGTGGGTCAAGATAGGTTTCGAAGATGAGAAGGCCGCCGGGAATCAGACCCTCCTGGATATACGGAAACAATCGCCGGTTCAGATATCTGACATTGATGATAAGGGAGTATCTTGACGGGGGGATGTCGAATACATCAAGGTCCGCACATATCGGACTCACGTCCGGGTGACGGCCGGAGAGTCTTGTCAGTGCTCGATCCGAAATATCGACGGCTTCGACATCAAAACCATGGTTCGCGAGAAAAACGGCATTTTTGCCGTTGCCGGCGGCAATGTCAAGTGCCTTTCCGGCCGGCGCCGTTTGACAATATTTTTTTACGATCAATGACGGTTCGGCTGAAAAGCGCATCTTTCGATGCTTTTCATTCCATTTTATGCGATCTTTTTGCATGTTTACTCGCCAAAGTGAAATTGATCTTTTAACAAATCAAAGGTTGTTTTGCTGACATCCCCGCGCTCAATATCCCGGGGCGAGAACCACTGCGCCTCCAGGGCATCGTCTCCGGGGTTCGGTTCTCCGTCGATATAATCTGCAGCAAGGTCGATGATCACATAATGAAACCGTATCCCGCCGTCATCGTCACGCACAATCGATTCAAACGTATACACCGGTTCCCGGGCCCGAATCCTGATACCGGTCTCTTCCAGTATCTCACGTTCCGCCGCTGCCTGGAGGGTCTCCCCCAACTTCACGCTGCCCCCCGGTATGGCCCAAAGCCCCTGGGCCGGTGCTTTTCCGCGGCGGACCAGCAGCACGTGCCCGTTTTTGAAAACAATCGCCCCCACAGCCACCCTGGGGGCATCCGGATAAGTCGTTTTTTGTGGTTTTGATTTTTTATTCATAGTGCAAAGGTTTTGGAATTTCCTTACGCGGTTATTTACCCATTTCGAGTCGCAGGGGAAGCACCAGACGGAAGGTTGCACCTTTTCCGCTCTCGCTTTCCAGTTCGATATTGCCGCCAAGGCACCGGGCAAGGATGAAAGCGCCGGCCAGTCCCAGGCCGTGACCTTCACGGGTGATCGGCGGGGTGTCTTCATTGACCTGGGTGTATCGGCGGAAAACAAACGCATGGTGTTCAGGTTTAATGCCGGGCCCATCATCCCCAACGTCGATGCATAGCATATTTTCAGTCTGGTTGATCAGGATATCGATACGTTCTTTCCGGTGATGAAGCGCATTTTTAATCAGGTTTCCAAAAATTTGGCGAAACTTTTTTTCATCCTGCTCAAGTACCAGATCCGTCAGTTGAGGCGCTATTTTTATATGGATCCCGAACTGTGGCAGGCTTTCCTGGAAACGATCCGCCTCCGGCAGGTTACCGAATTGGACCCCGGGGGCCAGTTCCAGGGTTTCAAACAGCACATCGTAGACCGCCTCTGCCGGATTGAACCGGGAGCAGAGGAAACAGCCGGCCTCGGAACGGCCGATTTCCAGGAGATCACCGAGCATTTGCCGGGTTTTCCGGGCGTTTCTCAAACTGCGTCGGAGTGTTTTTTCCTGTTTGGGAGAGAGCGGGCCGTATGTTTTCTTTTTTTCAAGGAGCATCCGTAGTCCGGTTTCGACCACCGACATGGGACCTTTGAGTTCATGGATCAGAAATTCAATCTGAATTTCTCGGAAAAAAGGCTCCCCAGACATTGTTAATTTATGCGGAGCCGCGGCATCCTCAATATACGATTTCATCTTTCCTGGTTTCATATGAATTGAACCGTCCTCTTATATCCTTTCGGTGAATCGGGATCCGTTTGCCGGTAAAAACCGGACAACCACCGTGGTGCCGCCGGAGGTGTGACAATCCTTTTCTGCGGTGCAGTGGCTGCAGGTTTCAATGCTGCCGGGGCATAGATCCGAATCACCCGGGATATACCGGCATCGATTCGAGGTCATGCGGATTTTGAACTGATACCGTTCTGAGAAAATTTTTATCCGGAGCAGATCAAAACCTCTCCCCCCGGCATTGAAATCGTATCGGTTTTTGGATCCGTACTGCATGGTGTCGTGGGTGGTGAAATAATTTACAAATAAATGTTTCTGGTTCTCAAGGGTAATACCCACACCGAAATCTCTGATCTGAAGCTTCGGGCCGTCTGGATCGTCCGAGACGGTTATCTCTATTTCCCCTTTTTCCGGTGTGTTTTCAACCGCATTACGGATCAGTCCCCCAAGGATTTTTTCCAGGACATCGGAGGGGATAAATACCGGTCGTGTTTCATCGATTTTTTTCTTGAGTGTGCATCTGCGGTGGCTGAATTGAGATTCGATATGCCCGATATGGTCCTTAACAAAACGGTCCAGACGGATTTTTCGGGAGGGTGACGCCTTCGGGCCGAATTCTGCGTCCACCCGACTCCGGATCGCATCGACGATGTCGGCATCTTTTGGAGCATCCGAGGCCAGTGCTTCGAGTTCGTCGGTGCAGGCATCCAGCAGGTTGTTGAGCAGATGGTAACTTTGATATTTTTTTTCCCGCAGGATATCTTCGATTTCATACTGCATATCCAGGATCCGTTTCAGGTTGCGTTCTGCGCGATTCAGGATCCGTTCGTGACCGTCATCTGGATTTGTCGCGTATTTTTTTCGCAAAAGACCCATGGAGGCTGAAAGGACCGAGAGCGGTGTTTTCAGTTCATGGGAAAGATGGTGGATGACGTTTTCTTTGGCACGGCTTAGGCTCTGCACCTCTTCATATGAACGGTTGAGTGCATCATTGACTCTTGCATTTTCAATGGGCAGGGCAACCATGCTGGCAATGGTATTGAGTACAAAGACATCGGACGGATCGAATGGGGTTTCCATTTTGTTTACCGCACACAGCACGCCCACAAATCGTTCCTTGATCCGGAGGGGAACGTCCAGCATGTTTTTTGTCTCGTATTCCGCCCGTTCATCGACCTGCTTGAAAAAATAGGGGCTTTCAGCGGTATCCGGAACAATAAACGGCTTGCCGGTTCGATAGACATGTCCGGCAACCCCTTTGTCGATGGGGAATCGCACCTCTTTGAACCGGTTGCCGGTTTCGGAATCATCAAAGGCCGCCACCCGGAAAAAAAATTCCTTTTTCTCTTCATCCAACAGGATAACCATCGCACCTTCGACACCTAAGAGCCCCTTTACTTCCCTGATAATAAACTCCAGAAGCGCATCCAGGCCCCGGTACCTGGGGAGTGCTTTGGCGATCCGAAAAAATGCATTGTTGGTTCTTTCAGCCAATTTTTCCTGGGTAATGTTTCTTAAAATCAACACATGGCCCGCAGGCTCGTCTTCGGCTTCATAAATGATGGCACCCTCAAGGAGGATATCCAGAAGCCGGCCGTCTTTGGTCAACCGTTTTGTTTCGACACCGTGTGCGGTTTTCTCCTCCATTAAACGCTGTGTACCGAGACGCGTCTCTTCCTTGAGAGAATCCGGCACAAACGGAATCCGTTTTCCCTGCAGTTCCGCCAGGGTCCAACCGAACACTTTTTCAAAGGCGGGATTCAGGTAATAGACCGTTCCGTCCAGGTTGAAGACAAAGACCGGATCCGGCAGGAAATCGAGAAACGCCCGGTACCGGATTTCTGCCCGGCGGCTGGCCCTATACTGTTCCAGGGCCTTTTTTTCGGATGCCTTCAGCGCCTTCTGTATTTTGTACTTATCCGTGATGTCCCTGACGATTCCCCGGAATCCGCATCTATTCCCGTTTTCGTCGACAATAAGACCGGCCGATATTTCGACAAACCGCCGCTGCCCGTCTTTCCGAACGATTTCCCAGATAATGTCGGTAAACCCTTTGCCGGTTGAATAGATATGGTTGAAACGATCAAATGCGCTTTTTGCATTTTGCCCATCCATAAACTCCTGGTAGTTTCGGTTCTGAATTTCATCTCTCGGGTAACCGAAAATTCGGCAAAGGGCGTTGTTGAAAAATAGAAAAACGCCTTTTAGATCGGCTTCATAGAAACCGTCTTCCACCTCTTCGATGAGAACACGGTAACGGTCCTGCTGTATCTTGGCGCTTTCATTTCCGAGAACAGACCCACAGGCGTTATCTTGGGATGATTCCGATGCGGTTGGGTTATTTTGTTCCGGATCCGTCATGGGGTCGTCTCTAAGTCTCTAAGTTTAGTCAAAGGCCTCAGCACCTCAATAATTTACACAATTAACCGGGTAGAGTGCAAGAAGTAACTCAACTTTCGGGTATCGGCCGATAGCAGGGAAATGGGTAATTTGATGACGATGTGCGCTGTTTGAGCCCTTTAGGACATCTTACATCAGCGCTCTCGAACCAATGGTTGACAGGCCCAGGCATCGGATATCGAGAGACGGAATTTTAGCATTTTGGCCTGCGCTGATGTTAGATATCCTTATGGGCGAGTTCGCACAGCGACAGCAAATTATTCGTTTCCCGACAATATGGATCCCGGAAGTTGGGAAGTAAGTCTATACCGAGCCGATCCCGTTTGCATAAAAAAACGGCTGCTCCCTGTAGTTTACAGGAAACAGCCGTTTCATGGATGTGGTATCGCCTAAAGGCGACCGGCTTTACTGAAACTGCTTCGGGCGTTCATCCACAACCCGGACGGCTTTCCCTTCACTCCGGGCAATAGACTTGGGTTCAACGAGGTTGACCTCGACACCGATGCCCATCATTCCTTTGATGTGTCTGGCAATTTTTTCTTCCACCTCAACCCGTTTTCCGGAACCGGCTTCGTAGACCTCTTTTTTGCCTTCAACCTGAACAATCAGCCGGTCCAGATATCCCTTTTTTTGAACCACCAGCCGGTATTGAGGCTCGACCTCCGCGATGTCCAGCAGCAACGCCTCGACCTGTGAGGGAAAGACATTTACCCCGCTGATGATGAGCATGTCATCGGATCTTCCCGAGATTTTGTCCATCTTAATGAGGGTTCTGCCGCATGAACATTTTTCACGCCGGAGCCGGGTGATGTCTTTGGTTCGATACCGGATCATCGGCATGGCCCGCCGTTGCAACGATGTGAAAACGAGTTCTCCCTCTTCTCCAATGGGCAAAGGTTCCAGTGTCGCCGGATCGAGGATTTCGGGCAGGAAATGATCTTCATTAATATGGAGACCGTCTTGGGCCTCACAATCGAATGAAACCCCGGGGCCGCAGATTTCCGTCAAACCGTAGGCTTCCATGGCTTTTATCCCCAGCCGTTCTTCGATTTCTACCCGCATCTGAGGGGACCAGGGCTCGGCACCGAATATACCCACGCGAAGCGGCAGGGAGCGGACATCGATTTCCATCTCTTCGGCCCGTTCGGCAATGGTCAATGCATAGGAGGGGGTGCTGCACAGAACGGTGGCGCCAAAATCCTGCATCAGTGTGATTTGACGCTCGGTGAGCCCGGAACTGGTGGGGACCACCGTGCAGCCGAGGCGGGTTGCGGGCTGGTGAAAACCCAACCCTCCGGTAAAGAGGCCGTAACCATAGGCATTCTGTACGATGTCATCGGGACCGACACCGGCTGAGACAAAATTTCTGATCATGCATTCGGTCCATTGATCAAGGTCTTCGGCTGTGTAGGGGCCTGTGATAGGCTTTCCGGTGGTTCCTGAGGAGGCATGAATCCGGACCACCTCTTTTAAGGGAACCGCACAGAGCTTGAACGGATAATTTTCTCTGAGATTATCTTTTACGGTAAGGGGGAGTTTTGCGACATCCCCAAGGCTTTTGATATCGTCCGCCGTCACACCGGTTTCTTCAAGTTTCTTTTTGTAAAACGGTACTTTTTTCGAGATCCAACCGACAGTCTCCCTGAGTTTTTCCAATTGGAATTTTTCAAGCGCATCCACCGGCATACATTCATATTTATCATTCCAGGCCATCGTTGTTCTCCTTCGTCAATTTGATTTCCCGTAACCCGGTCATCCAGAAAGCACAAGTCAGGTCCCGCCGGGTCAGCGAAACGTCTATTTGCTATACGCAGCTTGAGCCTTGTGCATGACCGCATTCTGTAAAAGGCCTTCCTGTATGTAGAAAAAGACCAATGGCTCCATCTATTTTCATGCTTTTAAGAAAAGGTCAAGCCGCTCACGCCTTACCGGTGGATTGACTATTAACAAGCGATGCTACGGTACCATGATCGGTCTCTTCTCGGTTTTCTTATGATGGACCATTTCAAAGACATCGTTTATTTCAGCCAGGGGGAAACATTTTACAAACGGTGAAATTTTTACCCTGTTTGAAAGGACCCGTTTCAGCACCTCGGGGTAATATTTCGGCAGGCATCCCCAATTGCCGCGGACGGTGGCATGAAACGCCATCAGGTTCGAAATACGAATATCGACAGTGTCCATGGTAAAGCCGACCACCGCCAGCGATGCCCCGTGGGTCATCAGGCCGTAGGCAGTTTTCTGCCCGGCGGAAGTGCCGGAGGTTTCGAATATTTTCCATTCGACGGGGCGGCGCCCCGATGATTTTACAAAATCGGAGACCGATTTCCGGAGCGCCTTAAAAGCCATTTTGTCGGCATTGAAAACGGCATCCACATAGGGGCGGAGTGCATCCAGTTTTTTCTGGTCGATATCGATGGCAATCACCGAGGCCCCAAAGGTTTTTGCAATCTGTGCACCATACCCCCCCACACCGCCGACACCCACAAAAATCGCCGTGTCCAATTCCGAGAGTCCTGCATCGACGATGGCCTGGTAAGGGGTTGTCAGGGCATCTGCAATAACGGAAAGTTCAGCCAGTGAAACCCCGGATTGCCCCTGGGGATGATTTTCCGCATCCACCGGAACCTCGCACAGAGAATGGGCGGGGACCACAATGTGTGTTGAAAATCCGCCCTGTATGTCGTTTCCGGGCATTTTCTGGACAGCGCATATATTCCCCATATTTCTAACGCAGACATCACACGTACCGCACGGAATGACCGCCGGGACGATAACGGCCTTGGCCAACCATTTTTCAGCCCCTATGCCGGTTGTCACCACAATGCCGCTGATTTCATGCCCGAGTGTCAACGGCAGGCCGGAGCGTGTCCGTACACCGTTATAAAAAAAACCCAAGTCCGTGTGGCAGACACCGCAACCTGCCACCTCCAGGAGCACTTCGCCGTTTCCAGGTACAGGAACTGGCATTTCAACCCTTTCCAAGGGCTTTCCGGGTGCCACCATCTGCCAGGATATCATGGTCATGGCGTCTTCTCCTTTTCACTATTTCAATAGAAAATATTCAATTATCATCGCCCTCTGTATTCCGGCCGCTTTCGCCCCAGAGATGAAAGTCCTTCCAGGGCATCTGCGGTGGAAAAAATTTCCCCTACCCGGTTCAGTTCGATCTTGATGGCCTGATCCGGGGTTTTGCCGTCCTGTTCGTCCATAATTTCATTTGCAATCTTGAGCGCCAGTGGAGCTTTATACCCCAGATACTTTATCACTTTTTGAGCAAGCGCTGTATCCGCATCCCCAGGGGGCGTGCCCTGGAGCAGTGATGGGATATTTTCTTCATCAAACAGTTTTATCATCGGTTGAAATTTTTCAGAAGCATCGCAATGGACGGAATTTTCAGGACCTTTTTCTAAAACAGATTCGCTGATTGCGGCATCGACAGCATCCGGCGCTACCACCCGGTCGATGATGCCGAGGGCATGTGCATCGGCTGCACCCAGGGGCATGCCTGTAAAAACAAAGTACTTCGCCAGGTTCTTTCCGATCCTGCGTGCCAGTCGATACATGCCGCCGAGTCCCGGATAAATGCCGATGCCGGTCTCAGGAAATGCCATGGACCCGGCCGGGGTGGCGATAATTCTGCGGCAGGCAAGGGCCAGTTCACTGCCGCCGCCCATGGATAGTCCATCCAGCAGGGCGATGGTCAGTTTCGGGGATGTCTCGATCCGACGCAACAGATCGTGGCCCTTTTGCGTGAAGGCAGAAATTTCCGGGATATTGCCGGATTTTATTTTTTGAATAAAATACCGGATATCGGCACCGGCAACAAATGCTTTCCCGGCACCCTGAAAGACGATGGCCTCGACATCCGGATTCTTTTCGGCTTCAGAAAATCCTTTTTCAAGCTGGTCGATCACCGTTTCGTTCAGGGCGTTCATCGCTTCCGGACGGTTCAGGGTCAGATAGGCAACAATGCCTTTGCGTTCCGATTCCACAAGACGAAATTCAAAATCTTTGCCCAGCGATTTCTGTTTTAATAGGATTTCGGGCATCATAAAATCCGGATATTTTTCAACGATGCCCTCAACGGCTTTACACGCCCTATCGATACCGATTTTGTTCACGATTTCAAAAGGGCCCAATGCCCAGCGCAGGCCGATTTTCGCACCACGGTCCGTATCTTCCATGCCGGCCACCCCCTCGTCGACCAGTGCCGCCGCAACCCCCAGGCATACCCCGTACAGGCGGTCTGTTATGGTGCTGATTTTTGCCGAATCGATATTCCCGTCCAAATCCCAGTCTTTTCTTTTTTCCATCTGCCCTAAGAGAATACCCGCCGGGGCATAGAAAGGGCCCAGTTCGTTTCCCAGGGTGGTTGCGGCATGGCATGCAATGGGTATTCCGGTTACATTCATCAGTTCAAAAGGTCCCATCCCGGTTCCAAAAGCCCTTTTGGCGGCTTCTTCGATGGTCGGAATGTCAGCTGCATTTTCTTCCAGCATACGTGCCGCCTCATTTAAAAATGGTACAAAGAACCGGTTCACCGCAAAGCCGGGTGCATCTTTTACGACAATGGCGGTCTTGCTGTGAAGCTTTGCAGCCAGCAGGGCTTTTTCCAGGGTTTTACGGCTGGTGGTCTCATGGGGGACGACTTCGAGGAGGCGGTTTTTTGCCGGATGGAAAAAATAATGAAGACCGATGAACCGGTCGGGGCGCCGGGTCCGGTCGGCAAATTCATGGACGTAAAAGCTCGATGTGTTGGTGGCCAGGATCGTGTGGTCTTCGCAGACGGAATCCAGTTTTTGGAACAGATCGAATTTTACCGCCTTGTCCTCAAACACCGCTTCAATGACAAGGTCGGCATCTGAAACTGCGCTCAGGTCGGTGGTTCCGACGATTCGCGAATCGATGGCCCGGACCTGATCCGGGGTCAAAATCTTGCGATTCACCGCTTCCGTAAACATGTTGCGGATTGTCTCAAGTCCTTTCCGGACAAATCTATCCTCGGTATCGATCAGGACCACCGGAATACCTTCCTGTGCGATTTTCTGGGCAATACCACTCCCCATGTTCCCTGCGCCGATGACACCGATCTTTTTTATTTGAGACATAGAACCCCCAATTGAATTGAATATTGAATTCCATCAATATTCAATCTGCAATATTCAATATTAAATGTCTTACCTGTTCTTCCATTCCGGTCTCCGTTTTTCGTAAAAGCTTGCAATGCCTTCCCTTGTATCTTCGGTTTTCATGAGGGTATTTAGAAAAAGCCGGCTGACCCCCTGTATTGCAGAGGGAAAATCTTTTCCCAGATGCGCCTTTACCGCCCGTTTGTTTAACCGGAGGATAAGTGGGCTGCATGCGGAAATTTCCTTGATCATTTTTTCAACCGTCTCGTCAAATGCCTCATCTTTTGCTACCGAGCCGACAAACCCCATACCCTGTGCCTCATCTGCCGAGTAAATTTTACCGGTGGTGCATACCTCCACGGCCTTTGCCGGCCCGATTAATTCCGGCAGCCGGATGGCGGCATAGGGGGGTAGAAACCCCAGCTTGATTTCCGGTTGACCGAAACGGGCGCCCTTTGCGGCGATGACGATATCGCATGCGATGGCAAGTTCCATGCCCCCGCCCAGGGCCGCTCCGTGCACCGCAGCAATGGTCGGAATTTCAACGGCGTCCAGGATTTCAAAAATCCGATTGAACACGGCAATCATTTCATCGACCATCTCCGGTTTGTGTTCCCCCACATCCACGCCTGCACACCAGCTTGGGCCCTGGCCGGAAATAACCAGACATTTCAGATCTTTGTCGCCGGCAATTATTTCCAGCCGGGCAACCATCTCTTTCATCATTTCGATGTTCAAGACATTGTGCTTCGGCCGGGCCAGGGTGATCCGTGCCGTTCCCCCGATTTTTTCAACGCGTAAATGTTTTGGTTCGGTCATTATAACCCTTCCTTTTTCACGGGTGATGAAATTCGTAGGTGATTTTGTCATTCTCGAGCCGACGCACAGCCACTGTCATCTGCATGCCGATTTTGAGGTTCTCTTCAGATATGTCCTTTGTGATTCTGCCAAAGACCTTGCAGGTCTTAAAGTCCACCAGGGCCACGGCATAAGGGGTATCCGCCTCAAAACCGGCCGGTGCATATTTTAGCATGCTGAAGCTGATCAGTCTCCCGGCGCCTTTAATATCAAACCATTCCATCTCCTCTGAAAGACATTGGCAGCAGTCTGCCCGGGGCGGGAAGAAAACCAGGCCGCAGGTCTTGCATTTTGTGCCGGAGACGTTGCCGCTCTCAAGGCGATCGACAAAGTTGTTTACTTTGGATACGGCTGTAAAGCTTTTGACTCCGAATCTCTCGAACCGGTCATCGATCTGTTTTTTATGTGTCATGGTCGACTCCCGAGGATGGTTACATTGCCGTATAAACCGACACCGCCGATGTTGTGCACCAGGCCGATTTTCGGATCCTCTACCTGAACCTCCCCGGCCTCACCCCTTAACTGCAGGACCACCGTTCGGATCTGAGAGCCTCCGGTGGCGCCGATGGGATGCCCCTTGGACAGGAGCCCGCCGTCAAGGTTTATGGGGATGGCCCCTTCTTTGTACGTTTCCCTGTTTCGAATCAATTCCTTTCCCTTGCCGGGTGCTGCGAAGCCGAGGTCTTCATAGGCCATGAGTTCGGCAATGGTAAAACAGTCGTGCACTTCCGCCACATCAACATCTTTAGGGCCCACGCCCGCCATTTCATAGGCCTGCTGTGCCGCTTTTTGCGCAACGGTCAGTCCGGTATAGAGGCTGCGTCCCCCGAGATTAACAGAAGCAGAGGCCGCCCCAAGGCCCAGAATCCATATGGGTTTTTTGGAATACGCCGCTGCCTTTTCTCTGTTTGCAACGATGATACACGAACTGCCGTCTGCATTGGCGCAGCAGTCTCCGACCCTCAACGGGCTTGCGATCGGACCGGACATTCTGTTTTCAGGATCGGAAAACATTTCGAGTGAAACCGGTTTTCGATAGACCGCCTTTTTATTCAGCTGGCCGTAAGTGGCGGCCTTTACCCGGATCGCTGCCAGATCTTCCGGTAACGTACCGTGTGTATCCATGTGGGCCCTGGCATACATGCCGTAGTAGGCGGGCATCATGGTTCCGAAGGGGCTTTCCCACTGAATGTCGGCACCACGGCCCATGCGTTCCTGTGATTCCGAAGAGGATATCTCTGACATCTTCTGAAACCCGATAACGGCAACGACGTCGTGCAGGCCGGATGTGGTGAGAGAATAGGCCAGCCTGAGCCCCGTGCTCCCGGAGGAGCAGAGTGTTTCCACATAAAAGGTCGGCTGGGGGTTGAGACCGAGATATTCTGCAAACACCCCTGCCGGGGACCGCTGCTTATCGTATTCCGGGGCAGAACAGACCACCGAAGCGTCAATATCTCCCACAGTGATCCGGGCGTCCCGGACAGCCTCTTTGAATGCCTCAAACGCCAGCTCCCGGATGGATCCCGGATAGCTGCGGACAAACGGACTCTGGCCCACACCGATAATGGCGGCGTTGCTCATTTTTAAACCTTTCAAATGTATTGTCCGCCATCTACCTTTATCACTTCTCCGGTGATATGGCGGGCCTTTTCAGAGGCCAGAAATGCAACGACGTTGGCCACGTCTTCGGGCACCCCCACCCGTTTCATGACGATTTCGGCCAGCGCCAGGCCGATGATTTTTTCCCGCGCCTCTGACTCTTTTAACATCCGGGTTTCAATCAGCCCGGGGGCTACGGCGTTGACATTGACCCCGAATGCCCCCAACTCCCTGGCCACCGCTTTTGTGTATCCGATAATCCCGGCCTTTGATGCGGAGTAGTTTGTCTGCCCGAATTTTCCCCGTAGACCGTTTATGGATGTGATGTTGATGATCTTACCGTATTTCTGCTCCTTAAAAAGGGGGGCTGTGTGACGGGTGAAATTAAAATAACCTTTCAGGTTGACTTCCATTACCCGGTCCCACTGCTCTTCGCTCATCTTCCATGACACCCCGTCCCAGTTCATGCCGGCGTTGTTGACCAGAATGTCGAGTCGGCCGAATGATTTCAAAACGGATCGGACCACCTGGGCGGCCTCTGCAAAAGAGGCGGTGTCTGCCTTTATCGCAATCGCTTTCCGGCCCATGTTTTGAATTTCATTCTGGATATCAAAAGCTTCTGCCTCGTGCTTCCGATCGACCAGGCAGACATTTGCACCCTCTTTTGCCAGCATCCGTGCGATGGCGGCACCGATTCCCCGGGAACTTCCGGTCACCAGTGCATTTCTATCTTTGAGCAGCATCGTGTCTCCCTTAGTTTTAACAATTGTGTTTGTGTCTTTTTGCGGCAGAACATTATTGGATGTAAATAATAAACGGCTCAAAGAAGTGCCTAAATTTAAAAGTGCCTAAAGTGCCTAAAATTGTGGAATTCTATCATTTTTATAAAAAAAGATAGAGCAAAGCGATACCTTAACTTTAGGCACTTGAAACTTTAGTTCACTTGTAATTTTTCCGGCCTACTCTGTTTTCGGCTTGCCCAGAACCGCCGCCATGAAGTCGGCATCAAAAGCGTCGCTTGCGGCCAGACGCCTTCGGTACTCGATAAAATCGATGGTGTCCTGGCCGGTCATCTTTTTCGTGTTAAAGGCGGTGAATCCTAGATATGCCTCTGTGCTCATGTTTGCCGCCAGCCAATGCCGGTTGATCACCTTTGCCTGATCCCAGAAAAATTTTTTCTTCATCCGGATACCGTCGATACTTTTGATCAGGCACCCGGTAAAAAGATTTGTAAAGGTCCAGAGGATTTTATCAATCTCGCCATCCAGTCGTTCAAAGTCGATGGTTGCCGCCTTCACAACGTCCCGGGCCTGTTTCGCGGCATCCCCGGATTTGAATTCCCCGAACACGATCTCTCCGTCATCAAGATAGGTGTCGGTGATAACCGCGGGGTTTCGCACCCAGGCTCCGTTGTCTCTGATGACGGGAACACAGCCGGAGATAAGCCCCAAATGCTTCATCTTATATGCACTCCATAGCTCGCACGAAATGCAATTCCAGGTGGCCAGTTCGATGGGCAGCATCCAGGGCAGAAAGTCCGAACTGCCGCCGTCCGGAGCAGACCCGTGGCGGGGCCCTGCCTGGCCGAATATGGCAAGATCGCTTGCAAACGATAAATCACAGGCCATGCCGATTTCCTGACCCCCTGCCACCCGCATGCCGTTGACACGGCAGATGGTCGGTTTTTTGCACCCGAGGATCCCATCGACCATTGCATTGAAAAGATCCATGTAGGCGCCGTATTCATTGGGGCGCCCGGCATAGTATTCCGCATATTCCTTGGTATTTCCCCCGGTGCAGAATGATTTGTCACCGGCTCCGGTAAAGACGGCGGCCACCACCGAATGATCAGCCGATGCCCGGTTGAATCCTGCAATAACCCCCTTTACCATGTCTGTTGTGTATGAGTTGTACTGTTTCGGATTATTTAAGGTGATCCACGCCGAATAGAGACCCTCGACAGGGCTGCCTTTCGGGTCGAGGATCGGTTTTTTTTCGAATATGATGCCGGGTGCTTCGGTTGAAAAATGTTCTTTTCCCCAAAGAAAATGGTCCTTGGTGCCGGATTCTCTGGGCAGCCAGCTTAAATCAGCCATAAAGTTCCTCCTTAAATTATATGCGAAAACGTTTTTCAAGCGGTGGATTCCATGGGAAGCCGGTATTATTATTTCGTTTCAGAAATTATTCAAGTATTTGAAAAGATTAGAATAAATAACCCATTGTGGTATAATTTCCGGCTAAACCCCAGCGCAAATCCAACGGTTCTGATTGAAAGGTAGATAAGCTACATTACAGCTACAACTTAAACCCTGTCAAGATGAAATATACCGTAACTCTCTGCAGCGAATCGTGAGATGATCCCATTGTGACTCGACGGTTGGGACGAATTCTGTTATGAGGCACCTGGGCAAACAACTGTGGGTAACAAGATTAAGAAACGTTTACGAATAGAGAGGTAAGTAGGGTTGTATAACCTTAAAATTATTATTCAAAGGAGGGCGTGGCCGTGAAAAAGACAACCGATAAGGTCACCATCGATTCTCTTCGCGCCAAAAAGGCCCATGGCCGGAAGATTACCCGCGTCGTATTGTGGGACTATCCCATGGCCTGCATTGCAGATGCGGCGGGTGTCGATATGATTCTGGTGGGAGATTCCGTGGGCATGTGTGTGCTCGGATACCCGAACACCCTGCCCGTTACAATGGATGAGATGGTGCACCACTGCAGGGCGGTGACCCGGGGAGCACAAAGGTGTATGGTGGTGGGAGATCTACCGTTTATGTCCTATGAATCCGATGTTTCGGATGCAGTCAAAAACGCAGGACGACTGGTTAAAGAGGGTGGGGTGGATGCGGTTAAATTAGAAGGCGGGGAATATATCGCAGAATCCGTCCACGCCATCTCTCAATCCGGAATCCCTGTGCACGGTCACATCGGGCTGACACCCCAGAAGATGAAACAATTGGGTGGCTTCAAAACACAGGGCAAGACGGTCGACTCTGCGGTGAAACTGTTCAAGGAGGCGACGGTGCTGGCTGAGGCCGGTTGTTTTGCGATTACGGTGGAGTGTGTGCCCCCGATTGTCGGGAAGCTGATGAGCGAGCGGCTCCCGTCGGTGATCATTGTCAGTGCCGGCGCCGGCCCCGATTGCGACGGTCAGTCGGTAAACCTTTATGACACCATCGGGCTGACACAGGGAAACACTCCCAAATTTTCAAAACAGTATGCCGATGTTTCCGATCTCGTTCATTCGAGTGTAGAGGCCTATTGTCGGGAAACGGAACAAAAAATATTCCCTGCTCCGGAAAACTGCTACAACATCGATGAGGCGTTGTCGGCCCGAATCGCTGAAACCATTGATGGGACGGTTGAAAAATAGACAGCGCCTGGATGTGTTTAAAAAGGAAGGAGAGGTCAAGATGTCAAAAGTTTTAAACGTAGTGCCGGGATTTGCAAAGGTCTCCCAAAGACCGATAGAGATGTTGATTGAAGAGGGGTTTGACGTTGAGGAGCTGGATTATGGACTGGCCGGCTTAAACAAGGACGAATCCGAGTTTTGCAGGATTATTCAAGGCGTCGATGCCGTCATCGTTACGGCCATGGATCTGGTTACCCGCCGGATTATGGAAAATGCAGACCGATTGAAAATGATCGCCATACGCAGTGCCGGTTTTGAAGGAACGGATCGTGAGGCGGCCACCGATCACGGCATTCTTGTTACTCACAATCCGGGGTCGAACAGTGATCCGGTAGCGGATATGGCCATGGGGATGATGCTGGCGGTTTCTAAACGCATCGGCTGGATGGACCGGGGGATGCGCCAGGGCAAGTTTCAGGAACTGCGCGTCAATGCAAAAGATATCTACAAAAGAACCCTGGGGATTATCGGTCTGGGTACGATCGGAAAAAAGGTTGCCATCCGCGCCCAGGGCTTTTCAATGAAGGTGATCTACCATGACATCGTAAAATACGCTGATTTTGAAAAAGAACACGGGGTTGAAAAAGTCTCCCTGGATCGACTTTTAAACGAGGCGGATGTCATCTCCCTACATGTCCCGGTGGACGACAGCACCCGGCGGATGCTCGCAAAGCCCCAGGTTGAGAAAATGAAACCGGGTGTGATCCTGGTAAATACCTGCCGCGGCGGTGTCGTGGATGAACAGGCGATTTACGACGGTCTGGTCGCCAATCAACTCTACGGATACGGCACCGATGTTCATGAGAAAGAACCCCCCGAGTTCATGGAACTGCTCTGTCATGAGAACGTGGTCAGTGCGCCGCATGCTGCCGGTATTTCGGCAGACGGGCTCAACAATATGGCCGTGCTGACAGCCGGTAAGGTTATCGAGTTTTTAAAAAGGGGAGAGATTCCGGACAATGTTCTAAACCCGGAGGTGCTGGCAACGCTTCGGAAATAATCCGGCATTTATCTCCATTGGCGGTTCTATCATCGGGTCCGGATGTGAATGTCTCTTTGGGGAAAGGGGATTTCGATCTCGGCATTTTGAAGGGCTTCGAAAATGGCGAAATTGAGTCGACTCCGGATTTTTTTGCGGGCTGTGTTTTGGACATCGATCCATACCAGTAGTTCGAAGTTTATCGAATTGTCCCCGAATTCGATGAATCTTACGGCAGGTTTCTCATGGGCGTCTACCATCGGCTCTTTTTCAGCAACCTTCAACAGGATTTTTTCCACCTCTTTCGGATCCGCATCATATGAGACACCCACCGGCACCTCTATTCGGATCATGGGTGAGGACAGGGAGTAGTTGACAATCGTATTTGAGATCAGATCCGAATTGGGGACGAGATATTCAATGTTGTCACGTGTGCGGACTTTTGTGGCGCGAAGATAGATATCGGTAACGATGCCGAGGGTGCTGCCGGCTTCGATCCAGTCACCTTTCCGTATCTTTCCCCCAAAGATGATCGAAAAACCGCTGATGATGTTTGCCGCCATATTTTGCAGCCCTAGACCGATACCGATGCCGATGGCGCCGGCAAAAACTAGCAGAAAACGGAGATCGATCCCCACGATCTTCAAAGAGATCAATATCCCGACAGCGATTGTTGTATATTTGAAAAAGGTATTGAGTGCATACCCCAAACCGGCATCGATGCCGAGCACCGGGTAGACCTTGTAGTCCAGGTACGCCTGGAGAAGGCGCGAGGCATACACAAAGGTCAGAAGGATGAAAACGGCTTTGAGGATGATCCAGAAAGAGACCTGGTTTGCGCCGAGATTGAAAACCGGAAACGACATCACCCGTTGAAGCGGGTCGAGGAGTCCGAGCAGGTTTAAGACGATAACGCAGGTTGCCGTTAAATTGACATACAGCAGCAGCACCTTCAATGATCGGATCAGTAAGACGGCGGCTTCATCAGTGGGGTCTATCCGGACAGACCATTTTTCGACCCAGTTCTGCATAACACTGTACAGGAGCATGATGGCAATAAAAGCCGCTGCGGATGCCCAGATTTTAAAGAGCACCACCTGGCCCAGACGATTATATCCAAGGCACCATAGAAGGGCGACGGCAAAAGAGAAACCGATGAGAGCCTTATAATATTTGTCCAGGAGGCGGATAAACCCCAGGTAGCTCCGGTAGTCGAGTTTCGGAAGCAGGGACAGGAATGCATCTTTTTTTCGGAACAGAAGATACAGTACCGTTATGATCGAGAGGGTGACCGCGAACCGGGCCAGAGAGATGACATCCTGGCGAATATCAAAGGCATCCATCCCCCAGAAGCATGCGATTCCAAGCAGTGCATATATCAAGACAAGGCGCGTGAGCCGGTATATGTCTTTCCCATAAGCGGATGCCGCCGGGAAAAGATTCCGGGTCAAAGACTCCCGCAGCAGGCCGTTTATCAGGGCGCCGATGGTCCATAAGGCCAGACCTCGTCCCATGGCCTGGAGCCACGGCGTCTGATAATCGGTAAGGTCGTCAATAAGTGAGAAGAGCCCGAGCAGAATCAGCGGGATGAGTGCTTCGACCACCACCTTGAGCACCGACATGAAATAGGGGTATGCGGTTTCCGGTAATTTTTCACACAGCGGCTTAACTTCCGTCTCGACGCGCCTGAGCACTCTTTTTTGACCGATCAGGCTGTAGAATACGGCGGCCAAAAGGATAATAACGAACATCGAGCCCAACAGCCCCAACACACGGCTCTGGTCCATAATCCGGCGGGTGATATCGGGGAGTTTCATCGGGACCGATATGAGCTGCCCATACAGATACGATATCGTCGGCCAGCCCCAACCCATTGGATCTCTAACAAAAAGTGATTCAGCATGTTTTCTGAATTCATCTTTAACCCGGCTGGCCTCCCGGACCATGGCCTCTCCCATTTCATTGGATATGGATATGTTCGGTGTATCAGATGGAGGGGCGGAGGCAGATGGTTCCGATGCCCCGGCCGGGATACCGATGAGTGTAATAAACAGAGCGACGATAAGAATCATGGTTCTGTGCTGTTTAAGCATATGGGTTTTCCTTTTTGGCAGTGGTGCTATAGGTGCGGCCGAACATTTATCTTTTCAGTCTCAAAACGGCCGTCGTGCCATCGGATGATACTGTAGGCTGCGGTATCCTGCCTGATCTCCCGGAATCTGTCCAGGTCGACATCCAGTGCGTGGCACAGGAGCGAAACAATAACGAAATTATGACTGCATATGGCGATGTTGCCATGATCCGTGTGCTGTTCTATAATTTCATTAAGGCAATTTATCGCTCGGTTCTGGACAGCCTTCAGGTTTTCGCCGCCGGGCATCCGGACCGATGACGGGCGCTGTTGCCATTTTATGCGAAAATCCGGATAGCGCTCGGCCCAGACTCCGGAATCGATACCTTCAAATTCGCCGAGATCCATTTCGATAAACCCCGGTGCCTCTTTCAGATCGATATCGGGATGATGGGCACCCACGGCCCGGGCCGTTTCCATCGCCCGGACAAGGGGGCTTGTATAAATGGCTGACAGCGGTTTTTTGCTCAATACGCGACCCAATGCACGGACCTGGGCTTTTCCGTTGTCATTTAACGGAATATCGCTACGGCCCTGAAAACGGCCGATCCGATTCCATTCGGTTTCCCCGTGGCGGACAAGAATCAAAATTAAAGACATGATCCCTTATGGATAATTTCCAGTACTTTTTCAACCCCCAATATTACATCCGAAAGCCCGGTTCGACCGTCTCCGTGAAAATCGGTGCCGCCGGAAATCAGCAAGCCGTTTTTACGGGCGATATCATCGTAATGCCTTATCGCTTCGGTCCGATAGGATATGTCATACGGGTAAAAAACCTCTATGCCGTCCAACCCTTGTTTTATCAGGGGGTAAAGAATCCGGCTGTTAAATTCTTTAAAGGAGATCCGGGCATGATCGACCGCCGGATGGGCCAGGATGGTGACGGCTTGGGCCTCCCTGAGAAGACCAAGCCCCTCAAATACATCCATCTCCTTTAGTGGAGACGGCTGCTCGAACAGGACCAGAGAGCCCTGGTTTTTTTCGGCAAGGGCTGCGGCTTTTGAAATGTTCATCCCCTCTTTTCGGTATATCCGGGCAAGACGTTCCCTTTTGGATAGATCCGGCCTGAGGACGTAGAGAGCGGCCTTTTCCCTGGAAGCGTCGGGGAGCAGCTCCTCCCAGCAGTCGACAATGATCTGATAGGTTGCCGGGATGGGGTGCTGAATCACATCGCCTGCTTTCCGGGCCTCTTTGAAGCGGGTAAAATTTTTCACCGCAGCCTTTTCCCTGAGAAGGCGGATGACGGTTTCCGGAGTATCGAACCGGTCTGAAATACCGTCCAGGTTCAGCTCGAAGGCACGTATGATCCGGGCATCGACATCTTTAACCGCCCGGTTTTCAGCCCGGTAGCGGCAGAAATCTCCAAGGATCGAATCGATTCGCGTCAGCTCTCCGGGCGCGTTTTTTTCGGTAATATTGGGAAAATAGCCGATGAGATGGATGGTATTTCCGGATCCACCATCCATGAGGCTCAGTTCGATGCCCGGAATAAAGTGTTTTTTTCGATTTTGGGCCGGACCCCAAAGCCTGTTCATGGCTCTGTAGAAAGGCTCGATGGCAGCCAGGGTATCATGGTCGGTGACGGCAAAATATTTCAGATCCCTTTCACCATCCACTTTTTCGGCCAGCCCGGCCGGGCTGAGCTGGCCGTCCGAGAAATAGGTGTGGAGGTGCAGGTTCCCGAAGCCCATTGTCCGGTCCCTATTCGATAACATGGCGGGCGGTTTCCCAGCCGGAGAGTTTGTCACGGTCATAGGTCACCCCAAGTCCGGGTCCCTGGGGAACGGGCAGGCAGCCGTCGCTTTCCACATCGTCCAGCTGATCGCCGTATCCGCAGGCGTATATGGGCGGTTGAAACCCATTGCAGCGTCCGGGACCCACCAGCGCAAGTTCATAGAAATAGGTATTTGGAATGGCTGCCATACATTGCCGGTGCATGGGGCCGGCCGTGTGGAGCTGAACATCCATGCCGATGGCATCGGCAAACTGTGCGATTTTCAGGGTGCCGGTAACCCCCCCGTCAAGTTCCGGATCGATGTGTATGATATCCGTGCCACCGTTTAATGCAAAATCCGCCTTCTGCTCCACCCCCCGGATGTGCTCACTGACAAGAAGGGGGGTGCGGATCTTTTCCCGAATCCGTTTGTGGGAAAAAGCGCTGGTTCCCGCATCCCGGTACGGATCTTCGTACCAGAAATACCCCAGGTCATCACATGCGCAACCGACGTGAACGGCATCCGCATATGTCTTTAATGAACATGCCGGGTCGGTCATGAGTTTCATCCCGTTACCCACTCGATCTTTGACCGCAGTCATGATCTCCACTTCCGTATCGGCATTTCCGTCACGGATTCCATGGATCTTAAAGGCTGGAAATCCTCGCGCTTTGCAGTCCTCTGCAAAATCGGCATACGCCTCGGCACTGTTGAGCCCGCCGGGTTGCCTCTGCCCGGGATAGGTGCTGGCATAGACAGGGAGTCGATCTCGAAACCCACCCAGCATTGCCGCGATAGAAACGCCGTATTTTTTCCCTGCCAGATCCCAGAGTGCGGTATCCAGTGCCGCGATCCCCACCCGGTCAAAATGCCGAAAAGCAATCTTGAGGTCTTCGTAAATCGCCACGCGATGTTCCGGATTCCGCCCCAGGAGCATGGGTGCCATTCGAAGGGTCTGGGCCATGGCATTGGATGTGGCGCCGTAGTGGGGGGCGTAATCACCCCTTAAACCGTCATCGGTCTCAACGGTTACCATGTACCGGGTAACAGAGAGGCGTCCGCCTTTTTCGTAAAAATATATGGCGGCACCAAAATTTTCCAATTCATATTGGTATTCCGTTACGGTAATTTTTTTTATCCTGCTCATAATGAAATTCCTTAACCGGCTAAATTCATAAACGGCCCTGGATTGTCTATAGCCAACAGTGACATGGGCCCGGAACTTACTCTTTAGTGATTGTTAGAGATACGTCTTTCGGCAGGGCCAGGTTTGCAGCTACTTGCATGATTTTCACCGTACCTGCCGGCACGACGCATGCATCGCAGCATCCTTTTGTCTGCAAAAGTTTCCTTGCGCTCAGGAGAATGGGATTTTCTTCGGGACCTAATGTCTTTATTGCATCGACCGGTGAGATGTCGTCAATCTGTTTCCCGAATTCCTTTATGGTTTCGCAATCAGATACGAATGTGAAGCTCACGTTTCGGCTGTCCTCGGTTTCGGCCGTCACAACCGTATCAAAATTGCAGATGCCGGGGTCAATCTGCGTTCTTATCTTCATTGGTTTCTCCGCTATTACCTGAATTTTGCACTTAAAATTTAAAAGAGGGTAGATACCACCTGGGAACCCTTGCTATAGTGGTAATTGACACGATTACCCCATAATAGCAGGAGGTACCCAGATGGTAAAATTCAAGA
>Ga0233431_1000760_pt1 | contig 64903 bp, 60 predicted proteins | sample SI_118_April2016_FD_179867 | JGI IMG/M metagenome (GOLD analysis project Ga0233431, IMG submission 179867) | Seawater microbial communities from Saanich Inlet, British Columbia, Canada - SI_118_April2016_200_MG | ecosystem: Environmental > Aquatic > Marine > Inlet | place: Canada: British...
CTATTTCTTCCCGTAGTTGTTTGTTTTCTTCTGCCAAGTCCATCATGCAATCATTTTACCCGTTTCGTTCCTTTTGGGAACCCTTCTTTTTACCCATTGCTTTTTGCCGTGACACCTGTACAGTTACTAGTGCAAAATATCGGAACAGATAATATGCAAGATTCGATGGAAACGAAGACGCCCCAAGAGTTAGCAACCGAAGGGGGAAAGCTCTATAAAAATGGAGAGTATGCTTCTGCGGCGAGCACCTTTGCGGCTGCCGAAAATGCTTATCAGTTGCAGGAAGATCTGCTCAAAGCTGCAGAAATGGCGAATAATTGCAGCGTGGCCTGGCTGCAAGCTGGAGAAGCTCAGGCTGCGCTCGATGCCGTTGCAGATACTGTAGAAATTTTTGCCAGCCATACCGATGAACTTCACCAGGCAATGGCCTACGGTAATCGGGCTGCCGCGCTCGAAGCATTGGAACAATATGACGACGCCATACAGGATTACGCAGCTTCCGCGGATTTGCTTAAAAAAATAAATGCTGATGAACTTCGCCTGGACGTGATGAAATCGCTCTCGGCGTTACAACTCAAAACCGGGCACTCGCTGGAGGCATTAACAACCATGCAAGCGGGCGTAGATGGTCTCAAAAATCCCAAAATGCGGCATCGGATATTACAACGCCTGCTCGATATGCCCGCAAAGCTGATGAAGCGATAAAGCGAGATTGTCTAAGCATGACTACGTATGCCCCAACACTACGCTCCCAAATTGCAGTTCGATCAGCCACAGAGGATGACCGACAAAAACTGGCTACACTGATCCATTTCAGCCCCTATGTACACCGGCATCTCGATTGGCGCTCTCCGCTGGATTGGTTAGGGAAAGAACCATTTTTATTGGCCGAGCGCGACAGCCAGATTGTGGCCGCTTTGGCCTGTCCGCCCGATATACCCGAACTAACCTGGGTGCGCCTGTTCGCTGTTTCGCTGGCGCTGGATTTGGATGAAGCCTGGGAAACGCTGTGGCCCGTGGCCTACCGCCAGATGGTTGGAAATGCCCCTATTGCCGCGCTCCCACTTCAGAGCTGGTTCCGCCGCATCCTGGAAAGTAGTCATTTTGATCATGCCAATGATGTTATCATGCTCAAATGGAGCGATCACGGACAATCCTTAAAGGCAAAGCCATGCCATGAGGATTATTGCATCCGCCCGATGGGGTATGATGACCTTTCAGCGGTTCACAATCTCGATGCTCAGGCTTTCAATCCCGTCTGGCAGCACTCCATCGAGCTTTTAAAAATTGCTTTTCAAAATGCTTCTTTCGCCACCATTGCCGAAAATCGTATCGGAATTATTGCCTATCAAATTTGTACTGTAAATGGCGGCAGCGGGCATTTGGCTCGACTGGCGGTGCATCCACAGGCACAACGCAGCGGTGTGGGCTATGGATTGTTGCGAGATGTCCTCAATAACCTTCGCCAGCGTGGCATCCGTCACGTTACCGTGAACACGCAAACAAGCAATCAGGCTTCTCTGTCACTGTACGATAAAGTTGGATTTCAACCAACCGGCGAAGTGTATCCCATTTATGCATTTGAGGCCTGAATGGGGCATGGAATTGCGGACTCCTTTCAGGCTGATTCTGTTCATAAGGTGTGTTCAACCTTCGCGGAGGGACTATGGTAGCACAAGAAAACGCGGTCATCGTTAACGCATTAGTACGGCAAGCGTTGGTAGCTGCACAGGAAGTGATGGGCGAAAACGGGCTGAATGCGGTGCTGCGCGCCTCCGGTTTAAAACGATTTATTAATAATTTTCCACCGGATAATCTGGAACCCGGCATCGACGCCTGGCAATATGCGCGTTTTAATGAAGCTGTTGAAGAATTTTACGGGCGCGGCGGGCGCGGCATTCTCAAGCGTATCGGGCGGGCATCTTTTCAATATGCGATTCGCGAACAATCTACCTTGATGGGCATCGCGGGCGTGGCACTCAAAGCATTACCCAAGAAACAGCGTGTAAAATTTATACTGAATAGCATGGTTGACGCGCTCAAGAAGAGCAATCCCCAGGTTGAAGCCTGGGCCGGTGACAAAGACGGCAAGCTGATCTATGTCGAGCGCACCTGTGCCATCTGCAACGGACGCACCAGCGATAAGCCCATTTGCCATTTGTATATTGGCTCGCTGAGTGAGGCGATCAAGTGGGCTACCGGTGATGATTATATTGTCCGCGAGACAGCGTGTATCGCCATGGGGGATGATTTCTGCCAATTTGAAATTGACGATCCCATTAAATGAGTAAGAATCTGACGATTCAGAAGTCAGTTTGAATGGCTCAGGTTAATACTTGTGCAAGAATCGAATTTTATGAGGAAAACAATGGAAACTTACTTGGAATATTCTTTAGCCGCAGAAGGCCGCGATTTGTTTGCCTGCTATTGGCGACCCGAAGGCGAAGTGCGCGCTGTGGTGTGCCTGGTGCATGGTCTCGGTGAGCACAGCGCTCGTTACGCGCACGTTGCCGCGGCTCTGAATCGAGCCGGATATGCAGTAGTGGCGCTTGACCAACGCGGGCACGGGAAAACCCCCGGGCCGCGCGGCCATGTCAAAACGTATGATGTACTGCTGGATGATATTCAGCTTTTACTCGTCGACGCCGCGGACCGCTTTCCGGATGTTCCCATATTCTTGTATGGGCATAGCATGGGAGGAGGCCTGGTGCTGAATATGGCTCTGCGCCGTAAGCCCGCACTGGCAGGCGTAGTCGCTACTGCCCCCTTATTGCGGCTGGCTTTTGAACCGCCTCCCGTGAAAATATTCCTGGGACGCATGATGGATAAAATCAAACCCGATTTTACTCAGGCCAGCGGTCTTGAAACTGCCGCTATCAGCCGGGACCGTGAAGTTGTCTATGCCTATGAAAACGACCCGCTGGTGCATGATGCGATCTCCGCGCGGCTGTTCACAGGTACTTTTGATTCTGGCTTATGGGCTTTGGAACATGCCGCGGAATTTCCCTGCCCGTTGTTGATGATGCACGGCTCCGAAGATCGCCTGACATCCGCTCAGGCCAGCACGGAATTTGCCGCCGCGGCCGGGGAGCTATGCACGTTCAAAATTTGGGATGGCTTGTATCATGAAATTCACAATGAGCCTGAACAAGATCAGGTTTTGACCGTTATGGTTGCTTGGCTCGATCAGCATATGGGAGCAGCGATTTGATCGCAGCCCAGGAAACTGAAACGCTCCCAGAAACAGAGGCGGTTCCCTGGGATGCGCGTGATGCCTGGCTCGGTGCCGGGTTACTATTCTTTGTAATGCTTGGGCTGTTGGTGTTTTTGTATTTCCTGCCAAATTTGGATATGAGCCTGATTCTGGCGGGCAGTGAACTGGCGTTGTTAGTACCCGTATGGTGGCTGGCTGTGCGTAAATATGGCGCTTCCTGGCGCACATTGGGGTTGCGAAAATTTACTCCGGTGGCGCTGGGAATTGGCTGCGGGTTGATGATTCTCTCTTGGGGTTTTAATCTGGTATATAGTCTTTTTCTGGCATTATTTAATGCGCGTGCGCAGCCTGATTTTTCGCCCATTTTTGCCGATGCATCTTTCCCCTGGTTGATTCTTGTGGCTGGCGCAGTGATTGCCCCATTTGTGGAAGAGATTATCTTCCGGGGCTTCATTTTTGCCGGATTCAAAGCGCGCTATGGTTGGGTAAAAGCCGCTGTGCTGAGTTCTGGCCTGTTTGCGATCATCCATTTTCAACCCCTGGCAATCATTGGCATCTTCTTGATGGGCATGATCTTCGCATTTCTGTATCATTACAGTGGCTCAATTTGGCCGGCAATTATCATGCATATGTCCACCAATCTTTTGGCGTTGGGGGCCGCACTAATATTAGCGCGTTTCCCGGAACTGGCTGGCGTCTGACCTTCAACAATTGTTTTTAGGCTTTGATCGGCTCGTTGAATGAGAAACTGCTAAGAGTTTGAGCAGTTTCTCTTTTATTTTCTGGACAAGCCGCGCGGGTCGTGGCAAAATGCTTCATAGAATGGGGATGTGCGGGGCGCGGCTCATTTCGCATGTCCCAATTTTGTCGAAACTTCCTCTGCGAAAGCGTAAGCCTGAGCAGTCACAGAATAATTCTTTGGAGGTATTTATGCAAAGTCGTCAAGCAATACAAGCGCGGCGTCGTCAGCGGCAGAAACAGCAGCGTATGACGATGGTGATGGTCATTAGTGGCGTGGTTCTGATTTTGGCTGCACTCTTGATGCTGCCGTCTATTCGATTGGCAATGACCCCTGTGGGTGAGATTATTCACCCTGAGTTGGTAGAACGCCCCCTGGTGGATGGCAGCGCAATGGGCGATCCGAATGCCCCGGTTGTCATTCATGGATATTCAGATTTTGGCTGTGGACATTGTGCCAACTTCTCAGAAGGTACCGGACTTGAAATCGCAGAAACCTATGTGGCTTCCGGCCAGGTTTATTTTGTAGATCACAGCGTGGGGCTTTTGCTGGGGTCTGAGGTTTCTTTCCAGTTAGCTGAGGCCGCTTATTGCGCCGCCGATCAGAACAAATACTGGGAATTTCACGATTATATTTTTGCTAACCAGCTCACAATTTATTCCTCCACCAATGTCCCCGTTGAGAAGTATGTAACAGCGTTTGCAGAAGCGATTGAGTTAGATATGGATGCGTTTTCAAGCTGCTATAAATCTAACGCCCATCGCGACCAGGTTCAACAAGACCAACTGGATGCTGTGCAAGCGGGCATCAATTCTACGCCCAGCTTTACTGTAAATGGTGAGTTGCTCATCGGCAATTTGCCCTTCGCCGATTTCCAGGCCGCTATCGAAACTGCGTTGTCGCAGTAAATCTTTTTTCTTCAGGCATAAAAACGGGAGCGCTGTATACACGGCGCTCCCATTTTTTTACATCGAGGCAAGAATCGCCACAATTAACGGAGCCAACACCAGGGCGGGTAAGAAATTCCCCACCCGGATAGGTTTAATCTCCAGAAGACTGCTAATCGCAATTCCCACCAGCATCAGCCCCCCGGCCGCGGTCATTTCATTCATCATCGCTGTAGTAATCGTAGACTGCGCCAGCGCCGCCATCATACTAATGCCGCCCTGCACCACCAAAACCGTGAGCGACGAGAACAGCACCCCCACGCCAAACGTAGAAGCAAATGCCAGCGCCGCAAAACCATCTAATACCGATTTGATCGCCAACAGGCTGTAATCGCCTGTCAGGCCGTCCTGGATGGATCCCAGAATTGTCATGGGACCGACGCAAAAGAGTAAGGACGAGGTCAGGAAGCCGCGCATAAAACGGATGCGGCTGGCGGACTCGCTCGGGGTGGTTTCTGCGGGTGAAGGCTTTTCGGCACCCCTGGAGAAGCGCGCTTCCAATAAGCCGCCAATCCGATTCAGGCCATCTTCGATGCGCCACCACTCCCCCAAAATGCCGCCTACCAGGATGCTGCCCAGCACAATGATGGGATTCTCGCTATTGAGAAACATCTGGATGCCGATGGCTGCTGTAAAAAGTCCCAACCCTGCTACAACCGTGCTGCGTACGCGTTCGGGCAAGCGCGCGCCGAAAAATAACCCCAACGTTCCGCCAATCAGAACAGTGATAATGTTAATGATGGTTCCGGTCATGATGATTTTGCCAGCGTTGTATTGCGTTGGCCTGCGCTCTGGTTTTCGAGCAGTTCGAGCACAAAGCATAATGAGGATAGCCGGTTAAGATATTGGAGCAGATAGATGTTTTCAATGCTCTGTCGGTGATACAGGCCAGCCACGCGGCGCTCTGCTCGGCGCACGACGGTGCGGGCAATATCCAGCATGGCTCCGGCTGCGGTGTCGCCGGGGACAATGAACTCTTTAGGGATGATGACCTGCTGGCTGATCGTTTCGATCTGTTCTTCCAGCCAGGCCACGCGCTGGCTTTCGATCGTTCGGAAGCGGTGGGCGTGTTCGCGGCTGGCAGAAACCTCAGCCATGAGCTGATATAGATCGCGCTGCACCTGGATGATGATAGGTCCGCTGAGCGGATGCATGCAAGTGTTGCGTGCGGCTCCTAGCGCCGCGTTGGCTTCATCAATGCTGCCAACGGCCTCGGGGCGTGGGTGATCTTTGGAAACGCGCTCCCCACCCAGAATTCCGGTGGTGCCGTCGTCGCCTTTTCGGGTATAGAATTTACTCATGGGCGCAATTATAACCGCGATACTATGAAGATCGTCCTAAAAAATCTGCTATACAGCCATACACGAATTTGGGTTTTTACCATATAATTGTCCAGCTATAATAATTGGCTTTAGCTGAGTGGTTTGAGAATTGCATATATGCACAAAACTTCGCCGAAATTTTTCTAAGGAAGGTACCCTATCCATGAAAGAATATAAAACCGAAAATATCCGCAATATCGCTCTGGCTTCACACAGCAGTTCAGGAAAAACCATGCTGCTTGAAGCCATACTACATGTTACCGGTGCAACAACGCGTTTGGGGCGGATTGAGGACGGCTCTACTGTTTCCGATTATGAAGATGAAGAAATTCGGCGAGGGATATCCCTTTCCACTTCGATGGTCCCCGTCGAGTATAAGGAGTTCAAGCTAAATTTTCTGGATACTCCTGGATATACGGATTTTGTTGGCGAAGTCATTTCGGCGCTGCGAGTCGCCGATTCGGCATTGCTGGTGGTCGATTCGGTGGCCGGTGCAGAAGTGGGCACCGAGATTGCCTGGAATTATTGTGAGGAATTTCAACTGCAGCGCGCGATTGTGATTAATAAGATGGATCGCGACAATGCCGATTTCAAAAAGGCTTTGGCTTCGGTGCAGACGATTTCTGAGACGCGGATGTTGCCCATGCAATTGCCCTGGGGCGAAAAAGCTGATTTCAAAGGGGTGATAGATTTGCTTTCCATGAAGGCCTATGCTGGCGCTGGCGACAAAGCGGAGGATATTCCGGCCGAATATAGCGACGAGGTAGAAGAAGCCCGCCTGGAGTTAATTGAATCAGCAGCCGAAGGTGATGATGAATTGCTGACGAAATATCTGGATGGCGAAGAATTAAGCCCGACTGAGATTATCAGTGGTTTATGCAGCGCTATTTGTGCAGGGGAGTTGGTTCCCGTATTTGTAGCTGCAGCTACCGCTGAAATTGGTTTGTTCCCGTTGTTGGATACATTGACCAAGATGATGCCGAATCCAGCAGAACGACCAGCATCTATAGCCGAAGGCGCGGCTGGTCCCGAAGAATTGCCCATTTCCGATGCAGGGCCGTTGGCCGCGTATGTGTGGAAGACGACCGCTGACCCCTTTGTTGGGAAAATCACGTATTATAAAGTGTATTCGGGCGTCGTCAGTGCCGACAGCCGGGTATGGAACCAGAATGTAGGTGATGAAGAGCGTTTCGGCGGCATCTCACTGATGCGCGGTAAAGAACAAATTTCTGTAAAAACAATCCATGCGGGCGATATTGGCGTTGTTGCCAAACTTGGCGATACATCAACTTCGCACACGCTGTGTGATAAAGGCCATCCGTTAGTATTGCCCGTGCCGGCCTATCCCAATGCGCTCTATCGTGTGGCGGTTAGCCCCGAAACTCAGGCCGACTCTGCGAAAGTTAGCCCCACCCTGACTCGCTTGTGCGAAGAGGATATGACCTTATCCTGGCGTCAGGAACCCAGCACCCGGCAGACGATTTTGCAGGGCATGGGCGGTCAGCACATTGGCGTTGCCATTCGCAAAGCCGAACAGAAATTCGGGACTACGCTGCTGATGGAAGAGCCAAAGGTGCCTTACCAGGAATCGATTACCAAATCTGGCTCTGCACAATACCGCCACAAGAAGCAATCGGGTGGCGCGGGGCAGTTTGGCGAGGTGCATTTGCGGGTGGAACCCCTGCCTGATGAAGATTTTGAATTCGCAAACGAAGTATTTGGTGGCGCCGTTTCACAGAATTATATGCCCGCGATTGAAAAAGGTGTGCGCAATGTGATGCGTGATGGTGTTATCGCCGGGTTCCCGGTTCATAATGTAAAAGTAGCGGTTTTCGATGGGAAAGAACATCCCGTTGACTCGAAACCCGTCGCGTTTGAAATTGCTGCCCGTGAGTGTTTTAAGCTGGCTATGCGGCAGGCTGCTCCCGTACTTCTGGAGCCGATTATGTATGTAGAGGTTTTGGTTCCTGATTCCAATATGGGTGATATTCTCGGCGATTTGAATACCCGCCGGGCGCGCGTGCAAGGCATGGATACGGATCGCGGCAAATCGACGATCAAAGCCCATGTACCTCTGGCCGAGATGCAGCGCTATACCGCTGATCTCCGTTCTATGACCGGTGGCCGTGGTGTCTTTAGCATGGAGTTTGATCGTTACGAAACCGTGCCTTCGCATCTGATGCAAGAGATTGTTGACGCCGCTCAAAAGGAACAAGAAGAGAAGTAAATTTGCCCTGGTATAAATATTAACAAAACGTCCCTATTCACAATGAACAGGGACGTTTTGTTAATATTATGGTGTCTATTTTGACAATGCCATATTCGCGAAAAGTTTCCGAAATTAGGGGGTGGAAGTGGTGCGTAGCACCACTTCCACCCCCTAATTTCGGGCTTCTTGTTTGTAATATAATATTTGTCAATCTACATATATTCTCGAAATTGTAAACCGTAGCGGCTACGGGCTTCCAACCATGCTTTGCGCAGCAACTCGTAGATTTTTTCGGGATCAGGAATATTGCGCAATACAATCTCTGAATCGGATGGGTCTTGCCCGCGGATGGTAATATCACCCATGCCCATCAGGCGCTCGCCCATATTTTGCTTGAAATCAATATCCTGGATACGAATTAACTCATAATTTTCGACTTTGCGAGCGATCAGCCCGGAGACGAGTTTGATGCGTTCTGTGGTGATGATATATGATTCTACAACAGACAGAAAGGGGCGGCCTTTCCACAGAATTTTCTCATCTGTACCCAGTGCGGGGGTTTCGGTGTTATTCTCCATTTCAGTGCCGATAATCGCGTCAAAAGCAACCAGCATATTATCGGCAATTTTATTGACCAGCGCTTCCTGCTCTGCCTGGTTGATGATAGAAAGGTCTACCTGGCTTTGAGCAATCGCTTGCCAGATATTGGCAACAATTTGAGCACGGATTTTATCAACAGACATAGCTGCCTCCAGATTGATTGGTTATGGTGAGATGATTATATTTTACCTGAGGGGAACCAAAAAAAAGAGATGAGTTTGGTGGTATGACAACAAACTCATCTCTTTTGTGATAATCCACATCCCCTCAAAGTTGAGGGGATGTGGATTTGGAATACGGTTTTTAATTAGCCGCCGTTGTTGTTGCCTCCGGGGCGTTGTCCACCGGGTTTGCGTCCACCAGGCTGTTGACCACCATCGGGGCCGCGGAATTCACCGCTGCCGATCTGGTCGGCCTGTTCCTGGGTGATGACACCGTCGGCGATGGCTTCATCCAGGGCCGCTTGTTGGGCAGCCTGCATCTCAGTCTGGAAATCTTCTTGGGAGATACCTAGCTCATCGAGCAAATCCGGGATGCGCTGACCCTCTGCCAGAGCTGTTTGCAACTCTTCTGCGCTCATCCCCAACGCTGTGGCAAGCATGGCTTCTTGATCCATATAGTCTTGCAGCGCCTGCCGAGCGATGAAATTATCATACTCTTCCTGAGTGATCTCGCCATCCGCCAGCGCTTGCTCCAGTGCGGCTGTGTGAGCGCTTTGTTGGGCGGCAGTGAGCTCGTCTGCGCTGATGCCCAGGGCGGTCGCCAGGGCGGCTGAAAAATCGCTGCTTGGCCCGGCGCTATTGGAACGTACTTCTTCCATAGCAGCCTGGAGTTCTTCAACTGTGATGCCCAGTGCATCGGCCAGATATTGGTTATCGCCAGAATTCTGCGAGGGACCGCCTTTTCCGTCGGGGCCGGAGGCGTGATTGGCATCGAGGGGCGCAAACGCCAGGGCGCTCAGCGAGAGAACGGCAATTGTGCCGATTATTAAAACATTGAACCATTTTTTCTTAAACATCGTTTGTCTCCTTTGTGTACGAATGTTTTATTGAATTCCGAAGCTTTGTTCGGAGTGGCTAAAGGATAACAAGGAGATGTTCAGAAAATGTTCAGGAAGCATGAATAAATTATGGCTTCAGCGTGAGTGTTTGATGAGTTTTGTATTAGAATAAGATGTGTGTATATTGTGGCAGGTGATCAACAAGGATGAGACAAAATGCAAGATAGCGATCAAACTCATATAGCTAACCCGAAACAATCGGATGATACTGTACTTAGTGTCGAAGATGCGCTGGTTGGGCATACGCTGGGGGCGTATCAATTGACAGAACGTTTGGGGCAGGGCGGCATGGCAACGGTTTATAAAGCTTATGAACCGGTGCTGGATCGTTATGTGGCGGTGAAGGTATTGCCGCAATTTTTTGCCAACGATCCCAACTTTATGCAGCGTTTTCAACGCGAGGCCAAAGCTGTGGCGCAGTTAAATCATCCCGCAATTGTGCCGGTATACAGTTTTGGTGAAGATAAATCGATTACCTATATCGCCATGCAATATGTGGCCGGGGGCACATTGAAACAATCGCGCGGTCAAGTTCACAGTCCGCAAGATGCCATTCGCTTGATTTTGCCCGTGGTGCAGGCGCTGGCTTTTGCCCATCAGCGCGGCATCATCCACCGCGATATCAAGCCCAGCAATGTGCTGCTTTCAGACGGCAAATGGCCGTTGCTGGCTGATTTTGGCCTGGCGAAAATGGTCGAAAACTCGGGTCAACTCACCGGTACTGGCGTTGGGGTTGGCACACCGATGTATATGTCGCCGGAACAGGGCGAAGGACATCCGGTAGACCATCGCACCGATATTTACTCGCTGGGCATTATGCTTTACGAAATGCTCACTGGCGATGTGCCTTTCCGTGCCGATACGCCAATGGCAATTGTAATCAAGCATATGACGGCGCCCATGCCAATGCCGCGGGCTGTCAATCCGGCCATTCCAGAAGAGTTGGAGCGCGTGATTCTGAAAGCAACCGCTAAAGCCCCGGACGATCGCTATCAGACTGCCGATGAGTTGGCAACCGCGTTGGAAAATGTTCAGGCTCATTTAGGACAGATTATCGCATTTTCGGAACAGAAAACCGTGACGGCTGAACGCCCCCAGGTGGTGGATGATGCACCTGCGTCGCCGCGGGGGAATTTGTTCCGAAAAGTGGGCTTTACGCTGCTGGCTGCGTTGGGGATTCTCTTTCTGGGGGTGGTGTTGATGGGCGTTTTCGATATTTGCCCACCCCCGGGGCCGTGGCCGATTCCCCCGTGGTGCGAGGGTTCACCCTATCAATTGCCCAGCATTGGCGAGATAGATGCGCCTGCGCCCACCCCTGTGATCTCAGAAGGTGTACTGGGAGGAATTTTATTTCAGGACGATTTTGATGGCAGCATTTCGCCGCGTTGGCAATTCACGGCGGAGCATTATCTCAACCCCTGGCAGGCAGATACCTTTGACGGTCGCAGCGTGATGCGCACGATTCCACCATCACAGGCCGGGGGGATGAATGTGGCTGAAATTCGAGGTACCAGCTGGGAAAATTACGCGATCCAGTTTGATTTTTTCTTCGAGAATCCCGATGAATTCGGCGCTTATTATTTTTGGCTGCGTGGGCGCATCACCGATTGCCCACCGACGATGGCAGCGATGCAGGCTTATTCTTTATTGATTTCGCCCGATAAGATTTGGGTTGACAAAGCAATATGTCAGGAAGGCTCTGGCTATGTTTTGATAAAAAACGACCGTAATTTCATGCTTGAGGGCTGGCACACAGTGCAATATGTATTTATTGACAATCGGATTCAGGTTTATATCGACGGTGAAAAATATCTCGATTATACCGATGCCGATGAACCCTTTGGAGGTGGCGATCTCTGGATTGAGACCAGTGGTGAAAGCGAGCTTTTAGTGGATAATCTGGTTATTTATGAGGTTGTTGCCGACGAATGATGATGGGAAATTGACCACATGCGGGGAATCAAAAAATAAGGGTATGGGGCGCTTCGCGCCCCATACCCTTATTTTTTTGAATCTTTTATTCGATAGATTTTCGTGTTAGCAGCCAATACAGGCCGAATAGCAACCCAGGGAGTGAAAAAAGCATGAAAAATAGCCCGCTCGGCAGATTGCCTGAAAAGAGCCAATTGGAAATGTAGAATAGCAGCAAGCTGCCGAGCGTAATCGCAGCGCCCAGTCCAGTGCGCCACCAGGCGATCAGCATACCCACGATGACGCCAAACGGGAAGAAGAGTAACCCAATCCATTCTTTTGCCGAAAGCGCCGATGGATTGCCAAAACCGCCCTCGCCAACCATAAATAGCAATAACACCGCTATTACGACCACACTTAGTAGCCGCGCGGTCCACAGCAGAATCGACATGAAGTTGGATTTTGCGGGCATAGCAGACATTTGTTACCTCACTTTCAACCCATCAAAATAGATTTGGGTTCCGGTTTTGATATGTTTGGGGATGTCGACTGCGTCCGGGTCATAGATCGAGAGCAGGATTGTGCCCTCAATAATTGCTCCCAGGGTTATGGCCGCATCTTTGGCATCATAGGGCCGCAGTTCGCCATTATCAATGCCTTGCTGTATGATAACGGTCAGATGTTCGGTGTACGTTTGAAAATACTTGCGAAAACTTTGCTGGACAAATTTCTTATGGAAAACCAGACCTAAAAATTCATAGGCTATCGGGAGCAATCGCATCCACTCTTGAATATCCTCGATGGTCAGAGTAATGAAATGTTCCAGGCGTTCAAGCGCGGGCCGATCATTGCTTTGAAGTTCACGTAAGCCACGAAATTCGCGTTCAAACAGACGATCTAGAATTGCGATAATGATTTCGTCCCGACTTTTGAAATACCAATATACGGCCCCCTTACTGAGATTGGCCTCACCGGCAATATCATCCACGCGTGCTTTGTGCAGCCCCATGCGAATGAAAACACTTGTGGCAGCATCTAAAATCTGGTTTTTACGCGCTTCACTTACATCCGGCCGCGGAGACATAGGTTTTGCTCCTGATAACTGACTTGCTGGTCGATTATAGATTATCGAAAAACTAGAGGACTGTCAAGCAGGAAGCAAATAAGTGATTGCCGAAGTAACAAATTGACTAATATTTTTTACGCTGCTTTTTGGGGAGTTTATACTTCTCGGGGCCAGGGGAAAGAAATGATATTTTTATCACTTTGTTGCGCACCAGTAGCCATACCAGGCCCGCAATTGCCAGCAATAGATAGATCAGGCGCGACCAACTGAAATCGGTGCCGGGGATGCGCGGCTGGTCGGGGCGGAAGACTTCAATGAACACGCGCCCCACGCCTGCCAGCAGCATCCAGGCAGCGAAAGCGGCTCCGGGCTTGAATTTATCCATGAATTTGCGTGTCAACCACAAGATTAATCCCGCGGCGAGAAAATTCCACAGCATTTCATAGGCAAAGGTGGGGTGAAAGCGCGTCGTCGCTTCGGGGTACAGCGTTAGATCGTTCCAGGGGGGCATACGGTGCAATGCATCAATGGCAATGCCCCAGGGTAAATTGGTGGGCGGCCCGTAAAGCTCTTGATTGATGAAATTCCCCAGTCGGCCAATCGCCTGCCCGATCAGCAATGAAGGCGCAATTGCGTCGAGTAGCAGGAGCATATCGGCGCGGTTGCGGCGGGCGTAAAGATACACTGCAACCAGTCCGAAGACAAAAGAGCCAAAAATGTGCAGTCCGCCTTCCGAGATGCGCCAGATACGGGCGGGCTGATCAATAAAAATGCGCCCGCCCCCCAGAATATCATTCACTACATACCAGAAGCGCGCCCCAATCACTGCTGCGGGCAGCGCCCACAATAACGCATCCCAAACCCATTCGGCTTTACCACCGCGGCGCACGATTTCTTTTTCGGCGATCCAGGTTGAGAGCATAACCCCCACGGCAATCAACAAGCCGTACCAGCGAAATGCCAGTTCCAGGCTGCCAATGTTGAATGAAAAAATAACCGGATCCATAATTTCTCCTACTCGATATACCCAAGTCCGCGCAAACGCTCTAGCACGGCTTCGTCTGTGAGATTGTCTGTTTTTGTTGCATGCGTATCGCTCGCCCGGCGTTTGATGGCGCTGGCTGTATGTTGGTCGAGTGCGGCCATTAATATTTGGCGCATTTCGTTGGTTTCAATCGCCTGGCTCTCGAAAGGGTCTTTTTCCAAATCAAAGAGCTGGTCGTGCACATTTTCGACACGATAAAGTTTATTCGACTGCTGAATCACAGTACGATGGATGGCCTGACAGTGGAACGCGGCCATTAATTCGGGTTCGTGCTTGCGCATAATCTGGATAATATTATCGGGGGGGAACGCTTCGCTGAATGTGAGGGGCTGATTCTGCTCATCGAAGTTGGGGCTATGCCCGAGGCTGCGCGGGCGTGTTTCAGCATTTTCGGGCGAACGCGTAGCAACCGTGCGGATGCCCACCGCATCGAGAACGGTGTCGAATAACCGGGTGGTAGAAACCACCCTCGAGACGCGTTCGCCGCGCATCTGCCCAGGGGAGCGAATCACCAACGGGACGCGGATCAACTCCTGATACAGCCCCAATCCATGCCCCATATATTGATGTTCGCCCAGCATTTCGCCGTGATCTGCCACCAGGATGACCATTGTATTCTCGCGGTGATTTGGCGTATCCAGCGTGTTGAACAGGCGGTGCAGCAGATGATCTTGATAAGCAATCTCGGCATCATACATCTGGCTCAGGGTTTGTGCTTCAAGTTCGGTATACGGAGTTTCCAGCGGCAGCAGCCAGCGCAGCGCCTGTGTGTTATAGATACGCATAAAATCCCGCGCGGCAGGCTCGTCTTTGATGATCGGTGCGAATTGACGCACGAATGGGTCGGGCGGCGAGTAGGGCAAGTGGGTTTCCATCAAATTCAGGAAAACGAATTGAGGCGTTTCAGGGTTGGAAAGATTTTGCTGAATAAATTGCGTGGCATCCATGATGGATGCGTTCGTATCGCCTTTGAAATTGGCGTAGCGCGTCCATAGCGATACCAACCGGGGATTGAGGATGACCTGAAAGACATCGGGGGATGAAGCTACCGCTTGCTGGATGGGTGTGGCAATGCGGTCAATCAGGTTACGGTATCCATTACGCAGGCCGGTGAGTAACTGGAGCGTTTTGTGGCCGTTGTGCCCATTGCTGGATGGAATTGTGGGAACTGTGCCGCCGTAATTATAAAAGGCATCGAAGCCGCGGCGCAGGCCGTTGTTGAGCACACCTACCAGCGGATTGTTGCAAAAACCGGTGCTCGTATACCCCTTTGTTCGCAAATACTCAGTGCTGGTGGGGAATGTGGTGTGCAGCGCTGCCCCTGATTGCACAACCTGATGGGTGCTGGGATATTCCCCGCTAAACATGGATGCGTGCGAAGGAATCGTCCACTGAGCGGGTGCGATAGCATTCTCGAAGAGCGTGGCTCCCTGGGCAAAAGCGTTGATGTTGGGCGAAGTTGGTTGCTTGTACCCATAGCTGCCCAGGCGGTCTGCGCGATGGGTATCGAGAACGATGAAAACAATGTTAGGAAGTTGGTGAGTCATAGAAATAGTGCTGGTCAAACCCCGCAGGGTTTTAGTAGAAATTAGAAGGGAAATATTTAGAAAGCCCAGGATTTTTTAGAGCCGTGGAATTTTACCATAGCCGTAACTACTCAGCCCGGCGAACGAAACATAATTTCGATGGCAAGTTTTGCAACGGTCATTGCGCTTTCAATCGTCGAACCGAGAATATTCTTATGGAAAATTAAGACCGTTTTGGTATAATTAGGATGAAATATCTTGTAAATACTGTAACGCCGAGATCATCTCGGTGTTATTTTTGTAAGCTTTGCAAGTTCGTTTGCCGGGGTGGGAACCCAAATAGGCTGATTTCCAAGACATGAGCGGATCAACCCTGGTTTTATAGCTTCGCCTTTGGGCGAATAGAAGGAAAAATATATTATGGAAAAACAAGATCACCTGGATATTTATTACCAGATGGTGCTTATTCGCCGCGTGGAAGAACGCGCCGCCGAGTTGTATCAGCAAGGCAAGATTGGCGGATTTTTGCACCTGTATATTGGCCAGGAAGCCGTCAGCACCGGCTTGGTTGCAGCGCGCAAACCGCAGGATCGCATTATCACCGCCTATCGCGATCATGGTGTTGCGCTGAATGTGGGGATGAGCGCCAACGAAGTCATTGCGGAGTTGTTGGGGAAGGCTACCGGCTGCTCAAAGGGCAAGGGCGGCTCGATGCACATGGCCGATGTAGAGAAGAATTTTTGGGGCGGACATGCCATTGTGGGCGCGCATCTGCCCATCGCCGCCGGGATGGCCCTGGCGGATCAGTATACGGAGAGCGACGGCGTGACCATTTGCATGTTTGGCGATGGGGCTACGAATATTGGCTTCTTCCATGAAGGTGTTAATCTCTCGAAAGTCTGGAATCTGCCCGTGCTGTGGGTGTGCGAGAATAATCAATATGGTATGGGCACCACCATCGAGCGCGCCTCCGCTGTTTCGGAGATTCGTCAGAAGGCCGAAGGCTACGGCATCCCCAATGAGCGCGTGGACGGCATGGATGTGATGGCTGTGCGTGAGGCCACCCTGAAAGCGATGGAGCATATCCGCAGCGGGGAAGGCCCCTACTTTTTAGAAATTATGACCTATCGTTTCCGTGGCCATTCGATGGGCGACCCGGAACGCTACCGCGAATCGGCCGAGATCAAAAAATGGCAAGAAAACGATCCTATCGGGATTTATCGTACCTATCTCAAAAAAGAGAAAATCGCCACGAAGAAAGAACTGGATGTCATTGACGATCAAATCACGGAAGAAGTGCGAGCCGCGGTGCAATTTGCTGAATCTAGCCCTGATCCCGCGCCCGAAGCTTTATTTGAAGATGTATATGCCAATTAACCGCAGATAAACACAGATGTACACAGATAACAAAATATCAGCGTTTATCCGCTTGCATCTGCGGTTCTCCTATCCAGTATAGGATGACAATAGGAAAAAACTATGACCGAAACCAAACGAATTACCATGCGCGAGGCTATCTCACAGGCCCTGTGGGAAGAGATGGAGCGTGATGAAAAAGTATTTATTATGGGCGAAGAAGTTGGCGTGTGGGGTGGAACCTACGCTGTAACTAAAGGCTTCTTCGATCATTTTGGCCCCAAACGCGTGCGCGATACCCCAATTGCCGAAACTGCCATCGTCGGCGGTGGTGTTGGCGCGGCGATGGCAGGCCTGCGCCCGGTGGCTGAATTAATGACGATCAACTTCGCTTTCGTGGCGATGGATCATATCGTCAATGAAGCCGCCAAGATGCGCTATATGTTCGGCGGGCAGATGTCTGTTCCGCTAGTCATCCGCGCTGTGGGCGGCGGCGGGCGGCAATTAGGCGCTACACATTCACAAACCCCCGACGCCATTTTTGCCCACTTCCCCGGCCTGAAAGTCATCGCCCCTGGCACCCCTTACGATGCCAAAGGTCTGCTCAAAGCTGCTATCCGCGCCGATGACCCCGTGATGTTCATCGAGCACGCCACCATGTACCAGACGCGCGGCGAAGTCCCCGTGGATGAAGATTATCTCGTTCCGATTGGCAAAAGCAAAATCCAGCGACCGGGGCGCGATGTCACCATTGTGACCTACGCCAAAGGGCTTGATCTCTCGCTCAAGGCCGCTGATCAGCTTGCCAAAGAGGGCATTGAAGTCGAAATCGTCGATCTGCGCACGCTGCGCCCGCTGGATATGGAGCCGGTGATCGAGTCGTTCAAGCGTACCAACCGGGCTGTCGTCGTCGAGGAAGGCTGGCGCTCGTATGGCGTCGGCTCGGAGGTTGTCTCGCGTATTTACGAGGAAGCCTTCGATTATGTCGATGCCCCCATTCGCCGCGTGGCGCAGACAGAAGTACCTTTGCCCTATAATCAGGCCCTCGAACAAATGGCGCTGCCGCAGGTTGCCGATGTGGTCAAAGCCGTCAAGGAGGTGTTCTAATGGCCGAACTCGTTACGATGCCCAAGCTGGGTTTCGATATGGCCGAAGGTGTTCTTGTCCGTTGGGTGGTTGCCGAGGGCGGCGCTATTGAGCGCGGGCAAGTTCTGGCCGAAATTGAAACCGACAAAGCCACCGTGGAGGTCGAATCGGCCTTCAGCGGGGTTGTTTTAAAGCACCTTTCTGGGGAAGGTGATGTGCTGCCCGTAGGCGCGCCGATCAGCGTGATTGGTAACGCCGGTGAAGCCGTGGATGTGGCTGCCCTGACGGGCGGCGCGAACCAGCCCGAAGGGGCGACTCCTGCCCCTGAAGCAGAATCCAGCCCCGAGGCCGCCCCGCCAGACTCCCCCGCGGTGGGCGCGTCCACCCCGGAGGAGGGTCAACTCCCCGGCGGCGTCAAAGCCTCCCCCATCGCCCGCCGCATGGCTGCTGAACATTCTCTCGATCTGAGCGCTATCCGCGGCAGCGGCCCCGGGGGACGCGTCATCAAAGCCGATATCGAAACCTTCTTGGCAAAACCGTCCGACGTCCGACGTTCGACGTCCGACGCAATTGGCCTCCCGTCTTCCGATGAAACCGTAAAGCTCACCAAACTCCGCACCGCCATTGGCCGCCGTATGACCGAGTCGAAACAGCAATTGCCGCATTTCTACGTCACCGGCGAATATGATATGGCTGCCCTGATGGATTTGCGCAAACAGGTGAATGTTGCCCTGGTTGATGCGGGCGAAAAAGTTTCCGTCAATGATTTTATCGTCAAGGCCGTGGCGCTGGCTTTACGCCAGTTCCCCAACCTGAACGCCTCGCTGAAAGATGGCGCGATCTTGCGCCATGGGGAGGTCAATGTAGGCGTAGCTGTCGCCGTCGAAGGTGGCTTGCTGACGATTGTCAACCGCCATGCCGACCGTAAATCCCTGCGCCAGATTTCAGCGGACACGCGGGCCATGGTTGGCCGGGCACGTGAAGGTAAAGTGCGCCCCGATGATATCGAAGGCTCGACCTTCTCAGTGAGTAATTTAGGCATGTTCGATGTTGAGAACTTCATTGCCATCATCAATCCCCCCGAAGCGGCGATTCTAGCTGTGGGGGCAGTGCGCTCGGTGCCGGTCGTCGCCAATGGCGAGATCAAACCCGGCCTGCGCATGAAAGCGACAATCTCTGTCGATCACCGCGTCAGCGATGGCGCCGAGGCGGCGCAATTTATGCAAGTTTTCGGAAAATACCTTGAAAACCCTTTGAATATGATTGTGTAAATTAAAAAAACAACCCTCCCTCGATTTCGAGGGAGGGTGTAGGGGTAAGGGGGTTTATGAATTATGCGTCCGGGTTAATCACTTTGATGGTTGTCCAGAACCAGCCATTGGCTGCGGTACCAACCCCAAAGATTTCACCTTTGTCGCTTTTAATCATCCAGTAATTGGTGTAAGTTCCGGGAACGTCAGGAGCTTTCATCAGGATATCGACATGCACATAGCTCCAGGTGGGGAGGCTGGTGATGCCCATCGGGATTGATGCGCCTGCGCCCATTAAATCGCCCTGGGCGAAACGTAATTCGTAATTCTGGTTCCATGTACATGAACCGGTGTTTTTGATGCGAAACGTTTGTGTGAAAGTGCGCCCAACGAAGACAACGTCATTATCTTGTACCGTTTTGGTTTCCAGATTGGCCCGGTTACAGGGCATATTGCTGGTAGCCGTCGCGGTTGGCGCTTGCGTGGGTGGAATTTCCGGCGTTGGCGTAAATGCCTCTGTTGGAATTTCCGTGGGGGGAATCTCAGTAGGCGCTTCTGTGGGCGGCGGTGTATATGCTGCGGTAGCGGTCAGTGCGGCGGCTTCGGCGGTTTGTGTCAGTTGCGCATAAACCGTCATCACAGCCTGTGTGACAACTGCGTTGGGGTCTTCATCGGCGGCAGGCTGTGCCTCTGGCGGCGCGTCAGCAGATGTTGTGATGCTGCACGCGGCCAGTATAGCCGCAAATATGAAAATGAGCGAAATAAGTGTTAGCTTTTTCATTTTGGATCTCCTCTATTTTTCAGCCACAACCTTGATCTCAACCCAGAACCAGCCCTTTGCATTGGGGCCGATACCAAAGATTTTCCCATCGTCGCTGACAATCATCCAATTACCGCGGTAGGTACCAACTTCCAGGGGGGCCTTCATATCCACTACGATATTTAAGTAGCCCCAGGTGGGGATGGTTCCGTCCGGGAAGGGGATCGATGATCCCGCGCCCATAATCTCACCATCAACCCAGCGTAAACTAAAATTGCCGTTCCAATCGCAAGAACCGATATTTTTTAAGCGCCATTCTTTTTGAAATGGTTGGCCTTGTAAAAATACAGTTCCATCGGGCACCGATTCGTATTCCAGATTGGCGTGATAGCAATTTTTGTCGCTGCTCGTAGCATTATTTGCTGGAGCATTATTTTCAGCTGGGGCGGGTTGCTCTCCAGCAGCTTCCGCGGCTTCAGCCGTCAGGGTGCCTTCAAAAACATTGGTGGGTGTTTCGGTTGGGGGAACGGGAGTCGCCGTGGGGGGCGGCACAGGCGTTGATGTTGCTGTAGCTGTGGCAGCCGCAGCCATACTTTGGAGCGTACTGGTCAACTGGGCATAAACTGTTTCAAGCGCAAATGTTACCTTTTGATTAGGGTCTGCTTCGGTAGCAACGGCCTCGCTGCTGTTACAGGCAGCCATCAAGCTTGCCACTACCAATAGGACTAGAATGATCAGAAATTTTCGTTGCACGTGTATCTCCTTGTGCGATTTTTACTAACAGAAATAAATCGCGGCAAAATATTATCCTAATTATACTCAGAATACTGAATTTACCCAGGAGTAATCTCGAACCGCAAAATCTGCAGTTTTTTCGCGTAGCTTACCCTGTGCATTGTGCTACTTTCGTGTACAATGACTTTGGAGGATAACATGCTGAATTACAGAAGTAAACCCACTATCCTGGTGATTGATGATGAACGTGATACTTTAAGCCTTCTCAGCATTGCGCTGGAAAAAGCGGGCTTTTCACCAATCACTGCTGCATCATGGGATGAAACCGCGCAGAAAATTGAGGAAAATTATCAAACTGGCAGGCCGATTGCTGCGGTAGTACTCGATCTGATGATGCCGGAACGCTCAGGGTTTGATATTCTTCGCTCGCTGCAAGTTGTCCTGACGCCCATGCCGCCGGTGATTATGCTGACAGCCGTGACAGCTTTCGAGAAACAAATTGAAGCCAGAGAATTGGGTGTTGCTCGCTATCTTACAAAGCCTACCACGCCGCAAAAATTAGCGGATACTATTCGTGCTGTGTTGGCCGAGAAACCGAAGAGTAAGAATACACCATGAAAACTTCACTCGCCTATGATTTGGGATATATTGAAGCCGGATTGGAAGAGTTGGAATCTTATTTGCTTGGCAATGATTTATTTTGGCCTTTGAACGCGCCCTCGCCGATTGGGGAACCGCCCTTCGGTCAATTGACCCTGGGTGGGTTGCTGCTCGCCGTAGCGCGGCTTGGCCCCCGGGCCGAATCCCCACAGCAGCGCGCACAGACCGAAAGCCTGATTGCCCGCCTGGGAGCGTTGCGTACCAAATGGCGCGTTGCCTGGGAGGAGAAATCCGCCTGGGAGTTTCGCTCGCGGCTGCGTCAGTGGGGGCAATATATCCACGAAACACAGGGAGATTTGCCGGAACACGGCGTTTACTACGCTCAAGAAGTGCGTTTGCGCGTGTTGATGGAATTACTGCTCAAAGAAACGGGTCAGCCCGAACCGGCTGACCTTCAGATGCTGGCGATGCTCGATACGATACTGCGCGGCTGGCTGATTGTGGGGGATTTTCTCTGGGGTGAAGATTTGCGCGCAGGCTTCCCGCGAGAAACTTACTGGTATTTGTGGGGGAATATCTTATGGTAATGCGTTCTGCAAGCAAGCCAAAAGTTGGCGCGTAGCCCCTTGGGGTTCGGTGGCAGTTAACGCCAGAATCGGCTGTCGCAGCGCCTGGGCATAATCCAGGCCGGGATCTGCGGATTGAACCTCGGATCGTAGCCAATGCTCGGAACTGTAGCCTACGCTCCCCGGGGTGGTAGCAATTGCTTCAAGCATGGCCTCAGGATGAGGGGCGATTTTGGTGTGTGGCGAAGGCTTCGCGCCTTTCAGCACCACCGTATCGAAGGTGGCGCGCATCTCATCACCAGGGGGATACGCCCAGGTTTGGTATTCGGCATTCAGGTGGGTATAGTGGATCTGCACATCAATGATTTCAAGATGAGAGGGTGGAACATCCGGGTGCGCGATCACGACGATAGACTCGTATCCAAGCAAAGTGGCGATGTGCGGTGTTTCTTCGGGGGCAGTGCCCAGCCTGAGATACACCTCCGCAGCCCCAAAATCCAGCCCGGAGGCCGGTGCCTCAGTGACGATCAGCGCGATTTCAGGGTTGTCTAAAGCGCAGAGATTTAGATCCTCCGCAATCCATCCCAGGGCTGGGGTATAACTCACCGAGAGCGTGCGCGGTTCAGCGGGCGGCTCTGAATAATCAATCCCCGAACAGGCGGTCAACGAGGAGATGAAAATCATCACGCAAGCCACGAGACATAATGACAAAAAACTGCGCATAGGCAACATGGGTGCAATTATAACAGAATCAGCGCCAGATTGAGCAATCCGAAAATGAGGCAATAGATTGCAAAGATATATAACGGGCGCTGGCTCAGGTAGTGCAGCAGCCAACGGATGGCGATATAGCCAACTATTGCTGCGGTGACGAACCCGGCGAAATAGGCGTTCAGCAACGATGTGTAGTTGGGGATTTCGATCAGTTTCAACACGCCAATCACACCTCCTGCCAGCATGATCGGGATCGAGATCAGAAACGAGAAGCGCGCCGCCGCCGGACGCTGCAAGTTGCGCGTCATCCCGCCCGCGATGGTTGCGCCGGAGCGCGAAACCCCCGGGAAAATTGCCAAAATTTGGAACGCGCCCACGATGAGAGCATCCACCCAGGTGATTTTTTCAAAGCCCCGGTTGCGCTTGCCGATCTTTTCCGCGATGAGCAGCAGGGCGGCAGTTACCAGCAAAAAGCTGGCCGTAGCCAGAGGGCTGCCAAAGGCGCGCTCGAATGTGTCGCTGAAGAGCAAATATGCCGCCCCGGCGGGGATCGTCGCCAATACCAGATACCAGCCCATACGCGCTTGCGGATCGCCAAACGGCTCTTTTTTCCACAGCCCGTTGAATACCGCGCGTGCGATGTGCTGAATATCATCCCAGAAGTAGGCGAAGACCGCCAGTAGTGTGGCGACCTGCACCAGCACGTCGAAGGCAAAAGCGTCTTGCGGGGCGATCTCCCAGCCGAAAAGATGTGGGGCCAGCACCAGATGCCCAGAGCTGGAGATGGGCAGAAATTCGGTAATGCCCTGGATAATACCGAGAATAATGGTTTGGAGAATGGTCATAGGAATTGTGAATGAGATTTGTTGATAATGAAGCCAGGAAGCCATGAGAAATTTCCTGCATTCCTGGTTTCTTTATGGATAGACCCGATTATTGCGAAAAATACGCCTGTGTGAACCGGTCAAACTCCCCGGCTATAATCGCCTGCCGCATTTCTTGAGCGAGATGAATTAATGTGTGCAAATTGTGAATCGAGAGCAAGCTTGAGGCCAGCATCTCCTTAACGCTCACCAGATGCCGCAGATAGGCGCGGTTGAAATTCTGGCATGTATAACAGGTGCAGCCTTCAACCAGAGGGCGCGGGTCACGAGCATATTCGGCTTTGCCAATATTGATGCGCCCGCGTCTACTGAAGGCTGCTTTGTGGCGCGCCAGCCGTGTGGGCAGCACACAGTCAAAAATATCCACGCCGCGCAGCACCCCATTGACCAGATCGTCGGGCGTGCCAACCCCCATCAGGTAACGCGGTTTTTCCTCGGGCAGCACGGCATTCACCACATCCAGGATGGTATGCATCTCCTCTTTGGTTTCGCCTACCGAGAGCCCACCAATCGCATTTCCGGGGAAATCCAGCCCGGCGATAAATTCTGCCGATTGCTGACGTAGTTCGGGAAAAATGCCGCCTTGCACAATCCCAAATAACGCCTGATCGGAGCGCGTTTTGGCGTTCAGGCTGCGTTTGGCCCAGGCATGTGTGCGTTGCATGGCGATTTCGTTGTAGGCGCGATCATAAGGTTCAGCGCATTCGTCAAAGGCCATAATAATATCGGCCCCCAAATTCTCCTGAATCGCAATCGAGCGTTCGGGGGTCAGGCGGTGCAGCGAGCCATCCACGTGGCTCTTGAAGGTCACGCCCTCATCGTCGATCTGGTTAATGCCGCCCAGCGAGAAAACCTGAAAGCCACCCGAATCGGTCAGGATGGGGTGCGGCCAATTCATGAAGGCGTGCAAGCCCCCCATTTCGGCAACCAACTCATCCCCCGGTCGCAGGTAGAGATGATAGGTGTTGGCGAGAATCAGGCTGGCCTGAATTTCATCCAGATGGGCGGGAGTCAGCGATTTGACCGTAGCCTGAGTGCCCACGGGGGCGAAGATCGGGGTGGGGATGTCGCCGTGGGGGGTGTGGAACACGCCCGCACGGGCGCGCCCATCTTGGGCAAGCTGTTTGAACTCGAAGGGTGTACTCATAGCGGTCGAGATTATACCGTAGATGTGATAACTGCCGCTGCGAAATAAGTCAATGTCTTCCTGTCTGGCCTCCCTCTTGTTGGGGATGGATTATAAGAATATAATCCATCCCGAAATCACCAAGAATTCCCTACCGAAAGTATTGGAGAAAATTCCCGGCATGAATCCATCCCAAGTTCATCAGGCAATTGGCAGCTATATGCTCGCCGATGGTAGTACGATCGTCTTTGATGCAGAGCGCTCTCACGGCGCTTATCTGGTTGATGCTGTAACAGGGCGCGAGTATATCGATTTCTATACTTTTTTTGCCAGTATTCCAGTGGGCTATAACCATCCCCGGGTAAAGGATCCAGAATTTTTAGAAAAAATAACCCACGCTGCTATTCACAAGCCCGCGAGTGCAGATATTTATACGCCTGAAATGGCGGAATTTGTGGAAACTTTTGGTCGCCTGGCGATGCCAGAGTCGATGCCGCATCTCTTTCTGGTCAGTGGCGGTTCTCTGGCCGTGGAAAATGCCCTTAAAACCGCATTTGATTGGAAGGCGCGCAAGAATTTCGCCGCCATGGCAAACGCCGACCTTCAGACAGCCCTTCCAGCAATGATAGATGGGCTGGGGTCCAAGGTGCTCCACTTCAGGGAGGCGTTTCACGGTCGTTCGGGCTATACCATGTCATTAACGAATACGGATGACCCCCGTAAATATATGTACTTCCCGAAGTTTGATTGGCCGCGCATCGTTAATCCAAAACTTCGTTTTCCGATGGATGATGAAGTAACCGAAGAAGTTTCCAGACTCGAAGAGATTGCTTTTATTCAAATCCAAACTGCGCTAAATCAATATAAGGGTGATATGGCTGCATTGATTATCGAAACCATTCAGGGCGAGGGCGGCGACAACCACTTTCGGCCTGAATTCTTGCGCGAGCTACGCCGCCTGGCTGATGAGTACGAATTCTTGCTCATTTTCGATGAAGTACAGAGTGGTATGGGCGTCACCGGGAAAATGTGGGCTTTTGAGCATTATGATTGTCAACCAGATATTTTCGCTTTTGGGAAAAAGAGCCAAGTCTGCGGGATTGTTGCTGGAAAGCGTATTGAAGAGGTCAGCAATCACGTATTCGCCGAGTCCAGTCGCATCAATTCCACCTTTGGCGGCAATTTGGTCGATATGGTACGTTGCACGCGCTATTTAGAAATTATTGAGGAAGAAAATCTCCTTGAGCATACCGCCAAAGTGGGCGATAAGATGATTCGTGAATTGCAGTCTGTAGCGGATGAATCGAAAGGGTTGATGACTAACGTGAGGGGCAAAGGTTTTATGATTGCCTACGACCTGCCAAACCAAAGAAAACGAGATGGGATGGTAAAGAAACTTTTCGAGAATGGCCTCCAGGTACTAAAATCAGGTAACCGCTCGGTTCGTTTCCGCGGTATGTTGGATACTTCTGAAGAAGTTGTTGATAAGGCGATGGAGATCATCGCCAGGAGCATTCCGACTTCGACAATGTAGATATTAGGGTTGTTCCCAAAAAACTACTATCTCGGCATCCCTCGCCTGCGGTGGGGAAAAGTCGCAAAAAAGGGTGTGCATGGGGTGCACAGCACCCCATGCACACCCTTTTTTGCGAAATCTTGATTGCGGAGGCGTATGCCTGAGCAATCAGGTTTATTCAGGAACACGTCTATTTAAGAATTCTTGCAGGAGAATAAAACTGATGCAAAAAATGAATATCCCTGGGCCGAAAGCCAAAAAAATCTTGGAACAGGATAGCAAATACGTATCTCCGTCTTATCCACGGGCGCATCCCCTTGTGATGTCGCATGGAAAAGGCAGCGAAATTTGGGATGTAGATGGCAACCGCTTTCTGGATTTTGCTTCTGGGATAGCCGTGATAGGAACCGGGCACGCGCATCCGAAAGTTGTTAAAGCGATTCAAGATCAGGCAGAGAAATTCTTGCATATTTCTTCCGATTTCTATCATTCTACCTGGGCTGATTTATCCCAAAAGCTGAGTGAAATCGCACCATTTTCTGAAGAGGCAGGCATATTTTTATCTAACTCCGGTGCAGAGTGCGTTGAAGCCGCGGTTAAGCTGGCGCGCTATCACACGGGCCGCAGCCAGTTTATCGCTTTTCTGGGAGGTTTCCACGGGCGCACAATGGGGGCTTTAAGCTTCACGGCCAGTAAATCGATTTATCGCAGCGGATTTTTCCCCTCGATGCCCGGCGTTTACCATGCGCCCTATCCCGATACCTATCGCCCGCTTTTGGCTTCACGCCCCGGCGAAGATTATGGCGAGGTAGTTGTGCGGTATATCGAAGAAGAAATTCTGGGCCGTTTGGTGCCGCCGGAAGATGTGGCTGGTATTCTGGTGGAGCCAGTGCAGGGCGAGGGGGGCTATATTGTGCCTCCACCGGGATTTTTCCCCGCGCTGCGCGATTTATGTGACCGGCATGGCATTCTTCTGATTGATGATGAAGTCCAGGCTGGGATGGGACGCACCGGCAAGATGTGGGCTATTGAACACTTTGGCGTTGAGCCGGATATTGTCACCTCGGCGAAGGGCATTGCTTCTGGCGTTCCGCTGGGGGCGACGATTGCCCGTAAAAGCATGATGACCTGGCCCGAAGGCGCCCATGGCAATACCTATGGCGGCAATCCGCTGGCCTGCGCCTCGGCCCTGGCAACCATTGACCTGTTACAAGAAGAATTTATCCAGAACGCGGCGGAAGTAGGCGAATATACCAAAGACGCCCTGGAAGAAATTCAGGCGCGGCATAAATCTATCGGTCAGGTGCGCGGCCTGGGGTTGATGATTGGTGTCGATTTCGTCAAAGATCAGGCCTCCCGCATGCCCGCTAAAACCTTCCGCAACCGCGTGGAAGAACATTGCTTCGAACATGGCCTTGTAACGCTGGGATGTGGCAAAAGCACCGTGCGCTTCGCGCCTCCCCTCAGCATCAGCGAGACCGAAGTGGATGAAGGCTTGCAGATCTTCGAGCACGCCATCACACTGACAGAGAAAGAATAGGATAATAATTAGTATTCAGTAACCAGTCGATCGGGTTGCTGAATACTGGACACTGGGTACAGAATTATGCTTCCCGATTTCCGCAGTCGACAACGCGATTTTCTCCTCGATATTGCTCGCACCATCACGCAAGAGCTTGAGCTTGATAAACTGCTCGAGCGAATCTTGCGGATTGCCGTCGAAATGCTGGCTGGACAGGCCGGTCTGATTGCCTTGCGTAGTGAGCAGGGCGCCTGGAAAGTAGCCGCGTCGCATGGTCTTTCGGGGGCCTTTTTACAGCAACTCAACCCACTCTTGGCGCAAGTCCCCGACAACGATGACCCGGCGCGTTTTGAAATCCCCGAAGTCAATCGTTTGTTGCAGTCGCTCACCCGCGCAGCCAGTCAAAACCTGCTTACCGGCGTTGCGCTACCGCTGATTGCCCAGCACCGCGTGATTGGCCTGACGTTTATCTTCCGCGCCTATCGTACAGTATTCTCAACAAACGACCGCGCCCTCTTGCAGAGTTTCGCCGATCAGGCGGCCATCGCCGTTCACAACGCACAACTTTATAGTCAGGTGCGGCGTGAAAAACAACGCCTGGATGCACTATTGGATTCGGCTGCCGATGGCATCATGATATTAACGCCCGATCACACCATCGAGCGTTGCAACCCGGCTTTTGTGCGTTTATGGGGAGACAAAGCAGAAGTATTACAAGGCAAATCGCACGATCATATTATTCGCTGGATTCGCCGCAAACAGGGCACCTCTCTCGAAGAAGCGGAAACCGGAGGTTGGCCGCTGACCCCGAACGCGACTCTGTATGTCGAAGGGGATATCGAACGCCCCAACGGGGTGCCTCTGGCCGTGGGCATTACCTACGCCCCGCTGATTTCCCCCGAAGGCGTTTTGCTCAATATCATTGCCACCATTCGAGATATTACCCATTTTCGCGAGGCCGAAGAACTAAAAAGTACCTTTATTTCCGTGGTGAGTCACGAACTAAAGACTCCTGTAGCGTTGATAAAAGGTTACACCAGCACCTTGCGCCGCGATGATGTTTCCTGGGATGACGAAATTGTGCAAGACAGCCTCGAAGTGATTGAGGAAGAAGCCGATCACCTGACCGCGATGATTGAGAATTTGCTCGATGCCTCGCGTCTGCAAGCAGGGGGATTGAAGTTGAATCTTGCAGATTTGGCATTGAATGCCTTTGTTGAACGGCTGGCTGAGCGTTTCCGCACACAAATCGCGCGGCATACAATTCAGGTTGATTTTCCATCTGATTTTCCCATTGTGATGGCCGATGAAGCTCGCCTCGGCCAGGTACTTTCCAACCTGCTTTCAAATGCAATCAAATATTCCCCGGAGGGGGGCGAAATCCGTCTGAGCGGGCAAGTGCGTAACGATCAGGTGATTATGTGTGTGCAGGACGACGGGCCAGGTATTGCTGCCGGGGATATTCCGCACATTTTCGATCGCTTCTACCGCGCCGATGAAGCCAGCCGCACGACCAAGGGGGCAGGCTTGGGGTTATATCTTACTCGGGCGATTATCGAAGCCCACGGCGGGCGCATTTGGGTAGACCCGCGTCCGGGGGATGGTGCGCGCATTTGTTTTTCGCTGCCGCGATAGGGTTTTTGTGTTATCCTATGGGGCTTGTACAGTCCTTTCTAATGCTGAAATATGGATGTGGTGATAAGGCACTGCATATAGTTATTTCGGATTTCAATTACGGAGTTTAATTCATGCCGCAAACCCAAATCTCTTGCCCCAATTGCCGCCAACCAATTATGGCGGACGTTAACCAGCTTTTCGATGTCGCTCAGGAGCCGCAAGCCAAACAAAACCTGCTCTCTGGGATGTATAACCTGGCGCAATGCCCCCATTGCGGGTATCAGGGCAATCTAGCTACCCCGATCGTATATCACGATCCTGATAAAGAATTGTTGCTAACCTTTTTCCCGCCCGAACTCAATATGCCGCGTAATGAGCAAGAGCGTTTGGTCGGGCCACTGATTAAGAGAGTTGTTGATAATCTCCCCCAGGAAAAACGCAAAGGCTATCTTTTTAGCCCCAAGACGATGCTGACTTTTAAGGGCATGATTGAATTAATTCTTGAAGCGGATGGGATTAGTAAAGAGATGCTTGATGCGCAGGAAAAACGCATGGGGCTGATTCAGCGCCTGTTAGAAGCTTCGCTCGATGGGCGCAAGGCGCTGATCGAACAAGAAGATGCTTTGATCGATGATGATTTCTTTACCCTCTTCTCGCGCTTGGCAGAAGTTGCCTTGATGAGCAACGATTCCGCCAACGCTGAGGGTTTGCGCGCCACACAGGAAGCACTGCTCTTGCACAGCACGAAAGGCCGCCAACTCAAAAAGGAAGCCGAAGAAATTCACGCCGCGCGGCAAGAGCTGGAAGCGATTGGTCAGGCCCTAACCCGCGAAACATTGCTTGATTTGATCATCGCTTCGCCCAATGCTGCGCGTACCCGCGCCTATGTGCAGATGGTACGCCCCGGCCTGGATTATCAATTTTTCCAGATATTGAGTGAGCGTATCGATTCGGCGGCGGGCGATGAAAAACAACGCCTGGAAGCTTTGCGCGCGCAATTACTTGAACTCACCCAAGAGATTGATCGTGTGCTTGAACAACGCAAGCAGCTTGCCCGTAAAAATCTGGATTCACTACTGGAAGTAGACGATATTGCTGCAGCCTTGCAATCCAATCTCGGCGCGGTGGATGAATTATTTGTGGAGGCATTAACCGAAGCCCTCGAAGAAGCTCAACAGGCTGGCGATTTGGCACGCTCCGAAAAACTTGGCGAGGTTATGGCGGCGCTTGAATCTTTCAGCGCCCAACCCCCCGAAATGGAATTTGTTGAGCAATTACTCGAACTTGCAGATGACGAAGATGCTGTAAAGCACTTGTTGCAATCCCAAACCGAGGAAACCCAACAGAAGCTCTCTGAACTGTTGATGAATTTATTGACGCAGGTTCAGACCAGCGCCGAACAGGCTCAGGGTGCTGCAAGGGAACAACAACTGGAATTGGCTAATCAACTGCAACAAGTATTCAACATCGCTTTACAGTTTTCTATGGAAAAAAACATTAAAGGGTAGCGCCTATACCACACAACAAAAAAAGAACAGCGACGTAAATGCCGCTGTTCTTTTTTTGTTGTAGTTTTTCTTGTGAACAAAGCCAACGAATTTATACGTTGAAACGGAATAGAATCACATCCCCATCTTGTACCAAATAATCCCTGCCTTCAGAACGCAGCAAACCGGCTGCTTTTAGGGCGGCATCACTGCCATATTCGGCAAAAATTTCAAAAGGTACTACCTCCGCCCGGATAAAACCGCGTTCAAAATCATTGTGGATGATCCCGGCTGCCTGTGGCGCTTTGGTGCCGCACAAAATTTGCCAGGCGCGCACTTCCCGTTCATTTTTTGTAAAATAGCTGATTAATTTAAGCGTTGCAAAACCCTTTCGGATCACCTGCTCGAGGCCACTCTCTTGCGCGCCTGCCAACTCCAGGAATTCTTTTTGTTCATCCGGGGTCATGCCGATGAGTTCTTCTTCAAGTTTGCCGCATAGTAGAACGAATTCAGAATTTTGCCCCGTAGCAATGGTCTGGATGATTTGTATGCAGGAATTCGCGCCGTCAAGCCCGGTTTCGTCCACATTGGCAGCGAAGATGACCGGTTTGGCGGTCAGGAAGCGCAATTCCTGGATGAGTAAGGTGAGTGGATTGCTCGAAGGGAAACTTGAAACCGGGTTGCCGTTTTCGAGGTGCGCTTTCAACCCCTGTGCGGTTTCCATCACCGGGATGAGATTTCGATCCCCTTTGATGGCGCTGGTGAGACGTTCGATCTTACGCTCAAGCTGTTCCAGATCGGCAATGGCCAGCTCGAGTTGGATGGTTTCAATATCCATGCGTGGATCAAACTCCCCACTGACATGCACCACATTGGGATCATCAAAGCAGCGCACCACATGCACAATCGCATCCACATCACGGATATTGCCCAGAAATTGATTCCCCAGCCCTTCGCCTCGGCTGGCGCCCCGAACCAGACCGGCAATATCCACAAATTCGATTGTGGCGAAGATGGCCTCGGGTACACCTGTGAGCTCCTTCAAGCGCATCAGGCGCGTATCTCTCAAGGGTACAATCGCTCGATTGGGCTGAATCGTACAAAAAGGGTAGTTGGCGACTTCGGCGTTCTGCGTGCGGGTAAGCGCGTTGAATACAGTGCTTTTTCCAACATTTGGCAGGCCAACGATCCCAATTTTCAGGCTCATTTGAATAGATTTACAGTTCCGATGTGCAATGTGGACAACGGGTGGCTTTTAGCGGAATTGTAGTGAAGCAGTATGGACATTCTTTCTCGGTGGGTTCTGCAGGGGGAGCTTCTTCTTCCTTCTGCATGCGGTTGACACCGCGAATGAGCAAGAAAAGCGCAAAAGCCATTATCAGGAAAATGATAATGGAGTTGATGAACAGGCCATAGTTGATTGTCACTGCTCCGGCCTCCTGAGCCAGTGCCAGCGTGGTGTATGGGCCGGGGATTGCGCCGGACTTCAGCATAAAAAACAGGTTTGAAAAGTCTACATCCCCGAGCAATAGCCCAATTGGCGGCATAAGAACGTCATTGACGAGAGATTTAATAATGGCGCCGAAAGCGCCGCCAATAATAACGCCAATTGCCATATCGAGCACATTGCCGCGCATCATGAAAGTTTTGAATTCTTTGAGCATAATGACTCCTTCTGTGTACCTTTTATTGATTTATTCTTGGGAGGGATTATCAATACGCAGTCCGTGACCGCGGACTGTGGCGATGTAGGTATGCACGGAATCAATTTCGGCCAGTCGCCCGCGCAAACGCCGTACCAGCGCATCTAAGGCTTGATTCGTGATGTCCATAACAGAATCATCACCCCAGACCGTAGCCATCAAAATCTCCCTGGAAACTACATTGCCATTCTCTTCATAGAGAATCTCGAGTAACTTATATTGTGATGCGGACAAAGGCGGCAGCAATTCAATATTATTGATCCATACCCGCCTAGAGCGTTTTTCTATCCGCAATTTGACATTCTCTGCGGGGTGGAGTGGGGCTTCCAATTCAATCGGTAAAGTGGCATCAGAACTCAAATAAACAAATTTTTGCGCCAAAGCAATGTAGATAACATCCCCGTCTACTAATGGCGTCGGTACGGTAAGGCGTTCCCCGTTGCAGTGCGTGCCATTTTTGCTGTTGAGATCTTCAAGCAAGGCGCCATTTGGGGTGAGCGATATTCGTGCGTGATGCCGGGAAACCTGACGGTTCTGAATCGTGATGCCGCAGTCATGATCCCTGCCCAGGATAATGTCTTCTCTTAGCATCCAGCGCTGACCGTCGAGATTGCCCTCATGCCCGATTAATACTGGTATATCGTGGTTATTCGACACCATATCCGAGTATAATATCATAAAATTTTGCTTTGGGAAAATTGTTATATGCCTGTACCACATCATACTGGAGATATTCTAAAAGAGCGTTACAAAATAAACCGCATTATCGGTCAGGGCGGTATGGGGAGTGTTTATCTGGCGGATGATCTACGTCTGGAAGGGCGCTTATGCGCTTTGAAAGAAGTATTTCATGACCCGCAGATATCGGAAACTCTGCGCCAACAATCGCGTGATCAATTTTTGCGTGAAGCGACAGTTTTGGCGCGCCTGGACCATCCGAATTTACCTAAGGTATCTGATTTTTTTGCCATTGAAGAACGCGATTACCTGGTCATGGATTTTGTTCCCGGGCGCGATCTAAGCGTGCTGATGACAGAAGCGCGCCTGAAAAAGGAATTTTTGGATGAGCGCGAAGTGCTCACTTGGGCGGCCCAATTGGCTGATGCGTTGATCTATTTACATGGGCAAGAACCCTCCATTGTGCATCGGGATATTAAGCCGAGCAACCTTAAACTCACCCCCGCGGGGGTGGTTAAATTAGTTGATTTTGGCTTGGTGAAAATTCTTGCCAGCGATGAAATCACGATAACTGTTGTACAAGGGCGTGGCACCGCCGCATACACGCCGCTGGAGCAATATGGCGGCGATGCCGGTCATACCGATGTGCGTAGCGATGTTTTCTCGTTTGGAGCCACGCTCTATCACATGCTCACAAATCAATCTCCGCGGGAAGCGCGTGATCGCTTCTTGCAGCCGGGGCTTCTTGTCCTGCCGCGGGATATCAACACATCCCTAAGCCCGCGCACAGAGCGCGCGATCCTGTGGGCGATGAGTTTGCACCCGGAAGAACGACCGCAAAGTATGGAAACATTTCGGCAAGCATTGTTGGGAGATTGGAACCCGGTCAACCAGCCAAAGTCGCTTATGCCTGCCCCCACTCTGATCGATTTACTCGCATCGCCGTTTGAACGCCGCCTGATCTGGATTTCATTAGGGCTGCTATTTGTCAGTTTGATCGCCACCCTTTGGCAGTAGCCAGCGTCTTTTTGTATGGTTTATTTTTTAGGTTGATCGTTGAAGAAAAGTACCATAGCTCCCCATCCAAATAACGCGCCAAGAAAAGCCAGTAATAATAATCCCCAGGGGTGATTCCCCTCTGCAATCCATGCGCTGCCGGGCAAGGCCAGTGCGCCATAGGTGTAGGTCAATAGCCCCGAAATAATGGCGGCAAAGCCCCAGCGCACTCCCAGACGTACCTGTCCGCGCAAAGCTCCGCTGCGGGATGCGCCCCAGGCTACGGCAAAGATAATTGCAAGAGCAAAAATCCAATCGAGTACCTGGCTACTGGTCGAAGGTGTTTCGGGCATGGGAGTTGGCAGCGGCGTGGGCGGCGGTTGGGTGGCCGTGGCGGTTGGTTCTGGTGTTGCGGTTGGCTCTGGTGTGGGGGTTGGTGTGGGGCCTTCAGGAACAGGGATTTCAAAGATAATTTCCACGGAGGCTGCTGATCCGCTGGTGGCTTTGATATTGATAAAGCCGGACTGGACGAATTGATAATCGGTAGCTGTGATACCGGCTTGCGTCATTACGCTGATGGCGGGCATCTCCTGTCCGTTGATTGTGATAATGAATTGCACGGGCGTATTATCTGGAACGGGATTGCCATTGTGATCGAGAATCACGCCTGTTTCCAGGTGGATGGTATCGTCCAACTCATACCGAGAGACAGGAGTCGCTTGAAGGCCAGGATCACCAACGAGCAAGGGCTGTGTGTCCACTCTCAGGGGGATCGGATGAGCCGGGTTGGGAGAAGTCGCTGTGATGAGGTCGTAGCCAATCCCATGAACAGAGACGGGCAGTGCACCCTCGGGGTTGGAAATTTCCTTAAAAAGCAAACGCGCAGCAACATCCATAAACGCCGATGTTTTCCCGTATAGGCTGAAATAGGCTGTCAGTTTGGAGATATCTGTAGCATCAAGGTAATAAGGTGCGTTGGCCGCGAAGACGATGATTTTTTTATTGCTGCTGAGGTCCGGGCGTTCAGCCAGAAAGCGTTGTAAGGCCAGCGATTCCGGGCGGCCCAGATCAATATTGAGCATGGTAAAAACCAGCCAGTGCGCGCGGCCAATGCTGTTTTCGACCGATTGCGCTTCGTCGCTGTTATCCAGTATATTGGCGAGTTGCGCGAAAGTGATTGAACTCAGATTCGCCGGGGTGATTAGATTGCCCGCATTGGGGCCAAACAAGCTGATAACCGATTGCTGTAACGCATCGGGTGAAAGCACCGGTTCAATCGGGCACTCGCTACATTGCTGGCTGTCATACGTATCCGTGATGAAGACGATTCGGTCGTTGCGGTTGGGGGTATTTGGGATGACATTATCTAACTCGTCAAGCGGCGGGCTGAGCAAGGTGGCCGCGCGTTGGGCTACTTCGTAGGTGATTTGCTTCGACTCGGCAGAATTGATCTCGGCAATATCGCCCTGTGGCAGCACCAGATTAGGCGTGAAAAAGCCATACATTCGGAATTTTAGCGTCAGGATGCGCAATACAGATTCGTCCACCCGTTGTGCAAAGACAGGATCAGCGCGATATTTTTGGGCAAAAAAATCGAGCGTGCCCAAAATTGTTGTGTAGGCGTCTGGGTCGTCACTACTAATAAAATTATTTAGATACAGAATATCATTGCCCGCCAGAAACGCATCGAGGGCTAATCGGCTGGCATTGAAAGTTTGCTCAGTGGGGTCATGAAAGCGGCGCACAGCACGGCTGCCGAGATCATCGCTGATCATAATGCCGCCATCCTCGCGCCAGCCAGAGATGGGGTCTAGTTGCATCAGCAAGTTGAGCGCGGGTTGATCAAAACTCACCGGGCGCGTGGTTGAGCGAATATTGCCTTGCAACCCCTGATAGCGAATATGCGATACCAGCAGCGCGTCGAGCCGTTCTGTGGCATCTTCAGTGCTGCCAGTAACGCTAAAGAAAGGGGCTAATTCAATTTGTTGAAGTTGTTCCAGCGATTTACGCACCGTGGCGATTTCATATTCTGGCAGGCGGTCGGCGCTGCCCAGCCCAGGGAAGTGGGTGCCAACAACAGCAATTTTCCCCTGGCTGCCTTCGTGGACACCAGTAATATAGGCACGCGCCATTTCACCCACCCAATATGGGTCGCCGCCGAAAACGCGCACATTCAAATCGCCTTCGCCGTCCGGGTTGGGAATATCGGACACATCCAGCGAAGGCCCGAAGAGTAAATTAAATCCCAGGGTGCTTAATTCCCGTCCGGCCAGCGCACCAATTTGTTGAGCCAGGTCGAGATTCCATGTTGCGCCAATCGCCAATTGGCTGGGAAGCTGTGTAATTCCGTGGTGGATCTGGGAGCGCGGCGCGCCATCGCCTTCTTGGGTGATGCCTACGAACAAGGGAATATTGGCGGGTAAAAACATCTCCGCACTGATAGGGTCGCTGTGTTCGGTTTGGCTGCTGGAATAACGGCTGTTTTGTAATTTTGTGATGAGATAGCGGGTATTTTCCGCGGTTTGGTCAATCGTGAAATTATCGTTGATCTGGCTGAGAATCACTCCGCCCAGGTAATGATTGGTGATGAGATCATAGATTTGAGTTTCCGATCCGGCTTCGGTGCCCTGAAAGGTGACCAGGAATAGCTGCCCAACGCGTTCTTCCGGAGTGAGTTGGGCAAGCAGTTCTTGCGCCCGCGTTTCAGGGCTGCCTTCTTGTATCGGAAGCGCGGCCTGTCCGGAGATATAGGGCAGAAATAACAAAAACAACGCCAAAACTAGCGCCAGTTTTGTATGGCGAAAACTTCTCAATGATCCTTCTCCAATGAAGCCCGAAAATAGGGAGGTGAGGCTATAGTAGCGGTAGTCCTTATTTTCGGTTATACACGTTCTTGCGCGAGTATTTCGCGCAATCGTTTTCGGCGGGCGTTGCCGCTGAGTAACTCCAGGTCGCGCACACCGAGCGGGTCAACCTCATGGCGAATGAGTTCGAGTTCCTCGGTGGAGGGCGGTTCTGTTTCGTGAACATCCGGCGCAATTTCAAGCTCAAACCTGGTTTTGGCCTGAATACGTGCAATGCTGACGCCGGGGTGATAGGATATCAGGCGCATGTGCCCGTTTGCATAGTCAAATTGTCCCAGATCGCTGATCAGGTAGCGCGGCCCCGCGCCATGCTGCCGTTCAGGATGATAGCCCAGCCCGGAGCGAAAATCAACCCTTTCGACGAATGTTACCCGCGAGTGGCGCGGCACATACAGGTAAATATCGCTGATAAACGTGGTCACATCAGGGATGCCGCCGCTGCCCGGCAAGCGTAATCGGGGCTTCGCATAGTCATTGCCGAAGGCCAGGTTGTTGAAGTTGCCGTGTGCATCCACCTGGCCTGGGCGAAAAAATTCCTTTGGACGCAAATTGGGCAAAATATCCGCCGCTGCGCGCACAAAACCCACGTTATTCAGAGAACGGTCAAGCCACAGGCTTTCAATGCTGGCGATTCCCAGCGGGGCTGGATGTTGGCAAATACCCTGCCCAATGGCGGAGGCAAAATACAAGTCGGGGGCGTGTGTATGGCGGGCGAGCAAATAGGCCGCCGTGACTAACGGGGTGGCGATCCCCTGCGCAACGACTTCGCCGTTTTCTACCTGACGCGCCATACACGCTACCATAACTTCGGCAGGCGTGAACATCAGGCCGCTGCCTCGGGGTTTGGCAATTTTTCGAGAATGCCACGCGCCAGCAACGGGTCATCGGTGAAGATCCCGTCAATCTGCCAGGCGAAGAGTCGAGCCATATCTTCCGGATGATTAACCGTATAGGCGTGGACTCTGCATCCGTGCTGGTGCTGTTTGTGAATCAGGCGCGGCGTGACATCGCTCAGGGCTGGGTGCAGCGCCCTGTAGGGGATACTACGCCCGAGGGCCGAGCGCGCCCACGCGCCCCCAATCCCCGAGAGCGCCAGCAACCCCAGGGGAACCTGCGGCAGCAACTTGTGCGCCTGGCGCAGCGCAATCGGGTTGAAAGAAGAAAAGAAAACCCGTTCCGTTAGGCCGTATTGCTCAATCAGAGCAACCACTTTTTCGGGGAGTGTGTCGCGCGGGCTGCGGTAATTGGTGAGTTCGATATTAATATAGGTTTTTTGCCCGACGCTTTCAAAAACTTCGGCCAATGTGGGGATTCTTTCTTCGCAAAAGGTGACATCGAAACTACAACCCGCATCCAGCTCTTTCAGCGCCGCCAAAGAGTGTTCGTGTATCCAGCCGCTGCCATCGGTTGTGCGTTCCAGGGTTTGGTCGTGGAAGACAATCACTTCGCCATCTGCGGATAGTTTGGCATCCAGTTCAATTGCGTCGGCAAACTGGCGCACGGCCAATTCAAAGGCTGCCAGGGTGTTTTCAGGAGCGTGCGCGCTGGCGCCGCGGTGAGCAAAAATAGTGGGAGTAGGAAGTTTTTCAAACATCGCTGCGGGTTACAAATCCACAAAATAGGCCAGAGCGGCGCGATCAATCAGGTCACGGGTCATAGTTGGCTCAAATGACATAAAATTGCTAATATCTAGGATTTGATCGCATAAATCGCGCGGGTGTGATGCACGCAGTTTGCGATTGTGTTTGATATACCATTCCTGCAATAAATACGCCAATCCCTGATCGCGATAGCCAACCCCCTTGGCTTTCGCCATCCGCTGGAAAATTTCGCGATACTCCTCATAGGTGGGGTCGCCGACTTCAATTTTATGCCGCAACCGCCGTAGAAAAGCTTCATCCACCAGGTCTTTCGGGGGCAGGTTGGTGGAGAACACAATCAGCACGTCAAAAGGAACTTCAACCTTGCGCCCGGTGTGCAGGGTCAGATAGTCGATGCGGTTTTCCAGCGGAACAATCCAGCGGTTGAGCAGATCGCGCGGGCGCACAAGCTGGCGTCCGAAGTCATCTATCAGCAAAATGCCGCCGTTGGCCTTCACCTGGAAGGGCGCTTCATAGAATTTATTAACGTCATCGAATACCAGGTCCAATCCATCCATGGTCAACTCGCCGCCGGTCATAATAAAGGGGCGCTGAATCAGCACCCAGCGGGTGTCGCGCCGCGCACCCGCGCGTAGCGATCCGGTGCCGCGTGCCGTGGTGTCTTTCTCCGGGGCGCGTTTGTGGTTTACATTATCGTAAAGTTTGACCACCTGACCATCGACATAAATCGCATAGGGGATATACATAGTAGTACTGAGGATCATTTGCCCAACGGAGCGCGCTACGCTGGTTTTTCCGTTCCCGGGCGGACCATACAGGAAAATTGAAGAGCCTGAATTGACCGCAGGGCCGATGCGCTGGAATGTTGTTTCGTTGAGTACCAGATGAGCGAGCGCCTGGCGCAGAACCCGGCTAGTGACGCGCAGCCGCCCGCGCTGCTGATTGCGAATCGAGCGGTTGTAGACTTCCAGTGGAACCGGCGCTGGCCCGGCATATTGGCTGCGTTCTAGTGCTTCGCGGGCCCGGTCGATTCCGGCCCCAGTGATAGCGTATTGATAGGACCCCTCACCCAACCCCATTTGGGAAGACTTTACCTCAACAAATTTCTCTCTTTTTAGTGCATTTAGAATTTGATCGGTGACTCCAGCAAAGGGCAAAGCCACTGTTTCGGCCACCTGAAAACCGGTTAGATAGCCCTGAAAATACAAAACCTTGAGCACCAGGTCTTGCAACCATAACTGCGATAACCCGGTATCTTCTACCTTTGTGATCGGCGCGGGTATAAACGGCCCTTTGCCGGTTGGAGGATTTAAACCTCCCTTTGATGAACTCAGCGCGGTCATAGACTCTCCCGGTTGGCTAGATGAGCTGAAACGTATGCTGATTATAGCACGCAGGTTGAACATTCAAAAGCCGCGCATGGAAAACTCACCCGAAAAAGCTCCCCAAAAACGCGGTATAATCGCCGCCATGACCCTCACCGTATTGATCCCAATCTATAACGAAGAAAACACCATTCGCGAGATTTTGAAGCGCGTCTATGCAACCCAATTGGCTGATGAAATCATTCTGGTCGATGATGGATCCGTCGATGGCACGCGGGCGATTCTACAAGAATTGGATGGTAAGGATGGTGTCCGGGTGATCCTGCATGAGCATAATCAGGGCAAAGGCGCGGCTGTTCGCACGGGTATCAAAGCTGCTACCGGTGATATTCTGCTCATTCAAGATGCTGACCTGGAGTACGATCCCCGCGATTATCCCAAGCTATTGCAGCCGATTGAAGAAGGCCTGGCCGAAGTCGTCTATGGTTCCCGCTTCTTGGGCGCACCGCACCGCGTGGCAATGTTCTGGCATATGCTTGCAAACAAGCTGCTCACGCTGATGACAAATATTCTCTATGACACGATTCTGACCGACATGGAAACCGGCTATAAGGTTTTTAAACGTGAAGTGATTGCCGATATTCCCTTGCACGCCAAACGCTTTGAATTTGAGCCTGAATTTACGGCAAAGATTCTAAAACGCGGCGTGCGCATTTTCGAAGTGCCGATCTCGTTCAACCCCCGCGATTATGATGAAGGCAAGAAAATCGGGATTAGCGATGCTTTTGAAGCTGTTTGGGCCTTGCTCAAATACCGCTTCATTGACTGAGAAAATAACCAAAAAGAGAACGGAGCGTTTTTATACCAACGCTCCGTTCTCTTTTTGGTTATTGTGATGGACGAATATCCCTCACGTTGAGTTGCAAGGTTTTTCGCCCCCGAAATTCATTAACTTCAAAACGATACAGCAAATCGATGCGCGGCGGCATGTCATCGTGCCAATCACCCAGGCGGAATGCAATCGCGTCGAAAGTTAGCTGCCCATCTGTGACAGATAATTTCAGATGACTCTGATCTTTGCCTACCCGGCGGCTATTTGTTACCTGGAGCCTGCGGCTGATAAACGCAACCTGCGGATTGCCGTATCCGGTGGGTTGCAGCCAATCGAGATATTCGAGCACTTCGGGCTTGAGCGCTGAGAGGGGGAGTTCCAGATCGGCCGTGAGAGTGGGCCGTAAATCTAACTCGGAGAGTTGTTCTGCGGCCAGGGATTTCAGCCGCGCGACCAGCTCGGTGAGGTTCTTGTTATGGACAGTGAAGCCTGCCGCTGCGGCGTGGCCGCCATATTTTTCCAACAAGTCAGCACACTGATCTAATGCCTCGGTGATGTGAAACTCGCTGATGCTGCGGCACGAAGCGCGGGTATAGTCGCCATCGGTATGGCCCACAACCGCCGGACGATAATACTGATCGGTGAGCCGTGAAGCTGCCAGCCCAACTACACCGGCGTTGAAATCCGGATGCGCGGCGAAGAGCAGGAACGCGTCCGGGTCTTCTTCCAGGGCAAGGGTTTCGGCCTGCGCTTGAATCTCGCGGGTGATGCTTTGGCGTTTGCGATTTTGGATTTCAAGTTGCTGGGCCATTTCTCCAGCTTTAAGTAAGTCCTGAGTAGTCAGCAGGTGCAGCGCGTCTGTGGCCGTATCCAGCCGCCCGGCGGCATTCAGCCGCGGCCCCAGGCCAAAACCAATATCTGTGGCCGTCATTTTCTCGGGCTGGATACTGGCGATTCCCATCAGCGAGCGAATGCCCTGGCGGCGTGTCTGGCGTAATTGCGACAGACCATCGCGCACCAGCGTGCGGTTTTCGCCAATCAGGGGGACGAGATCGGCCACAGTGCCTAGGGCTACCAAATCGAGATAATCTTCGGCCTGGGCGTGGGCCGAAAATTCAATTTTACTGGCAAGCGCCGCGGCTAATTTGTAGGCTACCCCTACCCCGGCGAGATTTTTCTCGGGATAATCGCTGTCGACGCGTTTGGGGTCTATCACAGCGATCGCCTCGGGCAGTTCTTCCCCAGGGTTGTGGTGATCGCTAATTATCAGATCCAACCCGATGTCACGCGCGTGACGCGCTTCTTCCAACGAGCGAATCCCGCAATCAACGGTGATCACCAGGTCTACCCCTTCTTCTTTCAGTTGGCTCAGGGCGGCTGTATTGAGTCCATAGCCTTCCTCAAAACGATGAGGAATATACCCCACCACATCTGCCTGGAGCGAGTTGAAAACCTGCACCAGCAGCGCGGTTGCGGTGACGCCGTCCACATCGTAATCGCCATAAATGGCGATTTTTTGCTGCTTTTCGATGGCGAAAAGAATGCGCTCGACTGCGGCCTGCATATCGGGCAGCTGGAAGGGATTGGTGTCGAAGCCGGATTTCGCTTCTAGAAAATTGCGCGCCTGTTCATGTGTTGAGTAGCCGCGATTAAAAAGAATTTGTCGCATCAGCGGCGGATAGCCGTGCAGGGCTTGATCGGCCTCGGGTGTGAGACGGTGGGCGAGTTGCCAGTTCTTGGGAGTTGGATTCATACTTGTATCGATTGGCGTGCCAGTAGCAACGCGCCGATGATGCCAGCATCGTCGCCGAGGGCAGCGGTTGTGATCGTGAGATTTTTAATATACTGTTCAGATAGTATATGCTGGTGAAGCGATTCGCGCACCGGGTTTAGCAAAAGCTCCCCGCTGCGTGAGACCCCGCCGCCAAAAATGACGATGCTGGGATTGAAAATGTGCAAAAAATCAGCCAGCGCCTGCCCCAGATAATAACCGGCGCGAGCGTAGGCCGCTTGCGCCAACGGGTCGCCCTGACGGGCTGCTTCGGCAACTGTTTTGGCAGAAATCTCGCTTTTGCCGATTAGCGAAGAAGTTGCGCCTTGCTCAAGTTCGTGTTTTACCCAGCGGGCAATGGATGTGCCGGATGAGATCGCTTCCAGGTGGCCGCGATGACCGCATCCGCAGAGCGGGCCATCGGGCAAAACGGTGATATGCCCCAATTCGGTGGCAAAGCCTTGCGCGCCATGCAAGCGATGCCCGGCGCTGATAATACCGCCGCCGATACCAGTGCTGACTGTCAAATAGACCAGATGATTGTGCCCCTGGCCCGCGCCAGCTTGCCATTCACCCAACGCAGCCAGGTTGGCATCGTTATCCAGAAAAACCGGCACGCCTAATTTATTTTGTAAATCAGCGACCAGGGGAAAATTCATCAGGCCAGGAATATTAGGCGCGGTCAGAATAATCCCTTCTTGCGGGTTAATAGGGCCGGGCGCGGCTACGCCGATGGCAGAAATTTGCTCGCCTTTGGGCGCTACTTTTGCGATGAGTTGGATGAGACGTTCCTGAGGTGAAGCGCCGGGGCTTTGTGATGGAATTCGTTCAACGTGGATGGGTGTGAAGCCTTTTCCCCCGAAGGCAGCAACCCTCATTTGAGTGCCGCCAAGATCAATAGCAATGAAAACAGTCATGCGCCAAGTATAGCATAAGCACCCGAATTCTGAGTACTTCGTATTGGGGGTCTCATGGTAATTCCCAAAGAACCTGCACAGCTTTTCGACATCTGAGATTTCTGTGATGTATAATAGAAGTTGTTTAGACTTGTCATCCCCGATCAATAAACAGTGGAGCAGCGAGTGCCCTATACAATTGATTACGATCTGGAAGCAGATATTATTCAGGTTACCGTTTCCGACGAACTGGATTTGCCGCTGCTCCAGAATATGGCAAAAAGCGTGGCAATACTGATGCATGAGACGGGTTGTAAGCGCGTGCTTAATGACTTGCGCAATGCTACCGCTGCACAGCTTGCGATTGAGATTTTTAATATGCCTACAACCGCAAGCGATTCGGGCATCGATGCACAAAGCCAGCGTGCGCTTGTTGTGGGGGATAAAGCCTCAGAATTTTATTTTCTGGAAACCATGTTTATCAACCGGGGACATTTTATAAAAACATTTGCTGACATGCGTGCTGCTACAGAGTGGTTAATTGGCGATGATGTAGCTTGACTGCCACCAGCGCATACCCCAGCGGGAAAGCGCGGCTGGAAATATGTGAGAATTTCTTTCCTGGTCCAAAAGTGGTAAAAACTTGAACGAGGGATTGTAACAGGATGGCGAGAAACGCGCCGATGAGAGGAATAGCGCTGAGATGTTTGCCCAGTAAATCGGCCAGGACTTCGGGCGAACCCCCCAGAGGTTCCAGTTCCAGAAGGGTGAAGCCTGCCTCCGAGGCGTAGCGGCGCAACGCAAATTCCGTGAAACGATGATAATCGTGTGGCGCCTCATGGATGCCATAATAAAACGGCACCGTCAGGAGCAGCTTTCCCCCGGGGGTGAGAATCCGGTTCATTTCGTTCCACAAACCTTGAGGGTTGGGTATATGCTCCAGCACATCGGCCAGGATGATGGTATCGAAGGTCTCTGCACTCAGCGGCAGTATATCGGCTAGATTGCAGGTAAAATCCAGATACTGGCTTTGTGGCAGACTGATTCGCCAATCGGTGCATAAAATTGCCTCGGTGTGAGGAATGTAGAGCGGATAAAGAGGGATTTTCCCGCAACCCAGGTCAATCAATTTGCCGCGCGCATGTTCGGGGATAGCCTGTGCATAGAAAGCGGCAATCCTCCCGGCAGTCAGACGCGAGCCAACCCCTAACTTGGCGCGATCGAGCGACGGAATAAGTCTCCCTTTTTTTAGAATAAATTTGCTCGTTTTCCACGAATTTGGATTTCTCATAAAGGTGTTTTTGAGTTTGATGGACGTTGACGCCGGTTTGAAAGCTTGCTATTATGCTAACATGAATAAAACAGTTCCTGACGTCGAAATTTTTAAGTTTTGGAAACGTATCACGGCTTCGTTGCGTTGGTTACGCCCCGGACTGGGCGTGAAACGTTGGCTGGGGTTGGTGTTGTTAGGGACAACTTTTTTGGCGGTTGGGTTTGCGCTGCTCCTGCTGGATTTCTATCGAACTGCGCCAGAGAGTTGGTGGCTGCCATTGCTTTCGTGGGCCGCGCTGCGCCCTTTGCCGCGGCTGTTGCGTGTGATAATTTTCGGCAGTGTTGGTCTGTTGATTTTGTTCGGCGGTATTCTAGGTTTGAATCGGGCACTGCTGCTGCCTTACCGCCAACCGGGACGCGCTTTTGTAGATACGCTGGATGCTCACCGCCGTCGCCAGTATGGGCCGCGCATCGTCGCGGTTGGCGGCGGGCATGGACTTTCGATGTTGTTGCGCGGGATGAAGGCCTATTCCCACCGGATAACCGCAGTTGTCACCGTAGCGGATGATGGCGGTTCTTCGGGGCGTTTGCGTAACTCGATGGGCATCTTGCCGCCCGGCGATATTCGCAATTGCTTGGCGGCTTTGTCGAATGATGAAGCTATGATGGCGCAATTATTCCAGTATCGTTTCGCCGCGGATAATGCTGAACTTCGGGGTCATTCGTTTGGAAATTTATTTATTACCGCGCTATCTGAGATCACCGGCAGTTTTGAAGAAGCGGTAGCCGAATCGGGAAAGGTGCTGGCGGTGCGCGGGCGAGTGCTGCCCTCATCGCTGCACGATGTCCGTTTGGTTGCGGATATCCTCCCTCAGCATGCCACGCAAGAAGTGCGCATCCGCGGTGAGAGTCGTATTCCCAAAATTCGCGGTCGCATTCGCCATGTCTGGTTGGAGCCGAATAATCCGCCCGCATTCCCCAAAGTGATTCAGGCTGTTCTCGCTGCCGATATTATTCTGGTAGGGCCAGGGAGTTTATACACCAGCATTTTGCCCAATTTGTTGGTGCCCGATATTGCCGCCGCGATTCGAGTTAGCCAGGCGTTTAAGGTTTTTGTGTGTAATGTAGCTACACAGCCCGGCGAGACCGAAGGATTTACCTGTTCAGATCATGTGAAGGTGATCCGCGAGCATGTTGGCGAAGGTTTGTTTGATCTTGTGCTGCACAATAATAATTTTGTGGGCAAATTGCAGCCAGAGATGCAATGGGTTTACCTCGGCAATGAAACAGATACGCGTTTACCCGTGTATGAAATTGACTTGATCGATGAAGATGAGCCCTGGCACCACGATCCGAAAAAGTTGGCGACCGTGTTGATGGATTTGTATCAGCTACGCACCGGGCCGCTGACGGAAGCGTAAATAATCTCAAGGAGGGTATTATGGAACTTCAAATTTCACTTGTTCAACTAGCTTTTGAATTTGGTGATGTTGAAGAAAATTTTGACCGCGCTTCCGCGCAAATCGCCGAAGCTGCCGCGAGCGGTAGCCAATTGGTGTTATTACCCGAGTTGTGGAATAGCGGTTTTGATCTGGAAAATCGCTATAAATATGCTACTAAGCTGAATGAAGGGAGTTTTGCTCGCCTGAGCGCACTGGCACGTGGGCATAATATGGCGATTGGTTGTTCTTTTCTTGAAAAAGACAGTGAATGTAATTGCAATCCTGATGAAGATGATTGCGGCGTGTTTAACACCTTCGTTCTTTTTGGACCCAATGGAACGCTTTGGGCTGATTATCGAAAAACCCATCTTTTTCGATTGTTAAAGGAAGATCAATATCTTTGCGCTGGCGACTATTTGGGATATTTTCAAATTCCTGAATGGGGTACAGCTATTGGCTTGAGCATTTGTTATGATTTGCGTTTTCCGGAGTTGTTCCGTGTCTCTGCCGCGCGTGGCGCAAAACTTATGCTCGTGGTTGCTGAGTGGCCGGAGAAGCGGATAGAGCATTGGCGTAGCCTGTTGCGGGCGCGCGCAATTGAAAACCAATTTTTCGTTGCCGCGGTCAATAAGGTTGGGGAAAGTCAAACAGTGAAGTTAGGTGGTCATAGTGCTGTCATCAGCCCTACTGGTGGAATACTGGTTGAGGGTGGCGATAGTGGCGCGCTTTTGACAGCGAAAATTAATCTGGAAGAAGTAGATGACGCTCGTAGGGAAATACCTGTGCTTGAAGATCGGCGCGAGGATTTATATTGCCAGTGGGAATGATACAAATTGATGGCTCCTACGGTGAGGGCGGCGGGCAGATTCTGCGCAGCGCGTTAACACTTTCGCTATTAACCGGCACCCCCTTACACATTGAAAATATCCGTGCCGGACGCTCAAAGCCGGGATTGCGTCCGCAACATCTGGCCGCGGTGCGGGCTGCCGCGGCGATCAGCGCGGCACAAGTTGAAGAGGCTAAAATCGGCTCGATGGAGTTGGATTTTCATCCTGGCCCCATCAACGCCGGGAAATATCACTTTGATATTGGTACCGCAGGGGCGACATCATTAGTATTGCAAGCGATATTCTTGCCCTTGAGTTTTGCACCTAACCGCTCTGTGGTCACGATCACCGGGGGGACGCACGTACCCTGGAGTCCTTGTTTTCACTATCTCGATGAACATTGGCTGCCCTTTATGCAGCGGATGGGGTTTGAAGCCACCCTGACATTGGAGCGGCCGGGCTTCAATCCGCAAGGCGGCGGGGTGCTGCGTGCGCAGATTGAACCGGTTGCTGAAATCAGCCCATTATCCATCATGCAGCGCGGTAAATTGAAACAAATTCGCGGTCTGTCGGCAGTGGTAGGGTTGCCGCGTGAAATTGCCAAACGCCAGCGTCTGCGCGTGGTGGCGTGTTTAGGGAGTAAATTCCCGTTGAATGATATTCGCATCGCTGAGATCAAAGCTCCCACCAAAGGCACGTTTATTGCGCTGGTGGCTGAATTTGAATATGGGCAGGCCTGTTGTTGTGCCCTGGGCGCACCGGGTAAGCGCGCCGAAGCCATTGCCGATGAAGTTGCCGATGCGATTGAAACCTTTATGCAAACTGATGGCGCTGTAGATCGCTATCTTGTCGATCAGCTTTTGTTGCCGATGGCGCTGGCGCGGGGTAAATCCATGCTGCGCACGGAGCGCATCACGCAGCATTTGCAGACCAATGCCTGGGTGATCGAGCAATTTTCCGCGGCGCGCATTGTAATTCAGGGAAAATTAGGGGAAGCAGGCCTGGTTAAAGTGTATCCGCCAGGGGTTTAGGATTCAGCTTTTTGATGTATATCACCTTCGAGCGAGTCCGCCGTGCCCGTTGGGGTACAGATGTCAGGCTGTATTCGTGAAATAATTCATAATCCATATCCCTTGTAATCCACTATAATCGTTGTTTGGCCTTTTTGTTATTTGGAATTATTTTGACAATATCACCTTGCCGACAAGAAGCCCGAAATTAGGGGGTGGAAATGGCGCGCAGCGCCCCTTCCACCCCCTAATTTCGGAAACTTTTAGCGAATTTGACATTGTCAAATTATTCGTTGGATTGCAAGTTTGGAGGTACTGTTGTAATGCTGAAACTTTTTTTTGAACCGTCGTCTGTGGCGGTGATCGGCGCCTCGCGTGACACTGAGAAGCTGGGGTATGCGGTTTTGCATAATCTGGTGGAGGGTGGCTACGCCGAGAAAGGCGCCGTGTATCCAATAAATCCGAAGGCCGATGAAATTTTGGGCCTTCAGGCATACCCCTCGGTGATGGATGTGCCCGGCCCAATTGATTTGGCCGTGATCGTGATTCCATATCCCTATGTGCCGGATGCGTTGCGGGTGTGCGGCGAGAAGGGCATCCCGGCCGCGATTGTGATTAGCGCCGGTTTCCGCGAAGCCGGTATGGAAGGCCTGGAGCGCGAGCGTGAATTGATTGCGATTGCGACCGAATTTGGCATCCGATTGATTGGGCCGAACTGTCTGGGCGTGATTGATACAAACACACCGCTGAATGCATCCTTTTCAGCGGGAACGCCACCCAGCGGCCCGATGGCTTTTATGTCGCAGTCGGGCGCATTGGGGACGGCGATTCTCGATTGGGCGCAGGCCGGACGGCTGGGATTGGCGAAATTTGTCAGCCTGGGGAATAAGGCCGATGTCAGCGAAATTGATTTACTGGAAGCTTGGGCCGATGACCCTGCCACGAAGGTAATATTGATCTACAGCGAAGGGCTGCCCAACGGCGAAGAATTTATCCGTGTGGCGCGTGAAGTGACGCTAAAGAAGCCCGTCGTGGCGATTAAATCGGGTGTTACACAATCGGGTTCGCGTGCCGTCTCTTCGCATACTGGCTCGCTCGCCGGTTCCGAGCAGGCTTATCAGGCTGCCTTTCGCCAGGCTGGGGTGATCCGGGCCGAATCGATGGAAGAACTCTTCGATATTGCGCTGGCGTTAGGCTATCAACCTGCATTACTGGGCGACCGTATTGCAATTGTCACCAATGCTGGCGGCCCTGGTATTTTGGCAACCGATGCTCTTGAGCACGCGGGCATGTCTCTGGCGCGCTTCGAGTTGAACACCAAACTGGCGCTGGAAGAATTCTTGCCTGGCGCGGCCAGCGCTGCTAATCCCGTGGACGTTTTGGGTGATGCGCGTGCCGACCGCTATGCCTTTGCTCTTGAAAAAGTGGCGGCTGACCCCAATGTGGATGGCCTGCTGGTCGTATTAACTCCCCAGGCGATGACCGAAATTGCCGAAACCGCCAAAGCGATTGGCGAGTTGGCGCAACGCTTGGACAAGCCTGTGCTGACCTGTTTTATGGGTGAAGCTAAAATCGCCGCCGGAATTGACATCCTCGCCACATACGGCGTTCCCAATTATCCATTTCCGGAGCGGGCAGCGAGCGCCTTTAAGGCTATGTCGCGCTACCGCCAGATCAAAACTCGCCCGGCTTCAGAATATGCCCATTTCGATGTCGATCGCCCGGCCACACATCAGCTCTTTGAGCGCGTGCGTAGTGAAAAACGCCTGTCGATTGGCGATGCTGAAGCGCGCGATATTCTGTTGGCCTACGGGCTGAAAGCCCCCGATTCCCGGCTGGCAGCCACCCCGGCTGAAGCCATTGAACTGGCGGCTGAAATCGGCTTCCCGGTGGTGCTCAAAATTGCCTCCCCCGACATTCTCCACAAAACCGATGTTGGCGGTGTAAAAGTTGGCTTGCGCAACGCCGAAGAAGTGCGCGATGCCTTCGAGTTGATGACTTATCGTGCCGAACGCTATTTGCCTGAAGCGCGCCTGTGGGGCTGTCAGGTGCAAGAGATGGCCCCCCCCGGCGGCGTTGAAGTGCTGGTGGGTATGAACCGAGATCCGCAGTTCGGACCGCTGGTTACGTTTGGTCTGGGCGGAATCTACGTGGAAATCCTCAAAGACGTCACTTTCCGGGTTGCGCCTTTCACCGTGCGGGATGCCGAAAATATGCTCGGCGAAATCCGTGCCCACGCTTTGCTCGATGGTGTGCGCGGCCAGCCGCCGGTGGATAAAGAAGCCATCAAAGACGCCTTGTTGCGAATCGGTCAACTTGTGACTGATTTTCCTGAAATTATCGAGCTCGATATTAACCCCCTCATTGTTTACCCCAAAGGGCAGGGGGCTATCGCCATTGATATGCGTTTGGTGTTGAAAAAGTAAGAGGAGAAACATGAAAACATTATATATAACATCTGTTGAACGTTATTCTGGCAAAACTGCCATGTGCCTGGCGTTGGGTAAGCGATTACTGCAAGATGGTTATCAGGTTGGATATTTAAAACCGCTGAGTTTGCAACCCTGGCGAGTGGGTAATGAAATTACCGATGAAGATGCAGCCTTCGTTAAACAAGCTCTGGGGTTGGCCGTTGCCCCCGCAGATTTGTCGCCTGTGGTGGTGACATCCAAATTGCTGCGCGATTATGTTTCCGATGCAACCCCAGAAGACCTGATGCCCAAAGTTCGTGCCGCGGCCGTCAAGGCTGGCGAAGGACAGGATGTCCTGTTACTCGAAGGTGGGGGCAGTCTGCGAGAGGGCTATGTGATGGGTTTGCCTACTCCACAAGTGGCCGCCGAATTAGGCAGTCAGGTTCTGGTGCTGGTCAAATACCGCGACGATGTGCGCCTGATGGATGACGCACTCACGGCGCGCTTCCGCCTGGGCGATTCGCTCAGCGGTATTATCATTAACCGTGTTCCTCAGGCTGCTGCCGAATTCGTTGAAGAAATTGCCCGACCCTACTTTGAGAAGCATAATATCCCCGTTTTGGGCGTACTCCCCGAAGTCAGCGCGCTGGCCTCATTGACGGTATCCGAATTGCTCGAAGTACTCGATGCGCAAGTGCTCACTGAAACCCAAAGCACCGATGCGGTCATCGAACATCTAACCGTGGGCGCCATGACCGCCGAAGCCGCGCTGAGCCGCTTCCGCAAGCAGCGCAACAAGGCCGTCATCACTGGCGGCGACCGTACCGATATTCAACTGGCCGCCCTGGAAACATCCACAACCTGTTTGGTGCTGACCGGCAACCTGCGCCCCAGTCCATTAATCATCAAACAAGCCGATCAAATGGGCGTGCCCGTGCTACTCGTCCCGGGCAATACCATGGAAACAGTTGAAGCGATTGACAAAATCTTTGGCAAAACCCGTCTGGGCCAAACCGCCAAGTTGGAGCAGTTCCAGGCTTTGTTGAATTCGCATGTAGATTTGAAACGAATCTATGCAGGCTTGGGCTTGTAATTCGGTCACAAGTTGGCAAGTTGAAGGTTAAAAAAATCGGCCTCGCTGGCTGTGAGTTTTGGCTGGCGGGGCCTTTTTGTTGCATTGAGCCAGAGAGATTTCAGTGAAAGCCGATGAATATGCTGTGAACTCTGTGGTAATGTGCAGTACAATTACCGCTAACCACTAACTGTTGGAGGCTCCTATGTCTGATAGATTTAAAATCGTGCTGGCATTATTTTTTTTCATTGCCGCGCTCACCTTTCCCCTGGTTGGCCTGGCCTATGGCTGGTGGCGCTGGGATGCCCAGGCCGGTTTCCTGTTGCTGATCGGGATCTTCGCCGCGTTTTTCGCAATTGGCATCTTGTCGCTGTGGACGGTGCGCGATCTCTCCTGGTTGACAACCAGTTTGCCGTTTCTGTTTGGCAGCTTGTACACCATTATTCCGGATATGCCCCTGCAGGTGGATGACGCCGCAGCCACGGCGGCTGGCGCGCTATTCTCTTATGCGCTGGCTTTGCGCAAGAATGCCGAGACGCCCAAATGGATTCTCATTCCGCTATTGCTCGCCGCCCTGTATACGCTGTTCGGCGGGCCAATCCCTGGCCCGATGGATGAAATCGGCGTGGATATGATCGCCCTGCTAATTTCATGGTTTGGCGCGCGGGCGGGTGAGCGCCGAGCCGCAGATGGAGAAGGAAAGATTTTATGATACGCTCACGCTATCGTCGAATTACACTTTATTTTGCCCGCGTCATCACCAGTATTTTCTGGTGGGATATTCTTCTCTTTAACCTGGGTTTCAAGCGCTGGGCGCGTCGCACGCGTCACGAACGTTTGCGCCGCAGCGCTGTCTCGTATCGTAAATTAGCCATCGAAATGGGCGGCGTGTTGATTAAAGCGGGTCAATTTCTTTCGGCGCGCGTGGATGTGTTGCCCGAAGTGGTTACTAACGAGTTGGCCGGGCTGCAAGATGAAGTCCCGCCGGAAGATTTCGACGAGATCCGCCGCTTGGCTGAAGCCGAGTTGGGCGGCCCGTTGAGTCAGTATTTTGAATTCTTTGAAACGGAGCCGATGGCGGCGGCTTCTTTGGGGCAAGTCCACCGTGCCTTTTTGAAGACCAACCCGGAGCCGGAGGTTGATTCAGCCAACCCTGCGGGTGAACCAACCTTCGAGGGCAGAGTTGTCGTCAAGATTCAACGCCCTCGCATCGAACAAATCATCCAAACCGATATCGCCGCTTTGCGTACTGTGGGGCGCTGGATTCGGCGCTATAAACCGATCCGCCGTCGCGCGAATGTGCCCGCCTTGCTGGGGGAGTTTGAGCGCATTCTCTACGAGGAGATTGATTATCTCGCCGAAGGGCGCAATGCCGAGACGTTTGGGGTCAATTTTGCCAATCGGCCGGATGTGTGTGTCCCGCGGGTTTTCTGGCCACAAACTACGCGCCGCGTGCTGACGCTGGAGGATGTCTTCGCGATTAAGATCACCGATTATGATGCAATTACTGCTGCGGGGGTGGCGCGTGGCGAAGTGGCGCGGCGGCTTTTTGATGTGTATATGGAGCAGATTTTTAAGCACGAAATTTTTCATGCTGATCCGCACCCGGGGAATTTATTTGTTTGCCCTGCCGAAGATGGAAATTGGCAACTGACTTTTGTGGATTTTGGCATGGTGGGGCGTGTGCCACTCAATATGCGCGCCGGATTGCGTGAGGGCGTGATCGGCGCCGGTACGCAGGATACGGCGCGGCTGCTCAAGGCCTATCAACTCTTGGGCGTGCTGCTACCTCAGGCCGATACGAGCTTGATCGAAAAAGCCGATCAGGTTCTATTTGAGCGCTTTGGGGGTAAAAATATGGGCGAGTTGGCACAGATTGATCATGCCGAAATCCGCGAGCTTGCGGATGAGTTTCGGGAACTTATATACGATATGCCCTTCCAGTTGCCCGAAGATTTGATTCTGCTGGGGCGCTGCGTGGCGATACTTTCGGGGATGTGTACCGGCCTGGAACCGGATTTCAATGTATGGGACGCGATTGCCCCGGTGACCAAAGAGTTGATTGCTGAAGAGACGATCGGCGGCTGGGAGTTTTGGCGTGATGAGGCCGTGGATTTGCTAAAAACCGGGTTGGTGCTGCCAAAACGCCTGGAGCGCACGCTGGCGCTGATCGAGAAGGGCCAGATGCAGGTGCGCGTGCCAGAATTGAGTGACCATTTTCGGCGGCTGGAAGCAGGATTGGCGCGCCTGATGGCCGCGCTGGTCTTCTCGGTGCTACTTATGGGGGGGATTCAGATGTATTTAGCGGGGGAAGTGATGCTGGGGAGAGGATTGCTGGCCGGCGCGCTGATGGCGCTTTTGTGGGCGGTTTTGCGCCGGTCGCGGCGGCGATAGAGAAAATACCTCCGAGATTTTATTAAACATTGCTGTAAATCGAGTTGGTTTGCAAAGCAATCCGGCGTACAGTGCGAGTTTTGGTAAAAATCTCAGAGGTCTGTGGTAATTAACCTTCGATATGTTCAATGGCGGCGTCAATCATGCCGCGGGCGGCCATCAGCATTTCACGGCGGGCCGTTTGGCGGTGCTCCAAAAATTCGGGGGGCAGCAGCGCCCTGACGCTTTTGCGCATTTCTTTACGCGCTTTTTTGAGATGCTTGCGGGTATCTTCGGATAAATATTCCTTGCAGTGGGGTAATTTTTTCTCAGCCACGGGGTCTCCTTAAGCGCTATGAGATTTCAAAAAACCTCAGAAGCTATCTATTTCGAGTGCTGACTTCATTATTGCACGGGAGTCGGGTAGCGTCAAGTGCGGCCACCTGTCTTCCGTCGTCCATCTGCTGTCACTCCCCAAAAACAACATCCGTGGGCATCCCTGGCTTAAGCTTGCCGTCAGGGTCATCCACCTGCAACTCCACGGCGTATACAGTAGTTTGACGCTCTTCCTGAGTCTGGACGTTGCGCGGGGTGTATTCGGCGCGGTTAGCGATGCGTGTGACTACAGCTTCGAAGGTTTTCAACGGGAAGGAATCGACCTTGAGTTTGGCTGTGTCACCGAGGCTGATCTGCCCGTATTGATTTTCGGGAATATAAACCGTCACGGTTAGGCGCTCAATCTGGCTGATTGTCATGGCGGCCAGTCCGGGCTGGATCGCCTCGCCGGTTTCCAGGTTGCGCACAGTGACAACGCCGCCAATTGGCGTGTTGACGATAAGTTTGTCCACCTGAGCCTGGATCGCATCCAGGCTGGCTGCGGCAGCATCCACTTGCGCCTGGGCCACGGCTAATTGCTCTGGGGTGGGAAATTCTTCGCCAGCCAGCGCCACCTGCGCCTCTGCCAGCGCCACCTGTGCTTCGGCGAGGGCAACGTCATCGGGGTCGGGGCCGTTGAGCAGGGTATCGTAATCTTTTTGCGCTTGAGCCAGCAGTGCCTGCGCCATACTTAAATCGGCTTCGGCTCTGGCAATATCGATCTCGTCGCCCGTGCCAGTAAGACTGTTGTACAGGCGCACCGTGGCGTCGTAATCTTTCTGCGCCTGCGCCATCACGCTCAGGTAGGCTGCGCGCGCCAAATTATCTTCGGGCTTGTCAGCGTAATCTTCGAAATCGTCTGTAGCGTCATCGAGTTTGTCTTTTGCCAAAATCATATTGGCGAAAGCCTGGTCAATATCGGGTTGACCTGCGGAACGCGAGAGACTGTTGACGCGCCGCTCGGCATCCTGGATGGCTTTCGTAGCCTCGGCGATTGCCTGTTCAGCCTGTGCCAAAGCGATAGCGTTGTTGTCGTAGAGTTCATCCAACGCCTGACGAGCAGTGAGCAATTCTAGTTGCGCGGCAGCAAGTGCAGCCTGTTTTTGCGCCGCGGTCTGCCCGGCGGCAACTAAATTGTAACTTGCCTGGGCGACGGCCAAGGCCGTTTCAGCCTGCTTGAATTGCGATTCTAGTAGTTCGTCTTCCAGCCGAAAAAGCGCATCGCCGGGTACAACGCTCTGGCCTTTGGCGACAAAAACCTCAGCCACGCGCCCGCCTGCCTCAGCCGAGATGACTACTTCCACGGCTTCAATTGACCCCGATGCCTGAATACCGCTCTCTTCTGTAGCTTGAAGCGTGCAGGCCGAGAGTGCAAATACGCAAATGAGCAAGAATATTGAAAAATAATGTTTTTTCATGGGTTTACTCCATTCTCGCCACAGTTGTTTTTTCTGTGTTCTCTGTGGCTTGTATCGGATTAACGCATACAGGCGATGAAGACATCTTCCAGTGATGGTTCGATTATTTCCATTTGTTCGATATGGATGCTCGCCTGACGTAGCTCGGTGGTGATTCGGCTTTGAAGGTGTTCCACGCCCGGAGCGACGACATGCACCAGCGCGCCGTATAGTTCAACTTCATCGAGGGGTAGTTGGCCTGAATTGCGGGCATCGCGCAAGACTTTAACAGCAGTTACAGCATTTGATGGGGCGATTTCGAGTACCTGCCCATTCATCTTCTGGTGTTTGATGTCTTTAGGAGAGCCATAGGCAATCATCTCACCGCGTTGGATAAAAGCCAGCCGGTGACAGTGTTCGGCCTCATCCATATAGTGTGTGGTGACAAAAACCGTAACGCCCCTCTGGGCTTCCTCATTCGTTGGGGTTGTGACAAGCTTGTAGAGTAAATCCCAGAAAGCGCGCCGCGAGATCGGGTCTACCCCGGCGGTGGGTTCGTCTAAAAAAAGTACTTCCGGGCGATGCAAAATCGCCGCACTGAGCGCCAACCGCTGCCGCCAGCCGCCAGAAAGGTCTTTGGTTTTGGCGTGTTCACGGCCTTCCAGCCCGGCCATCGCCAGGGCTTCCTGGATTCGCTCCGGGAGCAGATTCTCGTTCAGGCCGTAGGCAGCACCATAAAATTTCAGGTTTTGAATCACCGTCAGATCATTGTACAAACTAAACCGCTGGGACATATATCCCACCCTCGGCCGGATGCGGGCTGCCTCACCGTGGGCATCCAGCCCCAAGACAGAAATTGATCCCGCGCTGGGTTGCAGTAATCCCAGCATCATGCGGATTGTTGTCGTTTTGCCGGAACCGTTGGGGCCCAAGAAGCCGAATATTTCTCCGCGATAAACATCGAAATCAATTCCGTTGACGGCAGTGAAATCGCCAAAATATTTGGTCAGCCCGCGGGCAGTAACGGCAGGGATTTTGTTGTTCATAATTGCAACTTTGCGTTGAGTTTTAGTCCAATGCCCGGCGGACGTAACGCAGGGAGAAGCCGCCGATGATTGTGCCAAGAATTGCGAGCGCCAGTACATGCGGCCAGAGTACATCCAGCCCCGAACCTTTGAGCAAAATGCCGCGTAAAATCTCCAGCCAATGATGCGCCGGGACGAGATTGGCGAAAAGTTGGGCTGCTTTCGGCATACCCTCCACCGGGGCGGCATAACCGGTAAACATGAAGTCGGTCATTCCAAGCAGCATCACCAGCAAAAAGGCCTGATGCTGGGTGTGTGACATCACCGAGACGATCATGCCCTTACTGAGTTCAACCATCAAATAGCCGAAAGCCAGAATCAGCAGCAGGGGTAGCGAGCCTCGAATGGGGACATCAAAAGCGAAATGTACCATCGTGAGCATGAGCACAAAATCGAAAAATCCGACAAGGATAACGGGAATTGCCTTGCCGATGATGATCTCCAGCGAGGAGAAAGGCATTACCAATAGCTGCTCCAATGTGCCGAGTTCGCGCTCGCGCGAGAACGAAAGCGCCGCAAAGAGCAGCACGGTGAATTCGAGCATCAAGCCGAGTTCGGCAGGAGTGGTGTAGAGGGCTTCGCTGAGGGCTTCGTTGAACCACACCCGCAAACTGAAATCAAACCCGGCGAAGGTGCCAGGGTCCAACCCCAGGCGCTCGATGGTAATTTGTTCGCCAAGCTGACGCGTGACTCCCTCAATGGCGCGCAGCGCTTCACGAGCGGGGATGCTCTCGGCGCCGTTGAGAATCACTGCCAGACTGGGCTGTCCGTTGTTGCTGGCAACTTCGTCCGCATAGTCTGGCGGAATGATGATCGCAGCCGTGATATTGCCGCGGTCGAGGGCGTATTCAATGGCATCCATGCCCTCCACTTGATCTTCCAGGACGAAGGTGCCGGTATTCTCCAGCGCGATAACAATTAGTCGGCTGGCGGGGCTTTTGTCCTGATCCCACACCATCAGCGGCAAATTGCTCATCGGACGCGAAGTAGCCCACCCCACGAGCAGTAATTCCAGCGCGCCGCCGAAGAGCATGAAGGCCGGCATCCACCAATCATTGCGCAGGTGTATAAATTCTTTGACTATTAGCGAATAGATGCGTCTGATCATGATGTGTGTTGAAAGTTAAAGGTTAAAGGTTGAAGGTTGAAGGTGTTGCACTAATTTTCAACTTTTAACCTTCAACCGTTCAATCGTTTAACCGAGTTTTTTCTTAAAGAAGAGCGCCGCCACACCCGTAAAGGCGAAACCCAACCCAACCAGCATCACAGCATACGGCCAGAGTATTTTAAGACCTACGCCGGGAAGGAAAATTCCGCGCGTAATGACGGCATAATGGGTGCCGGGCAGTCCGAGAGCCTCCATGCGCATCATCTCGGGCATTGATGCGATGGGGAAGAAAATCCCGGTCAGGAAGAAGCCGGGGAAGAAGATCACCAAAAACGAGAGTGCCAGCGCCGCGGCCTGGGTGGGCATAAACACGCCCACGATAATGCCCATGCTTAAAATGGCAAACAGGAAAAGCGCCGAGAGTACAAAAAAAAGCGCGAAACTACCATTGAAAGGAATCTTGAACCAAAGCACTGCCAGAATTGGAATCACGATCACATTCACCAGCCCGACGACGATATAGGGCAGCATTTTGCCGACAAGCAATTCCGAGCGCTTGATCGGCGTCGCCATCAATTGCTCCAGGGTGCCATGCTCGCGCTCGTGGGCCAGCGTCAACGCTACCGAGAGCGCGGGCATCCCCAGGACCATTGAGATCAACCCGGGGATCAGATCGTTGCGCGGCTTCAGGCTGGGGTTGAACCAGGTGCGGATGCGTAAATCAATCGGTTGCAAAGATTCAATCGAAAACCCCAGTGCCTGAATCTGATCGGCGATGGCAGTGTTGATAAATTCCTCGGCGCGCCAGGCAATATGATCGACGGCAAACGCACCGCTCTCTGGCTCAGTGCCATCGATGATAATTTGCAGCGGCAGACCGCGCAGCGAGAGCAAATCGCTGGCAAATGCGGGGGAAAGTATCAACGCGGCCTTAATATCGCCGTGCATCAGTAAGCCCTCAATTTCATCGAGGGTATTAACCTGGGCATATAACTGCAAATCTTCTCCGGCGGTGATTTGCTGCACAAAACTGCGCGAAAGGGAAGAACGATCCAAATCCAGCACCGCAATGGGCACATTCTGAATATCCACCGTTAGGGCGTAGGCCATCAGCAGCAACAGCACCGTTGGTGTAATTAGCACCAAAATCAACGTGCTGCGATCGCGCAGGATATGGTGAAATTCTTTCCGGGTGACGGCCCAAATTTGTCGCAGGTTCATGGTTTATGTCTATCGGTGTTCCATCTGGCGGATCAATGAAATAAAGGCTTCTTCCATGCGGATGGGGGCGATGCGGGCGGTTTTATAAGCGAGCTGTTGATTGGCGAAGGCCTCCTGAATCTCGATTAATCGTTGAGGGCCGTCATCGACGAGCAGGTGCAGCGCCTCGCCGTAGGTTTGGGCCTCGATGACTCCCTCGAGGGTGAGTGCCAGACGATGGGCCTGGTGCCAGTCTTCGGGGAATATCTCGATTAAATCGCTCTGCAATTGCCCACGGATATTGGCTGGAGTATCACAGATCACAAGCTGCCCCTCATACATGAGTCCCACCCGCGAGCAACGGTCGGCTTCATCCATATAGGGGGTGCTGACAATAATCGTCGTCCTGTTGAGATGTAACTCAGTGAGAATGTTCCAGAACTCGCGCCGCGAGACAGGGTCCACCCCGGTGGTGGGTTCATCCAGTAGCAAGATGGGTGGCTCATGGATCAGCGTGCAGGCCAGCGCCAGCTTTTTCTGCATCCCCCCAGAGAGATGCGCGGCGCGGCGGTCCTTGAACTCCGTCAGCCCGGCGAAAGCCAGCAAGCGCTCGGCGCGTTCTTTTTGCGCCGCGGGGCTGACATCGTAAATCTCGGCGAAAAATAGCAGGTTTTCAAGCACGCTCAATTTGCCATACAAGCTGAAGGCCTGCGCCATATATCCGATGCGTTGCTTAATCGCTTCGGGCTGCGCGGCCAGATCAAACCCGGCGATTGTGCCTGACCCCTCACTGACGTATAATAGCCCCGCCAGCAAGCGCAGGGTGGTGGTTTTACCCGCGCCATCTGGCCCAACCAGGCCAAAAAGCTCGCCGGGCTGGATGGATAAATCCAGACTGTCTACGGCGCGGTTTTCCTTGAATTTGCGCGTCAGGGTATGGGTTTTGATAATGGGGAGCATGGGAATCAGGTGATTCGGGATTGAGTGATTGACTGACTTATACTTGCGCTATTGTTTCTTCGCCACGCGGATCAGCCACAAAACTGCCAGCGCACCCAATGCTGGTTCGGTAGCCAAGCCAATGTTGCGCATCATTGGGCTGAAACCCATCGCCGGGATCACATACCAATCCATCAGGCCGATGGCAATCGCGGCGATAACCGCAACGACAAAATCGCCCTGCACCCCAAAGGGACGGTTGTCTTTCCAGATCAGGCCTGCTACCCAACCCACAGTTAGACCCACAACGATCATCGCAAGAACAAGATAAAAAATAGTCATTTGTGCCTCCGCGAGTAAATTATGTGAAAAATAACCGACTGGATAGTCAGTTATTATCTTAGCGGAAATTCAACCTTTGTCAAGTAGGTAAGAAAAATTGGCGGTAAAATATGGTCTTGCAAGCTGAATATAACTGCTGTCATTCTGAACGGAGCCTTTCATCAAACTCAGGGCAAACTCCTTGGAGTGAAGAATCCCCAAAGCCTGATGGGAAAAAGACGCTGCACAGGTAACCGATTTAGCCGTTCTGCTGGGATTCCTCGCTTTGCTCGGAATGACAGACAAAAAATGTAAAGGAGCTATTTTGTCACGAGTTATTAACCCAAATTTACCCGGAACCGAGCGCAACCGCCTCAAGCGCGGCCTGGCGCTGGCGTTGCGTGAAATGATGAAAGAACCCGAACCGAACAGCCGCACCCGCGATCTGGCGGCCTTCATGGTGTTGTCGCTTGAAGCCATTGATGCCACCGTGGAAACCACTGTCGTTGCCTGGGAGAAGCGCGATTACTGGGTCAAGGCCGACCGCTTTCGTCTGGATTGGGCCTGGGCAACAAAACTGGGCAGGGAAATGCGCCCGGCGGTTCTGGCAGAAGATTGGAGCCAAATTGTACCCCTGGCAATTCAAGTAGGGCAGAAACTGGGGGATGTCAAAGTTTCGGAGCGGCACCGTATGGGGACTCCCTGGGTGGGGTCCTGGAAGCAGTTGAAGTTGACGTCATAGAAAAAAGACCGGAGCGATCACTCCGGTCTTTTTTCTTCTTGGAAACCGTATCCACCGCCGCCGGGAGTGCGGATGCTGAGAATATCATTGGGATTCAGATCAATGCTGCCTTTGCCAGGGAGGGGGATTTCTTGTCCATCGCGGATCAGGATGTTCTCACCGCGACCTCCGGGTTGGCCGCCGTTTAGCCCGTAGGGATGCTGCACCCGACGTTCGGTCAGCAGGGTCACTTGCACTTCCGTGAGAACCTGCACATCCCGACGGATGCCATCACCGCCGCGGAACTGGCCTGTGCCCCCCGAACCGAGCCGCACCTCGTAGCGCAGCACGCGCAGCGGATAGGCATATTCCATCGCCTCGGCTGGGGTGTTGAGGGTGTTGGTCATATGCGAATGCACCGCCGATGGCCCATCCCGATCGGGCGATGCACCCATACCACCTCCGATGGTTTCGTAGTAGGCGAAGTTTTGCCTCTCCCCCGATTTCGAGGGGGATTGAGGGGGGGCACTTCCCCCAATCGTGACATTATTCATCGTGCCTTGCGATGCGGCGGGAACTTTGTGCGGCGCAGCTTGTGCCAGCGCGCCCAATAGCACATCTACGATGCGCTGGGAGGTTTCGACATTGCCGCCTGCTACCGGAGATGGATGCAGGGCGTTGACCACGCTGCCCTCAGGGGCAATCAGTTCGATGGGGGCCAGACAACCGGCGTTGTTGGGTACATCCAGGCCGATCAGGCAGCGGAAGACATAATACACCGCCGAGAGTGTGATGGCATATACGGCATTGATGCTGCCTTTCTGTTGCGGCGCGGAGCCGGTGAAATCAACTTGCGCCTGGTCTCTTTGTATTCGTATAGCCACAGTGATGGGTACTGATTCCGTGCTGATGCCGTCGTTGTCGAGTACATCTTGAAAGGAATATTCTCCATCAGGAAGTTCTTCAATCAGCCGCCGGGTCATGCGCTCGGTGTAGGCTAATAGGGCATCCATGTAGAACTGGACTTCTGTGAGGCCGTGTTCGTTGACCAATTCGCTCAGGCGCGTTGCGCCGCGCTGATTGGCGCCGATCTGCGCTTGCAGGTCGCCAGCGCGTTCCTCGGGAGTGCGCACATTAGCCAGGATCAAATCCCAGATGGCGGAATCCACTTCACCGGCACGCACCAGCCTGACCGGTGGAATGATCAACCCTTCCTGATAGATTTCGCGCGCAATTGGCATGGACCCCGGCGTCATACCTCCCACATCAGCATGATGGGCGCGCGAGGCGACGAAGCCAAACAGCTCACCCTCGCACCGCGTTCTTCTCCCATTGGGAGAGGGGTTGGGGTGAGGGATAAATACTGGCGTTACCAGCGTAATATCGGGCAGATGCGTCCCGCCGCGGAAGGGATCGTTGAGGGCGATCACATCGCCGGGCTGCATGTTGGGGAAATTGCGGATGGCGGCTGCTACTGAGAGCGGCATCGAGCCGAGATGCACGGGGATGTGGGCCGCCTGGGCAATCATACGTCCTTGAGCATCGAAAAACGCGCAGGAGTAGTCTCGCCGCTCCTTGATATTGGGTGAGAAACTGGCCTTGCGCAGAACAGCGCCCATCTCTTCGGCGATGGCACTGAAACGGTGCTTGAAGACCTCCAGGCGGATGGGGTCGTAGTTCATGCGTTGGGTTTAGTTTTCCGTGGTTTCATCTTCAGGCTCGCGCGTGAGAATGGCGCGTACTTCGCCAATACATTTGTTACCAGCGAATACGGTGAGTTTGTCGTTGGCTTGTAGCCGGGTATTGCCATGCGCAACACGGAAAGTGTTGGCTCTGCGAATTGAGACAATCAAACATTCATCGGGTAATTGAATCGCAATGAGAGTTGTTCCAATTACAGCCGCGCTGGCGGGGATGTCTATGTGGAAAAAGCCTGCTTCATCCAATTTGCGCAAGCGCAGGGTTTCAATGCGATGCTGGTGATGGGCGCGTTTAAGGATGGCATGATTATAGGCTCGGATCACATCCCGACGGCGGATCGCCCCGACCAGTTTTTTGCTGTCTTCGCTTTCAACTACTGGGAGCCGCCCAACATCTCTGCGCGCCAGACGGCGCAGCGCTTCGCCCATGTCTTCGTGAGGATAGGCGATAAGCAGGCCAGTAGTGGTGGCGATATCTGCGACGGTTTTATCTTCGATCGATTTGGATAGAATGACACGTTTCAGGTCTTGCAAGCTGACAACACCGACTAAATCCCCGGTGGAGTTGACCACAGGAAAACCATGATGATGGGTTTGGGCAAATGCTTCAGCTAATTCATTCAGGGGCATATCAATCGGCACGGTATCCACATCGGTGGTCATAATCTCGGCAACGGTTACAGATTGCATCAGGTCGATATCTTTGCCGTGTTCGAGATGCACCCCACGGCGGGTTAGCTTAAGTGTGTAAATCGATTCGCGGCTGATAATCCGAGAGACAAAGGTACTCACTACAGTTGCCAGCATCAGAGGCAAGATGATGTGATAGTCGCCGGTGAGTTCAAAAAGGATGATGATGGCTGTGATGGGGGCATGCGCCGCGCCGGTGAAGAAGGCCGACATGCCGACCAACGCGTAGGCTCCGACGGGGGCAGTGACACTTGGGAATAAATAATTGACGACATGACCAAATGCAGCGCCCATCATAGCGCCCATAAACAAAGATGGGGCAAATACTCCTCCAGAGCCGCCAGAGCCCAGCGTGGTGATGGTGGCAAGCAATTTGATGAGTAATAATGCCAACGTTACTTGAAGGGTTAAATTACCAAAAAGCGCTTCTGTGATGCTGTCGTAGCCAACCCCGAAAACGCGGGGAAAACCATCAATTTTGTAGGTTAAAATCCCGATAACGCCGAGAGCGATACCCCCCAGGATAGGTTTCAGATATTCGGGGAAATGAAATTTATCCCATATATCTTCCGAGAGATACAGCAAGCGTGCAAATCCAAAAGAAAGCACCGCCGCGATTGCACCCAAAATGATATAAAAAATAAGTTCTACAGGATGTACCAACGCATATTCTGGTATGGCAAAGGCGCGCAGATTGGGTTCAAAAAAATGTGCAACCACATCGGCTGTAACCGCCGAAATGACGACCGCGCCGAAATAGGTAGCGTGAAATTGACCCAGGATAACTTCCAGCGCGAAAATGGCGCCAGCGATTGGAGCATTAAACGTAGCTGCGATTCCTCCCGCTGCACCGCAAGCTACCAGGCTGCGCACGCGCTCATCCGAGAGTTTTAGCCACTGGCCAATGGTTGAGCCTAAGGCGGAGCCAATTTGCACAATCGGTCCCTCGCGCCCCACCGAGCCGCCTGTGCCAATGCAAACCGCCGATGCCAATGATTTGACGATAGCGACGCGCGGGCGAATGCGCCCCCCTTTGAGCGCAACGGCTTCCATCACTTCGGGAACGCCGTGTCCTTTGGCTTCGCGGGCAAAGAAATACACCAGTGGGCCTACGATGGCACCGCCCAACGCCGGGATAATCAGCAGGTGAAATGGTTTGATCCCATCAAGCAGCGAACCGAGCTGTTGATACGATAATGTCTGCACGCCGTTGATCAACAAGCGAAAAACGACAGCCCCCAGACCGGCGCCAATGCCGACGATCAGCGCTGTGAACATAATCGTCCCCGATTCAGAGAAATGTTGACGGTCTAGCAGTTTGTCGGAGAGCGATCCGAGATAGCGAAATCGGTGATAGACTTTTGAGTATGGCTAGAAAATTCAAGAAACCCAATTACGAAGTGATGCTCAAACAGACAATCAGTCTGGAAGAAGTC
>Ga0233431_1000762_pt1 | contig 64891 bp, 38 predicted proteins | sample SI_118_April2016_FD_179867 | JGI IMG/M metagenome (GOLD analysis project Ga0233431, IMG submission 179867) | Seawater microbial communities from Saanich Inlet, British Columbia, Canada - SI_118_April2016_200_MG | ecosystem: Environmental > Aquatic > Marine > Inlet | place: Canada: British...
CCGATTTTGTGCGGACGGTGCCGGTGTTTCCGTGGGCTGGCGGCCGACCGGTAGAAGATTACGGGCACGGTCAAATAGATGCTGAGTTGTACTAAATATTTTCCGCCAGGATGGCATCGTGGTCCATTTGTCCGGGAAATGATCTCAGTAGACGACGTATACTGCCCGCACGGTCTCCTCTGGCCCAGCGTCGGCTTCGATGCGAACCCGGCACAGGTAGGCACCTGGGGGCATCAGTGTCCCCGCAGCGTCGCGGCCGTCCCAGGAAAAGCGAAACTCTCCCGCCTGGCCAGTAGTCTGGCCGAGGTCGGTGCCGGTCAGCCAGCGAGCCTGGCCGCATCGGTTTCCCGCTAGATCGTGGAACGAGATTTCGAGTGGCCGCACATCCAGCACGCGCAGAAGTACAAAGCGTCCGTGTAGCTCGTCGTTGATGCCGTCTCCGTTGGGGGTGAATACGCGCGGGATTTCAACTTTCTGGATCATCCGCTGCCCGGATATCTCCAGACTCGGGCGCACCGTGCCGCTGTCGGTCAGCTCCGTGGCGTCCCTGTCCTCTGCCTGGACCGATTGGAAGACGGGGCTGCTGCCATCCGATCCCCGTACAAAGCCGGCAAAGGCGATTCGCTGGAGGAAGACCTGCGATTCGAACTGCAGTTCCACCAGGGCGTGGGCCGAGGGGTTCAGGTCGGTGTTGAGGGGGAAGGGGAAGCGCAGGTAGAGCGAATCCGACCCGGCGGGGGACAGCAGCTCGAGAAGCTGGCCTGTGTCGTTGCGCCAGCCGTCCTCGGTCTTGCGGAAAGACTGATCGAACTGGGTCGCCACCGCCCGGGTGGAGACGGCGGAGCGATCCTGGTCGGAGGTCTGTTTCTCGATGCGGGCCTCCCCGATGCGCACCTGGCGGAGGTGGACGGCCTGGGGGGCGACGATCAGCAGCTCATCCACGCCCCGACGCGCCTCGGGGTCTTCCATATCGGGTCGGTCCATGCGGATGAAGTAGGCGAACTGCTGGGGGCGCAGGGGATCCAGCGCACGGGGGAGGAGATAGTCCGCCGGATCGGCGGTCAGGTCGCCCATGTTCCGCTGGATGCCCTGGTCGCTCAGCAGCGCCAGCTCGGCGACGACTTCCAGGGCGCGCGGCGGGGTCAGGTCGACGCGCAGGAAGCGCAGGCGCGCCGTCTTGAACGGGTCTTCGGAGAGGATGTTGGTGCGAATTTGCAGGAAGCGGCGCGGATTGGGGGAGGTGATACTGCTGCTTCCCGCTGCGTTGGTGCTGCCGACCGGACTCCATTCGCTCCAGCCCACCAGCGCCAGCTCCCCCTCCCGCTCGGGGCGCGTCCTGGGGGCGCGGCGCAGCTTTTTGCCGTCTTCGTCGACCAGGCCGTCGCCGTCATTGTCGACGAAGTCGATCGGATCTTCGTCTGTCGCGCCGTCCTCGTCGTCGTCGGTGCGGCTGGCATGTCGGCGATCGGTGGGCAGGGTCTGCCAGTAAGCCCAGGCACGCTGTTCGAGGACTAACGCGTCGTAGGCATCCTCGACGACTTCCCGCTTTTCTTCAGCTCCCTCGATCTCGACTACTTCGTAGTAGGTCCAGTTGGTGTCCGTCTGATCGGATGTGCGCGTCTCGACCTGCAGCCGCACCTCGGAAGCATATTCGAGCGGTTCGATCCGCTCGACCTGCTCCCCCGTCGTCGGGTCGCTTTCGAGCAGTATCGCATCGGCCCCCCAGGTGATGCGGGGCATGGTTTTGCGCACGAAGTTGCCGCGGTCGTCGACCAGCTGGATGGGTGGCGAATAGAGCCAGACGTCGACCGGATAGCCCTTGCCGTAGAGCTGTATCTCGGCCAGGCGGGCCCCGACACCCCCGACGCGGCCCCCTACGACCGAGATGTTGCGCAGCTGCATGAACCGTATCTTGCGGGGGGCAAAGGTCTCGGAGAACATCATCACTCTCGGAGTCCGGTTGTCCACCTGGTTTTCGCTGATGATGTTGTCCCACTTGAGGGCGTGCTCCAGCTTGCCGAAGTCCTGAACCGTAGCCATGCTCACCGGGACGATCTGGGTGCCATCCGAAACCAGAAATTCGTGCCCCATGAATGCGTCTCGATGGTCTGCGGCGCGCTGCATTACGGAGTAGACTCCCGTGACCCAGAACGTCGCGCCCAGGTCGAGCCACATGGTGCCGCGCTCGATCAGCTGGTCCCACCCCCACGCGGTCCACTCGGTCTGATAGAGACCGTCGGTCGCCTTCCCGGGCGTGCCTCTGCCTCCCATTTCGTAGGAACCGCCGGCCCGGCGCTCTGGCCCATAGGCGAGATTGTCTCCCTTATCCCAGATCTCGACTTCGAGCACTCTGGGCACTTCCCCGGCAAAGTAGCGTATTGGCCCACGCTCATCCGGGTCCACCTCTTCGAAGTAGGTCTGTCGATCGGTTTCTATGAGGTTTTCCCCGGCCGTCCAACGCTGGTAGACTACGGCGCCGCGCCGTGCCGGAGGCAGATCTTCATAGGCGACTCGGGCCGAGTCGCCCGCGCCGATGAAGCGATCCCTGTCCAGATCGCTGTCCGTGATCCTGAGCCGCACGTGCTGGAGGAAGGTACCCGATATATCGGGATGTCCGTCCAGGTTGAAGTCGGCACTGAGCAAGGGCTGCAGGCGAAAGGTATACTGGAGATATTCCATCTCCCCGGATCTGGCTACGAGATCGCTCTCGGTCACCTGGGCCAGTTGCACGAAGCTCAGCTTACTGCCCGCGGGAAAGGGGAACGCCTCACCCAGAGAGGCATAGAGGGTGAAAGCCTTGGGCGGATCGCCCTCTGCGAGCTGGCCGGAGGGAAGCACCACCGTGATGCTGTCTGCAAAGGTCAGCCGCCCCAGGTCTACGGTCAGCTCCCAGCTGCGCAGCCCTTCCGCGTTGAAGGCGGCGCGGTCGGGCTCCCAGTAGGTCGAGAGATCTCCGTCGATCGCGCGCGTCGCGATCCGATCGTTAGTCGGACTGGAAGCTCCGCCATAGATGAACTTCCCCTTTTCTCTGACGATGTCGGAGTAGATGAAGCTCTCGGCATCGAGGGCGGCATTGGTCCTCGATCGCATGGGGCGCGGCTGTATACCTGCCGCAGTGGTTTGGAAGAGACCAGAATCTTCTACGGGCATATTCAGACTGGTCACCACGTCGTTCTGGTAGATCCAGGCGCGCCAGTGTTCCGGTCTGTCTATGTGGATTGCCTGGTTTTCCAGACGATAGCCCTGGGCAGAGACCATCGACGTCGACAGCTCTATCAGCAATGCGGCCAGAAAGCCGCTCGATAGCAAGGCTTTCCCGATCATGGGATCGTCCTTTGGGTGAGTGGACGTTGGATCAATATACCAGCGCTAAGGTGCCTGCGCTCTCTGTGGTGGCACTGTCCATCTGAACCCGCACGCGGTACAGATAGATCCCGGGCGGCAGCCGCTCTTCCCTCGCGTTCCTCCCGTTCCAACTCAGGCGGACGTCGCCCGCCGCGTGCCGCTCCGGTCCCAATTTCTGTACCATATGTCCGGATAGATCGAAGATTTCCACCTCCACATCGATCGGCTCCAGGATCAGAAACAGGTCGAAGGCGAAGACGACCTGATCGTTGATGCCGTCGTCGTTGGGGGTGAACGGATTCGGCTGGACCTGCGGGTCGAGAGAGAAACCGGAGATTTCTTCCACTACCACGCGTACGGCGTCCGAGGCCACCTGCGGCACCGCATCCCCTTCCATTATGGGTTGGGGTATGGTCGTCAAGCGGTCGCCAAGGGAGTCGTTCCAGACAGCGCCTGTGAAGCTCTCGGCGCCGCGGAACAGGCGGGAGCGCAGCACGATTTCGATATTCTGCTTGGCTGAAAAATCGATGGCGCGGAGCATGGGAAGCTTGAGCAGCAGCCGGGATTGTCCGGTCGTCGGATCGACCACCACGGCCTGGGCGAACTGGCTCGGGGCGTGGCGTTGGCCCGCTTCGGGCTGCAGACGCTGCGGGTCCGCTCTCCGCAGGGGGTCGTCGTCATTGCCGACAGCGGCGACCTCGTTCCAGGGAAGTCCATCGAACTTGAGGGTATCGATCCGGGTGTCGGTGCTGGGCACGTCGATCTCGATGCGATTGAACCCGGTTGGTTCCCCTTTCTCAAACAGCGGCCGCAGGTAATAGCGGAAGGTGGTTTCTTCGCCCAGGACGACCCTGTTGGGGAAGATCTCGGCCACCACGCCGCCGTTCACCAGGGGCACGTCGTAGTCGAATTCCAGGAAGTCGAACAGGCAGGCATCGTGCTGGGTGCTGTCGAAGAAGATGCGGAACTGCAGGTAGCGCATGCCGCCCGGGATCGGAATCGGCACACCGCCATGGGCCCACTCCGTCGGGGGCAGGCTCGTATCTATCAAGCCGTCCTCGAAGTCCAGGGGGGCGGACCAGTAGCTCCAACCCTGAAGACCATCTCCGCCCAGATCGATTCCGATCTCGTTGTAGCGCAGCTCTTTTTCCGGTATCCTGCCGTTTTTCAGGCTGATCCAGGAGAAGGTATCGAGCGGTTTTCCATCCTCGCCACGGGTATCCACCTCGTTGGGTCCGCTCTGGCGGGAGAAGATGTGCGTGTCGAGGGAATTGCCCGTGCGGAATTGGATCCGGGCCCGAGCGTCGTTCCCCGTTCTGCGACCCTTCCAGCGCGCCCTGCCCCAGTTGACCGGCGCGCCATCCCGGTCGGGAAACTCCTCGAGCACCTGGCCGCGTTCCTCTGCGGTGAAGGATTCGAGCTGACGGCTGTAGCGGCGCACGCGCGGCACGGGTGTGCCCAGATCGATCATTTCGGAGATGAACGCGGCGTCCAGGGGAAAACCAGAGCCAAAGACATGGGCTTCGGCCGTTTCCACGCGAACGCCCTGGTCGTCGAGAGAGACGATGTCGAGGCGGCCCATCAGCACCGAAGAGGAGAGCCGCAGATCCTTTATCGGGATGTTGGACTGGTTCCGAGTAACGGGCACCAGAGTCTTTCCGGGCAGCAGCGCCGCCTTGTTCTCGTCGATGGTGGTCGGGTCGCCGTAGAGGATGGTGTAAGTGCCGATGGCGGCGTGCGGCAGGGAGGGCCGGGGCCGGAAGATGATGCGGTCGATGTAGAAGTAACCCATCAGATTGAGGCCCACGCCGCCATCGTGATAGTTGCGGTAGCCGACCCCGGGAATGACGAGGTTGGCGTTGTTGTTGGGGGTGTCACCGCCAAAAGCGGTAGTCAGGTCGCCGTCCGCCATCTTGCCGTAATCGACCCTGGCGACGTGGCTCCTCGGTGCGAAATGGTCGCCCGAGATGGGGTCGGCACCTTCGGTGCGGGTCCCGTATTCGCTGGGGATGTTCATGAAGATATTGGTAGGCTCTTTGCCCTCGACAGCTCCGCCGAACTCGCCCAGGAGATAGCGCTCATTGAGCATTACTGCCAGGTTGTGAAGGCTGTCCAGCCGGATGGGGCGCAGCCAGGTGGTGACCCCGCGCGCGGGATCGTCCGCCACAGGTGCGCGATCCTCGTCGATCAGCCCATCGCCGTCGTCGTCTTCGCCGTTGGCCGGATCTTCATTGCGCTGCCCGTCGAAGTCGTCATCAACGGCGGTCCACGGCCCGTCTTCGTTGAGCAATCCGTCGCCGTCGTTGTCTATCTGCGGATCGGGACCGTCTTCATCGATCAGGCCGTCCCGGTCGGCGTCGAAGGCCTCGACCTGGTCCTCGTCGATCAGCCCATCGCCGTCGTCGTCCTCGCTGTTGGCCGGGTCCTCGTTGAGCAGTCCGTCGCCGTCGTTGTCTATCTGCGGATCGGCACCATCCTCGTTGATCAGTCCGTCGCCGTCGTCGTCGACCAGTTCCACCGGGTCCTCATCGATGCGTCCGTCGCCGTCGTCGTCGACCACGATCTCACAGGCCCAGCCTCTGCCCAGGGAGAGGCGTCCGGTCACCGGCGTCAGTTCCCAGGGGTGTTCGGAGTCGCCGACGCGCCAGCGCCGGGGCTCGGCTTCGAGGGCAGCGGTTGTCAGCACGCTGCAGAGCAGTAGCAATGCCAGTTTCTTCATGCGCTCACTCCCATCCTGAAGGGGCATGGTGAGAAGCAGTGGGGCTCAGCGGAAAGGACCAGATCGCCCATCCCTGGCGGGCGACCTACGCGATCCCCTTCCCCCCAAAGCCCCGCGTCGACTAGACGTTGACCTTGAGCACCACAAAGGTTACATCATCATCCTGAGGCCGTCCATTGGCCCATTTATCGCCCCCTTTTGCCAGCTGGGCGCAGATCTCCGTCGGTGTCTTGTCCGCCGCTTCGGCAAACAGAGCCGCCGTCCTGGGATAGTCCAGCATCTCGTCGGCTTCGTTCAGCCGCTCCGGGAGTCCGTCGCTCATCATCAATACTACATCCCCTGGGGCCAGTTCGGATCTCTGTTCTCGATAGGTCGGTTGATCGGATGCGCCCAGGGGCATGCCCTCCAGGATAATTTCTTCGACCTGCCCGGTCGCAGCTCGATAGATCAGGATCGGTGGCATGCCGCCGCTGGTCATCCAGATCTGGTTCCCCTGCAGGCGGACCAGGCACATGGCCATATGGATCAAGCGCATATTCAGGCTTCTGATTCCCCGGGAGATTTTGTGCAGGATCTGGACGCAATCCGCTTCGTCACCCAGGGTTTCAAAGAGTCCCTTGGTCGCCGCCACCACAATGCCGGGTCCGAGCCCGTGCCCGGTGGCATCGCCAATGGCCACGGTGAGGGTCTGGTCGTCGGCGAGGTGAAAATCGCAATAATCGCCACCGACTTCGGTCGCCGTCTTCATGTCGAAGCATATGTCGATGTGGGGGAGGGAGGGAGAGGCGTCGGGTAGCATGGAGATCTGGAGTTGGCGAGCCTCTTCCAGTTCCCGGGATTTTCGCTGATTCTCTGCTTCCAACAGCTGGCGTTCCACCTCTTCCTGACGGGCGCGGCGCTCCTGTGCCAGGGCGATTTCCGACAGCCGCTGAACCTCGAGTAATTGGACTTCCAGGTCTTTGTTGGTCAGAGCGAAATCGCGGGCCAGGTAGATCGACATTGGCACGAGCAGTCCGACAAAGCCGTAGATGTAGCTGTACTCGAATCCCGGCTCCAGCACGTTGAGAAACATCAGGAGCTGATGGAGCCAGAAAAAAGTAAAGACTACAAAGCCGGTAAAGATGATCCATGCCCTTCCCTTGCCGCTGCGGATGGCCGCTATCGTCACCCGAAGCATTTCCGGGATCGCGATCAATACGAAGACAAAGCTGCCGAAGGTATTGCTGTTCCAGGTCCAGGCGGAGATGATCAAACCCAGAGCGAAAAAGGACCAGAACGATCTGGGGAGGCGGGTGTAGAACAGAGCGTAGAGGAAGCGGATGCCGGCCAGAAAGACCACGATATGACCCAGGCCGAACAGCTGGGTCATGAGCCGCTGGGTCGTCTGGTCACCGGTGCCCATTTCCATCTGGAAGTTGACGTAGAGCAGGGCGGCGGTGCAACTGGTGAAAATGGCGTAGTAGAAGTTGGCTCGCTGGCGGGGGTAAAAAAGAAAAAGAAACAGGTGCAGCATGGCAAAAGCGAGAAATGCCCCCACGCCGGCTTTGAAGATCCAGATAGAATCGGACAGAGTCTGCGAATTTGCCGTTTCGACGGCGTCGGGCGCAAAGTCGATGCCCTGGATCCGAGCCCCTTTCTCGACGGCGACCTCGATCGGCTCTATGCCCTGTGCATTGGCGACTTCCACTCTAAGAGAGCCGGGCAGAACGGAGAGGTGGAAGCGGCCGTCGGCATGGGTGGTCGTCCGGCCCCGAGTTTGGCCTTTCCGGTCTTCTACGAGGAGTGTCACTCCTTGCCGGGGAGCACCCGTCCCCATCTCGGTCACGCGGCCGGCCAGGCTGCCCAAATCCCCGATGTCGTCCACCAGCACCAGATCGCCCAGGAAATGGGCATTGAGATACTTGTAGGCGCCGAACGGAGCCCAGCCGATGCGGGCGGGGTTGTCCCGATCGCTGTCCTTGTCGACGACCACCAGGTCAAAGCCGATGGTGGTGCCCGGAGCCAGCCGGGTCCGGGTGTCGGGGAACCGGTCCAGGACCTCGATTGCCCATTCGTAGACGGTCGTATCCTCCAGGCGCCTGTAGGCCATCCGGGTCCGGGTCTGTCCTATATCCCCCAGAATCACCGAGGGGTTGCCCCGGTGGAAAGAGCCGTACGATCCGGCGCCCGGGATCGCCACGTGCTGCAGCGATGCCATGTCGGCGGCGGTATCGGTGAACCAGAAAAAACGCCTTTCGCCGCTGTGGTCGCCATCTATATAGATCTCACAGGCATCGGTCTGTTTATAGCTCGGGCCGATTTGCAGCCAGTCATCCCGCACCTGGACGGCGACATAGATCAGCTGTTCTCCTTCGTCAAAGCCGACCCGGAAGGATGGACTCAAGTCCGGACTCGTCCTCAGGTCGGCTCGGTCGATATCGGTCGGGCCGTAGAAGTAGCCGTTATCGATGACGGGATAATGGATCATTCCCGCGGGCCAGTCGTCCAGATCGCCGTCGATCTGGATGTGCCGGAGGGGCACGGCATAGGCAGTAGTTCCCCCTCCATGAGCTCGGGATTCTCCGGCGCTGCCCACCAGGAGTATCCAGATCACGGCCAGGCAAGAGAAAGAGAGATTCATCGTGGCTCATTCCAACTGTGGGATTTGCAATGCGTCTTTACTAGGCCCAACGTAAGAAAATTCCGGTTTTTCACCAAGCCCTGTTTTGTGCTTTTTTTTGCGAGAAACCGGGGATTTTTGTGTTGACACCGGGATGAGGATGTGTGTATACATAGGTCGAAAGATCCCGCACGCCGAAAATTACCCGGGTTGATGCAAACCGCCATTGCGCATTGTCCGACCGCATCTCCTCTGCCGCCGGGCGTTTACCAGGAGGAAATGGAAATGAAACAAAAAGAGAAATTGGCCGAGATGGAGGCTGTCAGGAAGATCTTTGTCGAAGAACATCAGCTCTTCAGCGATCTGTGCTGGTCCAGCTTTTCCCACAAAGAAACCTATGAGAGATTTGATACCCATTTAAAGAAATACTACGCCGAGGACCTAATTGGCGTCCACGCCCATCACCGGGCCTGGCCGGTAACCGGGCGGGGCCTGGCTCAGAAGCATCCGCTGAAGGGGATCTCCACTTTGACCTCTTATTATGCCAACCTGGTCCACAAACTCGAAAGATTCGCCCACCATTACGCCACTCTGGTCTGGCTCAATGTCAAGGAGGACAGCAGGACCAAAGAGCGCTTTGCCGTAGTTGGCCTGGTCGTGGAAGGGTTGAAACAGCTGCAAGAGAACGCCCGGTGGTCCGAAGAGGGATACGATCCCTACTACTGCCATCTGGGCATGTGGGTGCTGCACCAGCCCGGCCCGGGGGGGGATTGGAAGGTCCGCTTTATCTTTAGCGGCCTGCCGGTTGAAATGCTCCACGTCCCGGGTGGCAAAAGATACCAGAGAAAGTTACCGGACGACCGGAAGATAGGTCCCAAGAAAAAGACCAGGAAGTACTTCCGCCAGTTGCACCAGCTCTTCGAGGCCGATCAGAACAAGGAATATCAGGCGGCCTGGTACGAAGCGATTCCGGCGGGTAAAGAAGTACACAAAGTCGATATGGACTGGTCGGGCGCCAAGAAAAAAAGCGGCGAGGAGGCCTCCTTCTTCTGGGATCTGCTGGGTTGGGACGTGGTGACCAATGGGATCGGAAAATAGAGGAGTAGGGGCACAGGAGGGCGGAGAATGCACCGGGGCCGGTTCCCGTTGGGGAGCCGGCCTCCTGCTTCATACTTTTATCGGAGCGTGGGTTCAGGCTTAGGGATATGGATCGGAGCGAACTCGAAAGCCGTATCGAAGAGTTGACGGGGCGCCCTGCGAAATCTCCCCTGGAAGTGGTCACCGATACCACTGCGTTTATGAATATCTGGGGCGGCCATGTAATCCACCTCGCCGATCGTTTCTTCCTAGTGGTCAGGGAGATGAGGGAGGGCAGGTTCGGCATCGATGATCAACCTAAGTTCTGGGTGAAGAAAGCGCTCGATCTCGAATCCGGTGAGGAGAAGATCCTCAAGTTGGCGTTCCACGAGGAGTTCAGTATCCGGATAGGCCTTCTCCGGATGCGTTCCTATCGCGACCCTCTCAAAGAAGAGGCGCTTCTCGAAGTGGTGCGGGGGGATACGCGTTTCATGCAGGGATGGACCGCCAAAGACGAGTGCGGCAACCCGGTTCGAGTCATCGATTTTATCCGCGGGAGCAATTTGTACAAATATCTCGGTGATCTCGAGATGGACCATCGCACCTATTTCCACACCGTGTTCCCGGAGATCCTCGACCGGCTGGTCGGCAGTTTTGAGGCGATTGCCATGATCCACGAGCGCGGCTATCATCACGGGGACATCCGCAACGATCATCTCCTGATCGACTCGCAAACCGGAGAGTTTCGCTGGATCGATTTCGATTTCAGTCAGGATATTCCCGACTACGACGTCTGGTCGTTGGGCAATATTCTCCTCTATGCGGTGGGCAAAGGGGAACACACTTTTCACGAAGTCGATGCCGGGCGACTGCAGCTCGCTCCGGGGGCCGAACTCACCCAACAGGATGCCTCCGCCTTTTTTGTGCATCGCATTATGAACCTGGCCAAGTTCTTTCCCTGGATCCCGCCCGAGTTGAGCGACATCCTCATGCGTTTCTCCTACGGCACGCAGATTTTTTACGAGACGGTAAAGGAACTGCTGGACGACCTGCGGCCCGTGGTACAATCGCTGATGAACCAAGCAGAAAAATGGGAGGTCAAAACTGAGCCATGAAGACCGCCATTGTCGGAGGAGGAAGGGGTTGCCTTTCCCTGATCGAGTTCATATTCGAACGAGGGTTGGTGGAACTCCCGCTCGATGTGCAATTGATTTGCGACCTGGAGGAGAACGCGCCGGGAATAGCCTACGCCGCCGAGCGGGGAATTGCCACAGGATCCGATCCAGAAGAGGTTTTCAAGCTGCCCGGTCTGGAGCTCGTCATCGAACTCACCGGAGATGACGGCACGGCAGCACAGCTCCAGCAGCGATGCCCTCAGGGCGTGCGGTTTATGGACCACGATATGGCCCGGATTTTTTGGGATTTAATCCAGGTACAACAGAAGCTGGAGAGAGAACGCGAACAGACGCGGAAAATTCTCGACAGCATCCCCGACATCGTCATGGTCCTCGACCAGGAGATGCGAATTCAGACCATCAACGCCGGTTTCTCTCGACTCACCGGACTCAGTTCCGCCCAGAGTCGTGGCGAATTCTGTTACGACGTGCTTTGTCGGAGGCGGGCGCCCCCTGCAGCGACCGACGCGGGTTGCCCTTTCCGCAAGGTGTTTGAGACCGGAAAACGAGCTGAACTGGTCCAGGTTTCCGACCATGTAAAGGTGCCGGGAATCGAACAGCACTTCGACATCACCATGACTCCTCTGGAAGAGGAGAAGGGGAAAATTACCCAGGTCGTCGAGACGCTGCATCCGGTCAACGAGAGGGTCTGGCTCCAGCGGGAGGTGGAGGAGGCGGCTCTCCGCTTCCGGCAGTTCATCGACTCGGCTCACGATCGGATCTCCATCAAGGATCTCAAAGGGCGCTACCAGGTGGCCAATATAGCAACGGCGAAGACCTTTGGTCTGAAAGTGGAAGATCTGATCGGCAAGACGGCCCACGAGCTCTATCCCCCCGGAAGCGCCGATTGGATTACGGAACACGATCGGGAGGCGATAAAACAGGGGAAACCCATAAGCTTTAAAGAGACGATCACCTTAGAGAGTCGGGAGATTCATCTGGGCACCGTGCGTTTTCCGCTGCGCGACTACAAGGGGGATGTAGTGGGTGTCTGCAACATTTCCCGCGATATCACCCAGGAGCGGCGGCTGCAGCGTCAGCTGGTCCAGGCGGACAAACTCGCAGCCATAGGGAAACTGGCCGCGGGGGTGGCCCACGAAATCAACAACCCGCTCACGGGTATTCTGGCCTACGCGGAGGACCTTCTCGAAGATGTGGAAAATGACGATGAGAGGGAGGAAGATTACCAGGTGATCATCCGCGAGACTCTCCGCTGCCGCGACATCGTGAAAAATCTGCTCGACTTCGCCCGGCAGACGACCCACCGATTCGAAAAAACAGACCTCAGGGAAGTCGTTGGAAACACTTTGGCCCTGGTCCTCCGCCAGGCTATTTTCAGGGATATTACTCTCGATCAAAATCTGGCCGATCGCCTTCCCGCCGTCTCGGGCGACAAACACCAATTGGGACAGGTGATCCTGAATCTCCTGGTGAACGCGGCGGAGGGGGTGGAGGGCAAGGGGAGGATCGAGATCTCAACCTGCGTTGTCGACGCGGGTGCTAACTGTCAGGTGACCGTGGCCGACAGCGGCCCCGGCATTCCCGAGGATGTTATCGGTCGGGTATTCGAGCCTTTCTTTACGACAAAATCGACGGGTCACGGCCTGGGGCTGGCGGTGAGTTGGGGCATCGTCCAGCAACACGGTGGGCGGATCGAGGCGAAAAATCGCGAAGAAGGCGGCACGATATTCAGGATGATCCTTCCCAAATTGGAGGAAGAATCGTGAGTGAGGACACGAAAGTGTTGGTGGTGGACGACGAGCAAGTGGTGCTCGACAGCGTCCGCAAGCATCTGAGGCGCGAGGCTTATGAAATCCGCACGGTGCTGTCGGGAACCGAGGCGGTCGAGATCCTCGACTCGGGCTGGCCAGAGGTGGTGATCACCGACCTCATGATGCCGGGCATGGATGGTCTGGAGTTGCTCGAACGGGTTCGGGACTCGAGTCCCGCGATCCCGGTAATTATGATCACGGGCTATGCAACCATGCGCACCGCTTTGCAGGCGCTCAGACAGGGTGCTTTCGATTACATTGCCAAGCCGTTTACGCGAGCGGAATTGCAGGGGGTCGTCATCCGGGCTACACGCCAGATTTCGCAGGAGAATGAGCCGGAGGAAGCCGACCCGGATCCCCGGCATCATCTGGGTGGCCACTGCTGGATTCACATCGAGGCCGATACGACCGCGCGAATCGGCCTGGCGCGAAGCTTTGTCGACGTCGTAGGCGAAGTAAGCGAGGTGGAGCTGCCGGCGGTGGGAGATTATCTGGAGCAGGGGAGCGTTTGTCTCCGATTGCTGACTGCCGATGGTCGAAGTCACACGCTCTGGTCGCCATTGAGCGGCAGCGTGCTCGAACTGAATGAGGCATTGCGCGAGAACCCCGGTCTGGCGGCAAAAGATCCCTTTGGTGAGGGCTGGCTCGTCCGCCTCGATCCCGCGAATCTGGAGGAGGAGCTCAAAGACCTCGATCTATAGATTTCGAGACAGAAGCGTCCGATTGCATCGGACGCTTCTGAGAGATCATCAATGTTCCCCTTCTGAAGACCTGGAAACAGATAGAGAAATGAGGTGAGAGGGATGTCGGAGTATGTGGGTTTGAATCAGGCGGAGGAAGAGCGAGCACAGAAGCTGCACCGGGAGTCCATCATCATCGACGGGCTGTGCTATATGCGGCCCCCAACCGAGAAAAAGTATCTCCATACGCTCATCGAGGCGGGGATAACGGCGACCAACATCACGGTACCCGAGGTGAACCACAACTTCGGGCAGACGGTGCGTCAGATTGCGGATTGGTACGAGTCGGTCAACCGATTCGGCGACCTGTTTATGCGCATCGAGACGGTCCAGGATATTCACAGGGCGAAGCGGGAGGGGAAGACTGCCATCATCATGGGCTTTCAGGACAGTATGCCTCTGGAGATGGATTTGAAGCTGGTAGATATCTTTCACGCTCTCGGCGTGCGGATCATCCAGCTCACCTATCAGTACCGGAACTTTGTCGGGGGCGGCTGCGGGGAGGAGGACCCGGGACTGTCGTGCTTTGGGCGCGATATGGTGCGAAAGCTCAACGAGGCGGGGATCCTCATCGATCTGTCGCACTGCGGTCCGAGGACGGGCATGGAGGTGATCGAGCTGTCGGCGGTGCCGCCGGCCTTTACCCACGCGGGGTTGCTGGCGCTGTGCGACCACGTGCGCAACAAGAGCGATGAGTTGGTGCAGGCCATAGCCGAGAAGGGAGGACTCATCGGGCTTCCTTCCTACTCCCAGTTTCTGGACATCCGCAGAACTCACAGGCCGACGCTGGTGGAGTATCTGGATGCCATGGATCGCGTGATCGAATTGACGTCGATCGATCACGTGGGGATCGGTTTCGACTTTACGCCTACCTGGATGGAGGCGGACTACAATGCAGCGGCGGTGGTGTATCCGGAGATCTATCTGGACTACACCTTTCAGGACACGCCGATTAGGGGTCTTCTGGGGGTGTGGGATTCCATCAATATCACCCGGGGGCTGGTCGATCGGGGGTACGGTGACGAAGATATCCGCAAAGTGCTGGGGCTCAATTTTCTGAGACTGTTCGAGGCGACCTGGAAGTAGGAGGGTGCATCAGCGGGTGTAGAGAGGCAACCAGCGGCGACGTAAGTTGTGACGCTTCCGGTCTACTGATGGACAAAGGCCTCCTCCTAATTATTGGCGATGATCTGGACCCGGTTGTAAAGGAATAAAAAAAGCGCAATCCGGTTTGTTTTTTCGGAGTGCGCTTTTTCGTGCCACCGCAGTCGTCTATGCTCAGGCCTCCGGTGCCTCAGTGCCGATCTGGTCGTCGCTAAACTGCTTATGCGTGCCGTCGCAGAATGGAGTGTTGCCGGTCTTCTTGCACATGCAGAGAAAGGCATCGCCGTCCTTTTCTGCGGTGAAAGGGTGCGGGGTAAAGTCGGTGCCGGCGTGTGAGCCGTCGCAGAACGGCTGGTTGGCCGAGCGTCCACAGGCGCAGAAGAAATACTTCTTGCCCTGCTCCAGGGAAACCTTTTTCGGTTTGTTGTCGGCGATGACGGGATTGCTCATGATCGCTTCTCCTTGTGAATGGAGGAAGGGATGCTCTTGCCGGGCGTCCGGAAAGGGCGGGTTGGCGAATATCTGTGTAAAACGCTGTTGACGGAAAATATGGCGCGCCGGGCGTCCGGCAGCAAGTTTTCATCCGATCTGCCGCGAATGTACGGTCTGAACGAGAGGAAGAGGGTGGAGATTGCCGATATCCGCGCTATTCCCCCTCTTTCACCTGATCCCAGACCCGGTCCATTTCCTCCAGGGAGGCATCGGACAGCTCTTCTCCGCGCTGGCGGAAGGTCGCTTCAACGGCGCGGAAACGGCGCTCGAACTTGGACACGGCGCGGCGCAGGCTGTCCTCGGAATCGACTTTGAGGAAGCGGGCGGTGTTGACCAGGGCGAAGAGCAGGTCGCCGAATTCTTCCTCCACTTTTTCTTTATTCCCCTCCTCACATTCCCGGCGCAACTCGGCGAACTCTTCCTCCACTTTGTCGAGCGGACCGTCGATCCGATCCCAGTCGAAGCCGACGCGCGACGCCCGGCTCTGGACGCGCTGGGCGCGCAGCAGGGCGGGAAGGTGCTTGGGCACGCCATCGAGGGAGGAGTGGGGTTCCTGGCTATCTCCCTTTTCCTGGCGCTTGAGCTGTTCCCAGTTGGTGAGCACCTGATCGGGACCGTCTACTTCGACGTCGCCGAAGACGTGGGGGTGGCGGTGGACGAGCTTGTCGACGATGGCCCGGCAGACGTCGCCGCTGGTGAAGTGCCCCGCTTCGCTGGCTATCTGGGCGTGGAAGACGATTTGCAGCAGCACGTCTCCCAGTTCCTTGCAGAGCTCCGGAAAATCACCGGCGTCGATCGCCTCCAGCGCTTCGTAAGTCTCTTCCAGCAAGTAGGGTTTGAGGGACTGATGGGTCTGCTCGCGATCCCAGGGGCAACCGTCCTCGGCGCGCAGCCGCGCCATCACCTCGATTAGCTCCGCGAAATTCTTTTCTTCCGCCATTTCACTCCTGTTCATCCAGTTCGGTGTATTTGAGATTTTTACCGCGCGCCTTCTCCACCGGGTAACGAGCGGCGGAGATAGCCATTTTTTCCTCCAGCATGCCGGTGGCATCCAGGCCCAGATAGTCGCACATGATCAGCACGAAGTAGAGAACATCGGCGAGCTCGTGGCCGACTTCTTTCAGAAAGTCGGGGTCTTCAAGGCGTGCGGCGATCTCCTCGTTGCTGCGAAAGCGGAAGTGTTCCAGCAACTCGGACGCCTCGATGGTCAGGCCGATGGCCAGGTCCTTGGGGAAGTGGTACTGCTCCCAGTCCCGCTCGCGCACGAAGTGACGGATCTGGGCTTTGAGTGCGGCGACGGTGCGGGTCTGATCGTTGGCTTCTTGCATGCCTGTTTCTCACTCCAGGGTGATGGTGCGCACGAAGAGAATATAGGGGGAATCGAGTATTTGAGCGTGGGCCTGCTGGATGAGGCTGGCGGATTGGACGCTGTCGCTGGGATACTGCTCGAAGAAGGAGCGGTAGAAGTGGTCCGGGTCCACTTCGACGACGACGGTCAGTAACTGGGCGTGGGCGGGCAACTGGCTGGCGAATTCGAACAGCCATGCCCCCCCTGCGGGTATGCGGGTATCGAACAGTTCGCGGTTTTCGAAGAGCTGTATGCGGCGCTGTACGATTCGAGTCTGCAGGGTGCCGTCGATGACGCCGCCGCGCTCGTCTCCCAGGGCGACTTTGACGAAGATGGCCGGGGTGACGTAGGTGGGCACGTGATGGCCGGCGCCCCGGTTGTGGATGCGTACGGTGGCGCGCAGATGACGGGTTTCGGGAGAGAGTTTCCAGTCGATCTCCAGGTCGAGGGCACGGCTCACGGTGACCTGATCGTGGATGCCGGTCATGAAGTGTTGGCCATCGGGCATATGGCAGCTCTGGCAGGTCTCTTCCCGTGCGGAATGGGGGCTGGCAGCCCACTCGCCATGGGTGTTCTGCAGCAGTTTACCGTCAAAGGCGAGGCCGGCCAGATCAGATTGGTGGCAGGGGGCGCAGAATTCGCTTTGACGGAAGGCGGGAGTGCGCACGGCGTCCCCGTGCTGGCCTCCGGTGAAGCGGGAGGCGGTGAGCCGGCGATCCGGTTTGGCCGGCCCGAAGTAGCGGTGGGCACGCACGTGGCAGCCGGCGCAGGTGATGCCATGGTCGGGTGTGAAATCGCCGTCGGTGACGGTTCGGTACTGCTCCGAGAGGGGAGCATGACAGGTCAGGCAGTGCTGGATGAAGCCGGGATTCTCTTCGTCGACCAGCTGCCCCAGGAGACCGGGGCTCAGAGAGCGGGCGTGGCGGCTGTTCCGCCATTCCTCCCACTGGCGCACGTGACAGGAGGCGCAGGCTTCCGGCGCGAGATCTCGGTTTTCCGGCGAATAGGCTTCGGGCGTGGAGCCCTGAGGGGGAATCGGCAGTTTCCAAAAATCACTCGGAAGAGCGACCGGATTCGGGATGGAGGTGGTATCCTGCAGGGCACGGTGCATGGCCAGGCGAGCTGTTGGGAGAAAATGGAACTGGAGGATTGTCTCGCCCGTCGCTCGGTGATGATCCAGCCAGGAGTCTGCGGTCGATGCTGCAGCCGGCATGGGGAGAGAGGGGCCGCGCAGCGAGCGGACGGCGTGACACTGAAAGCAGCCGCGCTCGATGGCGATGCGCAGACCGCGGTGCGCCAGGATGGTGTCCTGTTCGGAAAAGGTGAAATCATCGGGTAACTCCGCACCGGAGGGGGCGCGGCGGACCAGGAACTCACACAGGTCCAGAGCGTCCTGATCGACCAGGTGGAAGGAATGAGAGGGGGTGCCGGGTTGGGCGATGTGCGGCGCTTTGAGGAAGGCGTAGAGCCAGCGCCGGCTGGTCTTGGTGCCGAGACGATCAAGCGCGGGACCCCGCAGGCCTCCCTCACCGCCGACGCGGTGGCACTGCTGGCAGCGAAGCGCGTCGAAAAGGTCGGAGCCGCGATACGGATCGGGAGGAAGATCTGGTCGAGAGGGCAGGCGCCAGCCGGGAGAGAGGCCGAGGAGGAAGGCGGCGATCTCCCGCCGCTCGGTCGGAGTGAGCACGACGCGGGGCATCCTACTGGCCGGCAGATAGGTAAAGGGGTCTTCCAACCAGGCGGCCAGCCAGGTCGGGGAAACTTTGTGGGCGATAGCGTCCAGCGCCGGACCCGGCGTGGGAGCGGGAGTCGATTTTCCGAATTGATGGCAGGTAGTGCATCCGTAGCGCTGTAAGAGTACTCGCCCTGCTGTCAGTTCGAGCGGGGGGAGTGGGTGGATCGGAGAGGGATGATTGGGTTGAGAAGTGCCGGGAGAGAGCACAGCGGCGGCGGGTGGCTGGATGCGCACACCTTCGATCAGGGCAAAATCGTTGACGTTGCCCCATACGGTCGGTGGAAGTGAGAGCAGGAAGGGGAAAAGGGCGCGCCGGAGGCGTTTGCGCCACTTTTGGCGTTTGAGCCGCCTCCGGCGGCTTTGGAAGAAGTAGAAGGGGGACATGATCAGGGCGAATAAGCGCTTTCCGCAGGCAAATGTCAACCGGAGCGGAGGCGGAAATTCGGGAACTAACGGCGGGGGCCGGATGTTTGAATAGGGAGGTTTCACCGCATCGGGAGCTGTTGCATGACGGCAAAAAGCAAGCAGGCAGAAAAAAGAGAGCAGCGGCGCGCACGCGAGGGGGATCCTCTGCTGGCCTCCTATCTGGACGATATCTCCGATTCCACTCCCCTGTCAGCTCGGGAGGAGGGAGAACTGGCCGCTCGCATTCGCGTCGGTGATGAGGCTGCACGGAACTCGCTGGTCGAGGCGAATCTGCGCTTTGTGGTTTCTATCGCCAAGGAATACCAGAATCGCGGCCTCAGTCTGGCCGAATTGATCAGCGCGGGCAATGTCGGTCTGATTACTGCAGCCGAGCGTTTCGACGAGACCAAGGGGTTCAAGTTCATCTCCTATGCGGTCTGGTGGGTGCGCCAGGCGATTCTCCAGGCTTTGATGGAACAGTCGACCGTGCGCATGCCGGTCAACCGAATCGATGCCCTGAGCAAGATTTCGCGCACTTATGAGGCCCTGCAGCGAGAGGGGAATGCGCCGACACGGGAGAGAGTAGCGGATAAACTGGGATTTACCGAGGAGAAGGTGGAGCAGACGCTGATAGAGAATCAGCCGGTTTGTTCTCTGGATGCGCCCTTCGAAGAGGGGGAAGAACGAAATTTGCTGGACTATCTGTGGGACAGGGAGCAGCTCTCTCCGGAGCAGCAACTGCTGGAGTACACCCTGCGCGAAGATATCGATAGCGTGCTGGGGCGGCTCAATCCGCGCGAGGCGGAGGTGCTGCGTCTCTACTACGGTCTGGAAAACGAGCCGCCGCTGACCCTGGATCAGATCGGGATGCGCTTCAGGCTCACGCGGGAACGGGTCCGCCAGATCAAAGAGGTGGCTCTCAGCAAACTGCGCCACCCCCGGTTCTGCGGGCAGTTGCGGGTGCACGCAGACGTCTGAGCAAATAGTCACCAGGTGTGAGGGGCGCGGCGGGGATTTCCCCGTCGCGCTTTTTGTTCTGGCATTATGGGCACGCAACTTGCTCATTTGAGAAAGAAGGACATCGATCCGATTCGGCCATCCACCTCGGGAGATGCCCGATAAGGCCGGCGTTCTGGCGCGAATCTGGCTTGGGAGGAGGCAAAGGCATCCGAGGGGTCCATCGTCGGAAGTGATTGGGAGGGGGAAAAAATTGCCAGGATTAAAGAAAATGGGCGGCGCTGCCGATGAAAAAATAAAAAAGTGTCGTGGATTCCAAGCAGGAGTGAACCGATGGCCACATTAGAAAAAACAGATGCAAACAGTTCGCGCTGGGGAGGACTGGGACTCTTGCTATTTGTGCTGACGGGTCTCTCCTTTGGCGCCCTGCTGGCCGTTTTATCGGCGAGTTGAGGTTAGTGTTGTTCGGATAAAGTTTATTTATAACAATATCTTATGATGTTTATAGCGCTTCTGTTACATTAACTCTTGACGAGTTCTCCACGCCTTTTTATATTGGTTTTTGAGGCGGTGATTTAGACCAATGGCACCTCTCCCCCAAGTGGTGCAGATCCAGCCGTTGTTTTCTTTTTGAGGCGGTCCGGATCGTGGTCTTTTTTCCTACGTAGAATAGAATCCGATCGTTTTTCAGCTGGATGGCTGGCGGTTGGGATTTTGTGCGAATAGGGCGATATCTTTGCTCTGTTCGTCAAATCAATTGGGTTTCTACGCATGGGCAAAATCATTGCCATCGCCAACCAGAAGGGTGGGGTGGGGAAGACCACGACGGCCGTCAATCTAGCGGCCTGTCTGGCTATCCGCGAACACCGGACTCTGCTCGTAGATCTGGACCCTCAGGCCAACGCGACCAGCGGCTGCGGCGCCGGCGCCGAGAGCCTGAGTGGGTCGAGTTACGAGATCCTGTTGGGGCAGGCCGATATTCCCTCCGTCACACATTCCGCCGAAATTCCCTTTTTGCATCTCGTTCCCTCCCATATACGCCTGGCCGGGGCCGAAGTAGAGATGGCCGTGGTCTTCGGGCGCGAAAGGAAGCTGGCCGAAGCGCTCGAAGAGGTGAGAGATGATTACGATTATATTCTGATCGACTGCCCTCCTTCTCTGAGCCTGTTGACAGTCAACGCCCTGACTGCGGCCGATTCGGTCCTCATTCCGGTTCAGTGCGAGTATTACGCTCTGGAAGGGTTGAGCAAACTCTTCTCTTCGGTGCAGCGGGTGCAGCGCTATCTCAATCCGGAACTGCAGATCGAAGGGGTGTTGTTGACCATGTACGACGAGCGTTTACAATTGTGTCGTCGGGTGGCCACCGAAGCCCGCAGTTATTTCGGCAACAAAGTTTACGGCACCCTGATCCGGCGCAACATCAGTCTGGCCGAGGCGCCCAGTTTCGGTCAGCCGGTGATCCTCTACGACCCGCTGTCGACCGGTGCCGAGAACTACACCGGTCTGGCCGCCGAGGTTTGCTGCGAGGATCAACCGGCATCGGTCTTTGCCCAGGCCCTTTGAAGCGAGATCTCGGCGCCATTCCGTCGTTTTTCGTCCCTTTCTTCCTCCTATAGCTGGCGATTCCTCTGGATGTGATGCTGCCGTTCGTGCGGTTTTTGGGATTATTTATTCATATAAGAAATTAATCTTGACATTTCTTCTTCCTGGTTGCATATTTGTATATGCATAATAGAAATCAACGAGAGGAGGATGACATGTATCAGCGCGTTGCTTCGGATTTGGCGACGGTCAAAAGCAGGGACCTGCACTTTCCCGATCGCGGTTATGCAACGATCGATCTGCAGGCCAGAGCAAAAGTGCAGGGGGTAGATACCTGCAGTCCCCGCATGCTGGAGCTTCTCGGGCAGCTCGAGCGCCTGGCCGCGGCTCAGGCCACGGTGCTGATTCAGGGAGAGAGCGGCACCGGAAAAGAGATTTTCGCCCGAACACTCCACAGTCACAGTCCCCGCAGGCACGGCCCGTTTGTGCGGCTCAACTGCGCGGCGCTGCCCGAAGGGTTGCTGGAGAGCGAGCTGTTCGGGCATGAGCGAGGCGCCTTTACGGGGGCGACGCGCCAGCGGGCCGGTCGCTTTGAATTGGCGGATGGCGGCACGCTGTTTCTGGATGAGATTGGTGCTGCCGACCGCAGCGTACAGCTACGGCTGTTGAGGGTGCTGCAAGAGCGGGAGTTCGAGCGCGTAGGGGGTACCCAGACGCTGGCGGTCGATGTGCGGGTGATCGCCGCCACCAACGCGGATCTACGGGAAGAGGTGAGGAACGGATCGTTTCGCGAGGATCTATTTTATCGGCTCAACGTAGTGCCGATGAACCTGCCAGCGCTGCGCGAGCGGTGCGAAGATATTCCGCTGCTGATCGCCCGTTTCATCCGCCAGGCAGCTCGAAAAAACGGCTGCGCAGTCGAGGGGATCGAAGACCCTGCCGTGGAGCGGCTGCAGGCGTATCCCTGGCCGGGAAATGTGCGCCAACTCGAGAATGCGATCGAACGGATGGTGATCCTGGCTGGAAGTCCGGCGCTCGCGGTCGCAGATATTCCCGCGGAGATCCTCGATTGGCGCGAGGAGGAGGAATTGGCGGGATTGCAGGGCTGCTCTTTTCACGAGGCGCGCGCCCTGTTCGAACGGCGCTTCCTGTGCGATGCTCTGCGCCGCTACAAGGGGGTGATCAGCCAGGTGGCCGATTCAATCGGTATGTCGAGGAAAAATCTGTACATGAAGCTGGCGCATCTCGAGATCGACTACGATCGCTTCAGAGGGTGAGGGCGAGTGCTCCTCCAAATAAATTTGGAGGAGTTTCTAATATTACCCAAGATCTCACTGGCATTTACGGAGAATCTATATCCTCGCGTGCCATGTGGTCCGCCTGTAGCCGAAATTTTTCCATTTGTTGCTGCAGATAGGCGAAATGCTCGCCGTCTTCGGGTTCCAATTCCAGGGCGCGACGCATAATGACCACGGCTCGATCCGGCCGCTCCTTGAGATAGTACAACTCGGCGTAGGTATCCAGATAGACGGGGCTGTCGGGGTCTCGTTTGACAGCGCGGGTGGCCAGCTGGAGCGCACGGTCCAGCTCGATTCCCTCCTCGGCATAGGTCCAGGCCAGGTTGTTGAGCACGAAGGGATTTTCTGCGTCGTATTCCAGGGCGCGTTCGTAATAGGCGATGGTCTGACGTCGCCACCCTTCTTCGTAGTAGAGCTGTGCGATGCGGGCGGCGACCAGCTGCGGTTGTTCGCTCTGCTCAAGTGCTCTGGCAAAGGTATCGGACGCCTCTTCCGGGGCTCTCTGGCGCAGTTGGGTTTCTCCCAGGACGAGCAGCAGGCGCTGGTCGTCGGGAGCGATCTCGAGGGCTCGCCGCAGGATCTGGATCGCCTCTTCCAGGCGCTGCTGCTGCAGGTAGATGCGGCTCAGCTGCACGTGGGCGAAGAGATCGGTGGTCTCTCTGGAAGTGTCGGCCACTTCCGGGGAAGTGGCTTGGAGGAGCAGTTCGATCGCTTTCTCCTCCTCCTCGAGCTGAAGGTAGGCCCAGCCCAGGCTGGCCTGCAGAGAGGCATTCCCGGGGAATTTCCGCAACAATTCTTCCAGAGTCGAACGCGCCAGGTCGAACCGTTCAGCCTGCTGACAGATGTCTCTCAGCGTCTGCTGCAGACGGTCGTCTCCAGGCGCCAGGGCGAGGCCCTGCGCCAGCATGCCGACCGCTTCTTCCACCTGCTTCTGCCCCAGGTGGGCCATCGCTGCGACGAGATAGAGCGTTGGGTCGTCGTCGCGCTGACGCAGGGCGCGCTGGATTTCTGTCAGGGCTCGATCGTAGCGGCCTGCGTCGAGGTATCCCAGGGCGAGCTGAGCGTGGTCGCTGCGATGGTCGCCACACTGAGGAGTATCGATGACGAAGGTGCCCAGCAGGAGAGCACAGGCCAGGTTGCGCAGGGATGGGGACATGGCTCAGTACTCGTGTCGGTTGGTATAGACGTGGAGCAGTAGACCGACGGCGATCAGGTTGGCCATCAGCGAGGAACCGCCGTAGCTGAGGAAAGGGAGGGGCAGGCCGGTGACCGGCATGACGCCGATGGTCATGCCGATGTTGACGAAGACGTGGAAGGTGAGCATGGAGGCCAGGCCGATGGCGATCAGGCTGTAGAAGCGGTTCTTGGCCATGGCGGCGATCTGCAGCGCCCGGACGATGATGATGATGAAGAGGGCCAGCACCACGGTAGTGCCGACGAACCCCAGTTCTTCGCCGATGACCGAGAAGATGAAGTCGGTGTGCGCCGCCGGCAGGAATTCATACTTGGTCTGCGTCCCTTCCAGGAAACCTTTGCCGGTCAGGCCGCCCGATCCGATGGCGATTTTGGACTGAATGATGTTCCAGCCGAGGCCCAGGCGGTCGCTCTCGGGATCCAGAAAGGTCATGATGCGGCCTTTCTGATAGGGACGTAGAAAGTGGTCCCACAGGTAGACGGTGATCAGCCCGGCGGAAAGGTTGACCACGACCGTGGTGATGGTGGCCCAGAGGCGGGCCAGGAGGTAGTGGATGGCGCCGGTGCTGATGATGATGAAGGCGGCGAAGATATAGGGTGCTGCTCCCTGCCAGAGTGGCTCAAAGGAAAAGATGACACTGAGCAGGGGGGAGATGACGCAGAAGATGAAGACGCGGCGCATTCCCCCCCAGAAGAGCATGGGGAACAGGGGAGCGCCAAAGGCGATAGCGGTGCCCAGGTCGGGCTGTCGCACTACCAGAGCCATGGGAATCAGCGTGATGAACAGCGCACCCAGAAAGGTGCGCACTCGATTGAACTGCTCCACGTTGCAGTCGCCCAGATAGCGGGCCAGGGCGATGATGGCGGCGATTTTGGCAAATTCGGAGGGCTGCAGGCGCAGCGGTCCGATGCCCAGCCAGCGGGCGGCGTCTTCCCCGGTGCCCCAGGCGAGGACTGCGAGCAGGGAGAGCAGACTGGCGGCGTAAAGCGGGTAGGCGATTCCGTAGATGACCTTGTTGGGTATATAGACGATGGCGACGGCGACGGCGACGGCGAAAACTGCATAGAGCGCCTGTTTTTTCCAGGCAGTGCTCACCACCTGGGCCTCACTGTGGAAGGCGGCGCTGTAGATCATGGTGACGCCCAGCAGGACGGTCAGCAGGGTGGAGCCGATGAGCAGGGGATCGATTTCGCGAATCAGGCGCACGGAGATTTCCTCTGTAGGGTCAGCGCAGGGTCCACGCATCCGCGGGGTGGGAAGCGGCAGCCGAGCGTCTCGTCGAAGGTCGACGTCGCTCTTTTTCACTGGTGAAAAAGGCCTGCAGCACCTGACGGGCTATGGGGCCGGCCACGGAACCGCCACCGCCGCCGCCTTCGACCACCACGACCACGGCGATGGTAGGGACATCGAAGGGGGCGAACGCCACGAACCAGGCATCGTCGTCATGGCGGGGGCCCTGGGCGGTGCCGCTCTTACCGGCGATCTCGATTCCTTCGATGCGCACCCGGCGACCGGTGCCTTTCTCTCCATGGATTACGCGGTGCATGGATTTTTTGACGATTTCCAGGGTAGCATCCGAGACTCCCTCAATGCGGTGCGGCGGAGCCGGGGATCCGCACAGGTAAGGGGTGACCAGGTAGCCGCCATTGCCGATGGCCGCCGTATAGCGTGCCATCTGGATGGGGGTTACGAGCATCGCGCCCTGCCCTATCACCAGATTCATCAGGTGGCCCAGCGTCCACCCCTCCCTCTCTTGGTAATAGGCGCGGGAGGGAAGGAGTCCGGCCGTCTCCTCGGGCTCCATGGCTATGCCGGTCGGCTGGCCGAAGCCGAATTTATCCGCATAGGCCTGCCAGTTATCAATGCCGAGAAAATGGGCAAGGTTGTGGAAATAGATGTTGCAGGAAACCTCCATCGCCTCTATGAGGTTGAGTTCGCCGTGTCCATCCCGTTCCAGGCAGTGGAAAAACCTGTCGCCGACCTGAAGAGAGCCGGCGCAGGCCTCGAAGGTGCTCAGGGTGTCGGTGATTCCCTCTTCCAGGGCGGCTATGGCGCTGATCATCTTCAGGGTAGAGCCGGGGGGATAGCGCCCCTGGATGGCGCGATTGAGCAGGGTTGTCTGGCTCTGCAGAACGCGCTGACGCTTTTCCTGCGCCTGGAAGGAGACGAAGATGTTGGGGTCAAAGTTCGGCTTGCTGGCCAGGGCCAGTACCGCTCCGGTGCGCGGATCGAGAGCGACGACCGATCCGGCCAGGCTGTCGGGTAGAGCGTCTTCCGCCGCCTGCTGCACGGCGAGGTCGATGGTCAAGTGGAGGTCGCCGCCCGGGTCGGCCGGTCGCTCGCGCTCGGGAAATTCGCGCCGCTGGCGGCCGTCGGCGCCCACTTCGATGAAGCGCACGCCATCCCGGCCGCGCAGGCTATCTTCGAAGACTTTCTCCAGGCCGGTCTTGCCGATGAAATCTCCGGCCACATATGTCTTACCGCCCTCCTTCTTCAGCTTTTCGTCCTGGAGTATACCCATGTAGCCGAGGAGATGAGCGGCAGTGGCGCCGTGCGGGTAGGAACGCTGCGCCTCGATTTCGATATCGAGGCGCGGCCAGTCCGCCTTCAGCCTCTCTTCGACGATGGAGACGGTGCGGAAATCGACGTCGCGGATGAGGCGGAGGGAACGGTGGCGGCGGCTGTATTTGCTGGTGATCTCAATATTGCCGATCGCCTCCTGCAGGGCGGCGGTCGCCTGATCGTACTCTTGTCGAGTGGATCGTTCGAGAGCGATGGTGTAAAAGGCTCGATTGCGGGCGAGGACCTCGCCGTCGCGGGCGTAGATGAGGCCGCGCGGTGCCTTGATGCGCTTTTGGGCGATGCGGTTCTCCTCCGACTCGCGGGCGTAGTCGGCAAAGGTGGTGATCTGCAGGTAGAACAGACGGAGGATGAGAATGAGGAAGAGGATCGAGATGAAGCCGAGGAGGCCCCGGATCTTGCCGTTCTGGTCTTCGGGTGTGATGGAAGTCATTGGACGGGACAGCTCAGGTGGGAAAAACGCGCCGACGCAAAACCAGCGCGCTGGAGACGAGGGCTCCAAAGGCACAGGTATAGAGGGCGCGGCCCAGGCCATAGCGCAACCAGAAGAAGGGGACGTCCGCCAGCCCGATACCGCTGGATCCGAGATAGTAGATCAGGTCGTGCACCAGGACGGCACCAAAGATCAGGGCGACCTGTACCTGAACGCTGTCGGCGACCACGCCCGTGCGCCCGTAGCCGACCGAGAAACCGACGAGTGATTTGGTCAGTGCGTTGAGCCCCAGATCGTTCGGCATGTGGATGTCCTGAAAAAACCCGACGCAGAATCCGAGAATAGTGGCTTCTATCTGACCGGTACGCAGGGCGATGTAGACCAGGACAAGGAGTATCAGATCCGGCTTCAGGGCGAAGAGCTCAAAGATATGCGCCCAGGTAGTCTGCAGGACGAAGACCAGGATAAGCAACAGAATATGGCGCACGACGTGCATCTAGTTTTCGCTCCGAGTGCCGATCTTCAGGGTGGTGCCCGCCAGCAGCGTCGTCGAAAGGCTGATGTTGTTCTGACGCGCTATATCCCGGACATGCAAACCGAATTTGAGGGCGATGCTGTAGAGGGTGTCCCCTTTCACCACGGTGTAGATCCCCTCATCTCTCGCTTCCAAGGGGAGGGCAACAATCAACTGCTGTCCCGGACGGATGAGTGCGTTCTGCAGCTGGTTCCACTCCTGCAGTTGGGCAACGCTGATGCCGAAGGTGCGAGACAGGCCCCACAGGGTCTCCCCCGACTGCACGGTGTGGCGCTGCAGGCCTTCCGCATCCACTTCGATTTTCGGTTTGGTGGTGGGAGTGGTTTTGGGCTTCCAGACGACCAACTGCTGCCCCGGGCGGATGAGGGTGGTAGCGAGATTATTCCACTGGAGCAGGTCGCGCAAGCGGACACCATAGCGCTGCGCAATGCCGCTCAGGGAATTTCCGGGGCGGACGGTATGGATCTGTTTCTCGTGGGCGGATGGGGCCTTAGCGCCAGCCACCGTCGGCACGTAGATTACCTGTCCTGGGAAGATGCGATTGGGGTTGGTGATGCTGTTGGCCTCGGCGATGAGTCGGCTGCCGACGCCGAAGGCGTGGGCGATGCTGGAGAGATTGTCGCGTGGCTGTATCACATATTTGTAGAGGGCCGGTTTTTCAGATTGAGGCAGACTGGCATAGCGCTTCAGGAAGAGATCTCCCTTACCCGGGGGGACGCGCAGGTGATAGCTCTTGCGTCCGCTGCGGGGGGGCGTGATGCGCTGGCGCAGTTCGGGATTGAGATCGCGGAGCGCGGCGTAGGAGACCCCCAGCGCGCTGGCGGCCACTTTCAGATCGACGTAGGGCAGAGCGGCGGGAAGCGGTATTTCGTCGAAAGTGAACGGAGTGTCGAATTCCTTCAAGGAGAAGCCGAAGAGTTCCGGATCCTTGGCGATGACGGCGGCGGCCATGAACAGCGGCACGTAGTTTTCGGTTTCGCGAGGAAGATCGAGCTGCCAGAAGTCGCGGGTACCATCGCGCGTCATGGTCCGGGAAACGCGCCCCTGGCCGCAGTTGTACGCGGCGATGGCCAGGCGCCAATCCTGAAAATAGGCGTTGAGCCCCTTCAGATGACGTGCGGCGGCGCGCGTCGATTTGAACGGATCCCGGCGTTCGTCAAGCCAGTGGGTGTGGCGCAAACCCTGGAGTTTACCGGTTCCCGCCATGAACTGCCACAGGCCGACCGCCCGGGCGCGGGAATAAGCGCGTGGATTGAAGCCACTCTCGATCATGGCGATGTAGAACAGATCCTCGGGCACGCCCTCTCGGCGCAGAATATCGAGAATCAGATCGCGGAAGCGCCCAGAGCGCCGCATCCAGGTTTCGAAGGTTGCCCGGCCTCGGGTCTGAAAGAAATGGATGCTGGCTGCGACCTTGGCATTGGCGTCGATCGGCATATCGCAGCGCTGGCTCAGCTGGTGGATGCGGACCAGCTGTGTGGCGTCGGGCGGCAGGTTCTCGATCTTTTCATCCGAAAGACCTTCGAGCAGGAGAACGAGAGAACTGTTGGGTGAAAAGTGTTCCAGGTGCGGCAGTAGCTGCAGATAGGCGCTCTCGATCGCCGCGTCCATATGCTGGACTTCAGTGGGCGAAGCCTCACTACTCTCCATAGTTGCCAGGATGCCGGCGGCGAGATCCAACTCCTGCTGCGCCTGAGTGAAGAGGGAGCAGGAGCGAGCCTCCAGAGCGCGGAGGAGATGCCAGCGCGCCACGCGCAGGTCGCTCTCCTCGCCGTTGGCGAACTCCAGATCTGCCTGGAGCGAATCCGGAGGAGCGGCAACGGCGGAGGGGGAATGGGCGCGATGCCAGGAAGAACAGGCGGCGAGCGGTAACAGCATCAGGAAGAGCAGGTTGCGCATCGACTACTCCTCCTGGGGGATGAAGATCTGCCCGCGCATGGTGAAGGCGTTCGGGTAGGCTTTTCTGTGTTTGCCCTTGAGGCGTTCGAGGGCTTCCTGCGCCGCAGATTCAGTGGTGTAGTATCCCACTGCTACATTGTAGAAAGGAGTTTTGAAGGTGATGTCAATGTCGGTGCGCCGCAGGCGTTTCACGGCGCTCTGTTTGAGCTGCTGTGCCCGTTCGTGAGATTCGACCTTATCGAGCAGGATGCGCCAGCCAAAGGCGGGAACGAGGACCGGAGGAGGTTCGTCGTTTGCCTCGACGGCAAGAGGGATGGGGGTCGCAACCGAGTCGGGCAGAGCCATAGCGGCAGGCGGGATCTCTTCGGGGGGCGGATTGCGTTCCGCACTGGTGACGACGTAGGCATCGGCGTACTCATCGCTGAGCGAGACGATGCGCGCTTTGAGCTTCTCGGCTTCCGCTCCGGTGGCAAAGGCGCCGGCGCGGACGACGAATAGCTGGCGCTCGCGGTCGATGCGGACTGGAACTCCCAGCTGGTGCTCCAGCGTTTCGCGTCGCTGTTGGGCTATGTCGCCGTTGCTGAGCGCCATGAGCTGGACGCGATATACCTGGCGAGCGGATGGGTCGGCGGGAGCAGGCATCTCGGGCACAGGGCTCAGTTCATCGGGAGGGGGCGTTTCCCCCTGGTCAGCGGTGGGCTGCATCTGGTGAGCGGCCGGGGGAGAGAAGGCAGGCTGGATCAGCAACAGATCCTCGCGCAGCACCTTGGGATCGAATTCTTCCTTGAGTGGAGCGGAGGAAGGGTCTACGCTGGAGGGGACCTGCACGGGGGCCGACCCCCGGCCGGCGCAACCGAGCCAGACGGCGAATAGGAGTGACAGGGCGATCTCTGGTTTCATTGGCAGCACAGGTTTTGAAACGAGTCAGACATCGGTCGAGTCGAGCCACTGGCGCAGCATCGGAGCAAACGGCGGACGGGCGATTCCCTTTTCCGAGATGATTGCGGCAACCAGGGAGTGAGGGGTGACATCGAAAGCCGGGTTATAGACCCGAACGCCCTCGGGAGCCGTCCGTCTGCCCATACCACAGGTGATCTCCTCGGAGCATCGCTCCTCGATGGGAATCTCATCACCGGAGGGAAGCAACTGGTCCAGGGTGGAAACGGGTGCGGCTACGTAGAATGGGACACCGTGCTCCTTGGCCAGGACGGCCAGCCCATAGGTGCCGATCTTGTTGGCAACGTCGCCGTTAGCGGCGATGCGGTCGGCACCTACGACGACGCAGTCGATGCGCTTTTGGTGCATCACCGAGGCGGCCATGTTGTCGCAGATCAGGGTGACGTCGATGCCGTTCTGCATCAGCTCCCAGGCGGTGAGTCGAGAGCCCTGGAGCAGAGGCCGGGTCTCGTCGGCGAAAACGGAGATCTTTTTCCCCTCTTCGGCGGCGGCGTAGACCAGTCCAAGGGCGGTGCCGTAGTCGGCGGTACCCAGGCCTCCGGCGTTGCAGTGGGTTATGATCTGATAGTCGTCCTGGAGTAGGGTGGCACCGTGGTGGCCTATCCGTCGGCAGATGCTCCGGTCTTCCTCGAAGATCCGATTGGCGGTGGCCAGCAACTGGGTGCAGATTTCCCGGTTTCCGTCGCTCTGCATGCGATCGGCGGTCTGGCGCATTTGCTCGAGGGCCCAGAACAGGTTGACGGCGGTGGGACGGGTGCTGGCCAGGCGCTCGATCGTCTGTTGGATCTGGTGCTGGAACTCCTCCGGCGGTGCATCGACCGCCTGTCGGGCGCCGACGACGACGCCGTAGGCGGCGGCGATGCCGATCGCCGGGGCGCCGCGAACTTTTAGCTCTTCGATCGCCCGGGCGATGGTCTCGACATCTTTGCAGGTCAGATAGACGACTTCGGTGGGCAGCAAAGTCTGGTTGAGTAAGACCAGACCGTCATCCCGCCAGTAGAGGGTCGATACGGGCATCAGGACCTTTCGAATACGAAATCGCCGTCGTCATCGGGAGTGGGACGTCCGTCGACCTCACTTTCCGAGTCTTCCCAGGTATCCTCGAAGGAGGTGCATTCGGCATCGCCCCACAGCCTTTCCAGGGCGTAGAATTCCCGCGCCTCCTGGCGGAAGATGTGGACGACGATATCGACGCAATCGATCAGCACCCAGCGGCGGGTGCTGTAGCCCTCGATGTGCCAGGGGGGATCATCTATCTCTTTGAGCTTTTCCGCCAAATCGCTGGCCAGACTCCTGACGTGCTGGTCGGATGTGCCACTGCAGAGGATGAAGTAGTCGGCGGTGTCGGTAAGCGAACGCAGGTCCATGAGCAGGATGTCGAGCGCTTTTTTCTCCTGCAGGGTTTCGATGATTTGCTGTATGCGCGCGTCTGTTGCTTGCGTCATATAGGAGTGGATGCTCCTTTCACTCGCCGTTGACTGGCGGTTGGTCGAGCAGTTTCAGTCGTTCGTAGTCGCGGCCGATGATGATCGAGACCGCGGCGAGGCGAGACGGATCGTCGCGGATCTGCTGAATGCAGTGGGGAATGCCCAGAGCGGTTGCCACCCGGCGGGCTAGATCCAGATCGCCCCGACGGTCGATCACCATGCTCTGGAGGAAGGAAAAGCTCTCCGCATTACCTTCGTCGATCACGTCCATCCCCAGGGCGCGCGCCTTCTTCGTCAGGCGCGCCGCCACCTGGGAGGCGCCGCAGCCATTGAGCACTTCGACCCAGATCGGTTCGGGCAGATGGGAAAGCGAGTCGAGAGCGGTCCGGGAGTCGGCGATGCGCTGGCCAGCAAGGGCGTCGTCACTGGGCTCGCTTCCGGTATTGCCGCCGGACTGCCGCCATAGCGCCGCGACCAGCAGGATGATTCCCGCTGCAATTGTCAGGAGCCAGACTAATCTTTCCTGCACCGTATCTTCTCTCAATGAACTGCAGGAAAGGGGCTGGCATAAAATTGATCCATCCTCTTTTTCCACACATAGATAGATGGATATAAATGAATGGGAATTTGGGCGTTAAGTCAACTACTGAATTCAGCTCTGTCGATGGAACCGCATACCGGGGAGGAGCCGTGGGGTGGAAGAGTAGAGAGGGGTTGAGATGGGTCGGGGGGTGTTCAGCTGGCGAGCAGTCCCAGACCGATGCGCAGGAAGAGGTAGCCGGAGCTGAGCAGGGCGAGAGTCCAGGCGAATTTTTCAGAGCGGTTGGAAACGGTGGAGTGCATGGTATATTTCCTTCAAGTGTTCGATATAAGAGGTGAACATTTGTATAATAGTAAACATAAATATAGCTGTCAAGCAGTTTATCGGACGATAACTCCATGGGGAAAGAAGAGGGAATGGAACAGCTCGAAAGGCTGTGCGAGGAAGATTTCAGTTGGCAGTTCAGCATGGATGACTTTCTGGCCAGCTGTGACCTGGCGTTTCGGCTCTATGGGGAAGGAGTCCTGGAGAACCCACCGCGCGTGGAGCGAGTTGAGCGGCGTGGGGAGCTGGATTGCTTCTGTCTGGAGATGCCGGCCAGGTGGCCTGGGCGTTACCAGGCATGCAAAGTCATAGAGGAGTATTCGGATGTCGCCCGAGGGACACTCGGGGAGCGTCGGGCGCGGGTTCTACTTGAGGACCTGGAGCGGCAGAAGAGGGTAGAGATCGATGCGGACTACATCACCGACATGCGCACAGGAGCGGCCGGGGCGCTGGGAGTTCGCTACCTGGCTTCGGAGTCGGTGGAGCGAGTCGGCATACTCGGGAGCGGGCGGATCGCCCGAACGCTGGCGCTGGCGGTGGACAGACTCTTTGCGTTGAAGGAGCTGAAGGTTTACAGCCGCCAGGCGGAAAATCGGGAGGCGTTTGTCCGCCGGGTGGGGCCGCAGCTGCGGACGGAATTGCGGGCCGCGGCCGATCTGAAGGATTGCGTGCAGGATTGCGACGCGGTACTGACGGCGGTGCCCACCCCTCGGCCGATTCTGGATTCAACCGCCATAGAGGGGAAGGTTTACCTGGTGGTGATGGGAGGGGACAGCCGCACCCGGCAGGTGGCTCCGGAACTGCTGGAGCGGGTCGGGGTGGTGGTGGACCAACTGCGGCAGGCGGAGGATTCAGGGGAGTTCGCACACGCGCGACAGACTGGACGATTCAATCGCATTTCCCTGGTCCAAGACGCAGCCGGAGAGGTGCTGGATATCGGCGATGCGGCCTGCGGGCGGATAGAGAAGGGAGAGAACGGGCCACAACTGATCTACTGCACGGGGCTGGCAGTGCAGGATCTGTGCGCCGGGGTGATGGTCTATGAGCACTTTCTACAAAAAGGGGTTTTGTAGAAAGTGCTTCAGAATAGGCCCCAGTATTTGAAGGTCATTATGTAGTCGGCGGTGCTCTTGCGCTTCAGTTTGGAGCGGTGGTCGTAAACATCCCAGCCCAGGCCGAACATGAATCGATCCTTGTAGAGGGAGAGGGATAGACCGAGGGATACGGCGATAGAATTTTCGGTGGACAGTGCCTCGAGCACGTTGCCGGTGGCGGTCAGATGAACGCCGGATATGGAGGGGTTTTCGGAATTGTGCCAGCCGAAGAAGGCAAAGCCCGGCAGGCCGACCAGGCGCTCGGTCTTGCCTTTTATCACATTGCCTTCGGCATCGACGTAGTCGCGTCCGGGACGAATCGACAGGAAGGAGACCAGGGGTTTGGCCTCAAATTCCCACTTCCAACCACCGGCTTCGAAGATTTGGGAGAGGCTGTAGACAGGAGCGCCCGGATAGTTCTGGGTGGAAACTTTGAGCCGCACCCGTTTATTGGAGGCCTCGAGGAGGCGCAGGTTCAGCTTTTCGGCCAGCACCCGGGATTCGCCGGCATCCTGAATCTGTAGCTCGAGCTTGGTCGGTCCCCCCTGTTCGTCGTAGTTCTGGTCGAGCTGAATCCACTCGATGGTGAACTTGCGTCCGATCAGAGTCGGGCGCAGGGAGTCGGGGATCTGGAATACCAGGTCGATCTTGCTCTGGTCGGGGAGGACGATCGGCGTATTGTTCCAACTCACCCGGAGGGTGTCGAACTGGGCTTTGCGAGAGACCAACACCGAGATGATGCGCTCCAGACTGATGTTGTCGAGACCGCCCTTGCCGGTGACCTGCAGGGGGAGTGCCTTTTCCTTGACCGCGTTGCTGATCAGACGGACCTTGCTGGTGCGTTTGCCCAGCGTTTGAGGTGTGAAGATCAGCTTGAGATTGGTGGACTGGCCCGGCTGCAGGGAGAAGGCGGCCGGTTCGATGTAGGCTTCCGGAGCTTCGGGGTGAGCCTCTACCTCCAGGTCGGTATCGCCGGTATTGGTGGCGATGATCGTCTGGGCCTCTTTTTCGCCCAATACCACGTAGTCGAATTCGAAGGGACCGGCCGGATGGAGCGCGATATCTGCAGCTATGCCGGAACCGTTGACCAGAACTTCTCTCGTTTCGAACGCCTCGTCCCAATACCCCTGTAGCTGCAGCACGCCGTTGAACACGCCCCGGGCGGAGGGGGAAAAGGTGATGTTGAGCGGTAACGGGCGCAGTCCCTGAGCCGGCAGGACGAACTTGTTTGCCGGGCTGACCTGGGACTGGATGGCGAAGACCTTCGGATCGCTCGAGGTGACGTTGGTGATGGTGAAATCGGCGTTGCCGAAGTTGAAGATTTCGACCTGCAAATTGCTGGACTTGCCGACCACGACCTGGTCGAAATCCAGCGTAGTGGGGGTCAATTCAAGGAATTTTCCGACTCCCTGCAGCTCGATTTCGCGCTGGCCGGATTCGGTCTTTACCTGCAAGATGGCGCGACGATCGCCCGTTTCGCGGGGGAGGAATTTGAGCGACACCTTGCGGAATTCGCCCGGCTGCAGCAGCACGGAAGGGATTTCGAGTTCGAATTCATCGCCGGCTTCCCCCTCCAGGTCCATGGTCGCCGTGAAGGGGGCGCCTCCCTGATTCCAGAGCAGCAGGTGGTCGCGCTCGTTTTTGCCGATGGCGACGCTGCCGAAGTCGATGATTTGCTCGTTGAGCAACTCGACTTTGGGCGGGGTCTGCCGAGCGAAGCCGAGCAGCGGAATTTCCACGACGGATTGCCGGGGATCGTTGCAATGGAGGGTCAACTGGGCGCTGGTCTTGCCTTCGTAGCGGGGGCGAAAGGTGACCGGAATCTGCAGGCGCTGTCCCGGCGCCAGGGCGGAAGCGGTGTCTGGATCCCACGAGGTGACGAAAGCTCCGCTGGAAATCTCCAGCGCGGCGATGCGGAGATCGGCCTGCCCCTTATTGAGGAGGGTCAGTTCCAGAGTGCGGGTTTTCCCCAGGGGCAGATCGCCAAAGGTTATGCCGACTTCGGGGAGGGGGGAAAAGCGCGCTGCTGGTGCCTGCCCGCGTCCGCTCAAGCGGACTTCCATACGAGAGGGGATGAGGTCGTTGGAGGAGATGATCAGCCGGTTTTCGTAGGTGCCGCCGGCTTCGGGCTGGAAGTCGATTTGCAGTTCGATCCGTTCCCCCGGGGCCAGATCGACGCTACCCGGGGCGATCACCTGGAAGGGTGGTTCCTCTGCGGCCAAGGCGATGGCGTCTATGGAGAGAGGAACGGCATCCGAATTGCTTAGAGTGAGAGTCTGGTGGGAGGTCTCTCCGACGGTCACCGTTCCCATATCCAGGCCATCGCTCGGATCGGGATGGATGGCCAATCCTGGCTGGACAACGCTGGCTCGCAGGGAGACGGGGGGGTATTTTTCCGTCTTCAGAAAGCTCTTTACCTGGAGCAGCATTTCGCCGATGTACTCCCCCTCATCGGGAGCGGAGAACTGCACGTCGATTGCCATTTTCTCTCCGCCGGGCAGCTTCAGAGCAGTGGGCGACAGGGTGAAATGTTCTCCGCTGAAACTCACCTCCACGTTCAGTTCACCCGATTCCGTATTGGTGAGCCAAATTTTATCCTGCGCTCGAACTCCGGGCTTGACCGCGCCCAGATCCAGTTCCTGCGGGTTGATCTGCAGGGGCTGGGCAGAGAGCGGACGGAGAGCTGCGATGCAGCAGAAGAGGAAGAGGAGAGGAGCTGATGGGAGGAAGCGGAAGGGTTTCTGGATGGATTTCATGGGCGATCCGGCAGGCAAAAAAAGAGCGACCAATCCACCGGAATACCAACAACACTTTGTCGAAGTTCCACATCATATAGGAAGTGGAAAACTTCCTCTGGGGTATTCTTCTGTGAATTCAGGTCACTCTTTATTGTCAATAACATAGACAGATGGACGACCAAAGTCAAGGAAGATATGGACACTCTACAACGGACGATTTTGAGGGGGGAATTCCCCCTATTTCGGGTACCAGTCTCCCCAAAAAAGACGGTTGGAAGTCGGGACGGTTCCGTGGACTTTTTACTTGCGCTCGTTCAGGTTGAAAATCGACATTCCTCGATGGGTTTCATCTCCGCATAGATAGTTTTCAGATGTGGTGTGGAGGTGAAATGCGCCTCCGCGTTCGGAGTCATTCTCCGAAATCTAAAAAAAAAGCACATAAGTCTCCAGAGATAAGAGAGGTGCAAAGCGAGATCGCCGGCTATGAATCAGATGTCGCGTTGTCGCAGGCAGTCGGATAGTCGCTCGACCGCCTCGCGGAGCTGTGCTGCAGAGGGATAGGAAAAGTTTACGCGCATGTGATGTCTTTCGAGTCGTTCCCCATAGCAGGCCTCTCCCGGAACGAAAGCTACTTTGAACTTCAAGGCGTCGTGAAACAACTCGCGCGTGTCCACGTTCTCCGGCACGTCTACCCACAGAAACATGCCTCCCTCCGGCCGGGTCCAGCTGACGCCCCGCTCCGGCGGGAAATGCGCCGCCATGGCGTCCAGGATAGTCTCCAGTTTATCGCCGTAGTAGGTGCAGCAGCGGTCGAAGTAGGCGTCCAGGTCTACTTTTGTGAGGAAGGCGGTGCACATGTCCTGGTTGAACTTGGGCGTGTTCAGCGTGCTCCCTTCCTTGATGTTGGTCATCTTTTCGATTACTTCCGGCGGGCCGATGTTGAAGCCGACTCTCATCCCCGGGCAGAACAGTTTGGAGAAGGTGTAGACGCCGATCACCTGTCCACCCCCCCGCTGCTGATCCATGCTGAAAAGGGAAGGCAACCCGGTGCCGCGGTAGCGCAGCGAGCGGTAGGGGCTGTCTTCGACGATGGGAACGCCGTAGCGGTCGGCGAGGTCGAGCAGGGTTTCGCGCTTGGCCAGGCTCATGCTGATTCCGGAGGGGTTCTGGAAATCCGGAACTACGTAGATAAATTTCGGCAGGCGGCCGCTCTCGAGAACGTCCTTCAGGGCTTCGACGTTCATACCATCCGCTTCGAGATCGATTCCGAGGTAGGTGGGACGCTGCATCTGGAAGGCGGCCAGGGCGCCGGCAAAGGTGGGGCGCTCGACCACTAACGGCGCGTCCGGTTCGAGAAAAAGTCGTCCCACCAGGTCCAGACCCTGCTGGCCGGAGGTAGTGATCACGATGTTGTCGGGCGTTACCCGTATATTCTCGCGGAGCAGGAAGGAAACGACGGCATCGATCAGTTCCGCCTCCCCTCGGATGGAGGAGTACTGCATGATGCGGTCGGCATCGGTGTCGAGGCGCTGCCGGCTGGCCAGCCGCAGCTCCTCCTGGAGGAACATGTCCGGAGAAGGCAACCCTCCCGCCAGAGAGATGATCGCGGGGTCGTTGATCAAAGAGAGCAGTTTGCCGATGGAGTATCCCTCGTAGGCGCGCATGTTGGCGGCGTACTGGGAGGGCCAATCCGGGATCATTGAAGTCTCCTTTTAAGCGGTCAGGACATTCTGGAGGATGGCGAAGAGGCGGTCGATCTCGGCTCGGGTCTCTGCGTCGAGGATGTAGCCGAGGGGAGAGCGGTGAACCTGGTTTTTGAAGAGGCCGCGCCGGTGCATCAGATAGCGCTCGATGACGATGAAGCCGTCGAGGCCGCCCTGGAGCTGAAGGGCGATCAGGCCGCAGATGGGAAAATAGAGTTCGTAGATGCGGCGGTCATCCCCGGCCTGGAGGGCGCGATAGAGGGCGACCGTGCCGTCGAGCAGTTCCACGCCGGGAATGGTGCCGCGGATGCCGCGGCGGTAGGAATCGACGAGGAGTACGCCGCCGCTGCCCTCGAAGATGCCTGCCAGACCACCGGTCTCGTCGCGCAGGGCGGAGATACAGGGGCCGAGGGGGGAGGCTTCGGGTTTAAAAAGAATGCGATCTTCGTAGCGCTTGAACATACGGGTCTGGAATTCCAGGCTCATCGAGCGACCGACGTAGGAACTGGCATCCTGGATGAGCAGGGGGATTTCGACTTCGGCCAGCAAGCCTTCGAAATAGGCTTCCAACTCTTCTTCGGAGATCGCCTGGGAGATGGGCGGGATGGCCATGATGGCGGAGGCCCCCCCATCTTCGGCGGCGCGGGCGAACTGGCGGGCCTGGACGGTGCTTTCGGCGCCGACGCTGACGACAACCGGACCGCGATCGGCGGCGAACTCGACCAGTTTGGCCGGCAGGTCCAGGCGTTCGGCGGCGGTCAATTTGAGCAGGTCGGAGACCAGAGCCAGGCTGAAACCGTGGGCGCCGATCGCGAAGAGATAGTCGATTTCTCGCTGAAGGGTAGCGTAGTCGATGCTCTGGTCGTCTTCGTAGGGCATGTGGACGACGGGCAGGACATCTTTGATTTCGTGCTTCATATTTTTTTCTCTTTGTCCCCGGCGCGCACGACGGCGAAGAGGTGGGTGGCCAACTCTTCGGTGGCGGCGGCCATGTAATGGCTGAATTTGCGTCGGCTGCTGTAGCGCGGCGAGCGGCCGTTTTTGAGGAAACAGCGTGCCCCGGCCTCCTCGGCGATCAGGGAGGGAGGGCCGACGTCGTAGACTTCGACCTGGCGCGTCAGATAGGCGCAGAGCTCGCCCTCGGCCAGCAGAGTGAGAACCAGGGCGGCGCCGATCGGATGTTCGCGCGGCTCGATGAGAGGGCGGGCGAGCGGCTGGTATTGGCGCGCCTTGGAAGAGATGAAGGCGGCGCGGGTCCGCGGTTTTGCGGGCAGGCGCAGGCGGCGAGGATGTCGATTGCCGATGTGGAGATAGGCGCCCTCGCCGCGGATGGCGGTGAAGATTTTGTCCTCGTCCGGACGAGCGACGATGGCTGCTTCCATGATACCATCGCGCGCCAGGCCGAGGGAGATGTGATAGGAGGCATCCCCCTGTTTGAAGTGCAGGGTACCGTCTATCGGATCGAGGATGATGGCATAGGTGGAGCGACTGCCGGCGAAGCGGCGCTTGAGCGAGGTGGTCTCCTCGGCGATGCAGCGCACGTCGGGAAAGTGTTGGAGGACGACGCTGAGGAGGATATCCTGCAGGCCGCTGTCCAGGGCGGTGAAGGCGGTGGAGGCATCCTGGGCTTTGTCGCCGGTCAGGCTGGTGTCGGCTGCCTTGCCGATATCGGCGACCTGGCCGTAGAAAATGAGGGAGGCCTGGGCGCACTGGCGGACGACGGGTAGCAGACTGTCGATGAAATGCCGGGGATCGATGTGGTCGGCCATAGATTTGGCGAGAGCGGCTTCTGCGCACGTTTTTAGTCGTGTGAAATTTCGGAGCCAGGCACGGAGAACCGATGAGGCACACCGTTCTCCGAGGATTCCAGAGGGAGAGGCGGTTCTTCATGCTTAGCGCACGAGGAGTTCCAAATCTAATGAATATCGAGAGATTGAACCAACGACAAAAAGAGGCCCGGCCGTCTGCGTGGACGGCCGGGCCGAAAATGGGTGGAGCGATCTACCGCTTTGCCGACTTCAATCGGCTCACCGGCTTTAGCACGCTTACGGATTCTAGCCCGCCGCTTCCAGAAGACTATCTCGCAACTGCAGGGCGGCGAGGATGCGGTCCGGGGTCATGGGCAGGTCGGTGAGGCGCATGCCGGTGGCGCTGGCGATGGCATTGGTGATGGCGGCCATGACAGGCACGAGCGGCACTTCGCCGACGCCGCGGATGCCGTGCGGGCTGCCCGGATTGGGAACCTCGACGAGGATCGGTTCGATCATCGGCAGATCAAGGCTGGTCGGCATGCGGTAGTCGAGGAAGGTCGGGTTGGCCATGTTGCCCTCATCGTCGAAGACGTAGCCCTCGGTGAGAGCCCAGCCGATCCCCTGGGCCACGCCGCCCTGGATCTGACCCTCGACGTAGCTGGGATGGATCGCCTTGCCGACGTCCTGGGCGGCGGTGTAGCGGAGGATCTTGACCTTGCCGGTCTCTGGATCGATCTCGACGTCGACGATGTGGGTGCCGAAGGCGTTGCCCGGGCCGCTGGCGTTGATGGTGCCCTTGGCGGTTATCGGACCGCCGGTGCCCCCCTGGCGGGCGGCCACCTCCTTGAAGGTCAGCCGTTTCTCGGAATCGGACTGGCAGACGAAGCCGCCGTCGGCAAATGCGACGTCGTCCTCTTCCACTTCGAGCTGGCGGGCGGCGCGCTTGCACATTTCCTGAACGACATCCTCGGCGGCCAGGTAGCAGGCGTGGCCGGTGGCGTAGGTGACGCGGCTGCCGCCGGTGCCATCGGTGTAGCCGATGGAGTTGGTGTCGGGAATGCTGGGGTTGATCTCCTCGGCGGTAAGTCCCAGGGTCTCGGCGACGATCATGGCCATGGCGGCGCGGGAGCCGCCGATGTCGACGGAGCCTTCCTGGAGGTTGACGGTGCCGTTTGTATTGACGCTGATGGCCGCTGAAGACTGGCCGCCGCCGTTGGGCCAGAAGCCGGACGCGACGCCTCGACCGCGGCAGGGCCCCTCCAGTTTGCTCTGGTAGTGGTCGCTACGCATGGCGGCTTCGAGGGTCTCCTGGCAGCCGATGCGGCGGAAGGGGGTGCCATCCGCCTTGCGGGTGCCCTCGCGAGAGGAGTTTTTGTGGCGCAGTTCGAGCGGGTCGATGCCCAGCTTGTCGGCCAGTTCGCCGACCACGCTCTCGGCGGCGTAGGCGGCATTGGGGGCCCCGGGGGCCCGGTAGGCGCTGGATCTGGGCTTGTTGACCACGACATCGAAGGCATCGATGTGGACGTTGTCGATGTTGTAAGGAGAGAAGATGCAGGCAGCGCCGGCGCCAACCGCCGAGCCGGGGAAGGCGCCGGCCTCGTAGGCCAGGTACGCCTGGGCGGCGGTGATGTGGCCGTCCCTGGTAGCGCCCATCTTGACGCGGATGTAGGAGCCGGGAGCCGGTCCGGAGGCCTGGAAGACCTCGGAACGGCTCATGACGATCTTGACCGGCTGACCGGTCTTGAGCGAGAGGATGGCGGCGGCTGGTTCCATGTAGGCCGGGAACTTGCCGCCAAAGCCGCCGCCGATCTCGCAGGGAATGACCTTGACTTTGGAGATGGGGACCTGGAGAACTTCGGAGACCTGGGCGCGGATATCGAAGGGCCCCTGGGTGCTGACCCAGACGGTAATGCTGCCGTCGGCCTTCCAGTGGACGGTGGCGTTGTGGGGCTCGATGTAGCCCTGATGGACGGTGGCGGTGGTGAACTCGCGCTCGACGATCGCATCGGCTTCGGCGAATCCCTGTTCCACATCCCCCATCTGCTGCTGGTTGTGGCTGGCGATGTTGCTCTTGTTGCCGGTGTCCTCGCCGAATTCGCGCGTGGTGCGGTTTTCATCGAGCAGGGGGGCGTCTGCGGCCATGGCCTGGCGCACGTCGACGACGGCGGGCAGGGCCTCATAGGCGACCTCGATCAGGTCGAGGGCCTCCTCGGCAATGTGCGGACTGGTGGCGGCCACCGCGGCAATGGCGTGGCCCTTGTAGAGCACTTTGTCCGAGGCCAGAGAATTTTTGGCCACCTCGCGGATGTTGATGCTGGTTTCGCCCAGATTGGCGACCTTGTCCACGGCCTCGACCAGGTCGTCGGCGGTGGCCACGGCGCGCACGCCGGGCAGGGTCAGCGCCTTGCTGGTGTCGATGGAGAGGATGCGGGCGTGGGCGTGGGGGCTGCGCAGGATCTTGCCGTAGAGCATTCCGGGCAGCCGCACATCGGCGCCGTAGATCGCCTGGCCGGTGACCTTGTCGACCCCGTCGTGGCGGATGGGCCGGGTGCCGATGACGTTGTACTTGCCGTCGCTGGTGTAGTCGGGATAGCTGGATTGCGACATTTCGAGTGCTCTCCTTCGATGGGCGAATAAAGACGAATATAAGCGAAGTTTGTTTATCCTAATCAACGGGGGGTGGAATGTCAATCTTCTATAAATTATAAACTGATAAAGTTTGACATTTTCTCGGTAGGTGCGTACTATGCGGGATAGTTGCGAAGCTATCGACCGCAACGCACACGTTCCGAGGCTGGCCGGCAAGCGCCCGGCGCCTTTCTGTCCACTCACCCATATCCTCGAGGGGACAGCGATGTCTCCCGCAATCCCCATCACCTGCACAGCGATTTTCTACCTGCTATCCTGCGAGGTGGCCAGCGCCCACAGTGGAGTGGTAGCCCTGGTCACGCCCGTGGAGGGGATCGAGGCGGACGGCGATCTGGGCGACTGGCCCGATGATCTTCCCTGGCAGCAGATCGATAAGACCGCCTACGGCCATCAGCCGACCGGCGCGGAGGACTTCAGCGGGCGGTTCAGGATGGGTTTCGACCGTTCGGAGAATTCCCTGTACGTGGCGGTGGAAGTGGAGGACGAGTCTACAATACTCGACCCGGTGGCGTGGACGAGTTGGGATCGGCAGGACGGGTGTGAGGTGTATCTGGACATGGCGCACGGAGACCGGGATTCGCCGGCCGTGCAGTGCGCCGTGTACGGCAAGTGGCGCATGGGGGCGTATGGCAAAGTACCCATGGCTTTCGGAGAGCAGGGCCTGGGGGTGTACGGGGAGGTGGCCACTGCGCGGCAGGAAAACAGGCATCAGTACGAGTGGCGGCTCGACGTGGAGGGGATGGGTCAGGGCGAATGGCATCTGGAAACCGGTACGGTCGTGGGGTTGGATGTGGTGGTGTGTGACCGGGATGCGGATGGATCTTTCTCCTGGACAGCGTGGGGAAGAGGTCAGAGCAAGGTGAACCGCACGGAGCACCGGGGAGACGCGATACTGGTGGAGAAGGAGACGGCTCTGGGGGAGATCAGCGGCCAGGTAAAAAATGGAGGAAGTGCGGGTAGACCCAGGGGCAAGGTGCGCATCCGGTCGCTGCAATGGAAGGGATGGCACATCGACGCGGCGGCGGACGAACGGGGGAATTTTGCGGTGGTCGTGCCTGCGGGTCTGTACGGGGTGGAGTGGAGGGACAAAGGCGGACGAGGGCGGGTCGTGGAAGTCGAGGTGGAGGCGCAAGGGAGGCGCGAAATAGATCTGATCGTCCCTCCCCGGTCTCCGGGATCGACCGTCCAGGCGGGTGGGGGTAGGGGTGTGCAGGTCGGAAACGGTGTGCGGAGCGGGGCGTGGAAGAGCTACGGGGCGACCGATGGGCTGCCCGGCGCGTCGATCCACACCATCATCCAGGATCGGGAAAGGAGGCTATGGTTCGGGACGGTGGACGGTGGAGTGGGCTGCTTCGACGGCAGGCAACTGAGGGTTTTCACTGTGGAGGACGGGCTGGCGGACGACACGGTGCAGTCGATTCTGGAAGATCGGCAGGGGAATCTGTGGTTCGGGACGGGGTGGTTCGAGGATGGAGGCAGCGGCGTTTCCCGGTACGACGGGGAGCGGTTCACGACCTTCGCTGCGGAGGATGGACTGGCCCACAACAGCGTGCTGTGCATGGCGGAGGACCGGGAGGGGAATCTTTGGTTCGGCACCTGGGAGGGCGTTTCCCGGTACGATGGGGAGCGGTTCACGACCTTCACTGTGGAGGATGGGCTGGCGGACAACACGGTGGGATCGATTCTGGAGGACCGGGAGGGGAATCTATGGTTCGGGACCGGTTACGGTGGCTCGGCCGGGGACGTCGGCGGGGTGAGCCGGTACGATGGCCGACAGGATGTCGAGGCGCGATTCATCAGCTTCACCACCGCGGACGGGCTGGCGAGAAATTGGGTTACCTCCATCGTGGAGGATCAGCAGGGGGACCTGTGGTTTGGCACGCTGGGAGGGGGTGTTTCCCGGTATGATGGCGAGGAATTCATCACCTTTGCGGCGACGGACGGACTGGCTGGCGACAGGGTGTGGTCGATTGCGGCGGATCAGGAGGGGAATCTGTGGTTCGGCACCGGCAGCGGTGTGAGCCGATACGACGGGGAAGGGTGGACGACCTTCGCCGCGGCCGACGGACTGCTGCGCAGCCAGGTGTACGAGCTGTTCGTGGATCGGGAGGGCTACATCTGGCTGGGTTACAGCGGCAGCGGGTTGAGCCGATACGAGGGCCGATACCTGCTGAACTTCACCACCGAAGAGGGGTTGGTCGACGATAACATGGGGAAGATATTCGAGGACCGGGCGGGGGATTTGTGGTTCGGCACCAAAGGGGGTGTGAGCCGGTACGATGGGGCAGAATGGACGACGTTCACCGCGGCCGACGGTTTGGCACACGATCTCGTTTCGTCCATTCTGGAGGATCGGCAGGGAAACATGTGGTTCGGCACCGAAGGGGGTGTGAGCCGGTACGACGGTGAAGCGTGGAGGACATTCACCACAGCCGAAGGCCTGGTGCAGGACCGCGTCCGTTGGATGATGGAGGACGGCCGGGGACGCCTGTGGTTGGGGACGTGGAACGAAGTGAGCCCGTGGGGAGGCGTGAGCTGGTACGACGGGGAAGAGTGGAGGGCGTTCACCACGGCCGACGGTCTTGCGCACAGCCGTGTGCTCGCGGCGTTGGAAGATCGGGAAGGGAAGGTGTGGCTGGGGACGTTCGACGGCCTCAGCCGGTACGACGGTGAAGCGTGGAGGACGTTCACCACGGCCGACGGTCTGGCGCACGACCAGATCTCGTCGATTCTGGAGGATCGCAAAGGGAGCCTCTGGTTCGGCACGGGGAACGGTGTGAGCCGATACGATGGGGAAGCGTGGAGGACGTTCACGACAGCCGACGGTCTGGCGAGCGATCAGGTGAAGCCGCTGCTCGAAACCGAAGAAGGGCACATCTGGTTCGGCGGTCGAGGGGGAGCGAGCCGGTACGACGGGCGCTCCTTCATCGCTTTTAGCACCGGGGACGGGCTGGCCTACGACGAGGTCTCGTCGATCCTGGAGGATCGGGAAGGGGATCTGTGGTTCGGCACGCTGGGGGGCGGCATCTCCCGGTACGATGGGAAGGTGTTCCAGAGCCTGCGGCGGCGGGACGGCATCGTGGACGACGTGGTCGTGGACCTCCTGCAAGATCGCAGGGGGGATGTGTGGATTGCCACTCAAGGGGGTGTGACCCGGTACCGCTCATCCCGCACGCACCCTTCGGTGGGGATCGCCGATGTGGTCGCCGAACGGAGGCACGGGCCGGTCGACCAGATCGAGATCTCCTCCTCGCAGCCGTATCTGGCTTTCGAGTTCCACAGCACGAGCTTCAAGACCCGGCCGGAAGCGATGATCTACCGGTACCATCTGCGAGGTCACGACCCGGATTGGCAGGTCGGCCATGAGAGCCGGGCGGAGTATGCCGATCTGCCGCGGGGGAGCTACACCTTCGAAGTCCAGGCCGTGGATCGGGACCTGAATTATTCGGAAGCGGCCAGCGTGACGGTGCGGGTGCACCTGCCCTATGAGCGGCTGGGGTGGATCGTCGCGCTGAGCCTGGCGGTCGGCCTGATCGCCTGGCAGACTAACCGGGTAGTGCAGCGGAGCCTGCGGCTCAGGGAGTCGAACACGGCGCTGAGCGTAGCCAACGAGGAGTTGCGGGACGAGATCGCCGAGAGGCGGCGGGTGGAAGCGGAGCGGGCCCGCCTGGACGAGCAACTCCAGCAACTGCGCTATCTGTACCGGCTGCGCAACGCCCTGAGCGCAGTGCAGTCGGCGGACGAGACCATGCGGCGGACGGGGGAGGTGCTGGGGGGAGTGCTGGCGGCCTCCATCGGCGGCGGCGGACGGATCGAATACGATGGCCGCACCTGGGCCTTCGGCGAACCGCCCAGTGCCGGCCAGAGGCAGTATGAGCACGCCCTGGCGTGGGGGGAACGGGAGCGAGGCCGATTGCACCTGTTCTGCGGCGTCGAACTGAGCGAGGCGCAGGAACGGGCGCTGCTGGACGAGACGGCGGGGCAGATCGTCCGGGTGCTGGAGGCGCGGGAGCTGATGGCGCAGCTGCTGCAGTCGGCGCGGCTGGTCTCCCTGGGGCAGATGGCCGCGGGTGTGGCCCACGAGCTCAACCAGCCGCTGGCCAGCATTTCGACGGTGGCGGGGGATGTGCACATGCGGCTGATAGAGGGGCGCGCGGTGAGCGAGGAGCAGTTAAAGGAGATGATGCGCGACATCACGGGGCTGGTCGAGCGCATGGCGGGCACCATCAACCACCTGCGGGTGTTTTCGCGGGAAACGGGGGAGGAGCCGGGAGAGCGGTTCGCCCTCGACGAGATGGTGCGTTCCGGTCTGAGGGTGATCGGCGCACAGCTCCACGATCGCGGGATCGAGGTGCGAACCGAGCTGGCAGAGGGGATGTCGGCGGTGTACGGCCATCCCTTCCAGATGGAGCAGGTGTTGCTCAACCTGCTGGCCAACGCCCGGGATGCGCTCGAGGAGAAAGGGGGAGGGGAGAAGCGGCTGTGGATACGCACTCGGACGGAGGGGTTGTCGCAGGCAGTGCTGGAAGTAGAGGATGATGGGGTGGGGATCGAAGCGGCCCACCTGGAGCGTCTGTTCGAGCCGTTCTTCACTACCAAGACGGCCGACCAGGGGACCGGTCTGGGGCTGTCGATCTCCTACGCCATCGTGCAAAACCACGGCGGGCGGATCGCGTGCGAGAGTCGTCGGGGCGCCGGAGCGACCTTCCGCGTGAGCCTGCCGATCGCCCAGGAGGGCTGAACGATGTCCGCTGCCCAGAACCAGCTACGCATCCTGCTGGTCGACGACGACGACGACGTGCGCCGGACCCTGGGGGATTACCTGCGGGGCAGGGACCATCGGGTGGTGCTGTCGGGGAGCGGGGAAAGGGGACTGGAGATTCTCCAGGGAGAGAAGGTGGATATTGTCATTACCGACATGCGCATGTCGGGAATGGACGGGTTCGAACTGCTGGCTGCGGTGCGGGAGGGGTGGCCGGGCATCGAGGTGATAGTGATCACGGCGTATGGAGACGTGGAGGGGGCAGTGCGGGCCATGCGAGAGGGGGCGTTCGACTACTTCACCAAACCGTTCGAGGTTCACGACATCGCCGCCTCGCTGCAGCGCACCGCCCGCTTTCAGTCCCTGCGTCGCGAGAACGAGCGGTTCAGGGAGCGCCTGGACCGGCTGGGCGCGGAGGGACGGCGGCGCTACGGCCTGGAGGCGATCATCGGGGAGAGCCAGGTAATCGGCCAGGTCAAGGAGCTGGTGGCGCAGGTTGCCGGAACCGAGGGGACTACCGTGCTGCTGGTCGGGGAGACCGGCACAGGCAAGGAGCTGGTGGCGCGCGCCATCCACTACGAGAGCGCCCGGGCGAGGGGGCCGTTCGTGGCGGTGGACTGCTCTGCCGTGCCGCAGACGCTGATCGAGAACGCGTTCTACGGGCATGTGAAGGGGGCGTTCACCGATGCGCGCGAGGCGGGGAAGGGGTACTTCGAGATGGCCGATGGGGGGACGCTCTTCCTAGACGAGATCGGCGACATGGACCCAGCGATGCAGACCCGGCTGCTGCGCACTCTGGAGGAGCGGCGGGTGCGGCGCCTGGGGGGTGCCGAGGAGATTGCAGTGGACGTGCGAGTGGTTTCGGCGACCAATCAGGACCTGCTGCAGGCGACGGCGGAGGGGCGGTTCAGGCAGGATCTGTTCTATCGCCTCAACACCTTCACCATCCGCATCCCGCCGTTGCGGGAGCGGCCGGAGGATATTCTGCCGCTGGCCCGGCACTTTCTGGAGCGGTTCGGAAGGGAGATGCGCAAGTCGATCGCGGGGTTTGGCGACCGGGCGCAGTCGCTGCTGGCGGCGCATCCCTTTCCGGGCAACGTCCGCGAGCTGAGGAACACGGTCGAACGGGCGGTGATTCTGTGCCGCGAGGACCGGGTCGGCGAAGCTCAGCTGGTCTTCGAGCGCGCCGAGGGGCGGGAGGAGGTTTCGTCCGCGCCGGCTCCGGTCCGCCAGGCGGAGGAGGGGGAGAGTCTGAATCTGGCGGAAGCGGAGGAGCGGCTGATCCGCAGGGCGCTGCAGAGCTGCGCGGGGAACAAGGCGGGGGCCGCCCGGCTGCTGGGGATCTCGCGGGATGCGCTGCGGCGGCGGGTGGAGCGCTACGGTATCGAGGAGCGAGATTGAGATTCTCTGTTCGGGATACAGAGATGGTGTGTTTTATGGTGGATGGCGGGTTTGATACGTCCGTACCCGGCTACGGCGCGTTTTGACACGGTCGGCGTGCGTTTTTGCGCGGTGGTCTGAGGATGTGCGCGTTGCCGCGCGCCGCGTGCGGTTTCCCTTCTGTTTCATTCCCATCTGTAAATCCCTGATTATCAACAGTTAGCTGCTCTTCTGGCGGTGCTGGCAGGTCCCTTGCTGATACCCGATTCGGCGGAGTCTGCCGCTGCGTAACGAGGGCGATTTGTGCCAGTCACCAGGAGGTGCGAGATGCGAAGTTATATCTATTCAGGTGCGTTGCTGGTGGTGCTGATGCTGCACACGGCGTGGGCTCAGGCGCCGGCTGTGATCGGGTACCAGGGAGTGCTGACCGACGGGAGCGGGACAGCGGTGGCCGACGGGACGCACACGCTGTCGTTCGGACTGTACGAGATGGCCAGTGGAGGGATCGCCGTGTGGACTGAGTCGCAGACGGTGGCCACGGTCAACGGGGTATTCCACGCGAATCTGGGGAGCGCGAGTCCGCTGGGTATCGACTTCGACCGGGCGCTGTGGCTGGGGATCGGTGTGGACGGAGGGGCGGAGCTGAGTCCGCGGCTGGCGCTGACCGGGTCGCCGTACAGTCTGATCGCCCGGTCGGTGGCCGACGGTGCGGTGACGGGTGGGAAGATTGCCGATGGAGCGGTGAGCGCGGCGGATCTGGCGGACGACGCGGTGACCACGAGTCGGGTGGCGGACGGGGCGATCACGAGCGCCAAGATCGCCGACGGGAGCATTCGGGCGGTGGACGTGGCCGGCGGTGAGATGGTGACCGGGGTGAACGGCCTGCAGGACGGGGTGACGCTGGCGGCGGGGGCGAATGTGACGATCACGCCGAGTGGGAACACGCTGACGATCGCGTCAGCGGGGGGTTCGGGAGGAGGGGGACTGGCGGATGGCTCGGTGACGTCGGCGAAGATTGCGGACGGAGGGGTGGGCACGGTCGATCTGGCAAGTGCTGCGGTTTCCGCGGCCAAGCTGGCGGATGGATCGGTGACGGGAGCGAAGATCGCCGATGGGACGATCGCTTCCGACGATCTGGGGGATGGTGCGGTGACGTCGGTGCAGATCGCCGACGGATCGATCACGGCGGCGGATGTAGCGGCCGGGGAGGTGGTGAAGAGCGTGAACGGGTTGCAGGACGCAGTGACTTTGGTGGCGGGTAGTAACGTGATGATCACGCCGTCGGGTAATAGTCTGAGTATCTCGGCGAATATGGGGGGAGGCGCCGGCACAGGGGATATCGCCGACAACGCGATCACCGCGCCCAAGATTCTGGACGGTGCGGTGACGGGGGCGAAGCTCCTGGATGGGTCGGTGGGTGCGGCGGATCTGGCGGATGGTGCGGTGACCTCGGCGAAGATCGTCGACGGGACGATCGGTTCGGGGGATCTGGGTGACGGATCGGTGACGGGTGCGAAGGTGGCCGATGGGTCGCTGAGCGCGGCGGACGTGGCCAGCGGTCAGGTGGTGACCGGGGTGAATGGGTTGCAGGATGCGGTGACGCTGGCGGCGGGTAGCAATGTGACGATCACGCCTTCTGGGAACACGCTGACGATCGCCTCCAGCGGGAGTGGATCGCTGGCGGATGATGCGGTGACTTCTGCGAAGATCGCCGACGGATCGATAACGGCTGCGGACGTGGCAGGAGGGGAGATGGTGAAGAGCGTAAACGGGTTGCAGGACGCGATGACTTTGGTGGCGGGGAGCAACGTGACGATCACGCCGTCGGGTAACAGTCTGAGCATCTCGGCGAGCACAGGGGGTGGCGCCGGCACGGGGGACATCGCCGACAACGCGGTGACCACGCCCAAGATTCTGGACGGATCGGTGACGGGTGCGAAGCTGTTGGATGGGACGGTGGGTGCGGCGGATCTGGCGGATGGTTCGGTGACCTCGGCGAAGATCGCCGACGGGACGATCGAGTCTGGAGATCTGGCCGATGGTGCCGTCAGCAGCGCCAAGGTGCAGAATGGGGCGATCACGGGGGGCAAGATCGCCGATGGCGCGGTTGCAGCAGCGGATCTGGGGGACGGCGCGGTGACGAGTGCGAAGATCGCCGATGGCACGGTCGGTTCGACGGATCTGGCGGATGGTTCGGTGACGAGTGCGAAGATCGTCGACGGAACGGTCGGGTCCGGGGATCTGGCCGGCGATGCGGTGGTTTCGGGCAAGATTGCCGACGGGACGGTTGCGGCGGCGGATCTGGCCAGCGACGCGGTGACCACGGCCAAGCTACAGGATGGGGCGGTGACGAGTGTGAAGGTCGCCGATGGGACGATCGGTTCGGCGGATCTGGCCAGCGACGCGGTGACCACGGCGCAGGTGCAGGACGGTGCGGTGACGAGCGCGAAGATCGCGGATGGGACCGTCGCGGCAGCCGACATCGGCGCGGATCAGGTGGTGAAGAGCGTGAACGGGCTGCAGGATGCGCTGACGCTGGCGGCGGGGAGCAATGTGACGATCACGCCGAGTGGGAACACGCTGACGATCGCTTCCAGCGGGGGGGGCACGCTGGCGGATAATGCGGTGACATCGGCCAAGATCGCCGATGGCGCGGTCGGCTCGGGTGACCTGGCAAATAATGCGGTGACGGGTGGGAAGATCGCCGATGGGACGATTGCGGCGGCGGACGTGGCAGGGGGGGAGATGGTGAAGAGCGTGAACGGGTTGAAGGATGCGGTGACGCTGGTGGCGGGGAGCAATGTGACGATCACGCCGAGTGGGAACAGTCTGAGCATTTCGGCGAGCACCGGGGGCGGGGTCGGCACAGGGGATATCGCCGACAACGCGATTACCACGGCCAAGATCCTGGACGGTGCGGTGACGTCGGCCAAGATCATCGACGGGACGATTGCAGTCGGGGATCTGGCGAATGGTGCGGTGACGAGTGCGAAGATCGCGGATGGGACGGTTGCGGCGGCGAATCTGGGCAGCGATGCGGTAGTCACGGTCAAGCTGCAGGATGGGGCGGTGACGTCGGGGAAGATTGCGGACGGGACGATCGCGGCGGGAGATATAGGCGCGGCTCAGGTGGTGAAAAGTGTGAACGGGTTGCAGGACGTGGTGACGCTGGCGGCGGGGAGCAACGTGACGATCACGCCGAGTGGGAACACGCTAACGGTCGCTTCCAGCGGGGGATCGCTGGCAGACGGATCGGTGACGTCGGCGAAGCTCGCGGATGGGGGCGTGGCCACGGTTGATCTGGCGGACAATGCGGTGACTTCTGCCAAGATAGCGGATGGGACGATCGCCAGTGCGGACATGGCGGCTAATGCGGTGACGACCGCGCAGATAGCGGATGGCACTATTGCGACGGCGGATCTGGCGGCCGATGCGGTCACTGCGGCGAAGATTCAGGATGGCGCGATCTCCTCGGCCGATATCGCCGACGGGACGGTGGCCGTCACCGATCTGGCCAACGACGCGGTGGTTTCCACAAAGATAGCGGATGGCACGATTGCCAGCGCGGACATGGCCAACAATGCGGTGACGACGACGCAAATCGCCGACGGTACGGTTGTGGAGGCGGATCTGGCCGGGAATGCGGTGACCTCGGCGAAGATCGCGGACGGGACGATCACGGCGGGGGATATCGGCGCCAGTCAGGTGGTCAAGAGCGTCAATTCGCTGAAGGATGCGGTGACTTTGGCGGCGGGCGCGAACGTGACGATCACGCCTTCGGGGAACACGCTGACGATTGCGGCGACCGGTGGCGGTGGCAACACGCTGGACGCGGCGTACGACCAGGGGGGATCGGGCGCGGGACGGACGATCACGGCGGACAACGGGGCGGTGGATATCGCGGGCGCGGGCGGACTGACGGTCAACGGCAGCGTCGGTATTGGCACGACGAGCCCGGGGGCAAAATTGGCCGTCACGCAGAGCGGTGCAACCAATGCCGATGGCCTGCGCATCGTCAATGGCGGCACGACGTGGAACCAGTACAGCGACGGCGGGGGTCGGTTGCTCTTCGAATCGAGTGGCGGCGCCCAGGTCGCCGTGCAGGACGACGGCAACACGGGCATCGGCACGGCCTCTCCCGGCAGCCATCGGCTCGCGGTGCTGGCCGGCAATGCGGCGGCGGCCAGTGCATCCGAGCATATCTCGGCTACCAACGGTCTGAGCGGGGGTTCGCTGAGCGAGGTGAACATGGGGGTAGACGCCTTCGGTGGCTATGTCCAGTCGACGAACAGCAAGCCGCTGGCGCTCAACCCCGCGGGCAACAGCGTGGGCATCGGGACGACGAATCCCGGACAAAAGCTGACCGTAGACGGGGGGAATTTTCAGATTTTGTCAGCGGGGAATCTGTACCTGAACGACGCGGGGAACACGACGACCGGCGCCTTGTGGAATTCCGGCGGCGGCGACATTAACCTGGGATTGATTGGCAATGCCAAGATGACCGTGAAAGGGACCGGCTTTGTGGGCATCGGGACGACTGCGCCAACTCACACATTGAGCTTCAATTCCGTGACGGGAACCAAGATCAGTCTGTACGACGATGGGACGGCGCAGGCCAAGTACGGATTCGGCGTGGAGGGGTCTGAATTGAGAGCGGCTTATACCGGCTTCATGAGTTTTTATTCGGGTGGTTATGGTGGAACCCAGAGGATGCTGATCGATGCGAACGGCAGACTCGGCATCGGCACGGCGAGTCCAGCAGATCTTTTGCATGTGGAAAGCTCGAACAACAGTGCGTCGATTTTCGGGATAAGCGCGGCAGGCTCTGTGTCGGGTGGGGGCGTGGAAAATATCAGTCTGCGCAATGCGAACAGCACCGCAGGCAACGGCAGTGCCATCATGGCGAGGAACTCCAGCGGCGCCGTGGCGGGATTCATCGGGTTCACCAATATCAACCACAATACAGCAGCTACGGCCCAGGGAGCATTGAGCCTTCACGTGGCCGATGGTGCCGGCGGTTTTATAGAAGGGATCAGGCTCTCATCTAACGGCAAAGTGGGCATCGGCACGACCAATCCATACACGCGCCTCGATATTGTCGGGGATTCGAACGGCGCGGTGCGGGTGACGAACACAGGAGCGGATGCGACGAACAAGACGCTGAATCTGGTCCTGCCGGAGTACACGGTTGCGAACGGGCATTTACGGGTGATCGGCGGCTATGCCAGCGCGGCGGACAATACGGTCGATATCGGGGGCGGGTACAGCGGCTACGACGCGGCGACGAAGATACGGTTCTACACCGGGTCGGCGCTGAACACCGACACGGGGACGAGCCGGATGGAGATCACTGCGGCTGGCAACGTGGGCATCGGCACGGCGAGTCCGGCCGCCAAACTGGATATCAATGGAGACATCGGCTTTCCGGGGAATAGCAATGTCGTAATCGGAAGGACCGCGGCACAAACGCCTACTCCTACCACCCTCACCATACGATCCAATATCGCCAACACCGGGGCCAGCCCCAATAGCGGGGCCCATATTATCCTCCATTCCGGGTTCAACGCTGGAGGTAGCTACGGGCAGATCGAGTACAACACTCAGTCTGCCGGGGCTGCTGGAGCTGATGCGGGAGATCACATCTTCAGTACCGGCGGTACGACTTTGACCGAGAGGATGAGGATCGACTTCGCCGGCAACGTGGGCATCGGTACAGCGAGCCCTACATCCATGCTGCACATCGCCGACAATACGACTCCTGCGGATAATGAGTGGGCCAGCATCAAAGCGTTCGCCAACGGCAATTCGTTCATATGGGGCCATTCCAATACTGAATACGACAATGCGATCGGCACGCTGAACGGCGGTGGCAATCCCTTCATCTCTTTCTTCTCGTACCACGGCGCTACGGCGAACACGCTGAAGTACTCGAGTGGGTCGATACCTCCGGGTCGATTCATATACAGCGCGGGGGGCCAACTGTATTACGATACGGCAGCCACTGGCACGCAGGACACGGATATCGCCACCTGGAATACCCGGCTGGCCATACTGAACGACGGGAAGATCGGCATCGGCACGACGGCCCCGTCGGAGAAGCTATCCATCGAGGAGGGGCACATCAATTTGAATCATGCGACCATACCCTATATGAGAATCCAGAGAGCCGGGGCAGAGCATGGATATATAGGGAGTGCTGGGGCATTGTTTGGCGGCACGCAGACGGATTTTGGTGTGAGAGCTGAAAGTAACCTGATATTCGGTACTAGTTCCACCGAGCATATGCGAATCGCAAGCAGTGGCAACGTCGGCATCGGCACATCTTCTCCTGGAGCAGTGCTTCATGCTTTTGACCCGATTACCACAGCCAGCACACCCAAAACAGTTGCCATTTTAGAAACGGATAATGAGGGAGCCGGAGCAGGGCCAGAGATGCTCTTTAAATATGGTGCTGCGGGCAGCAATTTCCTGGCGAAAATAAGAAGCGATGGTGGGCCTAATCCCTTTGGAGGCAGTTTACGCTTTTTCACAGAACCGCCAGGTGCAGATGGGACAGATAGGTTAGTTGAAAGATTGACCATCTTAGATAACGGCAACGTCGGCATCGGGCGCATACCTGCGGCCAATCCTCTAGAAGTGGAGGGAAACGCCTCCAAGACGACGGCCGGGGACTGGCTGGCCAACTCGGACGCGCGGCTGAAGACGGATATCGAGGAGATCGAGGGGGGGCTGGACATCATCGCGCGGCTGCGGCCGGTGAAGTTCCGGTACAGCGACGCGTACCGGGAGCAGCATCCCAGCGTCGAGGATCGGTTCTACTACAACTTCATCGCCCAGGAGTTCAGGGAGATATTTCCCGAGAGCGTGCAGGACGACGGGACCGGATATTTGCAGGTCGATACCTACAGCGTGCGGCCCTTCCTGGTCAGGGCGGTTCAGGAACTGAACGGGAAGGTGGAGGTGCTGCAGGCGGAGAACGAGGGACTGAAAAGGAGCAACGAGGAACTGGAAAGCAGGGTGGACGCGCTGGCCGTGGCGGTGCGGCGGCTGGAGGCGCTGACGGCGGGGCTGGAAGGAGACGGTGACGGGAAAGAAATCCTGGCTGGAACGGAGTAGGCCGGAAAGCGCATCCCGAGGAGGGTGACCATGAGATGGTTGAGATGGATATGGCTGGCTGGGATCGTCGCGGCCCTGCCCACGCAGGCGGCCCAGCGCACGGTGATCCACAGCGCCATCGGCGTCAGCGGGGGCACGGCCGGCGGCGGGGGCGCGCACGTGCTGTCAACGGCGGGGCAGGGAGTGGCGGGAGTGAGCGGCGATGGCGTCCACCGGGCGGGATTCTGGCAACTGCCCGGGCTGCTGGCGCCGCCGGTGCAGGTGGCACTGGATGGGGCGACCCAGGTGGGGGCCAGGCCGGCGCTGGACTGGGGTGACGTGTTCGGGGCGGCCGGTTACAGTCTGGAATACGGGACCAGCGCCAGCTTTGCCGGGGCGACGGAGGTGACCGGGATCGCGGGCAGCGGGTACGCGTTCGCGGCGGACCTGGCCAACGGGACCTACTACTGGCGGGTCAGGGCGGTGGGGTCGGAGGGGGAGAGCGGTCCTTCGGCCGGAGACAGTTTTGTCATAGCGGTCGCAGCTCCGGAGCCGGGACCTGGACCTCAGCCGGAACCTCAACCTGAACCGGAGCCCCAGCCCCAGCCCCAGCCCCAACCCCAACCTCAACCCGAACCTGAACCGGAGCCTCAACCTCAACCCCAACCCCAACCCGAACCGGGACCGGGTCCTTCTCCGGCGTCGATAGAGGTTCTGGCGAACCGGCTGGATTTCGGCGAGGTGCTCATCGGCGAGTCCGGGATGCTGGTGCTGCAGGTGCGGAATGCCGGGGGCACGATCGTAGTTTCGGATCCCATCGCCTTCACCGGCGACCAGGCACAGCGGTTCGCGTCGAGCAAGAACCAGTTGATCGTGCCGAGCCAGCTAAACGCAGCCTTTACGATCACCTTCACGCCGACCCATCCGCAGCCGGTGGAGGAGGTGGTAGAGCTGCGCTTCGGGGAGCAGGTTTTCCAGACAGTGCTGGTCGGGAGGGGGGTGCTGCCCCTGCCGGGCATGGTGCTGGAGACGACCGCGCTAGATTTTGGGGCGGGGGAGATGCGCAGCGCGGAGAGCCGATCGTTGTGGATCACCAACACGGGCCACGAACTGCTGAGCGTGTCAAAGGTGGAGGTGGACGAAACGCTGTTCCTCGCCCTGCCGGCAGCGTTCGCGGTGGCCCGGGGGGACACGCAGCGGGTGGACGTCACCTTCCTGCGGGCGGCGCCGGGGCAGGTGCAGGAGAATCTGTTGATCCACTGCAACGACCCGGAGAGCCCGGTGGTGTCGGTGCGGCTCAGTGGGAAGGCGCTGAGCCCGGTGCTGGCGGTGGCGAGCGAAGCTGTGTCCTTCGACGACGTGTCCTTCGACGAGCTTCCGAGGGTGGGGCAGCGGGAGGTGCGCGAGTTGACGATCGCCAACAAGGGGGACGGGCCGCTGCGCATCGCGTCGTTGAGCGTTGGGGGGGCGGCCTTTTCGGTCATGGAGGAAGCGGCGAAGGTGGAGGCCGGGGAAACGTTGCAGGTGCAGGTTCTGTACACTCCACAGGAGGCGGGGGAGCACGAGGGGGTTCTCACCATCCTCTCCAACGATCTGGAGCAGCCGCGACTGCAGGTGGCGCTCAGCGGGGCCACCCTGGGTAGTCGGGGGCCGAAGATCGAGGCGGACGATGGGTTGGATCTGGGGACGGTGCTGCTGGGAAACTCCGGGGGGGCAGAACTGACCATCCGCAACAGTGGAGATGAGGAACTGGCGATTGGCTTGATGAGTGTAGACAACGATCGGTTCGGCCTGGAGGAGGAGAAATTGGTGATCCCGGCCGGGGGGAGCAGGGGGATTCCCGTTACCTTCGTGCCCGATCTGGTGAGGGTGGAGACCGGAACGCTGACTCTCCGCAGCGACGATCCTCTGCGGCCGTTGGTGCAGGTGGCGCTTGCGGGGCGCGGAGAGATTCCTCCCGAAGGGCAGGTCTCCATGGACTTCCACCTGGCGTCCGGGGATCAGGGTGTGCGCGCGGTCGGCGGTGCGGAGCCGGGCCGGGTGTACGGGCTACAACTGCACGTGAACAACGCGCCGGCCATCAGTGGCTGGAGCGTTACCATAGAGTACGACCATGACCAGGTGCGCTACGTGAAAGACAGTTTTCAGGCCAGTGGTTTCATCCCCGGTCTGGTGGAACTGGTGGACGAGAAGTCGGGGACGGTTAGCATTGGGGGGACGGTGTTGGAGGCGGATGAGGGCGCAGCGGGGGATCACGCGCTGGGGATGCTTTCTTTCGAATTGCTGGAGGGGTTCGCCGAGAGCACGGATCTAGTAGTCCAGAAGATTGGGTTTCGTCGACCCGACGGCAGCGAAGAGGTGTTCACGGTGCACTCGGTGGCGACGATTACCAGCCAGGCGCTGACGGGGATGCTGGTCGGCGACTTCGACGGCAACGATGTGGTGGATTTCAGCGATTTCTTTCTCTTTGCCGACCACTTCATGGGAGACCATCCGCTGTACGACCTGGACGGCAGCGGCCTGGTGGATTTCGACGACTTTTTCATTTTTGCCGACCACTTCGGCCAGGAGGCGGGCGGGGGATAGGCGAGATGAGGAAGAAGGGATCGATAGAGAGATGGACATACTCCTGGTAGATGATGACGAGGCGATCCGCAGAGTGATGGGCCGGATGCTGGCAGAACGAGGGCACGGCCTGAAGCTGGCCGCATCCGGGCGGGAGGCGCTCCGATGCATGGAGGAGGCGCTTCCGGATCTGGTGATCAGCGATGTGCAGATGCCGGGGATGGGCGGGATCGAGTTCCTCCGGGAAGCGGGGGGGCGTTTCCCGGAGACGCCGGTGGTGTTGATGACCGCACTCGGAGAGGTGGGAGAAACGGATGCGGCGTTCCAGTACGGAGCGTACGGGTATCTGCAGAAGCCGATCAAGGCGGAGGCGCTGCTGGCGGGCATACGGCGGCTAGAGGAAAGACTTATGGAGGAGAACTGCTGAACGGGAAGAGGGTTGACGAGTGTCAGGGACGCGATTTATCCTCTTTGTATGACCGAGCCTGAACCCACCTGGGAATCTCTCCCGAAAAATCCGGCCCTGCCCGAAGATGAGGTGCACATCTGGTGGGTCGACCTGGAACAGTCGACGGGGCAGGTCGATGCCTTTCTCCGACTTCTTTGCGATGAGGAACGGGAGCGGGCGGGTCGTTTTCGGAGTCGGGAGCACGGGGCGCACTACGCCGTTGCCCGGGGGACACTGCGGCAACTGCTGGGGCGATATCTGGGGGCGCTTCCGGAAAAACTGGCGTTCTCCTACGGCGCGCACGGCAAACCGGATTTAGCCGGATGCTACGGTGAAAGCGGCCTGCGCTTCAATTTGTCGCATTCGCATCAGCTCGCCCTGTTTGCAGTAACCTGGCGACGAGAGGTGGGGGTAGACGTGGAATATCCCCGGCCCCAGGTGGACATAGAACGCCTGGCGCGTCGTTTTTTTGCGCCGGTGGAAGTGGCGGCTCTCCTGAGCCTCCCCGAAGAACGACGGCGGGAGGGATTTTACAACTGCTGGACCCGCAAGGAGGCGTATTTAAAGGCGCGGGGAGAGGGGATCACGGTGTCGCTTGACAGTTTTGCGGTTTCCCTCGCTCCGGGAGAGCCGGCCGAACTGTTGAGTTGCGATCTGGATCCCGGAGAGGTGGAGCGCTGGAAGCTGCGGGCGCTGGAGGCGCGGAAAGGGTTCGCGGCGGCGGTCTGCACCGAGGGAAGTGATTGGCAGTTGAGATGCCGGGAGTGGCCGGAGTAGCAGAACCGAGTGCGGCGCTAAATGCCTTCGTGTCAAGCGGAGGAGTGTCGAGACCGGCCACAGGATTCAGCGGCTATCGGTACGGAAATACCCGGGTGGTTTCCGGCCAGCGGTGGCGAAATTCGCATATTTCGATGAATTAGAGTATCAGCTCGGTGCGCACCCCGCGCATGTCCATTTCGAAGTCGATGTCGACGATGGGAGGGCGGGAGGGATACCAGCGGACGCCGTGGCGGGTCGCCTTCTCCATGCGCGCCACCACGGCCTTTTCGAGGAGGCGCTCGTAGAGGTAGACGGTGTATACGTCGACTGCGCTGATCAGGCCCCAATTGCCCCCCAAACCACGCAGGCGTTCCTCCATCACATCCATCACATAGGCGGCTTTTTGGAACATGGCGTCCTGTGCGGTATCGCCCGAGAGGATGATGCGCTCCTCTTCGAGGATTCCCTCGCGCAGTTCGCCGGCGCCGGCGATCACCAGTGTCGGAGGGGTTTCATCGGGTGTGGGTACGGTGTAAGAGAAGCCGTGCAGGGAAGGGGTCTCGGGGGGATTTTGCGCCGGGGCGACGTTGGTGCGGGCGACCGGGTTGAGCTCGCCGACATAGAGATCCCAGGACTGGAGGACCTGGCAGTAGGTGCGGTTGAAGTCGATAAAGCCCTGCATGGTGAAGGGGGCAGGGGAGCGCAGTTCCGCGCCGCAGAGGGCGCTGCGCTTACGGCCCTGATCGCGCAGGTGAGCTTCGATGCGCTCGAATCCCTGGCGCCAGGCGAGGGGTTGCTCCAGGGTAACGTGGACAATTTCGTAGCCGGGGTCGGCGATGACGCCGCAGGAATAGGGGTCGATCCCCTGGAGAAAGCGATAGTTGCCGGTGGGGTGGGAGTGGAGCATGCGTTCCTCCTGAGCTGAGTGGATAGGGTCCATAAGAAGATAGCTTCGGAAGGCGGACAAAAAAAGGGCCGGCGGTCGCTTGCAGAAGAAGGCGACTGCCGGCCCTTTTTTTTTATCGCGAATGGGGATCAGCGGAGCAGCATCATAGAGCGCTGCTCCACGTATTCTCCGGCCTGCAGTCGGTAGATATACAGACCGCTGGTCAGCGACCGCCCCTGTTCATCTCGGCCGTCCCAGGTCGCCCTGTAGAGACCGGGTTGCTGGCGCTGGTCGATCAGGGTGCGCACCCGCTGGCCGAGCAGGTTGAACAGGTCGAGCCGGACGTCGGTCTGCTCTCCTAACTGGTAGGGAATCAGGGTGGAACTGTTGAACGGGTTGGGATAGTTGGGCCGCAGCTCCGGCGCCATCGGCAGACCCAGCAGTTCCCGAGCCAGGGCGATCAGTTTTCCTCGGCTCTCGCCAAACTGGTCGGCGAAGACGAAGAAGTCGGAAAAATCGACCTTCCCATCGGGACTGAGATCGTAGGGGCTGCCCACCGGCACCTCCTTGCCAAACTGGTCGGCGAAGAGGAAGAAGTCGGAAAAGTCGACGCGGTCGTTGCCGTCGAAATCGCCGGCCAGCGGCTGCTCGGTCACCTCGCTGGTGAGGGTGGTGGTGAAGCGGACGGTGCGCTTGTCCTCCTGGCCGTCGGCGCGCTTGAAGCTCATCTCGGTGACGACCAGCTGGGTGCTGTCGGCGAAACCGTCCAGGATTTCAAAGGTGAGACTGCCCAGGAGACCGTCGCCGGTACCGGTAGCGTTGGAGCCGAGGACGGTGCCACCGACGCCGATGCGCCCCTCTTTCTCATCGACCAGGGCAAGCAGGCCGGGGATGAAGCTGCTGGCCTGGAAGCTGCCGGCCGTGTATTTGATTTGGGTGGGATCGAACTCCAGGGTGGTGCTCCAGCCGCTGATCTCCGGGGCATCGCCGACGTGGAGTTGCAACTCGTAGGTGGCACCAGGAATGGCGCCGCCGGCGGTGGTCTGTCCCTGATTGCCGTCGGCCATGTCGAAGTCGATGGAGATCGGGCTCTCCTCGGTGGCAACCGGCTCGGTTACCGCCAGGGAAGAGGCGAGGAATAATTTGCCATTGACCTCGACGGCGATCTGGTAGTCGCCGGCATCCAGAGTGCCGATCACTTCCTCGATGCTCCAGGGAGTGATGACCGCAGCGCCGACATCGGCGGTCCATTCGGTGACAATGGAAATAGTGATGACGTCGTTGTCGATCGCGATGCTGCGCGACTGGACGGCGGCGTTGGCGGCCGGGAAGTCGCCCGAGATAGTGAAGATGACGGTGTCGACAGTGGTGGGACTGGCGGGAGATATTGCCAGGCTACCCTCGCCCACCGGCTCTGGCGGCTGGACGGTCGGTTCGGGCTCCTCGCCTGTGACGTCCAAGGCTACGAAGCGCGGCATACCCCAGAGACCGTCCGAACTGCGGCCGCGGACGGAGATGGAGTACGTGCCCGGCTCCCAGTCGGAGATGTCGAGAGCGAGTTCGGCGACTTCGGTGGCGTCGTCGTAGGCGCCATCGGTTGGTGACATGGCCCAGCCCTGTCCTTCGCCGGGGTCGTCGCCGCTGAACGCTTCGGCGGCGGCGATGTACAGAGAGGGAGCGGCGGCCGGGATGGTGATGGTCCGCGTGAGCTGATTGCCCTCGATGCCCGAAGAGGTGGAGGTGACGTTTACTGTATAGCTCAGTTCGGTCGCCTCGGTACCCGCTGTGGCGTGCACCTTCCAGGAGGCCTGGCCTGTCTGATCGGCTTCGAGGCGGCCGGGGTTGAGGGATTTGCTGGCGGTTTCGTCCGACATCAGGGAGAGGCCGGCGAGAAGGTCGATTTCGATCTGCACGCCGTCGACCACGGTACTGCCGGTGTTGGAGACGAGGACGTTGACTTCGAACGGATTGGGCGAGAGCAGGCCGCCCACGGCGGTCAGTTCGACCGGAGCGGAGACGTTGAGCGCCAGAGTGCCGGCGCTGACCGCGCCCTGGCCCAGACCGTAGAAGGTGGCGATGGTGCGGCTGGCGCCCGGTGCCAGCGAGAGCGGGTTCCACCACATGCCGACGGCGCTGTCTCCGTACGAATTGCCGCGGACGGAGTATTCCCAACCGACTTCACTGAGACGGTCGTAGGGACCGACTACGAAGCGATCGGGCGGAACAGCGCCGGCACCTATCAGGGTGCCCTGGGCGACCAGCCTGTCCTCCTCCTGGGTTGGTCCCTCTTCAAAAGCCTGCCAGAAGGTGGGCATGTTGGCGCGGGTGAATTCCTGGTCGACGGCGCTGTACCCGTAGCTGGTGCTCAGCGGGGCTGCGTCGTTGCCGCCGACCATGGTGTCCATCTGCAGGTAGAGGCCGACCTGATGGGCGGCGGTGCCGACGTTGCGCAGTTCGTATTGGATCCAGGCGGCGTCCTCCTTGCCGGTAACGGCGCTGCGCACCAGGGAGATGCGCTGGGTAACGGCGATGTCGCCGATTTTCCAGGAGGAGGTAACGGCGCTGCCGTCCTGCGCGGGAGTAGAGGTGAAACTGCCGGCAGAGTCGCGACCGTATTTGTGAGTTTGTCCGTCGATGTTGACGTTGGCGTAGGAGGAGCCGCCGTCGCCGAAGATCAGGTGGCTGTCGCCTGCGGTGTTGATGTCGAAATACCCCTGCTCTTCGTTGACGGCGATGGCCAGGTGCTGATTGGTCAAAGACAGCGCCATGACGCGGGCTGCTTTGGCGCGAGCGGTCTTGTCGGCGATGGCGGGGACGTAGCGCTGTGCGACGGCGACCTCGGCGGAAGCCTGCGGCGCCATCAGCCTGATAGTGGCTTGCAAGGTGGCGATGTCGGCTCCTTCAGTGGGACTCGGTGCAACGCTCATTGCATTGACGACCGGTTCGAGATCGGGCGTCGGTTCCTCACCTCTGACGAGGAAGGAGTAGCGTCGGTGGACTTCGTAGCCGCCGTCGGGCCAGTTGAAATAGGCGCGCACTTCGTAACGGCCGGCCGGCAGCGGATCGAAGGTGAAGGTGCCGCTGCGCTGCCCCGAGGTGTAGATCCACCAGTTGCTGTACTGGTCGTCGGGCAGGGTGACGGGGGACAGGGAGATCCAGTCTTCCTGGTTGCCTGGGAAGCCGGAGAAGGTGACGACGATCGGCTGGTCGGTGGTGTATTCGGTGTGGTCGGTGCTGACCTGCGCGATTCCCGGGATGACAGGGTCACCTGGATCTTCGGGGACGACGATCTTGCCGAGAGCGGGCTGGACACTGCTCCAGGGTTCGTAGTCTACGTAGTCGCCGACTTCCCCGCCCAGGCCGTCCGGATTGACGCGGCCGTCGGCGTCGGAGGTGTCCAATGGACCGGAGGGATCGCCCCACCAGTTGTTGTCGTCGGCGTCGAAGTCGGTACCCTGGGTCTCATTCCTCACGGCCAGATTCCGGTTGTCGAGGATAGAGCAGTAGCGCAGAAAACCCTTGCCGCCGTTACCGGCATAGACTCCATCCTCTCCACTGTGCGCCAGCAGGCTGTTTTCCAGAATGGCAGTTCCGCTGTCGATCGTTTCGATCATGCCCCGGCTCTCACCACCGCCGTAGAGAAGATGGCTGTAATGAAGACGGGCGATGCCGGCGCCGCGGACGTAGATGCCGCCCCAGGAGTTGGGTTCGGCAATGCTCTCGTCGCCGTCCTTGTTGGTGTCGCCAGCGATGGTATCGTCCTGCATGGAAGTGAAGACGATGGCGCTGTCCGGTTTACCGAAGGCGGAGAAGTGGCCATCGACGTAGATGCTATTCCAGTGACTGTTGCCTTTGACGATGATGCCCGGTTCGACGATCAGAGCGATTCCCTCGGGGATGGTGATGTCGCCGTCGAGGATGTAGGGGACGCCGGCGTATTCCCAGGTGCCGTCGCGGTCGTAGGTAGCGTTGGCCAACCAGACGCCGTCGTCGGCGACCAGGTCGCCGTTGAAGTGGGGGAAGCTGGTGCCATCCACCAACCAGATGGCGGCGTTGTTGTTGGTAAAGGTGCAGGCGGTGATGGTGGGAGACGCGCTGTTGCACTCGATGGCGTCGCTGCCGCTGTTGTTGATGTCGGTGAAGGTGCAGTTTTCGATGAGAACGGTTCGGTTGATGCCGTCGATATTGCGCACGCGAATGCCATCTTCGCCGCTGTCGCGGAAGGTGGACTGACGGACGGTGACGTCGGCATCTTCGATTTCGATCATGCCGGAGATTTCACCGCCGCCGTAGGCGAACTGGGCGTGGGTGATGGAGCCGGAGGAGCCGGGATTGAATTTGATGCCGCCCCAATTGTTGGGTTCCGGAACAGACGGCTCATCGGCATTGGCATCTTTGTTGGTGTCGCCGGCGATGGTGTCGTCCCGCATGGAGGTGAAGATGATCGGATCGATCTCGGTGCCGGCGAGGGTGAGAGAGCCGTCGACGAAGATGCTGTACCAGTAATCGTTGCCCTTGACTACGACCTTAGGGTCGACGATCAGAGCGATTCCCTCGGGGATGGTGATGTCGCCATCGAGGATGTAGGGGATGCCAGCGTATTCCCAAGTGCCGTCGCGGTCGTAGGTAGCATTGGCCAGCCGGACACCGTCGTCGGCGACCAGGTCGCCGCTGAAGTGGGGGAAGCTGGTGCCGTCCAACCAGACGGCGGCGTTGTTGTTGGTAAAGGTGCAGGCGGTGATGGTGGGAGACGCGCTGTTGCACTCGATGGCGTCGCTGTCGCTGTTGTTGATGTCGGTGAAGGTGCAGTTTTCGATGAGAACGGTTCGGTTGATGCCGTCGATATTGCGCACGCGAATGCC
>Ga0233431_1000763_pt1 | contig 64868 bp, 50 predicted proteins | sample SI_118_April2016_FD_179867 | JGI IMG/M metagenome (GOLD analysis project Ga0233431, IMG submission 179867) | Seawater microbial communities from Saanich Inlet, British Columbia, Canada - SI_118_April2016_200_MG | ecosystem: Environmental > Aquatic > Marine > Inlet | place: Canada: British...
TGGATTTCCATTGATTTGGCGTCTGCAACGGACGGATCAATGTCAAACCATTTACTATAGGTCCAGCGCTCGTCATAGGGCGCAATACCTGCCAGACTGGCTCCCAAAAACCTGGCAGCCCGTTTGACCTGTTTGCTGATCTCCGCCTTGTCTTCAAATATCTGCCGCTTGTATGTCGGATTGGCATGCCGGCTCCAGTCATTGTAGTTTCCAGCCCCCCTGACACCCAGGTTGGCCAATGGAGCGCAGGTGTTGGTTCCGGCCATGGCTGCCCAATGCAGGGCCCAATCCACCTTTGAATAACCCGGCGTGCCCTCCTGGGCAAAGGGAACAAGCCCCATTTTCTTGGCCCCATAACTGATCGTTGACGGCCTGACCTCCTCATCCCACATCCCCCTCATCAGTGCTGTATACTTCTGATCAAAGCGGCGGATATCTTTTGAAATGTCGTACATGTCATCGATTGTTTCATATTCTTTTTCAAATAGGGAAAACGTCTGCGAACTGACACCGCCATTTGAGGCGGCCATGGCATCATTACTAGCACCACCCACCAACGCCCCTGCACCGGCAGCAGATACGAGCTTGATTAACTCCCTGCGGCTGGGTTTGTATTTTCCTGACTGTTCTTTTCTTTCCGGATTGTTATCCATTATAAACCTCTCTGGTGGTATTTTTATCTGATGTTTAAAGGTGCTGAGCGGTGCATACGCAAAAAAAAATATCGTTTGCCTGTTTTTCTGGAACGTTCGTTCTGGTATAAATAGTGACTATTTTTTTTACGTCTGTAAAGTAATCATTCCGCTTTTTCTGAAATATTTTAAATGTATCAGTTTTTCGGGTTTGACATTCACCATGTGGCAGCCGACTGTATCCACTGCGCATGAATTGGTACCCATGACAATGGCCCCAATGTGAAAGGGTTTGCATGTAACCATAAAGTTCTACCCGGCAACGATGGCATCCATGGCGATAAACCTGGGTTGAATCACCTCCTGCAGGTCAGCTATTTTATGTTCAAGAAACTGATTATGGTCGATGAGCCGGTGTGCGTCATCCTGGATGCCGATAAAGTTCTTCAGGGACATGGTCAGCCTGGTCCAGGGATGAGCCTTTAAACGGGGCAGGTTGATCAGAAAATCCGTCTCGCTGATAGCCCGGGGCACATATATTTCCTCGCGGAGTGCATCCGGATGTTTCAACTGAAAGGGAACACTTTTTTCCTTGGCGGCCATCTTTGTCTCCCATTCCTGTGGTTAATTGCTATTAGCTTTTCTAACAAAAAAACCGAACGGTTCGTGCGCCGATTTTCAAGTGTGACGATATTGTATTTGCAGCCGGATAATTTCTTTTGAAGAAGCGGGTTTGTGTTCCTGTCCAAATACAAGCGCTCGCTCCGGGATTAAATAAACCGAAACATAGCAATAAAACCAGTTTTTTTTTACTGTTGTATGAATAACGATGGTTTAAAAGAGACGCTAACATAGCAGTGATGTTTAAGACTTGACATTTTCTGACAATATTTTAACATTTTCCGACAGAACCTCAATTAATAACCAGGGAGTAAATCAATGGTTGAACCCCATCACCGAACTGATATGGTCAGCAAAAGTGAAACAAACATCAAAAAACTGTTTGGAAAGCGAATTAAAGTAATGATTGAGGACCCTGTCATTGTTAATTATCTAATCAAAAAATGCGCAATGACCAGATGGGCAAATATCAAATCTTGAATCCTCCTTTGATTGTGTTAAATATGGCGGTCGGATTTAGCCCTCAAGCACCTGATTATAAGAAAAAACTAGCGGCTGTAAACCAGGGGTTATCCAGATTTAAACAGGATGGAACATATCGAAAAATCATGAGTAAATGGGGGATCGACGCATTGTAATGGGGTGAAATGCTGGTTATTGGTTCTTCACTTGGCCCGGACAAATCGTTAACCCGCTTACCTTAAGATTGAAAATAAAGGGACATGAGACTTATTTACTTGAGTCAGGAAGAGCTGTCGTTTTGGGTATAAATAAAGGTCAAATCCGATTTTTGGATCCCCAGCTTTTTCATCCGGTGGCGCAAGGTGCTTGGTTTGATATTCAAGATTTCGGCCGCCCCGCCCTTGCCGGCCAACTGCCCGCCTGTTTCTTTCAGGGCGCGCAGGATATGGGACCGCTCATTTTCCTCAAGGGTTGTAATGGCCGAATCGGGATTTCCGTCCGCTGTTTTTAAGCCTGTGTCCGGGAGCTGCAGGTTTGGCCCATGAGAGAGAATGACGCCCCTCTCGATGATGTTTTCCAGCTCTCTGATATTCCCCGGCCAATGGTATCCCTTAAGCTTCTCCAGATCCGATTTTGAGATCTGCTCGATTGTCTTCCCCATTTTTTTGGTGTTGAGCGTGAGAAAATGGTACGCCAGAAGCGGAATGTCCTCCTTTCGATCCCTCAACGCAGGGACATGAATGGGGAAAACGTTCAATCTGAAGTACAGGTCCTGCCTGAATCGGCCTGCCTGCACCTCTTTTTCCAGGCTCTTGTTGGTCGCGGCCAGCAGTCGAAAATCCGAGCGCAGTGTTTTATGTCCGCCCACCCTTTCGAACTCCTTGCTTTGGAGCACCCGCAGCAGCCGAACCTGGGTCTCTGCCGGGATATCACCGATCTCATCCAGAAACAGGGTCCCGCCATCAGCCAGTTCAAAACGACCCACCGACCGCTCGTAAGCGCCGGTGAAAGCGCCCTTTTCGTGACCGAACAGTTCACTGGAGATCAGGTTTTCTGAAAAGGCGCTGCAGTTGACCCGTATGAACGGGCGCTCCTTGCGGAGACTGTTGCGGTGAATTGCCCGCGCCACCAGCTCCTTGCCCACCCCTGTTTCACCCTGGACCAGCACGGTTGTGTCCGTTTCAGTGACAGATTCAATATGATGAAAAACCTTTTTGATCGCCTGACTTCTACCGACGATGTCTTCGAAGCTCAGGTCTTCCAGGTATTGCGCTTTGTAGTATTGCTTCTCCTCTTCCCGCTTTTCGGCCACCTCTTCAAGCGCCTGGTACGCCAGGGCATTATCCATGGCGATGGCTGCCTGGGCCGCGAAGTAGTTCAATACCTCCAGGTCCGCATCCTGAAAGTCTACCTGGGAACCGAAATGATCGTGATAGAGAACGCCGAAAACGCTGTTTCTGAGAACCATGGGCACGCAGATGCAGGCACTGGCGAAATTCCGGGATGATGTCTTTTTTGATTTTGTGGGCTTAAGCACTGTGGCTTGACCACTACCTGAACGTGCGGTTTCCATGATCATTTTCATGGAATTTTTGAAATCGGATGAGCTGACATCTTCGGGGGTCAGGTTTTTGGAGGCCTGCAGCACAAGCGGTTCTTGATCTTTCTGCAGTCGAAATATGGCGCCCCGCTCGGCCCCGGTCAGCCGGTTGGCGGTGGAAATAATGCGACCAACCAGTTTTTGGTGATCGCGGACGGTTGTCAGTTCCTGGCCGAGCCTGAAAATCTCCTTCAGCATCCCTTCACTGGTTCGCAATTCCCTTTCCAGTTGAAAAAGCGCCTTCGGAATCAGGTTCCGGTTAACGGTTGCCAGGAATTTAATAGACGGATCTCCCAATACCCTGGCCTGCTCCTCATTACCTGATTTCAGGTATTCAGCGGCCAGCTCAAGCCTGACAGTGGAAAGACTGACCTTGTGACCGGATACATCCAGCCATTTGAGCGCAGTTTTGTACGCGTTGATCACTTCCCGCTCGGGCGCCCCTGCCCGTTTTTTAACCAGGGCCCTATACCGATAGCCCATCCCTTTCATATGCGTATTCGTACTTTTGAGTGCGTTGGAGATGGCCTGCTCGATACTCAAAAACCCCTTAACCGCAGGCAGCTTGCCCTGCTCCATGAACCAGCTCAGATACATCACCCAGGGGATTTGAGTCGAATGCACCTTGACCTGACTGCGTAATTTTTGAAATTCCGCCAAAGCAGTAACTGCGGGCTTATTACGGCCGAGTTTGTGATTGGCATAGGCCAGACAAATTAAAACACCGGCTTTAAAATGAACATACTTTCCCGCTTCCGTTTTTTTGAGGGCGGATTCCAGGTATGCAACGGCTTCATCGAATCGGCCAATTTCGTTATAAATATGTCCCATGATATATTCAGCCCAGCTGCTGATACGATGGCTTCCCAGTTTTTGACCAAGATCGATGGTGGCTCTCACCATACCCAGTCCCTGTGAAATCTGACCACAATAAACCAGACAGGATCCGTGCAGGGGGCGTAACATGATTGGGACGCCCGCCTGGGGAACCTGGTCGATTTCAGGAGCCAGCTCCTCATAAAGATCCAACCCCTCGCGGTAGTTTCCCTGCCAATAATGGAAGGCCGCACTTAAAAAGTTGATGGCCCGTTTGAACCTGCCGTCCGTAATGCCCTCCGCCAGGGCCAGCCCCTCTTCAAAACTGCGCTGGGCAGATTTGAATTCGGATCCAAAAAACTCGTACTCGGCCAGATGCATTTTCAGCAGGGCCCGGTACGGCTGGAATCTGGGCTTCTTCGAGCGCTCCAGGGCTCCGTGAATGGCGGAGATAACCTGCGCAGACCCCGTCTCATTCAACGATACGACGGCGTACTCTATGGTTGTTTCCAGCAGAAGGCGGTCTGCCTCTTCGCCACTGAGGCGACCCAGGTCCTCGATGGCTTTGGCATAATAAGCGATGGCCTGCTGCTCTCGGTTTTGCCTGGCCGCCATTTTACCTTCCGCTAATAACCGTCGACAGCCATCGATGTTGTTCTCAAGGTTTAAAAGAGACTGGGCCAGAAAACTGTTTTTATCCGGATCTTCCAAGACCTCTGCCAGTAAAATCTCTGCAATTATCGCGTAACGTTTTTTGCGCTCGTTCAAAGAGAGAGAGTCCTTGAGGCGGATCTGCTCCTCAGTATTTACAAACCGATAGAAGCCGGGTTTTTCAGTTGCCAGCCAACTGTTTTTCAGCCCCAGATCAAGTGCTTCCAATATAAGCTGTGGCTTGTCCTGGGATAGCCCCTGCAGCCAATTGATGGAAAACTCAAAATCGAAAAGGGCCGCCAATGCCAGAATGCGTCGATGGATATCCTTATCAGTTGAATGCGCTGCTGTGGTCATACTTACTTATCTCATTTCTGTTTTCATCAAATGCCACTAACTTAAGAAAATGCTAGATGGGGTACTCCCCCTTCAAAAGGGGGAATATTCTAATTAACCTCAGCTTAAGTAAACGACATTGAGTTGAAAAAGCGTTTTGGCTGGACATGTTAATGGGTTTTTTATTGGAATTATAACGGTTTGTCAATCGAAAAAGCGAAATATTGATCCGACGCCATATAAGGCGTCGTGAGTAGCCGTTGCGAATATCTGGATTCATTCTAGTAATCTGTATTAATAGGCATTAACATAAAGAAGATAATTGGCATGGATATCGCAAATAACTTTCACCATTGTTAAAAAACGTCCAGCCGGGTGGCAATCTAGCCACCACAACTGTCAATCAGGAGAAAACATGGGTAAAACAGAAGGAAAAATTCCGAAGTTACACATATTGGCATTTGGCTCCGGCTCTTTACCGGTTAATATGACCTTTGCCATTGTTGTGCTGTACCTGTCCTATTTCTACACGGATGTTTTCGGGTTGCCGCCGGCCATCATGGCTGTTCTGTTTATCTCCTGCCGGATCTGGGATGGAATCAACGACCCGATCATGGGGTTGATTGCCGACAAGACCAACAGTCGCTGGGGGAAATACAGGCCTTATCTGCTGTTCACACCGATTCCGATGATCATATTCGCCGGACTGACCTTTTATGCACCGGATATGAGCATGACAGCCAAAATCATCTATGCCTTCATCACCTACTTTGGATTGCAGATGATCAAAACGGCTGTAGCGGTTCCGTATTTCGCCATGCCGGCGCTGATGACGACAGACGCCACAGAGCGGACGGCATTGTCATCGGCAGCCATGATTTTCGGCCCGATCGCTTTTGTCATTGCCAGTACGTTTACGTTAAAGATTGTGGGATTGTTTCCCACTGAAAAAGAGGGGTTCTTCTTTGCCGCTTTGATATTGGCTGCGTTTTCGTCCATCTTCATGTATATCACCTTTTTTGCGACCAAAAAATATGATTATCCCGGCAACCCTCTGTTCACAAGACAGGACTCCGGGAGTCCCGGGACCTTGAGGGATAAGTGGAAGGTCATCAGTCAGAATCGCCCTTTTCTGCTGACCGTAGGCGCTTTCATGGGGCACAATATGTACTCGGCCGTGATCATGGGTATGATCATCTATTTCTTCAAATACAACATCAAAGACTCCAGTATTTATCCCGCATTTTTAGGGGTGATGCTTATCTCCGCCATGCTCGGGGCGGTGGTCGCTCCACTGCTGGTCAAAAAAATCGGTAAAAAAAATGCCCTGCAAAGTTCCAACGTTTTGACGATTTTGGTAACGCTTGCCTTGTTTTTTCTTTCCAGCGGCAAGGGAACATCAGAATTGGCCGGTTTGTGGAAAGTCGGAGGCCCCTGTTTCTTCCTGTTTGCCCTGTCCGGCTTTTTCTCCAATATCACCCCTGTTATTTGTTCGGCCGTGATGGCAGACAGCGTGGATTACGGTGAGTGGAAGACCGGGCTACGGACACAGGGCCTGATCAGTGCGGTTTTCCTGATGGGCAACAAGGCCGGTATGGCAATAGGCGGCGCTTTTATCGGTCTGGGGCTGGCGTTTATCGACTATGTCCCCAACCTGCCGGAGTACCCGTCTGCAACCCTGCAGGGCATCCTGGCGCTGTTTATGCTCGTGCCCCTGGGTTGTCGGATCTTTATATCTGTCCTGATGTGGTTTTACGATCTGTCGGACGACCGTTTTGCCGAAATCATCGCCGAACTGAATGGCAAAGCGGAGAATGTGAATTAACCCGAACCGCACACTTCAGAACTAGCTGAATTGATGTTTTTCTCAACAATTTACCACAGAGACTCAAAGAGCACAGAGTTTTATTAGATTTCTATTGAAATGGTTTATAAATACACGAAATGCAATCCGGAAAAACCTAAAAAATGGGAACAGATCTTAAAATTTTTTCTCTGTGTACTCCGTGCCTCTGTGGTGAAAATGTTCTGAATAGGTACCTATGATTTTTTTAAAAGAGACATTCCTGGAAGACGGCACTGTCTCCATCCAGATTGAAGGGAGACTTGACAGCCACTCCATATCCTCCCTGCGGGATTTGTGTGCGGGTCATCTCGGGGAGAAGAATCTTCGGTTAAACCTGGAAAAGGTTGACCGCATCGACAGGGATGGCCTGGACTACCTGCGCTCAATTAAAAAAAAGGTGCTTCTTGAGGGGTTGAGTCGGTATCTCACCCTTGAATTGAACGAAACTGAAATAAAAGGAGAAAGCACATGAAATGGAAAAAGTGGTTAATTGGCTTGTTGTTGGTGGTTGTCGCATTTGTCATCGCTGCACCCCGAATTAAGAACTTCTTGATCCTGAATTCAACCCAGATTCGCCTTTTTTTCAAGCCCATCCCCCCAAACCAGGAAGTGGTCTGGGAGAAGGGGCCGGCTGTTGCTGAAAAGACGCCCGAGAATCGCCCCCCCAATGTGGTCCTGATCCTGGCTGACGACCTGGGCGCCAATGACCTGACATTCGCGGGTGGCGGAGTGGACAACGGTTCGGTTCCAACACCCAACATCGATTCCATCGCCCGGGAAGGGGTCAGTTTCAGCAATGGTTATGCCGGACATGCCACCTGTGCCCCATCCCGATCAGCTGTCTTGACCGGTCGTTACGGCAGTCGCGTCGGTTTTATCTCCACACCGGGACCGGCAATCGCCTGGAAATTTGTGGCTGAACTGCAGAAAGACGCCACCCGTCCGCCAACTTACATTGAGGAGCGGGCAGACGAGGTTCCCGATTCCACAGAAATGGGGCTGCCGCCGGAGGAGATCACCATTGCAGAACTGCTCAACGAAAATGGCTATCATTCGGTGATGGTGGGGAAATGGCACCTGGGGATGTCAAAAGGTATACTTCCCAGCGACCAGGGGTTTGATGAGTTCGTGGGACTCACAGGCGGTGCCTCCCTGTACGCGCCGGTGGACAGCCCTGACTACGTCAATGCTGTTGTGGACTTTGACCCCATCGATTATATGCAGTGGAAACTGACCACCTACCACGTTAAAACCAGCACCGGTGGTCATTTCGAACCCAGGGGTTATGTGACGGATTATTATGCGGAAGAGGCCGTTAAAGCCATTGAGGCCAATAAAAACCGGCCCTTTTTCCTCTACCTGGCCTTTAATGCCCCCCACTCACCGCTGCAGGCTACCAAAGCGGACTATGATGCGCTTTCTCATATCAAGGACCACAGGTTGCGTGTCTATGGTGCCATGATCCGGGCTCTTGACCGCGGCGTGGGGCAGGTACTTGACACATTGAAACGGAATGGTCTGGAAGAAAATACCCTGGTTATTTTCGCCAGCGACAATGGCGCCCCGGGATACCTGGGATTGCCTGACCTCAACAAACCTTTCAGGGGCTGGAAAATGACCTTCTTCGAAGGCGGTCTCAATGTGCCGTACTTCATGAAATGGCCGGGACGGATACCTAAAGGAGCAACTTACGACAAACCCGTCCTGCATCAGGATATTTTCTCAACTGTGGCTGCTGCTGCCGGAAGCCCTCTACCGACTGACCGGAAGATTGATGGTGTGAACCTGCTACCCTATGTTAATGGCCAGGTCAACGGAAGACCCCACGAATCCCTTTTCTGGGACGGTGCGGTTTATCAAAGCGTGATGGTCGGCGACTGGAAATACCAGGTTGATACGCGAACGGGGAAACACTGGCTGTTTGATATGAAAGCGGATCCTACGGAACAGATTAACCTGGCAGACACCCGGCCTGAAAAACGGAAGGAACTGGAGACCGCCCTGGCTGATTTCAATCGCACCGAAAAAGCCAAGCCGTTATGGCCGTCGCTGCTTGAATGGCCCGTCAGAGTCGACGAAACCCTGGACCAGTCCTGGGAAGAGAGCGATGAATACGTGACTATAGCAAATTAACTATATGGAGAAGAGCATGTCGTTGGAACAGGAAATAAAGGATTTTGTAAATGGGTTGGGAATCGATGTTGTGGGTGTTGCCGGACCCGGTCGGTTTGACGGGCCGCCGTCGCTGGATCTGAACTATATTTTGAAAGGGGGGAAATCGGTTATCACCTTTGCCATCCCCTTCGATGTGGAGGCACTCTACTCTTATCTAAGCCGTAAGAGCGCGATACCCCACAATATTGACCAGTACCGGGTGCACCAGCGGGTGATTCATGCAGCGGAAAAGCTGAAAAAATTTCTGGAGGCCAAAGGTCACCGCGCAGCGCACATTGCCCCCAATGCCGGTTACCGCAAAGACCCCAAAAGTACCTTTGCCCTGATGCCCCAGTTTTCCCATCGTTACGCCGCATACGTGACAGGGATTGCAGCCCCTGGCATTTCCGGCAGTGCAGTTACCGAGAAGTATGGTGGGTCCGTCTGCCTGAACAGCGTTATCACCGATGCGGTACTGGAAGGGGATCCCATGCTTCCGCCGCGGCATATCTTTGATGGGCTCTGCCAGGAGTGTATGGCCTGCACCGAGTCCTGCCCTCCCAAGATGTTCATGAAGACAACCGAGGAGTACTCCCTGATCAACGGTCAGTTTTATCCCCGGGGCAAAAAACGGGATACCAACCTCTGTGCTGTCTCCTGCGGAGGTCTGCACGCGATCTCTGCGGATAAGACCTGGTCAAACTGGGGCAAGGGGTGGATCGACAGCTGGACCGGTGTGGAACCGGATCCGGAGAAGCAGAATATTGGAGCGGATATGCGCCGGGTGTTCGGGTTCAACCAGGATCTGCCGGCCCGTATTTCCCCAATCGCTGTTGTCGTTCAGGATGCGATCGAAGAAGGGTTTTTTGAAGAGGGAGGGCCCTTTCCCTCATACGAAGAGCTGGAAGGCGAGACGGAGGGCCAGAAATTGCGCAGTTTTGCCGATGCCATCGAAAAGCATGTCACAGATAATGCGATTGCTGATCCACTGGCCCTGACCTGCAACCAGTGCAACGTGGTTTGCGGGCCTACAGCAGAGGAATCAAACAAGCGCTGGCAGATGATCAAAAAGGGCGGAATTCTCACATACAAAGAGAACAATGAGCCCTGCTGGGTCCATGATTTTCCGGAAGCGGAACAGATGCGCAAGGACTATCAATATAAGGTTAAGAAGCAGGTGGTGAAGGAGGTCAATGGGCGAAGATTTAAAATATTAACGAAACACCTGGGGATCGATTTTCACACCATTTTTAAGGGCAGGAGTTACAAGAAAAAGCTGAACAAGGCACTGAACGCGGCGGGTCTGCCCCCGCAGGATTTCTAAGGGTCGGCTTATCAATTGGCCCACCTTCTGTTTGCAAAATGTTCAGTTAAAGGTCGGCTAAAAGATTAGTTCACATTCTGTTTGTAAAATGTCTGGCTGATTGGACTTTTTCAAACAGACAAAGTGAAGTTATCTTTTAACGATCCCCCTTGTACTTTTGCAAACAGATTAGGTGGCGTTATTGATAAACGATCCCTAAGGGGCGGTTGAGCCAAAACGCACAGATCACGGATATTCGGTACTGTAGAAAATCTGTGATCTCAATGAGGATGTCAAAATAGGGGTAAAAATATGCAAACACTGGAAGAGAAGATCAAGAATTTTGTGAAGGAACAGGGGATTGAAGTCGTGGGTCTGGCCGGGCCGGAGCGGTTCAAGGGACCCAAACCCCCCTCCATGAACCCGGCGTATATTTTGAAGGGAGCCAAATCCATTGTCTCATTTGTGATGCCGATGAATGTTGAGGCGATATACGACTGGTTCACCAAGAAAAGCAATGTGACGCACCAGGTGGACCAGACCAATCTCAATCAGGAGATGGGGCAAAAGTCTAAAGCAATTGCCGAATTTATTCAGAACATGGGGTACAAAGCCAAAGCCGTGGGGACCAACAACAACTATCGTCGCTCGCCGGATGTGATGTCCACCAGGCCGGAGTTTTCTCATCGATTTGGTGCCATCGCTGCCGGGGTTGGGGGGCAGGGATGGTCCGGCAATATCATGACCAAAGCGTATGGTGCAGCTGTTTACCTGGGTACGGTGGTGACCACTGCAGAGTTGAAAAGCGATCCGGCCCTCGACCCCCGGTATTTTATCGAAGACTACTGCTACAAATGCCGGTTATGTGATAAAACCTGTGTCTCGGGCATGTTCGATTCCCAGGAAGAGGAGTATGTGCTGTTGAATGAGGACCTTCACCCACGTGCAAAGCGTATCAGTATCGATCTTTGCAATACCTCATGCTTTGCCCTGCACTCCCTCTCCCGGGATAAAAAATGGAGCACCTGGGGCATTCATTGGATCGACTCATGGGTCGATAATCCACCGGTGGATGGTGAAAATGCCAGAATCAAGAAGGATCTGATCATCAAAGGCACCCAGATCGGCGATGCAACCCCCAAATATGACATTATCCGGCATATTACCAATACAGTCATCCCCGATGATTTGATGGCGGAATACAACGAGAAGATGTCTTCTTTAAAAACGCAAAAGGAACGAAACGCGTTTCTCAGCGATTGGGCGGAACGAATCGGAGTGAAAAATGTGAAGGAGGATCGCTTCCTGGTTTGTGGAAATTGTGCCCTGATTTGCGGTCCAACCCTTGAAGAGACGCGCAAGCGTTATGACATGCTGGTCAATTCCGGAATTGTGATTCCGGGTCCCGATGAGGAGAATCTTATTGTGCATTCGTACGAGGAAGCAGTTGAAAAGCGGCAGGAGCACTTTCCTAAGGTAACAAAAGCGGAGATGGCAAAGGATGCCGCAGAATCGGCGGCTCTCTGGGCAAGACTCTATCTGGGGACCAACCCCACCGAGGAGCATAAGGGCAGAGTCTATGAAAAGCAGAGATTGGCGGCAGTCAAAAAGTTGGAAGGCCAAACCAGGATTTCGGATGGTAAGACAGCAAAATGAAATCGACGTGACGGGAAAGCAGCAACTCTCTGGAACCGCATACGATGCGGAACTTAACCGACGTCAAAATGGGATAACCGGCACTGTCTTTTTGAATCTCATTGGCTGATAGACATATTGCAACAATAGGAATAGTACTTTGTTAAACGACTGGTAAATACTGGATTTTCATCAATAAACACGGAGTTGAATATGAGTGCACCTGTAACCAAAAATATCGATCATCAAAGAACCCTGAGTTTCAGCGAGGTATTCCCGAAAATCCTGGGCATGATTCCCAGGATACCAAAATTCGCCAAGACATTGAAGAAACTGCTGAGCCTCACCGATGAGGATCCGCTGTCACTCGGGCGTGTTATCGAGGAGGTTGCCGTGACCTACAAGGATCGCACGGCGCTGTTGTTTGAGGACCAGTCCTGGACCTACCACCAGTACAACCAGGAGGCCAATCGACTGGCCAATTATCTGCTCTCCCGGGGGGTGAAAAAGGGGGACAACATCGTCAGTTTCATCAACAATCGCCCGGCCCTGCTGTTTACCATGGCGGCGGCGGCCAAGATCGGTGCCCGAGTCTCGCTGATCAATTTCAATCTCCGGAAAAAGGTGCTGAGTCACTGCGTCAACATCATGCCGATCAAACTCTACCTGGTTGACGAGGAGCTGGTGGATGCCTTTGAAGAGATTCGATCTGATCTGCCGGAGAGCGCCAAAGGCAACCTCTATTTCTATCCGGACGCCGGCACCCGGGAGGCCCCGGAAGGCTATCATGATATGAAACAGGGAATGGCAGCTGAATCCGACCTGAATCCGCCCACCACCAATGATATTGTACTGGGTGACGGTATCTGCTACATCTTCACCTCGGGCACCACCGGATTTCCCAAGGCCGCTCCGCAGTTTCATCGCTCCATGTACCGGGCAGCCACGTTTATCGGTTCCCTGGTTCTGAATATCAAAAAGGAGGACCGCGTCTATGTGGTCCTGCCCTTTTTTCATTCCAACGCCATCAAACTCTCCTGGATGAGCACCTTCTCGAAAGGGGCCACCCTGATTATGAAGCGGAAATTCAGCGCCAGCAGTTTCTGGGATGACGTCCGCAAGTACAGGGCCAACACCTTTATCTACATCGGTGAATTGTGCAGCTACCTCATGAACCAGCCGGAAAAGGAGAGCGACAAGGACAATACCATTGAGAAGATCCTGGGCAACGGCCTGCGGCCTGAAATCTGGAAGAAATTCAAGAATCGTTTTCAGATTTCACGGGTGATGGAGTTTTATGGGGCCTCGGAGTCCAATGGCGGCACATTCAATCTCCTGAACCTGGACGAAACCGTGGGGATGGCGCTCGAAAGCCATACCATTGTCGAGTATGACATCGAAGAGGAGGCCTTTGTCCGGGATGAGAACGGTTTCTGTAAAAAGACGCCGAAGGGCGGAGCCGGCATGCTGTTGTGGGAACTGCCGGATGGTAAGGACCAGTTCACGGGTTATACGGATCCCAAGGAGAGTGAAAAGAAGATCCTGACCGATGTGTTTGCCAAGGGAGACCGCTGGTTCAACACCGGTGACATGATGCGGGTGATGGGATTCAACCACTATCAATTCGCCGACCGCATGGGGGATACCTTCCGCTGGAAAGGGGAAAACGTAGCCACCCACGAGGTGGAAGAGACCGTCAACGCCTTTGCCCAGGTGGCGGAATCGACCACCTATGGCATCTCCATGCCGGGTTCGGATGGACGGCTGGGGATGACCTCCGTGATTCCCTTCTGCCCCTTCGAAGAGTTTGACCTGGCCGGATTTGCGGAACATGTCACCAAAGCCCTGCCTGCTTATGCAGTACCCCGCTTCCTGCGCTTCAAAAAGGAGTTTGAAACCACTGCCACCCACAAGATCAAGAAGGTCCAACTTCAGCAGGAGGGATTTGATATCAAGACGGTCAAGGATCCCCTTTACGTCCTGATTCCCGGGCGTGATGCCTTTGAACCCCTGACGGATGCGCTGTTTGCCGAGATCCAGGACGGGAAATACAATTTTTAAGCGCTTTGTGTCGAATGCCCCGCGGCTTGCTGCGGGGTAGTTTACTATTTGCATAGGGATCGTTTAATGATACCGTCACTTCATCCGTTTGCAAAAGCCCCAAAGGACGGGCATTTTGCAAGCGGAATGTGACCTAATCAATAAGCCGACCCGTAGGAGAATAAAATGGAACCGAATGAACTATATGGAAGACTGCGCGAGCACCTGAACAATTTTCTGATGGGAATGCCCCACGAGCCCACCCTGATGCAGATGCTGAAGGTGATGTTTCCGCTCGATGAGGCGGAGATTGCGCTTAAAATTCCCATGGCAGATACAAAACTCTCCGAGCTGGAACAACAGTTTCCGGAGGTGGACAACCTGGAAGAGATTCTGATGCGGATGGTTGATCGTGGTACGGTTTTCTGGAATCAGGCCCCGGGTAAGGAGAAGGTGTACCGGCTGATGACAGGCGTCGGCGGCTGGGCAGAGACCCCTTTCTGGGGCGGCAGGGACACCCCCCAGGCACGGGAGATGGCCCCGCTCTATAAGAATATGAAAACGCTGGCGTACAGTAAAGCGTTGGCAGAGGGTGCGCCGCTGGTGAGGGTGATTCCGGTGATGGAGTCGCTGGAGGACAGCTCCGCAGTCCTTCCGTATGACGAGTTGATTCCCAAAATCGAAGCCACCAAATTCAGGGCGGTGGCTCACTGCCCCTGCCGACACGCTGCCAACTTGAGAGGTGAGGGGTGCGATCACACCGTGGATAACTGCCTCCACTTCGGAACCTTTGCCCGCTTCATGGTGGAGCAGGATATTGCGCGGGAGATCAGTGTGGAAGAAACCATAGATATTCTGAAAGCCGCCCGATCGGAAGGGTTGGTCCACGTGGCCAACAACATGGACGGTCACCTGGAATCGATCTGCAACTGCTGCACTTGTGGCGACTGTTACTGGCTGAATACAGCAAAAGACATTAATAGGGACGTACTGATGGAATCCAATTATGTGGCGAAGGCGGACGAGGATACGTGTACACTATGTGGTGAATGTGAGGAGCGCTGCCCCATGGAGGCAATCGAGGTTGACGGTCACGATTGCGCCGAGGTCGATGCCAAGCTTTGTATCGGTTGCGGGGTCTGTACCATCTGTGATGAAGAAGCGATCAAGCTGGTGCCGCGGGAAACCATCAAAACGCCGCCAAATTTGATGGAATGGGCGAGTCAGCGCATGGAAGCCTTCAAGCAGAGAAAGAGCGAATAGGGGTAATTTAACATAGGATTGAAAATTGTCAAAAAAATTTTAGGGCTGGTTGTATTTGCGCTTGGATGTCGCATGATCAGTCAGTCATTTCCGTTGGGAGCCGGTTTTATTGCCGAGCATCTGGTTAAAGTGGTGATTTATGGTGTTGAAACAGAAACGTCCAGGTTTGGTAATTAAGGGGACACCTTACTTAATTACTGCTGGTTATGGCGGGCCAGGAACTAATTAAGGGGACACCTTACTTAATTACTGCTGGTTATGGCGGGCCAGGGAGTTAGTATAGCAATTAAGTAAGGTGTCCCCTTAATTCTTTGAGACCCTGGCATTACCCAATTCGTCAATTATTCACTGTAATGAAAAATAGACATGACAATTTTTCATTACAGTGAATAATTGACGACTAAATCTGACCCCTTTTTCCCTTCAACTGCTTATCTCTTTCTTTTTCTGCCAGAGGGAGAGTACCAGCATCAGGCAGGCGAAGAGCAGAAGCGGCAGATTCCCGGCTGCTCCGGGGGCTGTTCCGGCCGTTTCAATGGACTTGAAGGCCGGGATATAGGTCATACGCACCAGATATTCAACTGCGACCAGCAGATACAACATCGGGATCAGCGACCGGTAACGGATCGCAGCGACCAGATAGATCAGTCCGATAATCAGCTGGGACAATCCCCAGAGCGCAAAAATGCCAATAACAGTACCAGCAGCCCCTTCTGGATATGTGTCCAGAGGAATGGTGGCAATGGACTGGGCTCCTCCATCGGCTGCGAAAAGATGGTGCTGACTCCGCCAAAGGGTCAGCAGTGTAAAAGGGTAAAACAGCCACAGGGCCAGCCTGATCCCGGGGAATTCATTATTGATCCGGCCAGGAAACAAGCCTTGGGCGATTTTCTTCAACTTCATTTTGACTCCGCTATTTAATGTTTTCTGAAATCTTTTTGCGACTATCATTTAGAATATATTATGTGCTCTTTGACAAATCAAACACTATCGATTCGCCAGTGGCAAGACGCCCCCTCAGGATGTTCTCCGCCATCTCTCCTTTGCCCATCCGCGAACGGTTAGCAGGAAATCATAGATTGCACCGATGGGGCAGAGAAATCGGCACCAGGGTCGTTTAACCAGAAAAGAGCTGATCAGCACCGTTCCCAACAATCCGAATTGAAAGGGGCTGCCCTCAAGGTCAAACATTGTTCCGAAGACTTCATAACTTGAAATCCCCGGATTTCTAAAGAGCAGGGCTGCCAGGACGGCAGTGAGGGCCAGTCCACGGGGCAGCCAGCGGAAAAATTCCGCAAACCGTTTGGGGCTGCGGGATTTGGCGCCGCCGATCATCCCCAGGGTTTCCTGGATTGCACCGAAAGGGCAGATCCACTGGCAATAAGGATTTTTTCCCTTAATCAGAAACACCAGCAGGAAAAATCCGAACAAGGTGTACCAGTAGAGGCTGTTTTGCCACTGCGGCCAGAATCCCATCAGCATTTTGGTCATGAAGGGCAGTGTCAACAGACTGGTATAGATGAAACCCAGAAAGACCATGCTGGTCAGCAGGGTGAACCAGCGGGCCTGCTTCTTCAGCTGAAACCCCTTTCGGTCCCCTGCGTACCAGACTGCGATCAGCAGGATCAATACCAGTTCCGGGACGCCGAACATTACTTGCGGCGGTTTCTCCCGGGGTACATCCAGGTCGAGTTCCCCTGCCGCAATGGATCTCAGCCCCAACCGAGAAGCTGAAACGATAGCGCGAGAGGTATAAGTGGCGCCGCTGACGCCATCCACATCATCGCCGAGCCTGAGTTCATCCTGATAACCCTTGCCGATCAGGGAGTTAAGCATCTCACTACTGCGGACCCGCTTAAAATAATCCGCTGTTTCCCGCTGTTCGATGATCAGCAGAGAGCTGATTACACCCTTGGGATCAACAGTCACGGCCACTTTCAGGGGACCGCCATAACCATCCGCCGCGCTGATCTTGACATAGCCGATGGGCAATGCGTCGCGTTCTGTTGGATATCCGGCAAAGGATTGGTTTCCCAACGGTTCAAAACGGACGGCCGCAGGCAGTGCATCAGAAAGGACCTGCTCCAGGCCAGCATTGTTTCTTTTAAGGCCCAGAATAGCCATGACTGCCATAGCCAGTATCGCAGCCAGCGCCAGATAGCGCTCAGTCTTTTTTCTTCCCCATGTTGCAGGTGCGGTGAGTTTCATGCTAATCCGTTTGCTTTGAGAAACGGTCCAGATAAGACTTGATCAGCAACCCTGCGCCGGCCAGGAAGACAATTCCCAGCTGCCAGGTCATCATCCCCGAAGCGCCTGTCAACAGTTCAGACATGACTCCCTTGATAACCGGAACCGCCTGGGTCGGCATAGTTACCGGCGGCGGCATCAGAACGCTGTCCAGTGCCGGAAGCGGACTGGAGATAGTCCAGGCCAGGATTCCACCGGTCGCTCCAGATGCCAGCAGTGACCAGCCAGCCCATCGCATCAGCTGTTCCCGCGAGCGGACGACCAGAGCCAGAGCCAGAATAAAGACAACAAAGGGCAGGATCCAGATCAGCGACAGCGCTTTTCTGGCCTGATTCAGCTTGGATTTCATCGCAACCATTTTTCCCTCTTCGAAACGTGATTTGAGTTGCTGCGTCACATCAATGCTCTGCGGGGGATTGGCCTGGTCCAGCATTTTGAGGACAATGGGTGCCAGGTGCTCGGCAACCCCTTTTCTTTCCGCTACTGGTGGTCTGCAGGAGATCAAAGCCTTCAGTTCGTTCCCGTAATTGCCGGTCTGTAGTTCCTTAACTCTGTTCTCCTTACACGCCGGGATCTTCAAACCGTTGATAGCCCAGAGGGCAGCTTCATCTGCATTGCTGTGAACATTTGCCAGAGCCGGTGCCAGATCGACCCTGATTTGCGGGTAGGCTTCATCGTTTTCCAGCCAGGTGAAAAGTCCGCCGGTCACGGAGCTGACCACTTTTTCCCGTTCCTTTTCCGGAAGGACGATAGCGAACAGATCCACCCACTGGTCTGCCCGGATACCGGTGGCCAGGAGTCGCGGTCCATATTCCAGTTTTTCACTGTACCAGTGGTGAAACCAGATGGTTTCCCTGATTCTCTGGGGCAGCCCCTCATTTGAGAGAGTGGATGCCATGGTCAGCTCGGTCAACCCCTCTTCCGAGAACACCTGTCGGCTGACATCGGTGACGAGCAGTGACACCGGCAGGGCGAGCCCGAATACGATGAGCATCACAATTGATAGTGTTTTTAGAATTTTCATATCGTTTCCCCTTAGAATATCTATTGTATAGCTATTTATTGTGAATCTGCCCCAAAGGCATGGTTTTTCAAGAAACGCATAAATTCATCCGTGAAGCTCCGGGAAGCCATCCCTGGCTTCCAAGGTTCTTGAAACACCATACCTTTGTGGCTTTGTGTGTATTCTATGAACAATTACTCAGTTTTTTCACTAACACCAAAACGCCAGCCGATGATAAAGAGAATGGCAGTCGTAAAACCGAAGGCACCCAGACCCATCCAGCCCGCCTGCATTTCATGTTCGATCATGGATCCGGTAAAGGTTTCAATCCCGAATGCCAGTGATACGATGCCGGAGAGATAGAGAACCCGTCCCAGCCAGTTAATGGTTCCCAGAGCTTTTACCTGACCATACAGCCATATGCTGACCGCACCCAGCGCCATACCTAAAAATAGTGTCATCATCATTGTCTCCTTATCTTTTCCCTTGATATGAATCGATGCCCAGTTCGGGGATGTCGAGGTCCCACCACTCAGCGGCCTCCTCACTCTCCGGTTTGATCAGTCCATAACCGAAAGCGTCATCCAGTTCGGTAAACAGTGTCCCTGCCCTTGGTGTTTTGGCTGCAAAGACCTTGGTCATTTCATGCAGCGCAGCAAAATCCTGCTTGCTCCACGGGCAGACCGACATACAGGTGGAACAGTAATTTCCGCGCTCACCAAAGTAGGATGCACAGGCATCGTTATTTTCAAAATAGGTTTTCTTCCCCGGAGCCTGAAAACCGTTTGCCGGGACCCAGTAGGGATCGTCAGCCAGGCTCAACGCCCCTGCAGGACATTCCGTGGCGCATTTCTTACAGTGACGGCAGAACTCCTGGAGACCGAAATCGATTGGTTTATCAGGCGCCAGGGGCAGATCGGTCAGAATACATTCAATCCGTACATTCCCACCAAAGATCGGGTTGATCATACGGTTCATGCGACCCAACTCGCCAAGTCCAGCGGATATAGAATGAGGGATGACTGCCCCGGTCCCGTTCATCTGGTTGGCACTGTAACCCAGCCCCCGAATGAAACGGACCATACCCACAGCCGCACTGAAAATACGGGAGTAAGCAGCCCGGTCACCTGCAGCGCCCAGTTCACTCTGGTTGCGAATCAGCAAGTCGCGGGGACCCTGGCTGATCATGGCGATCACATAGACATCTTTCTCCGGAATTACCATTCCCTTTCCCGGAACCATTTTCATCTCTGTAGCCTTTGGATCCCGATGGGTCCAGGTATACAACCACTGGGGATTGAGCTGGGTGAATCCCACCATGGAGGCTCCGAGCTGAATGCCGGCTGCTTCAACCGTTCTGGACGCTTCCTCCGGGGTCGTCTGCCAGGCGGGAAGGTCAAAATCCTGTGGGGGGTGCATATTATAGCTCAGAAGTTCATCGTGTGCTTTAGTGCCAACACTTCTCGGTGCATCGAATGACCCCAGGGACCCATAGGTCATGTAGGCATGTGTTGCGTAATGCAGCGCCACGTCGGGCAGCGTCCGGCCCGGGATGTTGTTAACCAGTCCCTCCTTGACATGGGCCTTGGCCTTATCTGTTTCCAGTTTCCACTCGTCGTGGTGCATCATATTGCCATAGTAGGCTGAATAGTGTAACCCGGGACGCTCCTCAATGGCTGGATTTACTTGCGTGGTGATTTTATCCACGGTCTTGACCCACCAGGGATATTTGTACTTGCGTTTACGAACCGTGAGGCCCTTTTCATCGGTTCGAACAGGCTGGGGAGCTGCTTCCGCTTTCCCTGCCACTCCTGCTGTAGCCGTGGCTCCCATGAGAGCACCGACACCCTTCAGGAAGTTCTTCCGCGACAGTTTGTTGTTTTCCATTGGTTTCCTTTATAGCAATTAACGCAGTGATGGGATAATAAAGGCTTTAGTCGTAACCATCTCCAGCGAACGGGGTTGAAATTGAAAAACTGAGGGATCGAAAAAAGTAATCTTATTTGAAACTATTCAGTTCCGCTAAAGAAGCCGATACCTGTATGTAATCGAACTCATTCTCGGCGGTTCGACTCTGCGAGACTCGCTTCTCATATCCGCCTCCGAGGGCGGTCGTTGACCCGGCCGCCTGGCCGGGCTTAACCACTCCCAATCCGTTCAATCACATACAGGTAGCTGCTTCCATCCCAGAAAGGTTGTGAATAGTTACTCTGATTTTTGCTTTATGAGCCGACCCTTAAGATGATAACTGGTTCCAGACTAGATGACTGACAGCCCCAAAAAATTTCAGGTTTTCCGCAATCTGAATGCCGAATTCACTTTTTGCCAGGTCAGGCATTTCGATTTTGCTGGTAATGGTCATCAGTAGATCTGATGGTACATGATAGTGCTGAAAAATTTTAACATCCCAGTTCTGTTGTACCTCAGCTTCATTGATCAGCGGTGTAATGTAAGCTGAGATGATCTGCTCGATCTCATGATCCAGGCAGCGGAAGTTGATGTGTTCAATATGTGGCATATCCTGTTTCCGGTTGAATCACAGTTCTGGAAAAAAATCTTGATGATGGCGTAGATAAATGATCCGCATGATAGTCTTAACTATTGCGCAATGTGTGCCAGGAATATTTAGTTAAATATAACAATCCATTAAATAAATAGTGGCTGTGACTGGCCAAATATGGCCCTGTTTCCAGGGCTAAATTTGGCCAGTCTAATTCTAGTGGCCAAATCTGGCCAGATGATTTATTCTGGTTGTAGATTGGATTCAAGGAAATTCGTCATCGCAGATGATCTCCAGTCACCAGCATTTTCGCAACAACAGCCCCTGCCTCTGGATTCTAACCCTGTTCAAGACTCTGACCATGGCCATCAACCAAGAGAAATTCTTTATAGAGGCAATCAATATCCTCTGTAGCAGCCTGGACGTCAGATTGACCATGGATCGGTTCTGGCACCTCATTAAAAAACATATGCCGGTCAATCGGCTAAGTCTGGGAATGATCGAACCGGAATTCAAACGGATCAGGCATATCATTGTAACGACGGAGGAGGGAACAGAATGGGCAAATGAGTCATTCCCGGCATCTGAAAAAGCACATGCCTTTCTCAAGACGGCTGTTCAGAGTGGACCCATTATTATTGATGATATGCGATCTCATGAGGCTTTAGGATCAATCATGGGGACGATGCCGTCCCATATTGATGCTCCGGATGATGACGCCCTATCGATACTTGCCCTGCCCTTGATGATCGAAGGAAAAATAATAGGGAATCTGGGTTTGAACTGCTGGGGGGCCAAACAATACACCCGGGAACATGCCGACCTTCTGGCGCCCCTGCAGGAACCCCTGGCACTGATTCTGACCAACAGCCTCCACCACCGGGAAGTTATGCGGCTGCAAGAGATCCTGGCCGAGGAAAACCGCTTTCTGTATAAAGAGTTGAGCGGATCCAGCGATCACGTGATCGGCAAGGATTTCGGCCTGAAACAGGTGATGGAATCCGTCAGTCAGGCCGCCTCCCGGGATGTTCCCATACTGCTTTTAGGAGAGACCGGCACCGGCAAGGAGGTGATTGCCAATGTCATCCACAGCTTCTCCGGTAGAAGGAAAGGCCCCTTTATCAAGGTGAACTGCGGCGCCATCCCGGACAACCTGATCGACAGCGAACTGTTCGGTCATGAGAAGGGTGCATTCACAGGCGCCTTTGAACAGAAAAAGGGAAAGTTCGAGCGGGCAAACCAGGGTACCATCTTCCTGGATGAGATCGGGGAGTTGCCGCTGGCCGTTCAGGTCAGGCTCCTGAGGGTGATCCAGAACAAGGAGATCGAGAGGGTTGGCGGAACGGAGACGATTGCGCTTAATATCAGAATCATTGCCGCCACCCATCGGGACCTGGAAGAGATGTTCGCCAACGGTGACTTCAGGGAGGACCTGTTTTATCGCCTGAATGTGTTTCCCATTGAAATCCCCCCCCTCAGGCAGAGAAAAGTCGATCTCCCCGAACTGGTTGATCATTTCATAGAGAAGAAATCAAAAGAGCTGAAACTGAAAGCGGTGCCGACAATCGCTCCCGGGACTATCGATCAATTGATCGCCTATGACTGGCCGGGCAATGTCCGGGAACTGGAAAACCTTGTCGAGAGAGCCCTGATCCGATACCGGTCGGGGGAACTGTCCCTGGACGATTTTATCACCCCGAAACTGCAGACACCCCTCAAGCCAACCCCGGCAATGAGCGAAGAGATTTTGCCCTTCGATGATATGGCACGACAGCATATCCTCAGGGCGATTAAAAAAACCGACGGACGGATCAGCGGCTCCAACGGTGCCGCCGCCCTATTGCGTCTGCAGCGCGGCACCCTGAGGGGGAAGATGAAAAAACTGGGCATCGAGTGAGAGATTGGGCGATGTCGAAAATGTTTACAGGATTAAACCCCTGAGATAGTCAATCCCCTTTCGAATTTCGATGTTCCCCTCTTTTCGTTCCTGCCTGAGATGCAGAACGAGCTGGATCGCAGGAATTTGATAACGCTTATGAAAATTCAGCAGAGAGCGGCCGGGCTTTGATTCAGATCTTTTCACCTCGATCATCAGCTCGGGACTACTGCCATTGACAACGCAGAAATCAACTTCAGCGCCATCTTTTGTCCTCAGGTAATTCAAGGTATATGGTTTTCCGAAATAGTCGTTCAAACCGCAAACATGTTTCAACAGGGATGCGGCTACCAGATTTTCAAACCGGACCTCCTCATCCCCGTCAACCAAACCGGTATCAAAAAAATATACCTTGGGCTCCTTCAGGATTGAACGGGCAATATTTCTGGAATGTGGCGTGATACGGAAAATGATATAGAGGGATTCAAAAATCTGAACATATTTCTTGACTGTATTCGGAGAAATTCCAACATCTTCGGCAATTGACTGATAGGACAGCGGTGATCCCACTCTGGATCTTAACAACTCCAAAACCAATTGAATGGCCTTGAAATCGTGTATTTTTTCAAAATCAAGGATATCATTGCGAACCAGCCCATCAACATACTGCATCCGCCACCGATCCGCAGAAATGTCGTCTTCTGCAAGGTAAGGTTCGGGGAAGCCGCCCCTGACAAGGAGTTTGTCTATATTGACTGTCTCTCCCAATTGATGCAGTTCTGCAGGAGAAAACGGCATCAGTCGATGTCTGAAAAACCGACCGGCCAGGGAATCGCCGCTTTGTCGAAATGACTCCAGACGCGCGCTGCCTGTCACCAGTATTCTTAAACCAGGCAGTCGGGTATCAAAGATCCCCTTCACATAGTTTTTCCATTCCGACATTTTATGCAGCTCATCAAGAATCAATAAATCAGTACGGTCCAGCCAGGCCTGATCCTGGATGATCTGTCGGTCTTTTAGGTTATCATAATTTAAATATACGGGCCTGGTAAATTCCTCGGCTATTGCCTGTGCCAGCCATGTTTTGCCAACCTGACGCGGACCTGTCAGGAAAACCAGCTTTTTTTCAAGATCTTTCAGTAAATGTGTTTTTTGCAGTCGATTCATTTCATCCTCTTTTTCGACTATTTTGCACTGTTTTGCGGGATAGTCAAGACTATACTGCAAAACAGTGCAGAATAGTCAGCTTGAGAGGTCTTTCTGTCGATCAATGCCCTTAGCGGAGGCTTGTCTGTTGCTTTCGAAACGGCAGAAAGATGAGTGACAATTCTGGAAAAACGATGTCACTGCTATCGAACTACACCTTTTGGACCTCCAAGCACTGATGGTAAAAGCCGCAGCAGAAACAGGCGGACTGAAAGTGCTGGCCATCGACGCAGACCCTGCGATCGGGCTTTCCTTTGCCCTGGGAGTTGAGGTGACCAAAACCGTAGACCACATCCGCCGTGACCTGATCGAAAAGATTGAAGGGAACAAGGCCGATGATAAGGCCGGTACGTTGCAAATGCTGGATTATGAACTGTTTGACGCCCTGGTGGAAGCTGACGGCTTCAGCCTGCTGGCCATCGGAAGATCTGAAGGTGAAGGGTGCTACTGCCAGGTCAACAACCTGCTCAAGGATATCATCGAATCCCTGGCTGACAACTTTGATGTGATTATCATCGACGGGGAGGCCGGTGTTGAACAGATTAATCGCCGCGTACTGAAGCGAGTCGACCACCTGGTTCTTGTGTCGGATACGTCTGCCAAGGGCTTGAAGGTAGCCGCAACGATCCGGCAGGTTGCCTGTGACGGCCAGGCTGTCGATTATATGAGCACCGGCCTTCTGTTGAATCGTATCAGGGATAACAGCGAAGTGGATGCAATCATGAACGGGATGGATCTGGAGCTTCTGGGCTGGTTGCCTGAAGATGAGCAGATCCGTACATTTGATTTCAGCGGAAAACCGTACGTTGATTTCCCTGTTATTTCTAAGACATATATTGCCATTTCCGAGTTACTTAAAAGGATCAGTAATTAAATTGACCTTTTTGCGGGAAGTGGTTGGTTTGAAGTTTGTAACTCAACAACTCTCTGACAACGAACAGTCATTCAGGTGGAACGATAATATCGTTCGGTAAGTAAATCAAGCTATCTGGGAACGATGACTTGTCAATACTCTTTAACCAGTAGGCAAAAGTCAGTTTTTTATCCTTTACAAATGGCAGATTCTCTGCGTTTTGCATCAGTTTTATTTTTATACTGTTCAAATCCGAATTCTGTTCCCATTTTGCTTCCCCCAAAAGGAGATGGCAGCCATCAAAGGACTCAGCGACGACATCAATCTCCATTTCCCTGCCGTCTTTTCCTTTTCCCCACCAACGCTGAGCAGGCTTCCAACTGATGTCCGCAATCCTCAAGGCTGACACAGAATTTCGGGCTAATTCTTCCCATACACCGCTGACATGCTGGGGAAAGGCTTTCTCAAATTCAGCGTATACTTCATCGACAAGGTCTTGTTCAAGAAGAGAACGATTCTTTTGAACGAACCTGTACCAGAAAATTAAAAATGGATCGATTAACATATATAAAGTTCGCTTGGTTGACTTTAAGCTTTCACCAAACGGCAATTCCCGCTTTAGGTATCCCAATTCAATCAGATTAGTCAGAGGTCGTGTAAGTGAACTTGCGTTTTTCCCTAGTCTGGATGATATCTTGGAGAGTCGATGATGACCATTAGCGATCAAAAACAATAGAGAATGAGATTGCGCAAGACCACGCATGTCGTCCAGTAGTAATCCAAACGGCTCGTTGTGAAGAATACCATCCGGGTCGAAAACCAATCCTTTAATAGCTGTTTCCAAATCAGGAAATCGGCTAGCCAGTTCCCAGTACCGAGGAACACCACCCCAAACTGAATAGGCTTCAACTGCAGAGATCCCCCGCAAACCCAGTGCCTTGGATGCCCACGACGCCTTCATAGGGCGAATTTTGACAACTTCAGTCGCACGGCCATATAGAGGAGCACTTGAATCCAGTACAAAGCCTTGCATCATTCTCTGGGATGACCCACAGAGAACCAAGCTTATCTTGTTATCCGGGCTGTCAACGACTTTTTGAATAACACTCGGCAGTTCCGGGGCACTTTGTACCAAGTAGGGAAATTCATCCAGAACTAAGCATAAATGCTTTTCAACCCTGCTATTCAACGTTGAAAACAATGCTTGCCATGTGGAATATTCGACTTGATCAAATGAAGGCACAATTCGGCCAATCTCAACTGCCATAGCATTCAACTGAATGGCTTTCTCACTCCGATCAGCCATGAAATATATGTCATTTTGATTGACAACACGCCGCAGAAGCCTGGTTTTTCCAAGACGTCGTCGTCCATAAACAACAATCAATTCAGCTGATTCTGAACGAATTGATTCCTCAATTCGTTCCATTTCTTTCTGTCGATTCAAAAATGGTAATCGCATCAGCCTCCTTCTTCTTTACTAATTCGGAATTGACGATTATAGAAAATACCTTGACTAACATTATGCTTATCAAACATTATGTTTCTAATACATAATGTCTTTGTTCAGTCTCGTCAAGTTCCATTTTCCTAAAAAGTCAAATTGAAATCTCCATTGTGATTTCGTGCCGGAAAGGGTTCCGGCACGGTGAAGATCAGAAGCGGTACTCTCCCTTTTCAATCCCTGCGTAGATCTCCGGTGTGAGCGCTGTGTACTCGAATGTGCTGTCCCTCCTCATAATAACATCATCCCATAATTACAATCAGTTATTCGTCGTAAATCCCAGTTGATTATTCCCCCAAAAACCGATACGTTTCCGGCTTTGAGTATAAATTCCAAAAGAGCACCCCGAAAATGTATCAAATTCTAATCAGACTTCTTGAAGTCTTACTCATAATTTTCCAGGCTCTATTCAAATCCAAGAGTGATCTATTTCTGGAAAACTTAGCTCTCAGGCAACAACTCTCGACCTATCAAATTAGGAAAGCTGCACCTAAACTGACGGACCTTGATCGATCATTCTGGGTAGCATTAAGACGGGTGTGGGAAAAATGGATTGACTCCTTGATCATTGTAAAACCGGAAACTGTGATTGATTGGCAGAGACGACGTTTCAAAAAGCACTGGACCAATATATCAACCAAGAACAAAAAGCCTGGAAGAAAGAGAACCAAAAAGGAAATCCGTGATCTCATTTATCGAATGACTGAAGAGAACCGCTGGGGTGCACCGCGAATTTACTCTGAATTGTTGATGCTTGGATTTGATGATATCTCGGAAGCCACAGTTTCGAGATATTTGAGAAAGTATCGCTCAAAACATCCAGATAAGAAAAAGCAGCAATCATGGGTGACATTTCTAAGGAATCATAGGGATGTAATTTCAGCGATGGACTTTTTCGTTGTTCCCACTATCGGATTCAAAATCCTTTATGTCTTCTTCATTATTGACCACAAAAGGAGGATTATCAGGCATTTCAACATGACCAATCATCCTTCTGCTCAATGGGTCATTCAGCAACTCCGAGATGCCTTCCCTTTTGATCAGGTTCCAAAGTACTTGATAATGGATCGGGATAAAATCTTTTCACCAAGAGTAAAAGGTTTTCTTGAGCGCCAACTTGGGATCAATCCCAAAGTCACTTCTTATAAAAGTCCCTGGCAAAATGGAATCGCAGAGAGATTTGTGCTGAGTGCCCGTAGTGACCTCCTAAATCACATTATTATTTTTAATGAAGATCATCTCCGATGGCTAATGAAGGAATATGTCGAGTATTACAACAATGATCGCTGCCATTTGTCATTGGGAAGGGATTCACCATTAGGTAGGGAAATTCAAGAAAGGCCATCTGAATCCTGCAAAGTAAAATCAATTTCGAGGTTGGGCGGTTTACAGCACCGGTATGAGTGGAAACAAGTAGCATAGTCCAGCTATTCCTGGTCCGTTCATTTCTGTGTCATATTTATATCACGAGGGATAGTTGTGCCATCTGTTGTAATTTGCTCCCACTTTTCATCCAAAACTTACGAAATATTCCCTCAAAAAACACAATTTGAGTTACCTCTTTCAATTTATTGGCAGGAAAATGTCTCTATTTTCGGCTCGATGCCATTTTGACGATACACAGGTTCTGAAAATACGGTAAAGAAAAGCCAAAAAAAATACTTATGTTCACCATAATATCCAAAATTCACTCACAGTCAGTCAGGTAGCAAATTTGAGCCACGCGTTCCATTAGTTCTTGAATAGCAAACTACTCGGTGTTTTAAGAACAAGTTGTCGGCTGCCAGTAGACAGTCTACCGGCAACCCAGATGATAAAACAGCGGATGGTCTTGGCCTCCCAGCGCATCAAGCGTTTGTTATTGCAGAAGACAGACATCTTAAAGCTAAATTTGATAGAGCCAGTCATCGGATATTTAATATTTAAGAAGTGACTCCATTCTCTTTTACCAATCTCTTTATATGGGTAAAAACAACATATATTTACTCATATCAACTTGACATAGGTTTCCTTTACCCACATACTGAAAATATGAGTAAAAAACAAGGAGAATTACCCATAAGGAGAAAGCTATGAGTAAATTATTACCATTGCCACCCAGAACAGAGAATGGACTTGTCGATTTAGAAACAATTAAAGTGATGAAGGCATTGGCTATAGCTCATAGAAATCTGGCAGAACTAAAAGGATACGCAGAAGTTGTACCTAACAAGAACATACTGATCAACGCCTTGACACTGAACGAATCAAAAGACAGTTCAGCAATAGAAAACATCATAACAACGCATGATGAGCTTTTTGCTGCAATGGCGAGTAACAAAAGGCTTCTGGGGGCACCAAAAGAGGTTCTGAATTATAAAGAAGCCATCTGGCATGGGGTTGGATTGATTAAGGCAAAGGGTTTTCTGTCCACAAACATGATTGTTGAAATCCAGGAAATCATAGAAGGGAACAAAGCTGGTATCAGAAGGCAAGGTGGAACTATACTCATGAATGAACAAACTGGAGAAGTTGTCTATCGACCACCAGAAACTGAAAGTGAAATAAGAGATCTGATGGCAAACCTGGAGCAATATATGAATGATTCAGATGATGAGATTGATCCTCTAATCAAACTCGCTGCAATCCACTATCAGTTTGAGAGCATTCACCCATTCTACGATGGCAATGGACGTACAGGCAGGATCATCAATATCCTGTATTTGGTTCTTAATGAGTTGTTGGATACGCCAATACTTTATTTGAGTAAGTATATTCTTGAAAACAGACCAGATTACTACAGATTGCTGCAGGAAGTTAGAACCCAAAAGGTCTGGACTGATTGGATCATTTATATGCTAAAAGGGATATCTGAGATGTCTGTCTATTCTTTAAAGCAGTTAAAGTCAATTAATCTTCTTATCGAAGAGATTACAAAAGCAATAAATGAAGTATTACCGAAGATATACTCGAAGGAGTTGGTGGAACTTATTTTTAGTGAATTTTATAACAGGATAAGCAGTGTGGAGAAAGGTCTAAATGTCACAAGAAAGACAGCATCAAACTACCTGACACAGTTGGCAACAGCAGGATTTTTAGAAGTGGAGACGAAAGGTAGAGAGAAAGTATACATCAATAAGAGATTAATTGAGATAGTTAAAGAGTAGGTTATAGGAAAATGCTTTTTTTTGCATGAGAACGCAAGGATCATAAAGTAAAGGCCAGGTCAGGCAATGTACGCCCCGGAATGTTGTTGACGATGCCTTCCCTGACATGTTCTTTCGCCTGGTCAATAATCTCATTCCACTCTTCATCCGGCCTCATTGCGACATTGTACATTATACTATGAAGCCCTGGCTTTTCCATAATGTCAGGATTGGTCTCTGTGGTGATTTTATCCACTGTTTTCACCCACCAGGGATACTTGTACTTTCTTTTTCGCACCGTCAGGCCGTTTTTATCGGTCCGCGGTTTGTCGGGCGCGGCCTGGGCCTCACCGGCAATACTACCTGTCGTGGCGGCGCCCATCAGGAGTCCGACACTCTTCAGGAAGTCCTTCCTCGATAATGCTGTTTTTTTCATTGGGTTCCTATTCTCGAAATCAATTCTTCTTCTTAACAGTAGGAGAGAGGGATCATGTTTTCGATCTTATGTAGCTCTTCGTTTCCATTGTTGCTTTCAGTAAAAGTCGCGCGTTGTAGGATAAAACCCCGTCCGTCGCCGGGATGGCGATTTAGAAACCAGGAAGCCTATCAGAGTAAACTGGCAGCTTTGCCCTTATTCTTGATGTGGCGGATTCTGGCATCGGCAATACCGTCTTTTACAACCGGCGGCGTAAAGCCGTCAAACAGGTCGCTGTGATGAATATCATCGGCCATCAGCGCTGGCAGCACGGTTGTTTCGTTAAGGACCTTATCAACAAATGATTTATCATCGCCGGCAAGAGCCTCATAGCGTTTCTGCACCTGCTCAAACGTCCAGACACGGTATTGGTGCGTACTGAAGGTGGAATTTATGCCGAAAATCTCGGCCTCGAATTGTTTCTCGCTTGCCTTACTCGCCAGGGCACAGGCCTTTGCGAAAGGTACGTAGGTTTTTGCAGTAAATTCCAGGAGCTTGCCAAGACTCGCCAGCAGTCCCTGATCCAGATCCATCCAGTCGCCAAATTCGGTCTGGCCAACACAGCCGCGGGTATCGCCAAAGTCGCGTATGGTCTCCAGCCACTCACAGGTCCTGGGGCCATTAAGCTCCATGGTTGTATTGGAGTTTGGGTCATTATAGAGGTGCATGTTTAAACTGCCGTACATGGCAAAATCAGCCACTGACGGTCGAAAGCCCAACAAAAACTGATGATGTTGAAAGTGCTCTTCGAGGATGCGCAGCAGATCGAGTATCTGCTCATCCATATTGGCCCGCACGTTGTCATTGAGCCCCAGATGTTTATCAAAGCCGGGCTGGCGCCCTACAATAAAGGCGGCAACCTCCTTGATCGAACTGTCAGGCATGGCATAGCATAAGCCCCGGGCAATTCGATGGCTTGCTGTCTGCTGGTTCTGCTCATTTCCCCAGCGGGTATGCATGTGAATACGCGGCATATACTCATCGGCAAAGTCCTCCAGCACCCACATAAAAAACGCCAGGCGCGGGTCTGCCGGTATGACACTTTTATCGGAAAATCGCTCTTCGAACCATTCAATGATGGGGGTTGAATCCTGCAGCACCTCCTCATCCGGCGTGATCAGCACCGGGACAATGGTTTGACCTACCAGCTTCGGAAGTGTTTCCATACTGGCGTTAAGATTGGCCTGCATGCATTTATAAGGAATTCCTTTGTAATTCATGTATGTCATCACCTTATGTGAAAAGGGCGACGCCCGATCCTGCCAGATACGATAGTGCTTTTCCTGGCCCGGCTTCAAGTGTTGACTCTCTTCATGTTCCTGCTGTTCTCTCAATAGGTTGGCAGGGATAGATATGCTCATAGATAATCCTTTTTCGATTGATAAGGTTTTGTAAGGAAACTTCAACTCACTTTCCTGTTCTTGAAAATGCTTAGGGATCGTACAAAAATAACTTGAAATAAGCTTTCGGCAAAAGTCCCCAAAAGACTGGATATTTTGCCGAAAGAATACCACAGCAACGCGTTTCCTTAACATTAATGGGAAACACCTGAGTAATTATTGAGCCGATCCTTAAATGGGTGAGTAACCAATCAGACCGCTTTCACCGTTACCGGTACGCCGTTGAGTACAGCGTTCCCCGAGATGGGATCGTACTGCTTGTCATCCGTCAAATCATTGGCACTGACTCCCGCATGCTCTGCCGCCACCCTTTGGCGGGTTCCCGGACGGTGATGTCCCCAGCCGTGGGGAAGGGAGACCACACCGGGCATGATCTCATCACTGGCTTTAACACTTACCTCAACCCTGCCTACCCTTGAAGAAACCTCCACTCGGTCTCCATCGGCGATACGCCGCTCCAAAAGATCATCCGGGTGCATCAGCAGGTGGCAGCGTTCTTTTCCCTTAACCAGCCTGGGAACGTTGTGCAGCCAGGAGTTGGCATCAAAAAGATGTCGGCGTCCAATCAGAAGGAGTTCTGGTTTATTCCCGCTTTCTTTCAGCAGTTCGGCTTCTACTCGCTTCAAATCCTTTAGCAACAGGCTTGGAGCGCAGTGGATTTTTTTGTCCTCGTGATAAAGTCGTTCGCGCAGTGAAGGCTGCAATGGCCCCAGGTCGATTCCGTTGGGTTCTGCCTTGATCTTCTCCAGGGTTAATTCCAGGGGGTGACCGGCTTTGGCGCTGTAGGGACCCGACTGCAAGATAAAATCCAGCATCTGCTCGGGACTCATATCCGGTCTGGCATCAACACCCAGTCGTTTTGCCATGCGATGGCCCAGTTCGGTGTAGATCTCCCAGTCGTGCTTTGATCCGGCCGGCTTCTCAAACAGGGGTTTGTTGTAGCGGGCTATATTTCTGACAGCCGCTGAGTTAAAGGTGATGTCAAAGTGATCGTGCTCCAGGCTGGTAGTGGGAGGCAGAATTACGTTTGCGAAACGGGTGGTTTCATTAATGTAGGGATCCAGGGAGACCATGAATTCAAGGGAGCCAAAAGCTTTCTCCAGACGTGTGCCGTTGGAAGCAGTCAGTACGGGATTGGCACCACCGGTAAACATGGCCCGAATCTGCCCTTCCCCTTCAGTCAGAATTTCCTCCGCCATGGACACTGTTGGGAACTCACCAGAAAATCCAGGCAGACCGCTGACCCTGCTCTGTCGTTTATTGTAGAGGCCGGAACGGGATAGCGGCCCATTGATAGTATCAAAGGCAGGTCGGGTAAGAAGCGCTCCACCCGGTTTGTCCAGGCTTCCCAATGCAATGTTGATCAATTGAATCAACCATTTGCAAGTAGTACCAAAACGCTGCACAGATACGCCCATTCGACCGTAACAGACCGGCTTTTCGGCGTCTGCCATTTCCTGTGCCAGACGCCTGATTTCAGATGCCGCGATGCCGGTGATAGACGCGACTCTCTCAGGGCTAAACGGCCGGATCTGATCTTCGACCCTGTCCAGATCCAGCAGCAGGTCCTGGAGATGGTTTACACCGCCTTTATTCAGTTCAAAAACAGCATTCAGCAATCCCAGCAGAAATGCTGCGTCTGTACCGGGTCTGATGAAATGATGTTCGGAAGCGATTTTTGCTGTTTCCGTTTTCCGTGGGTCGATGACCACCAGTTTACCGCCCCTGGCCTTGAGGGCTTTGATCCGTTTTCGGATGTTGGGAACGGTCATCAGGCTTCCGTTGGAAGCCACAGGGTTACCGCCGATCATCAGGAAATAGCTGGTGTGATCGATGTCGGGAATGGGAATGATCATCTGGTGACCATACATCCAGAGTGACACCACCAATTGAGGAAGATGGTCGAGAGAGGTCGAGGAAAAGCGATTTCTGGTCTTGAGCAGACCCAGAAAATGAGCGCCATGGGTCAGCATCCCATAATTATGGACCGCCTGGAGGCCCAGATAGGTGCCAATACTATCCGGACCATATTGTTCGCTTATGTCGGATAGTCTGTCTACAACCAGATCAAAGGCTTCATCCCATGAAATGGAAATCCAGTTCTCGCCAACCCTTTTTACCGGTCCCCGAAGACGATCAGGGTCGTTTTGCACATCCTTGAGAGCCAGAGCCTTTGGGCAGTAATACCCATGGCTCAACGGATCTTCCGGGTTTCCCTTGATGGAAAGAATCTCATCTCCCTTTACCTCCATCCTGAGGCCGCAAGTAGCTTCGCACAGGTGGCAGGCCCGACGATGAATTCTGACTTTCTCTGTTGTTGTCATTCCGTCTCCTTTAAATGTAACATACTGTCCGGGGAACATGATCCTTTCGTTTCCCTGTATTTCTAATGTGTGTTTTATAGCTCGTGCGCTTTTTTGCGGCCTTCGGTTCGGGCAAATCGTAATAAGATAAGGCCAGCTTCCTTACATCATCTGCTTGGTGACCACAAGCCGGGTATCGATCACACCTTCATCCCGGTAATGGGAAATAGCATGATACGCCTTGCTTGAAATCATCTCCTTCCAGACACTCAGCTGGGGATACTCGGCTATTGCAATCATGTCCCACTCCACATCGTCAATCAAGGTACACTGGCACAATCCCGTATAGATGGTCTTAACACCTTTGGGTGCCATCAGTTTGTCAAACGCTTCGCCATATTTTTGAAAGGCTGCCAAGCCACCATCCGGTTTGAATTTCAGCCAGTTATGAAAGACGACGGGTCCATCATCCGCCATCTTTAAAATTTCAATGATCTTTTCTTCGCTTGGATGGATAAGTGCCATAGTGTCCTCCGTTGATTCAGTTGTTTAACCCTATTGATATTGAAAGATGAAATCAGTTTTCGCCATATTCATTGTCATCAGGCACAATCTGTTTTTTGCAATTCCAGTTGTTTGGCAGGTTCAGATTTCCTTTCAGGCGTCACGTTCAGCTTCTTTTTTACTGATCACCTCCCGCAGGTATTTGAACCCCCGGGTGATATTTTCATCCAGGCCGAAAGAGACAAGGCCGTTGAAGGGATATCCCATGTTCTGGTCTCCTCCGCAGCGGAAAAGGTTTTCCAGCAGGTAGAAGATCAGGTCACCGGGAATACCGATACCGATCTCATGGGGCCCGCAGTTGGCAAAAGTCCTTTCACCGGCACCTGGAATAAACACCTGGGGTGCCTGTTTCAGGAAGGGTAGGAGACCTCCCTTGAAGCAGGATTCTCCAAATCCCTCAAAGAGATTGAATGTTGAAGGGGTGTGTTTGTATTCATAGCACAAGGAATGCAGCATGCTGGTCAACTGTTCACCGTCACAGTAGATAGTGATGGAATCGGGAATGAACTCGGTATCCTTCAGGGGACAGCAGAGAAATCCACTATATTGCCCTGCTGTCTCCCGCTCTTCCTCCGTGAAATTTTCTTTGAGCAGTTCAAGCTTTCTTTCCTCAGCCGCCCGGTCCTTATGCCAGCGCTGCATCAGCTGGCTCTCAATTATCTCCTCATCGCTGATATCGGCCCAGCGGTGAGAAGCAGTGGCTGGTACACAGAAATTGTCGTCTGAGGTCATGGCGATCAGACCACCATTACGACGTACATGAGTAAGCGCCTGGCACAGAGCCAGTTTAAATCCCGCTTTCGACGGCCAAAGGGCGGTCTTTGGAATTTCGCTTTTATCCTTAATATATTTTATCGCCACCGGATGGGTGGAAAAATGAAGCTTGTTGTGCAGCTCTATGGCCGCATTTCGGTAATCTTCTATTTTTTTCATCAGAATATCTCCATTATTATTCAAAGTCGGATTTTGATCCTTCTGTCCTACGACCCGAAATCTCCCCGATTATATCGGTAAGACTTCATGTTCTTCTCCGGATCGGTGACGAAGGGGGGCGTCAGATCTGCAAAATACGGATTGGGTTTAATCTCTTCCAGCAGGGAGGGGAACAGTCCCGTACCTTCCAGGGCCTTTTCGATCCAGTCTCTGTCTGAATCATCCAGGCGCGCCAGTCTCTGCTGCAATTGGGCGAAGGTTCCAGCCCGGAAGTCAAACCTTGACAGTTGGGTTTCGACCCCATAAATATCGGTTGTGAAATTCTCATCTTCATTGACCATGGCACTGCGATAACCCAGTGCAGCCGGAAGATAGGTTTTGGCGATTAAACCCGCTAATTGTACCAATGTCTCCGGCAGCTCCTTATCTGCGTCGAGCCAGTCGCCGAACTCCTCCCGCCCCTGGCAGCCGCGGGAATCGCCGAAATCCGCCATCTCGTGCAGCCAGTTGCAGACCTGGGGAGCTTTGGTTTCAAGGATTTCCTGTCCCACGGGTTCAGTTAACCCGAACGACCACAGCGGCCCGAACATGCCGAAATCGGCCAGTGAAGGACGATCCCCCAGCAGGTATCCAAACTCCGCGAGGTGCGCATTCAAAATCTCCAGCAGGTCCAGAAACTGCCGGTCCACGCTCTGGCCGTATTCCTCCCTGTCCAGACCCAGGAGCGTTTTGGTAATGGGGACCTGTCGCTCCACAACAAACTGCGAAACCATCTGCACCATTTCTGTGTTCTCGGCATAGGAAAAACCGCGGGCGATGCGGGAACTGGAGGTGCGCAGGCTCATCTTGTTGCCCCAGCGCAACCGCATCCCGATTCGCAGCATGTATTCATCGGCAAACTCCTCGATCAGCCACATCAGCCAGGCCAGGCGGGGGTCATCCGGAATGGCCGGTTTTTCCATGTATTCATTTTCGAACCACGCCATGATCGGGGTGCTGTCCTGCATCACCCGCTCGTCAGGCGCGATCAAAATCGGAATAATGGGCATACCCACCAGTTCCGGGATCTTATTCATGTAGTCATGATTGGTGGCCTGGATCAACTTATAGGGGATCTCCTTGTAATTCAGGTAAGCCCGGATCTTGTTGGAGTAGGGGGATGTATAATCCCAGTAAAGGCGGTAATGGTTCTGTTCCCTCTCGCCCAAGGTTGCCCGGGCTCTCAGGTTTTTCTGCTGCTGCTTCAGATGGGTTTCTGTGTCGCTCATTTCTTATTTCTCATCTAGTGGTGTGCAATAAATTGGTGTAAGCTGTCGGCAAAAGTCCTCTAAAGCCAGGTAGCTTGCTATCATAATCTATCCGCAATTCATTGGGCATCTCTTTGATGCCGGGGACAAATCAACGGCCTTTAAAAACCGGCTTTCTCTTTTCTGCAAAAGCCGTCATGGCCTCAAACAGATCTTCTGAAGGGACGATGTTGGTGCTCATGGTCGCCACATACTTCAGTCCGTCGTCGATAGATTTACCGATGCCGTAGTTCAAAACATCTTTGGATGCCTGGACAGCGAGGGGAGAATTTTCAGCGATTTGTGTGGCCATCAGTTCAGCCTCTTTCAGGAGTGCTTCACGATCGGCATAGATCTGATTAACCAGCAGAATCTCCCTGGCTCTTTTGGCATCAAAGTTTTTAGCTGTATAGGCTAGTTCCCGTGTGACCCCCTGTCCGACGATGTGGGGGAGACGTTGTAATACACCCATATCAGCCGCAATGCCCACAGCAGCCTCTCTAAGTGAAAAAACAGCATTCTCGGTACAGAGCCGAATGTCGCAGGCGGTAATCATATCCAGCCCGGCACCAATACAGTGACCGCTGACTGCTGCGATGATCGGCTTTTGACATTTCTCAAATGCATTGATCCCTTCCTGCATCCATAATAAGTTTTTCAATAAGGCTTTTTTGGTTCCTCCTTTTTGATCAGCTTCCATAATTTCAGGAACCATGGGAGCCATCCCCATCAGATCAATCCCGGCACAAAAATTATCGCTGGATGAGGTCACAATGACCACCCGAATGGAATCATCCTTGTTCAAATCTTCAAAAATCTCTACCGGTTCGATCCACGCCGGAGGATGCATGGCGTTTTTCTTTTCCGGTCTGTCCAGATAAACCCAGGCAATAGGTGCCTTTTTTTCAACGGTATAAAATTCGTAACTCATATTCACTTCCTTGTTTTTTAGAATGTTTAAATTGTGACTATTCACGCAATGCCGTTAACTTAAGCCGCGTTCTGAGTGTCTGTTATGAAGCTGTTCCAATTGCTTGGAGGAGTTTCGTAGATGATCTTGAAACGGATCCGCTATTGAAACAGCTTCATAACAGACACGGATTCCTTAGCTTAAGTTAACGACATTGACTATTCACTTAAATCTCAAAAGCTCCCAAGATTCCAGAAATGCCACACCTTGGGAACCACTCATACTGAATGTTTACCTCAATTTTTCCTCCACTGTCGAAACGGTGTTTGAAAAGAAGACCTAATCAAAGCCAAAATCCACCACCTGTTTTTTCTCCAATTTTCTTTGCAGTCTCCTTTCTGCTTCCAATGCCATCTGTTGATGAACCGTGTGATTTGCCGGATAATGCTCCTCATCCGGTTTGGCAACCAGGGAGAGCGCGTTTTCCGTGCAAGAGGAGAGACACAAACCGCAGCCGATACAGCGATCATAATTGATCTCGGCATCCCCATCTGCACTCATGCTGATGGCCTCTGTCTGGCACATCTCGATACAGGCTTCGCAGCCGTTACAGGCGTCCAGTTCGACCACAGCCTTGTGATTGGAGATCACCAGTTTTCCCGGGAAGCCGGTCATACGCTGGGCTTTGAGAAAACCACAGCAACACTTGCAGCAATTACAGATCATAAAGGGTCTGCTGGAAGCGATGGTCTGGCTCACAAGCCCGGCCTCATTGCACTCCCGGGTGATCTTCATGGCCTCATCCAGGGTAATCCGGCGACCTATATTGTTGTCCAGGTAGTATTCAGCCATGGGACCGACCATCATACAAACTTCCAGGGGGGAGTCACAGGCTTTGTCGAATGTTTTCTTCTGTGCACGACAGGAACAATCGGTCACCGCAATGAGTTCTTCCTGACTGAGGATCTGATAGATATCATCATAGGAGGCGATCTGGTTCTTCACCTCAATGGATTCATTGACAGGTAAGACCCGCATTGCCGTGACGCCTGCCAGATTTTGATGAAATTTTTCCTTGATATACTTTCCCGTCAGGGAGACCAGGCTTTCCGACATGTTCTTGACCTGGAATTCCAGGAGACCATGGATAAAGGGAATGGCACTGTACTTGACCGATCCCTCTTCACGGACCCTGAACAGAAGTCCTTTCAAAGCCATCGCTTCCAGATCTTTTTCAACAGTTTCAGGAGCCTGGCCGATCCTTTGGGCTACCGAAGCCGGGGACTCAAGCTCACCTTCCATTTTCGAAAACAAGTCGGCTTCTTTTTCATTGAACAGCTCTTTAATGATCTCTATTTCGATACCGGATTCCGCAGCAGGGAAACCGATACAATACTGGTCCAGCTGTTCCTGAACCTTGCGATAGACCTCTTCTGACATGGCTAACCTCTTTTAATTAAATTTAACATATTTGACTTCTGTACTAGGATTTATTTCTTCTTTGCTTGAGGGCTTCCATACGCATACTCGCCCATTCCATCATATTCGGCGGTGTCTTGACGGTTTCACGCAACACCAACTTCACCGCTTCATCATCACAAGTCGGGGTACAGACGCCGCATCCGATGCAATCATCGGCATTGACGACGGCACAGTCACCATCTCCAACGACAATGGCATCCATAGGGCAGCGCTCCTCACAGGCACCGCAAATAGAGCAGTTATCTTCATTGACTTCGGCCACATAGTTTGACGGCAGCAGCACCCCCCTGTTCATCTCTTTAACGGTCACCAGCCAGTAGCAGTCACCGCAGGTACAGCAGTTACAAATGGACTCGACAGCATCGTCCATGTTGTTGGCGACGTGGACCAGACCTTCCTGCCGTGATTTTTCCAGAATTTCGATAGTCTCATCATAAGTTATTTCTCGGGCCATGTCGTGTTTGACCATAAACCGGGCGAAGGTACCGAAATGGAGGCAGTTTTCCAATGTATGCTCACACCCTTCATCCAGAAGCTTGCTGGCCTGCCGACAAACGCAGTGCGCCACTGCTCGATAGGATGCCGCCTTGATTTTGGGTACTAACTCATCATAGGGCAGGACTTCGGTGCTGTTCAGTAGCGATTCCGAAACCGGTATGACCCTAACCATTGGGACACCACGGGAGAGTTCATCACTGAATTCCTGGGTACGGGCTTTTTTAAACAGGGGCGCCATATCCCGGGCTAAAGGGGTATCCTTGCCTCCCCAGAATGGGGTTTCAATCCAGCCACCGAGAGCGCTCAAAAGTCGATACACCTTTTCCTGTCCGGGTTTCTGATTGCAGAATACCGTACCGCGATCAACCATGCGGTCCAGCATCTCTTCCAGGTTCTCCGTTTTCGGATAGAGTGCCGTCAAGTCAGACAACCTGGTATCCATCATCGGGAGCGTCAAGGCAATTTCCGCTTCTTCGGGTGGAAAGACAACTTTCAGAATTTGAATGGCTGTGGGGCCCTGGGGCAATCCAAGAATAAATTCATTCAAGTGTTCAAATAGTTTCAGGTAAAGTTCATTGGTTTCCATTCCATTCTCCGATTTTTAATTTGGGGTCAGGCTTGCGCTTTTGGTTTAAAAACGCAAAGACGCAAGCCTGACCCCAGGTTTTTTAGTTTTTCTCTTTTTGCTGTTCCAGGGCAGCAAAAGCGGACATCACGTTTTCTCTGATCAGTTCCTTTTCGGTTCTGGGCGATCGGGTGATCTCGGCTTCCGGCTTGCGTTCCAGGATGATCGCTCCGGATTTGCATTTGTAGACACAGACGCCACAGCCGATACAAAACTTCTCTTCCAGTGCCACCGCCTTTCTGAACTTGTTGGTGGCTTTTGCGGACACCTTGAGCTGAAGTGCATCCATGGGACAGCGTTTGACGCAGAGTCCACAGGCCTTGCAGGCTTCTTCAGTGACTTTTACCTTGTAGTTGGAGGGCTCGATACTCCTGTCAAAATCCAGGTGATAATATCGTCTGAAGTAGTTGCAGTATTCCAGGTCGCAGTTGCAGATGGTCTCCGGGTCTTCTTCGGCATTGGCGATGCCGTGGACCAGGCCGGCCTCTGCAGATCGTTTCAGGATCTCCAGGGTCTCCTCCTTGGTGATCTCCCGTCCATGTCCGTTCTCCACACAGTAGCGGCCCAGTTCGTTGAAGTGCAGGCAGACCTCCTCAGGATACTTGCTGTCCTCGAAATCGGGGTCCAACCGGTGCCTGGCCCGGCAGGGGCAGGCGGAAACCGTGTAGTAATCGTAGTTGTCGATTACCTGAACAATATCCTCGAAGGGCATGAACCCGGTGGGCATCTCCACGGTCTGCTGGATGGGAATGGACCGCAGTTCAGTGTGCTTCATTGATTTCACCTGGTCGATAAAACCGTCCGCCCAGTATTTATTAAAATGGGCGGCCGTGCTTTTGTTCGGTTCTTCATCTTTCCCGTTCCAGTAGGGGATTCGACTGAAGATCTCGATAGTACTCCACATCTTGTAGCGTCTACCACTCTCTCGGATGCTTTCGTAGATGATTCCCTTGGCACAGAGCCTTTTAACCTCCTTTGTCACCTCTTCCATGTCCATCTGCTTGATCTCGGCGATCTCCTCCAGGGTTTTGCCACCCAGGGGGAAGCCGGTCAGGAAGGCCGCCTCCTCTGGTGTAATAAATTCCCTGATCATGGGCATCATGTGTTCTGAATCGGTGAACTTGATGATGGGATTATTCACATAGTCTATAAAATTCTGATACTTTTCCTGATCTGTCATTTTTTTCTCCTGTTAACGTTCATGATTTGACAAAGGGATAAGGATTGTCGCGTCCTCGTTTTTCTCCTTAAGCCGACCCGAGTGATTCCCATTTGTGTCAAGGAATCACGTTGTCGTTTAACGATAAAGTCACGTATTCTGTATGCATGAGACTTAGCAGAGATCGTTTAGAATTAAGTCCACATAAATCCTACAGCCCCCCAAATCCTTCATCGGCAATATCGATGGCGGAGGATGAGAAATCCAGGATCGTATCCATGCGCCCCATGCTGGTGGGTGCAATGGTGCGAATGAAGAACTCCGCAGTCTTGATCTGTCCTTCATAAAAAGACAGGTCCTTCTTCCTGGGCTTGTCCGCCAGTGCCTTGACCGCAGTTGATGCCCGCCAGAGGTTCATCCAGCCCATGATGGTATCCCCCATCACGTCCAGGAAGGGCAGGGAATGGGCAAAAGCCGTCTTGTACTTCGGACTCATGGCGTTTTTGCCGAGATGGGCCGCCACTTCACCCAGCTTGCCCAGCATCTTCTCCATCCGTTCCGCCAGGTCAGCCACTTCCGGTTGTGCTTTGGCCTCGTTAATAGTCTCTTGAACCGCAGACAGGAAGGTCATGAAGACCTTGCCACCCTGCATCCCAATCTTACGGCCGAGGAGGTCCATGGCCTGGATCCCGCAGGTTCCTTCATAGATGGAGGAAATCTTGCAGTCCCGCATGTACTGCTCAGCCAGGTAATCCTTGGTATAGCCGGCACCGGCAAACACCTGCACCGACTGCACGCAAACTTCATAGCCTCGGTTGGCCAGGTAACTTTTAATGATAGGGGTCAGCAGTTCATACATCCCTTCAGCCAGCTCACGTTCCTCTTCAGTCTCCGCCAGCTTGGACAGTTCATCCTGATAGGCCAGATACTGTAAGAAACTTCTCATACCGCTGACATACGATTTCATCCAGAGCAGGTTTCTTCTGACATCGGGATGCTTGATAATGGTAACGGGCGGTGCGTCATGGGGTTGTCCCAGCTCCCTCATCTGTACCCGCTCCCGAGCATAATTCAAGGCCAGTTGGTATGCGCCGGATGCGGAAGCCAGACCTTGCAGGCCTGCTGTCATCCGGGCGTGATTCATCATGTTGAACATGATCTTCATCCCCTCGTTCTCGTTGCCCAGCAGATAACCGGTACAGGTTCCCTTGGCCCCCATGGCTATGCTGCAGGTCGCGCTGGCGACAATACCATGCTTGTGCTCAATTCCGGTACACCAGATATCGTTGCGCTCACCCAGGCTGCCATCCTCGTTGACGAAATACTTGGGCACGATGAAGATTGAAATCCCCCTGGTTCCGGCAGGTGCGCCTTCGATGCGGGCCAGAACTGGATGGATGATGTTCTCGCAGAGATCATGTTCACCGTTGGTGATAAAAATCTTGTTCCCGGTAATGGTGTAGGTCCCATCATCATTCTTGACCGCAGTGGTCTCCAAAGCACCCACGTCCGATCCCGCGTTGGGCTCTGTCAGCAACATCGTGCCGCCCCACTTGGCATCCACCACGTTTTTGACATACATCTTTTTCTGCTCCTCGCTGCCATACGCCTGAATCATATTGGCTGTCCCGATGCCCATGCCAGCGTACATGTTCAGTGCAAAACTGGCTGCGGAAAAATACTCATTAACTGCAAATGTGATAAATGACGGAGCCCCCTGGCCACCCATCTCTTCCGGGACACCCAGGCTCGGCCAATCGCCTTCCGTCAGCACATCAAACCCCGGTTTGAAGCACTCCGGAGTGGTCACCGCCCCATCTTTAAACTTCAGGCCCACCTCGTCCCCTTCAGCCATGGTCGGCAACAGCTCCTTGATCGCTATCTTCCGCGCCTCGGTCAGAATCATGTCGCAGGATTTCTTGTTGAAAGCCTCGTATTTTTCATTGTCCAGAAACGTCTCATTGTCAAACTGCTCCCACATCACGAAATCCAAATCCCTTTTTTCCGCTAATAGTTGTGCCATTTTTTCTTCTATTTGTATGAGAATAGAATGCTAATACCAGCTCAAACGGCTGTCATTCCGGGCTTGACCCGGAATCCATCTGCGTTGTAGCTATGGATTCCGGCTCGGGGGCCGGAATGACGGTGAAGCTGAGCTCCATTTTCATTCTTCGTTATGGCTTATTCGCCATGGTGGTTGTTCAGATGATTAAATCATATAAAAAAGCAATCCTCCCTTTCACTTATTTATGCATGCTGCTCAGCGACGTCTGGGTCTTGCCCCTCTCTTCGGTTTCATTCGTTGCCACCAGTCCCCCAGGTCTTTCCTCGGAACCGGACCGTAGCCGAACAGGTCGTCCAGCCAGGCCAGATATTTTCCGAGAAAGGGGAGTTTGGCTGCCGCAATCCGGGCCAGTGTGTGCAGGTAGGTTTGGTCGTCTTTGGTCCAGGTACAGGCGAACAGACAGGCGACGCAGTAGTAGCCGTTTCGGGCGGTCCAGTCCCAGCAGTTGTCGATATTTTCATACCACAGCTTTTTTCCTTTCAGCGAAAACTCGCTCTGGGGCTCCCAGGTCGGATCTTTCTCAGAACTGATGGATTTGGCCGGACAGGCCCTGGCGCATTTCTGACAATGGCGGCAGTACTCCTGGAGACCGAAATCGATGGGCTTGTCCAGGGCCAGGGGCAGATCCGTCAATATCCCTTCTATCCTGAGAGCTCCACCGTAGTAGGGTGATATCAGGCGGTTCATGCGGCCCATTTCACCCATTCCGGCCATCAGGCCGAAGGGAATCGCGGGAGGCATTATACCTGGAATCGGAATCGCCTTATACCCCAGCCCCCGGATAAAATTCATCATTCTGACCCAGATCATCTGCCGATCTTCGTAACCGCTGCGGTCTGCCATGTCCCCAATCTGGCTGGGTGCGAACTTGGAGGCCTCCTGGGGCGCCTGTCCGCCTACCATGATTACATATTTCAGGTGTTCGGGAATCAGAACCCTGCCCTCCTCAGTCGTTTTTATTTTCTCGACCGCTGAGTCCACCGAAACATTGTGCTCCAGGAAGCGGGGTTCAAGATAGGTAAACCCCACCTGGGACGCACCCAGATGGATGGCTGCTGTTTCCACCATCTCAGATGCCTCCTCGGGGCTCCCCTCCCATCGGGGGACACCCAGCTCTTCCGGTGGATGAATGACCTTGCGTGCAGCCTTGATCATTGGGACAGCATGCATGATAAAATCTGCTTCAAACATCGACACCCCTGCGGCAAAAAACGTAGTGGAGGCGTAGTGCAGTGCAATATCTTTAAGCTGGTTGCCGGGGACCTCGTTCCTGAGCCGCTCGGTCAGCTTTTCAACACCCTTCTCAGCCCCTTTTATTGCTGCTTCACGGTCCCCATACAGTCCTGTTTGAATTTTATCGGTGACTTTTCGATCCCAGGCAGATTCATCGATTTCAGTAGTGACCCTGTCCACCGATTTCACCCACCAGGGATACCGTTTGTTTTGATCCCGGTACACAAATCCCTCGGGCAGCGTTCCCAAAGGGTGTTGCATTGTCTTTTCTGTTTGAGTCATTTTCTGTACCTTTATTGAAATGCCGTTTTTTGTTACAGGTTTGTTTTTAAGTTAATGAATCGATACAAATATTTCTGCAGCGGTATTGATCAGGTTCCCAAACCCCATACCAGACCTTGCACGATTGCACCGCTTCCCCCGAACATCAGTCCTCCCATCCAGGCTGCCCTCGACTGGTGCTCCCGGAGCGATCCGATGATCACATCGAAGCTGAAGGCGATCAAAATGCAGCTGAAAAAAAACAGAGCCCAGTAATACCAGGTCAAATCGGGTGCAGAAAAATAAAGGACTGCTCCGGCAACACCCGACAAAACGCCTAAAATATAGTTTCTCATTGATTTCTCCACTATGTTTGCTATTCCATATTACATTTGTAAAACCATCGCGTTATTGTTTTAAGCCGACCCGAGTGTTTCCCATTAATGTTAAGGAAACACGTTGTCCCTGGGATCGTTTAAAACCAAATTCACTTAATCGATCTGCAAAAATCCAAAGGACCGGATATTTTGCAGATCGAATGTGAATTAGGTTTTAAGCCGACCCTTACCCAGGCCAGTAGAAATATTCCTCTCCCTCCACCCAGGGATCAGCGGCGGTTTTATCAGGCCTGTTTGGCATTTCACCGATAGCTTCCCACAGCGATTCTGCCTGTTCGGCGTTGTGGGCGTTCAGCAATCTCCGCAGTTCAGCGACCTTTTCCGGGTGACGGGAAGCGATATTATGCTGCTCAGTGGGATCCTCCTTGAGATTGAACAGCCAGACCTTGCTCGGATTTTCAGAGACCATCATCTTCCATCCCTTGTTCAGAACAGCCTGGTAATGCCCGGTTCTCCAGAAAATAGATTCATGGGGATCCCCTTTCTTGTCGCCATTGATGTAAGGCATCAGGTTAACCCCATCGATCCGGCGATCGTTTGGAACAGCAGCACCTGCTGCTGCGGCCGCCGTACCGAAAATATCCAGGTGACTGATCGGGTTCTCGAACCGGGTCCCCGGAGAGATCGCCTTTGGCCAGCGAGCGAAAAAGGGTACGTGGGTGCCACCCTCTAAGAAGGTCATTTTCCAACCTCGGTAGGGTTTGTTGATGTCGGGCAGTCCCAGGTAGCCTGCACCACCATTGTCGCTGGTAAAAAAGATCAGGGTGTTCTCGTCGATGCCGTTATCCTTGAGGGCAGCCATCACCCGGCCCACGCTCCGGTCCACCGCCCTGATCATGGCAGCGTAGACACGGAGGCGATGGTCCTTGATATGGGAAAGGGCGTCATAGTCCTCTTTCTTGGCCTGCAGCGGATTGTGGATTCCCCAGTGAGCCAGGTAGAGAAAGAAGGGCCTGTTTTTGTTGGCCTCGATTACCTTGACCGCCTCGTCCGTATAATAGTCGGTCAGATAACCCCTGGGTTCAAAATCATCACCCCCGTTGAATCCGGCAGCGTATCGGCCCGAGGCCCAGACCATTTTGTCAATTTGATCAAAATCCTGTTTGGCATTGACCACCCGGGGAGAATCCTCCGGCAGGTAAAGAATACCCTTCATTTCCAGGCTATCGTCAAACCCCTGGTCAATCGGGCGCATGGGACTGACGCCACCCAGGTGCCACTTGCCGATGTGTGCCGTGTAATACCCGGCCTCTTTCAACATTTCCGCAATGGTGATCTCGGAGTTCGGCATTCCCATTTGGTCAAGAGGCTTATAGTTTTCGACCGCTTCCTGGTGAAGAATCATTTTTCTCTGGGGGGGCTCTACCTCCTTGTTCATCAGTTCAAAGATTGTGAGCCCAATCTTCTGTATCGGGGTATACTCAAAACCGAAACGGGTGGAGTACCGACCGGTCAGCATGGATGCCCTGGATGGGGCGCAGGTGGCGTGGGACGCATAACCGTTTGTAAAGATAACGCCCTCTTTTGCAATGGAATCGATATGGGGTGTCTGCAGGGTGCCATCCGCCGCACCGCCATTGGTGAAGGAAACATCGTTAAATCCCATATCATCGGTCAGGATAAAGATGATATTGGGCGGTCGTTGATTGGCCGGCTTAACCGGCGTTTCAGGACCCTGGCTCCATACCACCTCTTGATTGGACGCTACCGGATTGCGATAGCTATTGATAACAGGAAACACTTTCATTAAAATCGCCAGCTGGTTCGTATAGACAACGATTCCCAGCAGGACGATCACAACCAGTCCAATACCCAATTTTTTCATCTGATCCTCTATGTTTGAAAATATTTATGAGTGTCCCCATGGAGGATGATGGGCACGCCGGCTTTGCCCATCCTACGGCTAACCATAGATCACACACATAATGAAAAAAATCCATGTAGGATGGGCAAAGCGAAGCGTGCCCATCTTTAATCTTTAAGCCGACCCAAGTGATTCCCATTAGTATCAAGGAATCACGTCGACCCTTCAAAATCGATATCGACCCTCCAAAATCTCTGCAGCGATCGCCTCTGTCAGGGGCTGGTAAGTATCCCTTCCCGGCAGCAGCACAAAGATCGGATCGTCAATTTTGTTCAGGTCAAACCCATCCTCGCGTAACCCCACCTTCTTGATCTTGTGGGTGGGGGTCATCTCAAATTCCGTCTTGAAACGCATGAACCGGGGAATTGCATAGGCTGGCAAAGAGGCTGATAGGAGGCGACCGAAACCCTCCAAGTCAAATTCATCCGGTTTGGCATGGGGAAGCACAGCCACCATGCCGAGACGGCCGTCTCCCTGTCCAAATTTGATGCCATAGGCGGTGGACTGATCCACCTGGTCAAACGAATTGACGATTTTTTCAACCTCCATGGTGGAGACGTTCTCCCCCTTCCAGCGGAAGGTGTCGCCGGTTCGATCCACAAATTCGTGGTGTCCCCAGCCGATGTTTCGGAGCATATCCCCCGTATTGAACCAGCGGTCGCCCTTTTCAAAGGCATCATAGATCATCTTTTTCTCCGTTGCTTCCTTGCTGGTATAGCCGGTGATATCGACGCTCTCCTTTGCCTCGCCCAGTACGATACCCGGCTCCCCCTTCTTCACCTTGATCAGAAAGCCGTTTTCATCGCGCGCCAGATCATCGTTATCCATATCGTATTTAACCAAAGCGAACTTATTAAAACTGAAGCCGACGGTTCCACTCAGATTGAAGAAGTTATTGAAGCCCAGATCGAATTCGGATGCGCCGTAGACCTCGATAATCTGCTTGACCCTGAAGCGCTCCATGAAAGCCCCGTAAACATCCGGTCGCATACCGTTTCCCAACATCTTGGCCAGAGTGTGACTCCTGTCCTCAGGGGTTTCCGGGTTATTCATCAAATAGGTGCAGAGCTCTCCGATGTAGTTAAAGGCAGTGACCTTGTACTTCCTGACATCCTCCCAGAACCGGCTGGCGCTGAATTTGCGAACCATAACAAGGGCGGCCCCGTTCTGATGGGCACAGCCCCATGCTATTTTTACCGGATTGGTGTGAAAAAAGGGCAGACAGCAATACCAGCGATCTTCAGGGGTGAGTTTGAGCATCAGTTTGCCCATCGCAAGGCCCACCTTGATCCAGGAGCGATGATACTGATAGGCAGCCTTGGGCAGGCCGGTGGTACCGGAAGTAAAAACAAAGGCAAAGGTGTCGTGGGAGTTGACAGTGTTGGTGGTTGCCGGATTTGCAGCGGATGACGCCGCCATGATCTTCTTCAGATCCTGGTACCCTTCCGGCATGGGCTCCCGCTTGCCATCCGCCATCCAATACACCGGAAAATCGGGGGTCAGGGAAAGTTCACCTCTGATCTCCTCGAATCCCTTGACCAGTCCTTCTCCGACAACAATGGCCTTGAAGGGCTCAATAGTCATACAGTGATGCAGGGCCTTGTCACGGAGGTTAAAGTTGACCATTGAGGCAGAGGCCCCGATCTTGGCGGCTGCTCCCAGGCAAAACAGGATTTCCGGCTGGTTTTCCATCAGGACTACAAAGACGTCTCCTTTTTTTATCCCCAGGGAGATCAGGTAATTGGCCAGGCGGTTGACCTCCTCGTTGTACTGCTTATAGGTCCAGGTCCCCTCTTCACAGATCAGGGCCGCTTTGTCGGCATACTTGATAGCGTTTGCTTCCAGGTAACGCCCGATGGAATCATCCTTCGGTTCGCTGGTGTAAAATATCTTATCCTTGTGCCGCAGCATCAGCGGGACCTTGGTGACGGCAAACTTGACCGCGCTGAAGAAAACTTCAAGAAAGCCGATTCTGCGCTGAGTCGCTTTGACTGATCCGGATGGCTGTCTGTTTTTTACCACTGTTTTCATGTCTCTCCTCGTTTAGTTATCGGCTGAAATGAAAGACCCGGTTCGATCTCTGTTTCCATCTGTGCCGGGTCCGTCCTATCACATTCAAATCACCTTATACGATGGTTCACTGCGGTTCAGGTAGAAGTCATATTTATACACTAGTAAAATAGCAAAAATGGAACGGAAATACTTGACATCAGGGGCCAAAAACTTGACAATAGGGGCCAACGACTTAAATCTTAGGATATAGGATCGTACAAAAATAACTTGGCAGAGATCAGCAATGTCCGGTTAGGTTTTTGCAGAACAAAAGTTGAACGATAAAACCTGTCTCTTACATAAGAATTTTAAGATGTTCTAAGTTTGCTTCGCGAAAAACCGCCAAACTCGCTCGTGCCTTGCTCAAACAAGGCTCATTTTCGCTACGCTAAACTAAAAACATCTAAAAAATTCTCATAAGTTCGATCCAGGATTCATCATTCAACTTTTTGCAAAAACCTAACCGGACATTGCTGGGCAGAGATCGTTTAAAAATAATTTCACATAGTCTGTTTGCAAAAGTCCCAACAGATGGATATTTTTCAAACAGAATGTGTTCGTGACACGATTCCCCAGCTTTTATGGGAATCACTTGACAATTTTTAAGCCGACGCTAACATAATTTCTAACAACGAGAGAGGCATGTAATGGTCAACCCTAAGCTTCGATCTTCTTTGTGGGATAGTTTTCGTGAGACGGTTCTCAATCTGGGTGGGGATCCGCAAAAGATACTGGACAAAGCCAGGCTTACCTCACTGGAAATTGAGCACCCTGGACTCCTGATGCAATCCCATTCCTTTGAGCGGCTTTTGAATGTCGCTGCTGCGGAAACGAGGTCAGAATATTTCAGCTTGTACCTGTCCTCGCGTTTGGATCTTTCATTTATGGGAACACTCGGGCTGCTTCTCCAGAATGCGGATACCGTTGAAGCGGCATTGAAGACCCTGATTCGATACCAACCGGTCCGTATTCACTGGGCTGATCCGGAGCTGAAGATTGAAGGGGAGACGGCCTGTCTCTATACCAATAACCTTCACTTCAGTGAACAGGTGAAACAGTACTTCTATATGAGTGTCGGAATGGGATTGACATTTTTGAAGATATTTCTGGGGGAGAACTGGAAACCTGATGCCGTCCATTTGTCCGATGACCTCCCCGAATTTGCCGGGCAACTGAATCGTTTGCATGGTGTGCCGGTGCTCACAGCCCGGGAAAGGAATCAGATTGTGTTTAAAGCGTCTGATCTGCAGCAGAAAATTTCGACCTTCGGGCAGTTTGGAAAATACCTTCAGTTCCAGCTCGATGAGATGGAACAACGATTTCAAGCCGATATTGCTAGTCGCTCAAAGTACCTGATTCGGACACTGCTGCCGGAGGGAGCCTGCAGTATAGAGAATGTCAGTTCCCTGCTTTCGCTCAGCAAAAGAACACTGCGGAGAAGATTGCAAGCCAGGGGAACCACCTTCACTCAGCTGGTCGAAGAGGTAAGACAATCCATTACCAGACAACACATCAAGCAGGCCCGGCTGTCCTTTGGTCAGCTCTCCTACCTGCTCGGCTATTCCGAACCGAGTGCCTTCAGCCGGGCCTTCAAGCGCTGGTTTGGTGTGGCGCCTTCGAAATGGAAAAATCAGTAGTCAAACGTCACTTTATTAATCAAAATGATGGGGTCAAGACCTGACCCTATCTCCTCCCAACCTTCCGCCTGGACTGCCCGCAACTTTTTGGTGCCCCATCAATAACTATTAATTGACACGAATTTCGTGTTACACTAAAACAGTGTAAACAACATCAACTATCAGGAGGAACATGAAAAATATGACGATTACCTTGGAAGAGGAAGTCGCGGATTGGGCCAGGGTATGGGCCGCAAAGAGTCGAAGCAGTGTATCAAGGTTGGTTGGTGAGTTATTGAAACAACGGATGCAAGAAGAAACGGGATATCAAACAGCAATGAATCAGTTTTTATCTGCAAAACCGACAAATCTAAAGAAATCCGGTATCTACCCTTCAAGAGAGGAACTGTATGACCGGTAACTGCTTTGTTGATACGAATATTTTGGTATATTACCGTGACGCATCAGAGCCCCAAAAACAATCTGTTGCTGAAGATTGAGTGAGACCACATGAAACAGTCCGGGTCTTTTTCGATAGTCCTCAAGCAGGTTATCCAGAAAGATGGAAAACCCCCGCTCTGCGCCCATCGGCCTAACCACTGCGAACCAACCTTTCTGCAATTCCAGGCGTTGTTCCATCATCCGGCTGAGCACCGCATGGAAAAGGTCAGCCTTGGAACCGAAGTAGTAGCTAATCAACGGATGATCAACCTCGGCCAGCTTGCTGATCACGCGAAGTCCCGCGTTTTGGTAAGGGTATCTGGCGAAAACCTGTATTGCTGCGTCCAGGATCTTTTCCCGGGTCTCCTGCCTTCCTGCCTTTTGGCGGCATCGATTTTCTGGCGATATTTTCGGGCCCAGTGACTTCTTTTGTATTCGCCATGTTCTGCCTTTCTCCTTGCGGTGTCGGCTGTAGTCTGGTTTGCCCGCTCAAAATGACTCTGTCAAGAGCATGTTCCCACATTTATTTTTGTTATAAAGCCTGAGATCTTCAGGGGAATATGGGTGTAAAGTAAAAATAACAGAGCAGGAAAAGATATTGGTGGTAAAGATTGCGGGAAGGATATTGGTGCAGGTAAATCAGTTTTACCGTGGGGTAAATGTTATAAGGGTGATGGGATCTGGTTTTTGCCTGGTTAAGTGGAGATGGAAATGAATTGACATTTTAAATGACAATTAGATAGCATATTAAAAAGAGCATAGAATGAGCAACAGACAATACAAGAGGGGCTATGATTACAGTAAAGGAAAACACAACTCTGGTTGGTGTATCAGAACTGAGAACAGGAATCGATAAGGTGCTCAAGAAAGCTCAGGAAGGACTCGTCATTATCGAGAAGAGACGAAAACCACAAGCGGTATTAATTTCAAACGAAGAATACGAACACATCCAAGAGATCATGGAGATGGCTGAAGACTTTGTTTTGGGTTATATTGCGAAAGAACGCTATGAAAATAGCAGCGAGGAGGATTACGTCGATTTAGAAACTCTTCTCAAGTAAATTGCCATGTGGAATGTAACGATTCACCGCTTGGTAATCGATGAAGATTTCAAGAGCATTAACGAACATGACCAGTCTATCATTCTTAAAACAATTCGAAAAAAGCTCGGAACTGCGCCAGAAAAATATGGTTCCCCTCTAAGACACGATTTAAAAGGATTTCGAAAACTCAAAATATCCGATTATCGTGTTATATACAGAATTGAAAAAGCTGACATTAAAGTCTATGTTGTAAAAGTTGGACTCCGAAAAGATGAAAAGGTCTATAAAGAGATGATGCAACGCCTAAAAAAGATCTAGTCATTAGTAACCGGTACATATTTCCTCAAGCCAATCAGGTGGCACTTCAGTCAGTGAACTTGAAAACAGTTCGACGCGGCCTGACCCCCGTTTTCAAATCACTTCCTGATAAAGCCAACTTTGTACGTCCTGTCCATCTTAGCCTGATAGTAATATCCCACCAGCGAGTCCTCTTCGGCATAGTAGTAAAGCAGATAGGTTGATCCTTCATATCCCCTATCCTGGAATTCGATAGAGAGCTGGACAAACCCTTTATGGGGTGAAACGGCAGCCTTTGCGATATGAATAGGGCGGGGATTAAAGTATTGCACGGTAGCCTGGCCATTTGCCTGTACATCGCTGACCGTGATGAGATAATTGCCGTCCGTCCGTTGCCATTCGCCGGCGATAACAGCAAACTTCTCTTCCGCAAATCCGCTACCGGAAAACAGAACAGCTGTTGCTACCACAGTAGCCAGTTGAAACATCACTTTGTTAATGCGCATAAATCCCCAATAGTTAAAAAATGTAAAAATCAAGTCCCCACCTTTAGACAAGGTCTTGAGTTTAGCTGTCGTCGGACAATTGCGCCACGACCGTTACCATATCTTCGGGCAGCTTTAAAATCGAGCGAGCCGAATAACTCTACCCTTTTACCCTGCGGCCGAAGGGCATGCCGAGTTTTCGCATGCGGGCCCGCAGGGTGCCGGGGTTGAGGCCCAGGAGGTCGGCGGCACCGCCGGGTCCTTCCACCCGTCCCTCTGTCATGGCCATCACGCTTTCGATGTGACGATAGTTGGCGTCGTCCAGTTTGAGCGATCTTGCGGGTTCGAGTATGACCTCAGTTGCCGGTGAGGCTGTCGCATCAGGACCTGCCAGATCCGAAAATTCAAGATATGCCCCCCGGCTGGTGATCAGGGCCCGTTCCACCGCGTTTTCCAGTTCCCGCACATTGCCGGGCCAGTGATGGCTGACCAGCTTCCGGTCGGCTCCCGGAGCCAGCTCCGGAACCTGGTGGCGTCCCAGTTCTACTGCTTTTTTGTGGATGAAATAGTGGGTCAGCTCTGTGATGTCAGACTTGCGATGGCGTAGTGGCGGGATGCGGATGGGAAAGACATTGAGGCGGTAGTAGAGATCCTCCCGGAAGGATCCCTGTTCCACCATCTCCACCAGGTCCCGGTGGGTGGCGGCGGTGATGCGGATATCCACCTTGATGGGTTCTGATCCCCCTACCCGTTCGAAGGTCCGGTCCTGAATCACCCGCAGCAGACGGACCTGTGCCTGCAGGGGCAGCTCCCCGATCTCATCCAGAAAAATGGTCCCGCCATCCGCCCGTTCAAACCGCCCCCGCTTTTGGGATGTGGCGCCGGTAAAGGCCCCCTTTTCGTGGCCGAACAGCTCGCTGTCGATCAGGGTGTCAGGGATGGCACCGCAGTTAACCTTGATGAAGGGGCCGTCCTTTCTATCCGAGTTGTTATGGATGCTGGAGGCGATCACCTCCTTGCCCACGCCGGTCTCCCCCAGCAGCAGCACCGGACTGTTAAGGGAGGCCACCTGTCCTGCCAGCATGGTCACCTGGCGCAGTCCGTTTTTCGCACCGACGATTTCGCCCCCCCGGAAATCCTGCAGCTCTTTGTACAGATATTGGTTGTCATCGGCCAGGATCTCCTTCAGCCGCACCAGTTCCATGTACTGCCGGTTATTGGTCATGACAATGGCCCAGGGATCCTTGAGCAGAGCAAATAGCCGCATGTGCTCATCAGTAAAGCGGTCGATCCCGTCGGCCTTGAGTACCAGCCCCCCCTGGAGCACCCCCTCACTTCTCAGCCTCAGAAAGAGGATGGATATATCCGTGCTGCCGTAAGATGTCATCAATAGTTTTTCCCCAAACGGATCCCCACCCGGCCTGTTATTTATCGTCAGGTCCGGCAGTACCTCCGGATTCAGAAACGCCGCACGCTCCTGGGGGCTCAGCTTGAACCGGATATCACACAATTCGCCCCCTTCCTTCGTGGCCGATGCGAACTTCACCGTTTCGCTGGTTTCCTCGTCAAAATAGCTGAGGGCCATCTCGTCGGCAGGGATGTACTGCTTGATATAACTGAAGCATTCAAACAACGCTTTTTCCGTTTCCAGGCTGCAGCAGGTGTGCATGGTGAGCTGCCGGAAGAATTCGGCTTCACTGATATTCATGGGGACTTAAAAAAAGAGTTAACTGTGGAATATGTCAGAACAATCTTAACTGTAATATATCTCAGCATAAACTGTCAAAATTCACAGTTGGACATGACCCGAGTTTTCCAAAGGTATTGAAGTTAATGATCAAAACAGTTTCGGAACAGCTCGTGCAGAATATGAGCAACAGCATTTAAATTCTCAATCTATTTTGATTCAAAATCATGAAGTACAAAACATGCTGAGATGCATTGTTATTTTTGGATTAGGATTAAGAGCAGGATTACGATTATGATTTTATCTTACAAACCAGAGGAGACACTCTCATGAATACAATTGTAATAATGGCGGACAGCTGGCGCTTTGATTACCTGGGCTGCTACGGCAACGACTGGATCAAGACCCCCAATATCGACAAACTGGCCGAAGACGGCATGCTTTTCGAAAACGCTTACGCAGAGGGCTGCCCTACTATTCCCACTCGCCGGGCTCTATTTACCGGACGTTACACCCTGCCCTACTCCGGTTGGCGAAAACTGAGCACGGATGATGTCACCCTGACCGATCTGATGTGGGGCAACCGCATTCAGACCGCCATGGTCACCGACTGTCCCATGATGCACATGCCGGGATACGGCTATGCCCGTGGCTTCAACTATGTGGATTTCATCCGCGGTCACCAGTGGGATTCCTATTATCAGCCCCTGCCACACGACCTGGACATAGACCGATTTCATCGGGCAGTGATGGAGAAGAACGCAGATGGTCAGTTGATGGAGATTGGCACCAGCCAGGTCGCTCGCATGGAGCTGAATGATTACCTGCCGTTCCGGGCCTCCTGGAAAACCGATGAGGACCAGATGGCCGCCCTGACCATGAAAGCGGGCATGAAATATATTGAAGAGGTGGACAAGAGTGCTCCCTTCTTCCTCTGGCTGGATAGTTTTGATCCCCATGAGCCCTGGGATCCCCCATCAATCTGGGATCCGGATCTGAAATGTCCGTATGACCCTGACTACAGTGGTATCGAGCTGATTAACCCGGTTGCTACCCTGACAGAGGGCTATGTCAACGAAGAGGAGGCACGCCATGTTCGCATGCTTTATGCTGAGAAGATCACCATGGTGGACAAATGGATCGGTAAATTCATCGACCGGCTCAAGGAGCTGGATCTCTATGACAATTCACTGATCGTCTTTCTCTCCGATCACGGTGAACCACTGGGTGATGGCGAACATGGGCATGGCATCATGCGTAAGTGCCGCCCCTGGCCATATGAAGAACTTTCTCACATTCCACTGATCATCAAGCATCCGGAAGGAATGAAGGGTCGCGTCTCCTCCTTTGTAGAGACTGTTGATGTGGCAGCCACCATCATGGATCATGTCAAGGAGACCACCACCCCACTGGCCAATCTGATCAACTTTGCCAATCCCCATGGGGACGACGGCGGTATCCAGGGCAAAAGCCTGTTGCCGCTGATGCGGGGCAAGGTGGACAAGGTCAAGGAGTTTGCCATTACGGGTTACTTCAATCTCTCCTGGAGTATTGTTGCCGAAGATTGGACCTATATCCACTGGCTGGATGACAAGGAGGATCACGATGAACTGAAAAAGGCGGCAACCGTCGGACTCCAGAACATGGTGGAAGATGAGAATATCTGGACCTGCGCCCCGGGTGAGAAAGCCGAGACCCCTTTCAAGGATGAGCTTTATGATCGCAAAAATGATCCCTACCAGCTCAACAACCTCGTCGATTCTCAACCGGAAGTCGCCAGGGAGATGCTGCAGCGCCTGATGGACTACATGATCGAGCTCAAGGCGGAGGGTTAGAGATGGCCAAAGAAGTCATGGAACTAAGCGATGGGGATTTCAAGTCCGCTTTGGCGGAAAACAGCGGTATTCTTCTCTTTTACAAGAAGATCTGCCCGCATTGCAAAGCCTTGAAAAAGGTGATCGAGAAGGTTTCGATTGCCAATCCGGATCTGACCGTGATGCAGATCGACAGCGAGGAGAATCCGGCTGCCATGGCCGAACTTGAGATCAGCCGGGTTCCCACCCTTTTGGTGATCCGTGATGGTAGCATTGCAGCACGCAAATCCGGCCTCTTTAACGCCCGGGAACTGACAGCCTTGATTAAAGGGTCGGCTTAGAAACACGTCGCTAACACATTCTGCCTGCAAAAAGTCCAATTTCAAGAACTTTTGCAGGCAGATTAAGTGACGTTATTTGTTAACCAATGTCGTTAGTTTAAGCTGAGTTCGATTGTAAAATTCCCCCTTAGAAGGGGGTGAGGGGGATGTTTGGCCCCCTTCGAAGGGGGAGTTGCCTATCAAGATATTCTTTAAGTTAACGACATTGATTTATTAGCAATCCCAATGGGGGATTAATGAACAAAACAATTGGAAGTACTGAAGTCCATAACGGCTCAGCACAGAAGTATGAAGTAAGCCGCGGCAAGGCGACCACACTGCTGATCGTCCTGACTCTGCTTTATGCGCTGGCCTATATGGATCGCTCGGTGATCGCCGTGGTCATGGAGCAGATCAAAGTCGAGCTGGGTCTCACCGACGCCGAGACCGGCATGTTCCAGACCATATTCATGCTGGGGGTTGGGGTCCTGATGATCCCCTGTGGTATGGCTGTGGACCGCTGGAGCCGGCGCAAGGCGGTCTCCGTGATGGCGATTGTCTGGAGTGGTGCCACCATGTTTACGGGCGCCATGTCGAGCTTCTTCCTGATACTGGTGGGGCGGTTTGTGACCAGTGCCGGTGAAGCCGGATTCGCACCGGGGGGAACAGCCTGGATCTCCCTGACCTTCCGCAAGGAGATTCGCGCCAAGGTCCTGGGGGTCTTCAACCTTGGTGTTCCCTTTGGCGGAGCCATGGGAGTGGTGCTGGGTGGTGCCATCGTCGCGGCCAGCGGCAGTTGGCGGACACCGTTTTTCGTTTTTGCCATACCGGGAGTTATCCTGGGGATTGCGGTGCTCTTTATGCCGGACTATGTCACCCAGAAAACCGAATCAGGTAAGAGCGGCGGGGGAATAAAAACCGACCTTGTTGAAATGCTCAAGATCCGCAGCCTGATCTTCGCGGCTATTGGTACTGCCTGTATCACCTTTCTGGCCTTTGTCCTGACCGGGTGGCTGCCCACGTTGTTCATGCGGGTCCATCACCTGGATCCTGCAAAAGCCGGGATGTACACTGGTCTGGCCTATGTCCTCTCCATGGTGGGCACCATCATCGGCGGTATTCTTTCCGATGCCTGGCAGAAACGGAATCCCCGGGGGCAATACCTCTTCACCATCATTTCCGCTGTGATGGCAACCATCATGCTGGTCATCGCCAGCCTGAATTTCCACCGCTCTCCCGGATTGGCGGTTGCCTTGAGCGCCGGATTTTTCTTTTTCGGCAACACGGCCGCCCCATCCTTCTCTTTTGTCACCCAAGATGTGGTGCCGATCAAATTGAGGGCCACCGCCTTTGCCCTCTGTGGTACGGTGATTTTTATCATCGCCGCTTTAGGGCCTGTGGTCAGTGGAAAGGTATCCGATATGATCGGTGGTGGAGGTGAAGGACTGGTGAAGTCATTGTTCTACCTGGCTCCGGTTGGTGCACTGGGCGTTTGTTCACACCTGTTTGGTATCCGGACCTACCTCAAGGACCGGGAAGGGATTACCGATGATGTTATGACGGAGCAATAAGTGAAACCAGAAAAGAACGTAGATGTAATCATCGTCGGTGGCGGTATCGCCGGCATGACGGCGGCCATTTATACTGCCAGGGCCAATCTTTCCACCGTTATTATCGAAAAAGAGGTGTGCGGTGGGTTGGTCAACTCCACCCATGTGGTGGAGAACTTCCCCTCTTACCCCTCCATCAACGGCATGGAATTGATGGAAAAGACACTGGAGCAGGTAGAGGAACTGGGGGTTGAAGTGGAGCAGGTGGCAGAGATCAACAGCCTCAAACTTAGCGAAGAGATCAAGACCGTGGAAACCGAAGAGGGGATCTACAAGGCCAAGGCCATCATCCTGGCCACCGGGCGCGTCCCTACCCCTATACCCATGGAAACAGACTGTGAACAGATCCATTATTGCTCTGTCTGCGATGGTACCGCCTACAAGGGCAAGAAGGTACTGATCGTGGGCGGCGGGAACAGCGGCTTCGATGAAGCCCTTTACCTACTCTCCCTAGGGGTGGAGCAGATCACCATCATTGAGATGATGGAACGCTTCTTCGCCTCCCAGACCACCCAGGACAAGGTGGCGGACAAACCCCGGATCTCCGCCCACACCTCAACCAGGATCAAAGAGCTGGTCGAGGAGGGGAAACTGAAAGGGGTGATTTTGGAAAACAGCGAAAGCGGCGAAACCGAAAATCTTGATGTGGACGGTATCTTTGTCTTCATCGGGCAGAAACCCAACACCGGACTTTTTGCGGACACCGTCACGCTGGACGAGCAGGGCTATACCCTGGTCAATGAAAGCATGGAGACTAATCTGAAAGGGGTCTATGCCGCTGGCGATGTCAACCGGAAAGCCTACCGCCAGATCACCACTGCCATGGCGGACGGCACCATCGCCGCCCTCTCCATTGAGAAGTACCTGCGGGACTAGGCTGTGAAAGATAACTGTACCAAAAAGGGGTCAGACCCCTTTTTGCTTGTGGCGGACGGCACCATCGCCGCCCTCTCCATTGAGAAGTACCTGCGGGACTAGGCTGTGAAAGATAACTGTACCGGGTCTGGTACACATGTCTGCCATTAAGCGTGTTGCCCTTAGCGGCGTCTTTTTGCACGCCTCCCGTCAAAGAGAACAGCTTTATGGCAGACACCCCACAAAAAAATAGATCTGTCCCCTTTTTAAAAAGGGGACAGATCTATTTTTCCATTGAATATTTTTTAACTGGAGAGGTAAGTGAAGCGAAAAAAATTGATTATTGGGTTGCTGATAGCGGCAGTTGTGGTTGTCGTTGGTACCCGTTACGTAAAAAGCTTTATCTTTGAGAATGCGGGTCTGATTTCCCGCATCGTGGACCCCATTGGTGAAAACCAGGAGGTTGTCTGGGAGAAAGGACCGGCTACAGCGCAAACGACACCTGAAAACCGTCCGCCGAATATTGTCCTGATCATGGCCGATGACCTGGGGGCCAATGATATCAGCTTTGCCGGTGGTGGTGTGGGCGACGGAACCGTTGCTACCCCCAATATCGATTCTATCGGCCAGCAAGGGGTCAGCTTCACCAGCGGTTATTCCGGTCACTCCACCTGTGCCCCGTCACGGGCGTCGATGCTGACCGGTCGCTATGCTAGCCGTATCGGTTTTGTGTCCACCCCGGCTCCGGCCGCTTTTGGGAAATTCATCGCTGAAATGCGGAAAGACGAACCGGTTCCGCCCAAATTCATGGAAGAGCGTCTGGATGAAGTTCCTCACACTGATGACCAGGGTCTGCCACTTGAGGAGGTCACTATCCCCGAATTGCTCAAGAAAAGCGGATATCACTCGGTGATGCTGGGTAAGTGGCACCTGGGAGACGCAGAAGGAATGCGACCCGGTGATCAGGGGTTTGATGAGTTCCTGGGTTTCACCCGCGGTTCTGCCAAGTATGGACACGACGATGATCCTGATGTGGTCAATGCCAGGCTTGATTTCGATCCCATCGATATCTTTCAATGGAAAAACCTGAAACCCAATGCTCGGACCAACAGTGGCGGTCGCTTTGAACCCCGGGGCTACATGACCGACTACCTGACGGAAGAAGCCGTCAAAGCGATTGAACACAACAAGAACCGGCCCTTCTTCATGTATCTGGCGTACAATGCGCCCCATTCGCCACTGCAGGCGAAAAAGGCGGATTATGAGGCACTCTCCCACATTGATGATCATACGGAGCGGGTTTATGGCGCGATGATCCGGGCCCTGGACCGGGGCGTGGGACAGGTTTTGGAAGCGCTGAAGCAGAACGGCCTGGAGGAGAATACCCTGGTGATCTTTACCAGCGACAATGGCGGCGCAAATTACCTGGGCCTGCCCAACATCAACAAGCCCTACCGGGGCTGGAAGATGACCCTTTTCGAGGGGGGCGTTAATGTACCCTTCTTCATGAAGTGGCCGACCAGAATTCCCAAAGGGATTACAGATGAGAACCCAGTGATGCAGCTGGATCTTTTCTCTACCATAGCGGCGGCAACCGGCACCGCTTTACCAACTGACCGCAAGATTGACGGCGTGGATCTGCTGCCCTATGTCACCGGAGAGGCGAAAGGTCGACCCCATGATACCCTCTTCTGGGACAACGGCGGCTATCAGGCCGTGATTGCCGGCGGCTGGAAACTGCATTCAATCAGCCAGCTCAATAAAAGATGGCTGTTTGATATGAAAGCAGATCCCACCGAGCAGAACAACCTGGCAGAAAGCCAGCCCGAAAAACTGGCTGAGATGCAGACTATCCTGGCGGATTTCAACCGCACAGAACGGGCAAAACCACTCTGGCCCGCCCTGATGGAGAACACAGTTCGCATCGACAAAACCCTGAACCAGTCCTGGGAAACCGGCGATGAGTATATCATCTACTCTAATTAAGCCGGAAGGCAAAGGGTCTTCCTCTGCCTTTTATAAACGTAATAAAGGTCACAAGAAGACCCCTTTTATTATAAGGAAAAACAAAAGTCATGAAAGGATATCTAGGCAAGATTCTGGTTGTAAACCTCTCCAACGGAGAATTCGAGAGCCAGAAGATCGATGATGCAGTCTATGAAAAACTGCTCTCCGGCGTCGGACTGGGCGCCTACTATTTGTATAATAACATTCCGGCGGGGGCTGATCCTCTGGGACCGGATAATATTCTCGGAATTACCTCGGGGCTGTTGACTGGAACCGGGAGCTTCATGACCGGCCGTTGGATGGCGGTCTGTAAATCTCCCCTCACCGGTGGGTGGGGTGATGCCAACTGCGGTGGCAACCTGGCTCCAGCTGTCAAGCAGTGCGGCTATGATGCCATCTTCTTCAAGGGAATCTCGGAAAAACCGGTTTACCTCTACCTTGACAAGAAGGGACCGCAGCTCAAAGACGCCTCTCACTTGTGGGGCATGGACGCCATTGAGTCAGAGCTTAAGCTGATTGAGGAGAATCTGGGCAAGAAGATCCCATCCGTGGCTACCATTGGTCCTGCTGCTGAAAAACTGTCATTGATCTCCGGCATTTCCAACGACCTGGGACGCTACGCCGCACGCTCCGGCGTGGGGGCCGTCATGGGCTCCAAGAAACTGAAGGGGATTGTCCTGGCTGGTACCAAGCGGGTGCGGGGTAAAAAACCGGAAGAGATCAAGAAGCTCAGTAAAGCCTATGCGAATAAAATGCGAAAGGCCAACTTGCCCGGTTTCTTCAAGGGGGGTCTGCTCCCCTTGGTAGGCAAGTTGACCGCTAAGGCCAAGAAAGTGGGTCCGGTCGACGGGATGACCACTGCCATGATGTTCAAGAAGTACGGCTCCATCGTCAATAACACCCTGGGGGTGGTTAACGGGGATAGTCCACTCAGGAACTGGTCAGGATCGGTCAAGAATTACCCCAAGAAACAATATAAAAAGCTCAACCCCGAGTTCGGGATTGCCCGGGAAACCCGTAAATATCATTGTAACTCCTGCATTATCGGTTGTGGTGGTATAGCCGATATCAGGGATATCAATAACGGTGAGTTTGAGCATACCCACAAGCCCGAGTATGAAACGGTCTGTATGTTTGGCGGCAACATCCTCAATGATGATTATGATAAGATTCATACCATCAATGAGCTGCTGAACCGGGGCGGTCTGGATACCATCTCGGCCGGCGCTACGGTGGCTTTTGCCATTGAGTGCTATGAAAAGGGTATTCTGACAAAAGCTGATACGGATGGTCTGGAGCTGAGCTGGGGCAATATGGATGCCGTGATCGAGCTGGTTAAGAAGATGATCAGCCGGGAAGGGATTGGTGACCTGCTGGCAGATGGGACTCGTGTGGCCGCTCAGAAGATCGGTAAGGGATCTGAACGCTACGCGGTGCATGCTGGCGGACAGGAACTGCCGGCCCACGACCTAAAGATCGACCCGATGTTGGGGGTTTGCTACAGCGCTGACCCCACACCAGGAAAACATACCACCAGTGGCGGCCTTTACTACAAGCACTCCAGTCTCTGGGAATTTGTGAGCTGGGCGCCCACCCAGAAGAAGGAGTTGAAATCCGACGAGTTTGTCCCCTCGGAGCGGGAAGCTATGAAAAATAAGGCGATGACTGCCTATAAAATGATTGTGGACGGGGTCGGCGCCTGCTATTATGGAATGTTGAACGGAGAGCAGAACCTTGGGTTGTTCAAGTACCTGAACGAGGCAACTGGCTGGGGCAAAACACCTGAGGAATACATGGAGACCGGTATCCGCATGCAGACCCTCCGCCAAATGTTCAACGCCAAACACAATGTGGACCTGACCGGATTTCGCATGGCCGACCGAGCCGTTGGCAATCCACCACTGAAAGACGGCGTGTCGAAAGGGGCGACACTGAAAATCGATGAGATGATTCAGATATATAACAAAGCCTGGGGTTGGGATGAGAAGAGCGGATATCCAAAAAACGATACCGTGAATCAACTTGGTTTAAACCCTTTTTTAACTGAACCTTACAGCTATGAGTAGATCATCATGAGTGAAAAGAAACCAAAAAGCCTGCCGGCCTTTGACTACAAGATCTGCATGGCCTGTAAAGACTGTATTGCCGTTTGTCCTCTCAGCTGCCTGGTAGCAGATAAAACCGGTTTGGACAAATACAAGAAAGCGTATCCCCAATTGGGGGATCACAACCCCTGCAACGGCTGTAAAATATGCGCCAAGGATTGTCCGGTGGATGCCATTACCATGGTTTCCACAGAGCAGGCCGCTTAAATCGAAGCACCACTCAGTGCTTGCAGATATCAGATTAAATACGACCAGAGAGGGTTATAATGGATAACAATTCAGAAAAAAAAGAACAGTCAGGCAAATACAAACCCAGCCGCAGGGAGTTGATCAAGCTCGTAACGGCTGCCGGGGCCGGGGCGTTGGTGGGTGGTGCCAGCGATAATGCCATGGCGGCTTCAAATGGCGGTGTCAGTTCGCAGACATTTTCCCTATTTGAAAAAGAATATGAAACGATTGATGACATGTACGACATTTCAAAAGACATCCGCCGCTTTGATCAAAAGTATACGGCACTGATGAGGGGGATGTGGGATGAAGACATCAGGCCGTCAACCATCAGTTATTCGGCCAAGAAAATGGGACTGGTGCCCTTTGCCCAAGAGGGTACGCCGGGTTATTCAAAGGTGGATTGGGCTCTGCATTGGGCAGCCATGGCCGGAACCAATACCTGCGCGCCGATGGCCAATATGGGGGTCAGGGGCGCCGGAAACTACAATGACTGGAGCCGGCATGCAAATCCGACATACAAGCGGCAGATATTTGAAGACAAAGCGGAGATCAGCAAACAGGTCAAACGGGCTGCGAGGTTTCTGGGAGCCAGTCTGGCAGGTATTGCGCCCTATGATGAGCGTTGGACCTATAGCAAATGGTTTGACATTGATCCGTCCGTTGCAGACGCCAAATCAATGGAAATCCAGCACGACAAGATGCGTGAGACAGAAGGGGTCTTTCCCTTTCAGCCCAAATCGGTGATCTCTCTGGCTTTTGAAATGGATTATAACGCCTTGCAGGCTCCCGGGTTTATCAGCGGTGCGGCTCCCGCTCTGGCATATTCAGACATGCCGGAAGTTTCATTTAAGGTAGCGGAATTTCTAAATCTATTGGGTTACAAATCGATTCCAACCGGGAATGATACCGGAATGAGTGTTCCCATTGCTGTTCAAGCAGGGCTGGGGGAACTGAGTCGCATGGGGCTTCTGATCACCAAGAAATACGGTCCCAGGGTCAGGCTAGCGAAAGTGTATACAGATCTTGAGCTGGAATATGACAAGCCGACTGGTTTTGGTGTCTGGGAATTCTGTAAACGCTGTAAAAAATGTGCCGAGGTCTGCCCCTCCGGCGCGATCAATATCGACCGGGATCCTACAGTTAAAAGTTCCACTGGATCTATATCCAACAATCCCG
>Ga0233431_1000765_pt1 | contig 64865 bp, 77 predicted proteins | sample SI_118_April2016_FD_179867 | JGI IMG/M metagenome (GOLD analysis project Ga0233431, IMG submission 179867) | Seawater microbial communities from Saanich Inlet, British Columbia, Canada - SI_118_April2016_200_MG | ecosystem: Environmental > Aquatic > Marine > Inlet | place: Canada: British...
CAAGAGATTCTGCTAAATCCGGAATGATTTTTTCTAGATCGCTTTGATTGGGAGATGTGGCGTAAATTTGTTCTTGAGAACCGGTGTTTTTTCCAATGGCGCGATGAACCAAATAATATTTGGCTTCTTTGTTTTTTATTCTAAACATGTCAATTACTCCAGGACCATTGCAATTACATTTATCTGGGGAGAGTTGACGAAGATTGTATAAACCAATAGAATAGTTAGTCATGATTGAAGGAAAAGAGAAAAAGTACTTAAATTTTTAGATACTTAAAGACTCTGCATTAGAAATTTATTTAACTTAAAAAAAAAGATTAGTTTGTTTTTTAATCATAATTTTAATTCAAACCCTTGTCCAAACATATAGATTTTTTTAAAGGGGTCCAAATAATTTGCTAATAACTCTGGTTCCTTAAAAAGGGTTGGTTCTTTATTATATGCCTCAAATATTTTCATAAAAAAACTATGACTTATTGCTAAATGTCTTCCTTCTGGAAGAACATTAAATCTTGCTAAGAGATTATGAGTTCTATCTTGAATACTTCCTCTTTTTTCTTTAAATTTATCCTCCACAAAATATTCAACAAATCTTTTTCTAACCAAATCACTTCCTTGTTCGAGATATTCTTCTTCGGACAATAGATCTTCAAGAGAAAAATTAATCTCGTTAAGTTCTGGCAGTACCACTTTGGTTAAACCTGTTTTCATGCAGACATAACTTGCAGAATCAATTCCCCTCTTTAAGCTTGAGCAAAAAATAGGCCCATAAATATCTTTAGGAAAATCAAAAATTTCATTTTCTGGTTTGATTATACTTGGATCTTGTTTTTGTTCTGTGATTAAACAATATCCTCCATATCTTGAAAATTTCCCACCAAGAGTGGGGTCATATCCCAATATTTTCCTAAATGCTATTTCTTTCATTTTGTTAATCTCTTTATTGTTTTTTGATTAAAAATAAGCCGCCCCACATATAAAATTTTCTAAAACTTAAAGACTCTGCCCTAGAAATCTATATAAACAAAAAAGAAAAACTAATCTGTTGGGTGATTTGATGAAATTAGGTCTAACATATTCTAATGTATTATTAGTACCAAAGAAGACTTTTCTAAGTTCTAGGAGTGAAGCCGATATAAAAACTAGATTTACTAGAAACGTTTCATTGAATATTCCTTTGGTTAGTTCTAATATGGCCTCTGTTACCGAACATAAGATGGCTATTGCAATGGCTCGTGAAGGAGGACTGGGAGTAATACATCAATTTGGCGCGAGAGGGGAACAGGTCGAGGAAGTGAAGAAAGTTAAACATAGTACTAGTTATGTTATTGATGATCCAGTGTGTATTGGCGTAGGTGCTAATGTCACAGAAGCAGTATCAAAGATGAAGAATGATGGAGTTACTAGTTTATTAGTAAAAGAAGGTGAAGAATTAGTAGGAATATTTACTTCTAAAGATTATTTGTTTGAAGAGAATTGGGAAAAGCCATTGGTAGAAGTGATGACTCCAAAAGAAAGATTGATTACTGCCCCATATGGTATTGGAACTGAAGAAGCAAAGAAGGTTTTACGACAACACCGAATTGAGAAGCTGCCATTGATGCAAGATGGAAGATTGAGAGGATTGATGACTACTAAAGATATCAAACGTTTAGAGCAGTGGCCAGACGCTTGTCGTGATGAAAAAGGAAGGTTAAGAGTTGGTGCAGCAATAGGTGTTAAAGATACTTTAGATCGAGCTAGAGAGCTGGTGAGTGCAGGCGTAGATGTATTGGTATTAGATGTTGCTCATGCGCATTCAGAAATTGTAATTCAAAGATTAAAAGAGTTAAAGGCAAATTTTAAGGTAGATATCATGGTGGGAAATATTGCTACTGCAGAAGCTGCTAAAGATTTGATTGAAGCTGGAGCTGATGGGTTAAAAGTTGGAATTGGCCCTTCTCAAGTTTGTAGTACTAGGATTATTTCTGGGGCAGGAGTTCCTCAACTGACTGCAATTATGGATGTTGTTGCTGTGGCAAAAGAGTATGGGGTGCCAGTTACAGCAGATGGGGGATTAAAATATCCAGGAGATGTTTCTAAAGCAATAGCTGGGGGAGCTTCAACGATTTATTCAGGAAGTTTTTTTGCAGGAACTGATGAATCTCCTGGAATGGTGATTATGAAAGATGGACGTCGTTATAAACAATATTTTGGAAGTGCTTCCTACCAAAGTAGTCATCTGAGGAAGGAAAATGAACGGGGGAAACTGGTGAAGGAAAGATTAGATGTTTTTGTAGAAGGAGTTTCTAATTTAGTTGATTATAAGGGGCCAGTGAGTGAAGTGATTAATGGCTTAGTTAGAGGTCTTAGTAGTGGGGTAAGTTATTGTGGTGCGCGTAATATTAAAGAAATGCAAGAGAAGGCTGAGTTTATTAGGATTACAATGGCTGGTTGGAAAGAGAGTAATACCAGTGGGATGAAGATGAGTGAGTGATTTTTTACGATTATTTTTTAAATAAGCTTGTTCTCTTATTAAAGAAATGGAACTTCCAAAGAGATATGATCCTAAAGAAGCAGAACCAAGATTGCAGAAGTTTTGGGAAGAGGAAAAGGTTTATGCTTTTGATGCCAATGATAAAAAGAGAGAGATTTATTCTATAGATACTCCTCCGCCAACAATCTCTGGTAAGATGCATATGGGGCATGCTTTTGGAAATAGCCAACAAGATTTTATTGCTAGATATAAGCGGATGAGGGGGTTTAATGTCCTGCAACCATTTGGTACTGACGATAATGGTTTACCTACACAAACTTTAGTTCAAAAATTAAAAAAAGTTAGGGCCAAAGATATGCCCCGAAAAGAATTTGTTAAACTTTGTATGGATACTTTAGAAAAGGAACTTAGGCCCATATATATTCAAGACTGGAAAAAGTTAGGCATAAGTTGTGATTTTAACGTTTATTATACTACCATTAATGAGCATTGTCAAAGAATAAGTCAGAAGAGTTTTATTGAATTGTATAAAATGAAAAGGGCTTATCAAAAAGAAGCCCCAACAATTTGGTGTCCTAAATGTCAAACTGCAATTGCGCAAGTAGAATTAGAAGATAAAGAAGTTGCGTCTTCGTTTAATGATCTTGTTTTTGAAGTTGATGGAAAAGAATTAATTGTTGCTACAACTAGGCCAGAATTATTGCCTGCATGTGTGGCAGTGTTTTATCACCCGGGAGATAAACGATATAAACATTTGAAAGGTAAGAAAGCTAAAGTTCCCGGGTTTGATTTTGAAGTTACTATTTTAGAAGATAAAAAGGCTGATCCAGAGAAAGGGACTGGAGTAGTAATGTGTTGTACTTTTGGAGATAAGGCCGATGTGGAATGGCAGAAGGAACATAACTTACCTATCAAAATGGCCATTGGTCGGGATGGGCGAATGACCGAGATTGCTGGAAAGTATAAGGGAATGAAAATTGTTGAAGCGAGAAAAGAGATTATTGAAGACTTGAAGGGGAAGAAGTTATTGAGGAATCAAAAACCTATCACTCATGATGTTAATACTCACGAAAGATGTGGTACTGAAGTAGAATTTGTACATTCTAAACAATGGTTCATCAAATACCTTGATTTTAAAAAAGATATGCTAAAGTGGGGAAAAGAACTCAATTGGTTCCCAGCGCATATGAAAAATAGGTATGATAACTGGGCTAAAGGCTTAAGTTGGGATTGGTGTATATCTAGACAGATTTATTTTGGAATTCCTTTTCCAGTTTGGTATTGTAGGGGGTGTGGAGAAGTAATAGTTGCTAATGAAAAGGATTTGCCGGTTGATCCGTTAGAAGATGAAGCTCCAGTAAAGAATTGTCCTAAATGTAAATGTGGGGAGATTGTTCCTGAGTCAGATATAATTAATACCTGGGCGACTTCTTCCTTGACTCCAACAATTGTTAAGGAATTATTTAAAGGAAAGGCTGTTTATGGTCCTTTGGTTAAGAATCCAATGAACTTAAGGCCACAAGGCCATGATATCATTTCTTTTTGGTTGTTTAATACAGTAGTTAAAAGCCAGTTACACCATAAGATGAAACCGTGGAATGATTGTTTCATTAATGGGTGGATGTTAGATCCTAAGGGAAAGAAGATGTCTAAATCTAAAGGGAACATAATTGAGCCACAAGTGATGATTGATAAATATTCTGCAGATGCTTTAAGGTTTATGTCTGGCGGTTCTAAGTTGGGGGAAGATTTTCCTTTCCAAGAGAAAGATTTGCTTACAGGTCAGAAATTTGTTAATAAGTTGTGGAATGCGTCTAAATTTGGAATCATGCATTTGGAAGATTATAATAAAGGGAGTGTTTCTGAAATATTTGATAAATGGTTATTGAGTAAATTACAGAAAGTTATTAAGGAAAGTACAGATGGTTTTAATGAGTATGAGTATTCTAAAGCTAAATCTTCAGTAGAGAAGTTCTTTTGGCAAGTATTTTGTGACCAATACTTGGAGATTGTTAAAGATCGGTTGTATAATCCAGATGAACGTGGCGTAAAGGTAAGAGAAAGTGCACAAAAAGGAATTTATGATTCTATGTTGGGAGTTTTGAAGATGATGGCCCCAATCATGCCCCATATTACTGAAGAGATTTATCAATTATATTTTGCTGAGAGAGAAGGGGGCGGGAGTTTACATAAATCTAAATGGCCAGAATTTGATAAAAAGTTGGTTGATGAAAAGGCTGAAGAGATTGGAGATTTAGGTGTGGATATTATTAACACAGTTCGTAAGTTCAAATCTGAAAAGGAAATGAGTATGAAAGAAGAGTTGAAAGAATTAATTTTGGTTAGTGGGAAGAAAGGATTTGAAACGAAGATTAAAGGGATTGTTGATGATTTGAAGGCTGTTTTGAAAGTTAAAGAAATTAAATTTTCTGGAAAGACTTCTTTGGAAAGTGAGAAATTTAATATACTTGTAGGGATTTCTAAATAAATGATGTTTTTTAAGAAAAGTAAAGTGGGGGGGTTTGTTACCCGATTGAAGAGTAAGGAATTAGATAAAATAACTATTTCTTTAGCTGAATTTAATAGGAAAGCAATTGAAACTAAATTGGATTTTCTTGAGAGACGAAAAAAAAATCCCAAGTTAACTGATGAATTCGTAATGAGGATTGTTGAACAGCAGTTGGCAGAGTTTAAGGGATTATTGAAAGGTGCTAAGAAAGCCCGTAAGAAAGGATTGGGATTTAGGGGCGATTCAGACGTTGTTTCTAAGGAATTGGAAGCTCTTTTTGAAAGATTAAATAAATTTACGTTGGACTATGACATAGTGTTAAATGGACAATATTCTGATTTGATCCATAACCGTTATGAAGAATTATCTAAAGGAGTTGAAAAAGAAAAAGAATTATCTCAGCTTGCTGGTCTTGAAGCAGAGAATCTAAGAGAACAATTAATAAATTTAGAAAAGATTGCTAAACAGAGATCTGGCCTTCAAAGAGAACAAGCGATGATGTTGGCAAAAAATTTGATTTATGGGTTGAGCTCACTTTCTTTAATGGCCGCTGTAGGTGGTTTCTATGTTCTTAAATTTGGGATTAAAAGCGGTGGAATATTGACTATGGTGGGAATCTTAGCGGGAGTTGTTTATGCATTATTTGCATCTGGCTATTGGATGCTTTTGGTAGGGGCAGTTCTTGTCACTTCTCCACTTTGGGGAATGATAGTAATATTAGGATTGAAGTAATTGTGATTGTTTTGAAGAATAATATTTATAAACTGCAATGATTTGTTAAAGATTATGGTTAGGGAAAGGTTATCTACTCATCGTGCAAATGTTTATTCTACAATTGGAGAATTGATTGAAGATACAGATATGTGGGTAGTGGAAGCAGAAGGGAATGATTTTTATGTTACTGCGGAAGGATCCCAGAAGAAATTTAAAGAAGCTTCTATGAAAATTATCTCAGTTATCCTTTACGAAGGAGTTTTTCCACCTAGTCGGAAGGTCTTAGATATCTCTAGAAAGAGAAATGATTTTTATGTTGAGTATGAAGGCAAGTTTTTCTTTGTTCATCTTAATAAGTAGGTTAGTTTGATTATTTAAATTGTTCATAAAATCGCTGATTTGAGCTTAAATTAGGCATAAATTTATAAAACAAAGTAAGATTATAACAAGTATAAACCACAATAATTAAAAATAAACAATGCGAGGTGTTTAATATGGTTGAAGGTTACTGTGTGAAGTGTAAAGCTAAACAAGAGATGATCGAAGCTAATGAAGTTGCCATGAAGGGTAAAGGTGGCGTAGAGCGAAGGGCTATGAAAGGTAAGTGCCCAAAGTGCGGTACAACTATGTTTAGAATTTTAGGAGCTAAGAAATAAATTTTTATTTCTTTTTTTCTTGTTTTTTTATTTGTGGAAAAGTTTATTAACTAAAAGTTCTTAGTTTTGTTTATGAAAGAGTTATTAGAAGTATATGATTTGAAAGGAAAATTGCTAAGAGTAGAAGAGAGAAGTAAATATTATGATCAAATTAAGAAAGAATTTGCTAAGAAAGGAAAGATTAGTACGCAGGTAAAAAGGGCATTATTAATATTAATGAACTCTAAAGGAAGATTAGTTATTCAAAAGAGAAACAAGTGGAAACATGAGAACCCTGGACTCTTTGACAAAACAATTGGAGGTCATGTCCAAAAAGGAGATACATTCAATTTAACTATTGTTAAAGAATGTGCAGAAGAACTTGGTTTCCCAGTATCAATTCTTTCTCCAAAAGAATTTAATAGAGCCATTAAAAATACGGATCTTAGAATTGTAGGTATTTTCAAAAAAATAGATTTAACAAATAATTTTCAATCAATAAGAAGAACAAAAGAAGGAGATTCTTTTATTCAACCTTATATAAGCGCCGTTTATGTTGGTTATTATAATGGTCCAATTCAATTCATTGATGGTGAAAGTTCTGGAATTGAATTATTTTCATTAGAAGAACTTGAAGAAGATATTAAAAATAATCCAGACAAGTTCACAGAAGATATCAAATTTATGGTAAAGAAGTACGAGAAATATTTGAAGCCAATAAAAAAATAACTATTCCTTCTTTAACTCATATCCTTCCTTAGTATCCTCAACAATATAGCCAAACTTAGTAATCTTTTCTCTTAGTTCGTCGGCTTTCTTCCAGTCTTTGTTGTTTCTAGCTTGGAGTCTCTGTTCAGCCAATTTGATAATCTCTTGAGGGATCTTATCAACTTTCAAATCTTTTAATCCTAAACCCAGAACTTTATCAAACCCAAGTAAAGTAGAATATTTATCTCCTGCAGATAATTTCTCATCTTTAAGCACTTCCCACATTGTTGCTAAAGCCCTAGGAGTGTTCAAATCATCATTTATTTCCAAAGTAAATTGTTTTAAATAGTTATTATTGGCTTTTCCTTTCCCTTTCAATTCTAAAACTTTATCAAATAATTTCTTCAAAGAAGCCTTTGCTCCATCTAAAGCTTCAAAACTAAACATTAATGGTTTTCGATAATGTGTTCCTAGGCAGAAATATCTGTAATCTAAAGGAGTATACCTTTTCTCTTCTAATTTAGATAAAGTCAAAAAGTTTTCTCCAGATTTGGCCATCTTTTCTCCTTTTGATAGGACGAGGAATTCATTATGGAGCCAATAATTCACCCAGGGTTTCTTTCCAGTGGCTGCTTCTGATTGGGCAATTTCATTAGTGTGGTGAACGGGAATGTGGTCAATGCCTCCGCAATGGATATCAAATTGTTCTCCAAGATATTTTAATGACATCGCAGAACATTCTAAATGCCAGCCAGGATAACCTTCTCCAAAGGGAGATTTCCATTTCATTCCCTGATCTTGGAATTTTGATTTAGTGAACCAGAGTACAAAATCGTAAGGGTTTTTCTTATTGGGATCTTTTTCGATTCTGGCTTGTCCCTTAACTCCTAGATCTAATCTTGCTAATTTTCCATAATCTGTTAATTTAGAAGCGTCAAAATAAATATTTCCTCCGGCACTGTAAGTGAATCCTTTTTTTTCTAATGTTTTGATTAATTGGATTTGTTCGTGGATATGGTCTGTGGCCTTAGGTAATTTACTTGGTGGGATAAAATTAAGTTTTCTCATATCTTCTTGGAAAGCTTTGGTGTAGAATTCAGCAATTTCCCAAACTGTTTTCTTTTCTCGCTTAGCGCCTTTGAGCATCTTGTCTTCTCCTTGATCTTCATCAGAAGTAAGATGACCGACATCAGTAATATTCATAATATGTTTAACTTTGAAACCATTAAATAAAAGAACTCTTTTTGTAAAATCATAGAATAAAAAGCCCCTTAGGTTTCCAATGTGTGCGAAGTTATAAACTGTGGGCCCACAAGTGTATAATCCTATTTCTGTTTTTTTAATAGGAACAAACGTTTCTTTTTTCCTTGTTAGGGTGTTGTAAAGTTTAAGAGTCATGATTATTCTAATTTAACTGCAGTTCCATAAGCTAAAACTTCTGCTGCCTGAGGCATTACGCTTGAAGTGGAGAATCTTACCATTAAAATTGCATCAGCGCCGAGTTTCTCTGCCTCTGCAACCATTCTTGTTAATGCTTCATCTCTAGCTTTGGAGATCATATCTGTATAAGATTTGATTTCTCCACCAACTATTGTTTTTAGTCCAGCCATGATGTCTCTGCCAACATGTCTTGATTGGATTGTATTTCCTCTAACTATGCCTAACGTTTCTTTGATAGTTTTATTTGGTATGTTTTCAGTAGTTGTAATTATCATTGTTTTCACCTAGATTTCAAGAATTTCTGATTTATTTAAACTTTCTTGTAAGATCTTGGAAAGATCAAGTAACTGGAGCTCTTTTTTTATTTCTTCTTCTTTAACTTTTGTGGCTGGATTTTTTGGTCCAAGGAGACAACAAAGTTCTGGACCCTTAGAAATTTCATAAGTTCCAATTTTCTTAGCAATATTAATTATTTCTTGTTTATCCCTAGTAAGAACTGGACGAAATATTTCTAAAGAGATATTTTTTGTTATGGCAGTTAAGTTTCTGAGAGTTTGGCTAGAAACTTGGGCCAGATTTTCTCCAGTAATAAGATATTTTGCTCCTTCGTTTTTAGCAATTATTTCTGCTGCTTTGAACATAAGGATTTTGGAAAGAACAAAATAATATCTGTGTTGGCATTTTTCAGTTAATTGTTTGAGAATTTCAGCGAAAGGGATTAAATATATTTTTTTTAATTTGAGAAATTTAGCTAACTCTTTTACTTTCTCAATTTCTTTTTCATCTGTTAATGGGATTTGATGGAAGTGGGCGGCAATTACTTCTAAACGATTCTTCATTAAATGAATTGCTACAGGGGAATCGATCCCTCCGGAGAGTAAGGCTATTGCTTTTTGCATAGAGAGAAGAGATAAAGATGATTTATAATCTTTTTGGGTCTGGACACAATTAATATAAAGGTAAAATGATTTATGTAGTTGGATGGGAAGAAAAAAAGAAATTATTTTTGGATGGGGCTTGATTTGTTTATTCCTAATCCCCTTTGTATTGGCAGAGAATAATCTTTACCAGAAAGAATCACTACAATTAGAGTTAGAAGTTAACGGTGAAATGAACCTGATTGGAGAAGTTGGGGCGACGTTAAAGGAAGTTACTGCGGAGATAATGTTATATCCTAAGGATAGTTTTAGACAGAAGCTATTGAATTTTGAAAGTGAAGGAGAAATTGTGGGAGAAAAAATTGTTTTTATTTGGAAAGATGGAGTTTTGGGGAAAAAAGAATATGGGTATTCGGCAAAAGTTAACAATCTAAGAGAACGTCATGAAGTTAAAGGTAAAATTAATTTTCCGATTTTTAATCTGGAAGGATATGAAGATTATTTGTTGCCTACTGAGACGATTGATTCTGAGAATCCTTTGATTGTAGCTAGAGCGACAGAACTTGCTGAAGGAGAAGATGATTTGTTTAAGGTTGTTTTTAATTTAGCAAGCTGGGTAGAGAGTAATATCAATTATGATTTGAATACTTTAACTGCAACTGCTTCACAAAAAGCTAGCTGGGTGTTGAATAATAAACAAGGGGTCTGTGATGAAATGACTTCTTTGTTTATTGCCATGAGTAGATCATTAGGGATACCAGCAAGGTTTGTTTCTGGGATTAGTTATACTGAAAGTGAAGAAGTGGTAGAGTATACTGGGAAAAACTGGGCACCTCATGGGTGGGCAGAAGTTTACTTTCCAAGTGTTGGCTGGGTTGGTTTTGATATTACTTTTGGAGAATATGGTTATGTGGATGTTACTCACATAAAATTAAGAGACGGTTTTGATCCAGGAGAAGCTTCAACTAAATTTTCATGGTTAGCTAACAATGTTAAATTAGAGGCAGAAGATCTTGATTTTGAGGTAAAATTGGTTGGGCAAGGAAAGGCAGTGGTTCCTGAATTTTCCATAACCAGTGAAGTTTTAGGGGAAGAGATTGGTCCAGGAGGTTTTAATTTAATTACAGTCAAAATTAAAAATTTAGAGAACCATTATTTGGCGACCACATTAAGACTGTCTGTACCAAATGAAGTGACTGTATTTGAAGAAAAGAAAAAAGTTTTACTTTCTCCAAATGAAGAGAAAGAGGTTAGTTGGAAAGTACGTTTAACAGAAGCATTAAATGAGGGTTTTGTTTATACTTTTCCGTATGTTGTTTATTCTGAAGAAAATTTGACCTCAGAAGGAAGTTTCAAGGGAACTTATGATGGATTGATTTATTCTAAGAAGGATGTTGAGGGATTAGTAATTAAAGAAGAAAAGAAATATTTAGGAAGTGTTGAAATTGATTGTGATTATCTAGAAGAATCTCTCTTAGGTGAAACGTTGGAAATTGATTGTAGTGTCAAGAATGTGGGAAATGTTAATCTTAAAGGATTGCAGTTATGTGTTGTTGGAAGTTGTGAGACAAAAGATTTGCTTATCAATCAAGAAGAAAAGATGAGTGGATCAGTTCTGGGAGAAGTAGGTAACAATAAATTCTTAGTAGATATCAATAATAATGAAGTAGATGAGAAAAAGTATTTTAGTTATTCTGTTGTTGATGGGCCCAATGTAAATTTAGAATCTATTGCCCCTGAAGAGATAAATTTGGGAGAAGAATTTGAAATTAAAATAATGGTTGAGAAAAAATCTTATTCTATACCTCAAAAAGTTAAGGTAATGTTATCTTGGTCAAGAGGAGAACAAATTTGGGAGATGGCAGAGTTAAAAACAGAAGAAGAACTAGTTTTTAAATCAGGAACAAATGGGATGGGCAAAGAGAACAAATTTGATGTGTTGGTAGAATGGGAAGATAAGAAAGGGGCTACGTTTGAAAGAAAAAGATCTTTTGTTGTGGAAGTTGTAGGGGGAGGATTCTGGAATGGAGTTAAACTGTGGTTTAATGGAGTAATTAACAAAATTGTTTAGAATTAAATATTAATAATTAAATAATAATAAAAATAAAAAGTTTATCTTTTCTTTGCTTTTCTGGTTACTGCTGCTTTCTTACCAGCTTTTCTTCGTACAGCAGTTTTTCTTTTTTTTGTTCGTGCTGCTTTCTTTCCAGCTTTCTTTCGTACAGCGGTTTTTCTTTTCTTAGTAGCGGCTGCTTTCTTTCCAGCTTTCTTTCGTACAGCAGTTTTTCTTTTCTTAGTAGCGGCTGCTTTCTTACCTGCCTTAACTCTTTTTACAGATTTACGCTTCACTGCTTTTTTCTTAACTGGTTTTTTCTTTGCAGGCTTCTTCTTAACAGCTTTTTTCTTTTTGACTGCTTTTTTCTTGACTGCTTTCTTTTTTACTGCTTTTTTCTTAGCAGCTTTTCTTTTTACTGCTTTTTTCTTAACAACCTTCCTCTTAACAGCTTTTCTTTTTACTACTTTTTTCTTAACAGCTTTCTTCTTAACCACATTTTTCTTAACAGCTTTTCTTTTTACTGCTTTTTTCTTAACAACATTTATCTTAACAACTTTTTTAGCCATCGTTATTCACCTCATTTTTGATAATAAAAAGAAAAGTTTTTTGCCTTTTTAAAAGTTTTGTTTTTAAACAGACATTGAAGAGATTAAAGTTTAGAAAAGTTTTTTAAAGTTAGTTGTGGTTGGAACAATTATGAACAAAGTGGATGTAGGGGTTGTTGATTATTCTGTCTTGACTGAAGGTATTTTGTCGTCTAAGATATCAAATAATGAACTGGAAATTAAAAAGTTATTGATCTCCAAGAAACTAATTTGGAGATTAGAAAAAGAAACTAGAGCCAACAAACTAGTTGGAGAGTTGGGTTTAGAAGAAATAAAAAAATTAAAAGAGATTAGTAAACAGAAGGGTTTTGAAATTGATTTTGTAAATTTCTTGAGAGAAGGTATATTTGATGAAGAAAAACTAAGTTTTTTTGTTCGAGAGTTGGCTTGGGAAGAAGGAGCTGTTTTGATTACAGCCGATGAAATACAAGCCAAACTTGGAGAGGGTCAGGGATTAGAAGTTATTGTTTTCTCCTCGATAAGTAAAGGAGGAAAAATAAAATTAGAGAAATACTTTGATAATGAAACTATGAGCGTTCACTTAAGAGAAGATGGTAAAGCGGTGGCAAAAAAAGGTCGGCCAGGAAAATGGACTTTAGAAGAAATAGGGAAAAAAAATCTTGCGAGAGAGGAAGTTAGAGAAATTGGAAAGGAGATTGTTGAACAAGCTAAAACAAGAAAAGATAGTTTTATTGAAATACAAAGAGAAGGAAGTACAGTAATACAATTAGGAGATTATCGAGTAGTAATTACTGAACCCCCATTTAGTGATGGGTGGGAAGTAACTGCAGTTAGGGCTGTTGCTAAATTAGATTTAGATAAATATGATCTTAAAGAAAATTTGAAAGAGAGATTACTTGGTCGGGCCGAAGGGATTCTTATTGCGGGAAGTCCAGGAGAAGGTAAAACTACTTTGGCTCGTGCATTAGCCGAAAAATTTTCTTCAATTGGGAGAATTGTAAAAACGGTAGAAAGTCCAAGAGATATGTTATTAAGTCCTAGGATTACACAATATTCTTTAACTCACGGAGATCGGGGAGAAATTCACGATGTTTTATTATTAAGTCGACCAGACAATACTGTGTTTGATGAAATGAGGACAAAAGAAGATTTTGAACTTTTTGCAGATTTGAGATTAGCAGGAATTGGGATGATTGGAATTGTACATGCCACAAATCCAGTAGATGCGATTCAAAGATTTGTTGGAAAAATTGAAATGGGGATGATCCCCCAAATTGTGGACCTGGTTGTTTTTGTAAAGGGAGGCGAGATTGAAGCAGTATTAAGTTTAAAGATGTTGGTTAAAGTTCCAACTGGAATGACTGAAGCAGATCTGGCTCGGCCAATTATAGAGATAACAGATTTTGAAACAGATAAATTACTTTATGAAATTTATACTTATGGAGAACAAACCATAGTTATTCCCGTGGCTGGAGAGAAAACGACGAAGAGATTATGGGATTTAGCAGAAAAGAAAATTGAGGATTATTTTACTAAATATAGCAAACAAGTCAAAGTCAAGGTTGTTAGTGACAATAGAATTAATGTGTTTTTGCCTTCTGCGAAGATATCTAAAGTTATTGGTAAGAAAGGCGAGGAGATTAATAAAATTGAAAAAGAATTGGGAATGAAGATAAATGTGGAAGAGTTAGTAGAACAAAAAGGAAAAGAGATTAAGTTTGAATATAAGTTGGATAAAAAGAATTTGAGTTTATTTGTGGATTTAATAGAAACAGAATTTTTAGTTGTTGTCCAGGGTGAAGAATTAATGAAAGTTAAAAGTAGTAAAAAAGGGACAATCAAAGTAGGTAAAAAAAGTTACGCTGGAAAGCAAATGGTCAAAGCATTGGAAAACCGAGAATTGAGATTGAAATTGTTGTGAGATTTTGGAAATTCTTATTTTTATTAAGAAGATATTTAAAGGACATTGAAGAATTAACCTTAGAAGGAGTGGAATGCGTAATGATTATGTGAACACCATGGCTTCCTTATAGCCGGCGATAGTAACTGATGAACGCACACTGATCCTTCTTAGGGTTTCTGGTAAGTGCCGATTAAAATAGTAAAGTTTATAAAAAGAAACGAGTGTGATTGATGAAGGTGCTAAGTAAGTAAGTAAATCTTTCTTGAAATGCATCAATAATGAAAAAAAGGTAAAGAAAATGGAAGGAACTGTAAAATTTTTTAATAGAATGAAAGGATATGGTTTTATTAGTGGAGACGACGGCAAAGATTATTTTGCACACTTTTCTGCTGTGAAACCTGGTGTTTTTTTAAGAGATAACGACAAAGTTTCTTTTGATCCGGCTGAAGGAGATAGAGGATTGAAAGCAGAGAACATTGAGTTATTGCAAAAAGCTTCAGAAAGAGACGATCTCGAAACTGAAGGTGGCGAAGAAGCTCCGGCTGAAGAATCTACTGAAGAACAGCCAGAAGAAGAAGCGCCTGCAGAAGAGCCTACTGAAGAACCAGCTGAAGAGAAACCTGAAGAACAGCCAGAAGAAGAAGCGCCTGCAGAAGAGCCTACTGAAGAACCAGCTGAAGAGAAGAAAGAAGAATAAATTTTTTCTAATTTTTTTATTTTATATTTTTAATTCAAGATTTTTAGATCAAAACAAACTCTAAAAATATTTGGTGAAAATTGACCACATTTTACTTTTCTTAGAACTCTAACTTTATGTTTGTTCTGATTACAGATCTCTTTTATTACTTTGGCTTCTTTAGAGATATCTGTTTCGTTTAAGAATGCATAAAGGTGGATAATTGTATTTGGTTTTGCTTTTTTCAGCGCAACATCAAGAAACTCTTCTGCGGTTTTTGGAAGGGGCATGATAATACGATCAAACTTCTTCTTGATCTTGGGTAATAATTCTCTAACATCTCCATTTTGGATGATGATCTTACTTTCTAGTTTGTTTAATTTAACATTGTTTAAGGCATATTGGTGGGCAAGGGGATTTATTTCTATTCCCCAGATTTTTTTTACGGAAGAGTTTTTAGCTAGCACTAAAGGATATGGTGCGGCCCCAGAAAACATTATTAATATCTCTTCATTTGGTTTAATAAGTTTTGATATCCTTAGACGTTCATTCGCAGATCTAGCTGAAAAATATGTTTTTTCCAAATCAAGTTTGAGTTTAATCCCACTTTCAGTATGTGTTGTTTCTTTGGTTTTTTTCCCTGCAAGAACCCTTACTTTCCTTAGACGATAAGTTCCTTCATGGAAATGTTCTTTTTTTACCACTGTAATTATTCCTTGGACAGTTTCCAGAAATGCTTTGGCGAGGTGGGTTTCTTTTTTGATTAATTCTCTTGGAATCTCTAAGATTAAAATAGAACCTACTCTTTCTTGTGAAGAGGGGATTAAGGAAAGTTCTTTTTTGGTAAATTTGTTTTTTAATAATTCTTGGAGAGTAGGTGGTTGGGTTTTTTTCTTTAATGATTTGTTGATTATGGTGGTTTTGATCTTTTTTTTGATAGCAGAAATCTGAGTTTTCTTAATATTAAGGGGGAAGTAGATGAACTTGGAGTCTTTTTCTAGAAGATATTCTGAATTTAAGAGGTTGTTTTTAATAATAACTTGCTTTACTTTTTGAGCTTCACGGAGAGGAGTTTTTGTCACTAACATGTGTTTAAGAATAGAAAGAGGTTTTATAAAATTATCTTTAAAAGAATTTGTTCAATCCAGTTTGTTTTCTTTTTTCTTTTTCCTGGAGAATTTTTTTAAGTTTACTATTAACTCTTTCTTCTGAGAAACCATTCTCTTGGATAAGAAATTCGAAAAGTTTTTTTTCTTCAATGGGTTTCCATTCTAAATTGTAATCATCTGTCACTGGTATTTTTTTGATGGTGTAAAAAATTTCTTTCCATTCAAGTTTGGGGAAGTGATTATCCCACTCTGCATTTTTGAAGATCTTATCAAAGTTATTTGGTGAATTTTTAATTAGTTTAAGGGCCTTTTTAGGACCAATTCCTTTGACTCCTCCTGGATTATAATCTGTGCCAATGAGGATAGCGAGGACAATAAGTTGATCTATATCTAAACCGAGATTGTTGAGATTTTCACCAAGCGATATTGCTTCTGGCTTAACAGTTTGGTAAGAAAATTTTCCGGCCTTTTTTCTTTTTCCTTCGATAGAAAGATTTCTAACAAGAAGGGGGCAGCCAAAAGTAAGGTTGTCAAAGTCTTGAGAAACGGAAGCATAGGCATCACTTTTTTTTACCATATATGCAGTTTGAGCTTCTCCTTCAGAGGGCGCTTGGACAATTGGAAGGCCAAGATATGAGATAAGTTTTTTTGCATCTTCAACCATTTCTCTAGTGAGGACAGAAGTACGAGAGGCATATTTTCTCATTTCTTCTATGTTGCCAAGTTTTTTGGCTGCTTCTAATTTAAGACCTGCTGCTTTTTTAGCTTGAGTACGAATTTCTTTGGTTCGTTGTTTTATTTCTGGAGGCTTTCCATCAAAAACAAATATTAATTTAAGGCCTTGTTCCATGAAAGAAGTAGCACGATTGAAGAGACCGATTAGGTGGGAAGTTGGTTTTCCTTCAGAGTTCGTGAAAACGGATCCATCTCTGGCTCGAATAGTGGTGAGGAATTGATAAAGCATATTCATAGAATCAACTGCAAGAACTTTTCCAGAGAGATCTTTTATGGAAATCTCTTTTTTTATAATGATATCTTTAATGTTTAATCCCATTTTGAATGCCCTATCTTTTTGATCATTCTATCTTTTTAACAATTGCGTTTTCAAAAGTTCCAGACCCCAGCATTTCTTGAGCCTTTTTAGTTAGTTCGTTAGTATAAAGGAAAAGTAAAGGGATTTTTTTTGTTTGAGCTTCCATATAAGCTGCAGAAAGGTCTTTTTCGTCACATCTTTTTTTACTTTTTACTTTGCAGAAATAAGTTAATTTTCCGATAACTGAAGGTACATCGACGAGGAAATTTATTTCAGCGTTTTTACGAAGAGTTTCTTTAGAATTGATGAGAATTTCTTTCGTTTGGAAATAATGTTCTAATTGAGGAGTCAGAGTATCAATAACTTCTTTTCTTTTTTTAGGAGGGTTTATTCTTTCTTTTATTTTTTTAAAAAGAGGTTTTCTTTCTCTTTGTTCTTCTAGGGTTTCTTGTTTTTCTGATTTTTCTTTTTCTTTTTCTTTTTCTGATTCTGAAAATATTTCTTGAGTGGGGGTTTCTGGTTCTTTTTCGGGCTGTGACAAAGGAGATGGATTTTCCACTAACGAAGGAGAGGAAGTTTGAGGAGAACTAAGAGGGGTTTGTTCTGAAGGAGGAAGAACATAGTTTAGAGAATCACTAATAAGTTCCTTTGCTTCTGTATCAGAAAGGAGAGACCATTTCCAAAATAACTCTGCCCCATGAGAAGAAGAAACATTTAAAGGGACTGCAAAATCTTTGGCTTTTCTTAGCGCTACCCTTGGTAAAAGGTCAAGATCTTTTTCTCGCAATATCTTTTTTTCTTTGAGAGTTCTGATTACTTCTTGATCTTGATGGTTAAAGTTGTCAATGAAATTGATTAGTTTTTCTTGGTGGTGAGAAAGATAGTACAAGGGAGACCCTCCCACCTTGAGGTTAGATAATTTTACCTTGCCTTGGGAAGAAAGTTCTGATAAATGTGCTGAAGCCAAAAGAATGTTGCTATTGATGTGTTTAGCTACATGAGTAGGAAGGGCAGGCCCATAAAAATTAAGAAATTGAATAATTTTCTCTGCGTCAGACATAAGAAAGTTTAGAGGATGGGAAGTTTAAATAGTTTTTGATGTCCTAGCATGGAGGTTAGTAAGTTTGGTTAGTTTGCCATCTAAGGGTAATAAATAAAGAAAAAAGTTTTTAGTTTATGGCCTTACCCACTTGATCTCATAATAAGTTACGTCTCCTTCATCATCAACGATTCCCATTAAGAGTCTTTTTTTGGTGGAATGAGCAACACGATTCTTAGCGGCAAATTCGTACCAAGTTAAGGTGTTTCCTTCATGTACTGGATAAATAATCCAACGAGCGTGATCTTCTCCTGGTTTGATGCCTCGATCATAAACTCTAAAGTCTGCGCCGAATTTGAGGGCAGTTTTAATTATGTAACCTCTGTTCCTCATATCTTTGAAAACACAATAACGAATCCAAAAATTGGGCTCTATTTTTCTTGCTTTTTTTAAGTAAGACTCGAAAGTTATTTTTCTTCCTGCCGGAGACTTTACATCTAATTTTCCTTTATCCATCAAGTAGAACGCTTCCAATAAAGAAAGTTCTACTTTTCCAGAATTGGCCATTGCCCCAAACCTAGATTGGTTATAAAATTCTCTGGCGTCATCACTGGATTCAGTAATAACTTTGGTGTCGGCAAGAAATCCTAAAACTATTTTTTTTGCTTTTTTTGTTTGATTCTCTGAAGTCTCTGCTGGTTTAATTGTTTTTCCTGCTTTCTGTTTAGTTTTCTTTTTATCTGAAGAAGTTTCAGCTACTGCTGCTTGTTCAGATGATGTTTTTGTTTTCTTTTTAGTTGTTTTTGTCATGATTCTAAATTAAACGAGACTGTTTTTAAACTTTTGTGTTTTTACACTTAATAGTCTGGATTGGGGACACAAGAACAATAAGGTTTAAATAAAATAATGATTATGTGCTTGGAAGGTGATATTGATGAAAGAAAAGATATTTTTGATTTTGGGAATTATAATTCTGAGTTTGTTTATTGTTGGTTGTAATGAAACTGTTGAAGAACTTCCAGTAAAACCAGAAGGAATTCCTGAACCTGCAGCTGAAGAACCTATTGAAGAACCAGTAGCAGAAACAGCACCAGTTGAATTAAAAGTTATTAAAGTTACAGGAGAAAACTATAAGTTCATGATGGATGGAAAAGAAAATCCTGAAATTAAAGTTAAAGTTGGTCAAAAAATCAAAATTGAATTTACCAGCACTGAAGGTTTCCACGATTTCGTTATTGATGAATTAGAAGCAAAAACCGCTAAGGTTACTTCGGGGGAATCAACTTCTGTGGAATTCGTAGCAAATCAAGCAGGAACTTTTTCGTATTATTGTAGCGTTGGCAAGCACAGGGATTTTGGAATGGAAGGCACATTCATAGTAGAATAAAATGGCGCTTCAAGATATAGCATTAGAATTGGTCTTTATATTTGGAATTACTAACATTATTTTTTTATTGTTAGTATATTTTTCCTGCCGGTGTATGGGTGGTGCAAAAGTAACTCAGAAATTGTTCAGTAAAGTTTGGTATCAGAAGTTTTACTCAAAACATTGTTATTTCTGGTGGGGATTCTTTTTGTCTGTAATCTTGCATACTGCTTTTGCGTTTTACTTGTTTGGTTTTCCTTTTTAATTTATTTTATCTTTATTTCTTTACAAATAAACCGCACCAACACATAGGTTTTCTTCCTTCTATTGGTTTTATCCAAGTAGTATGAGTTTTAAAATTGCAAGGACAAATTAACTCTAAGTCTTTTTCCCGTGTCCCATCACGTAACCTACAGGGGCACAATTTTAAACCAAATTTTTCTTCGTTCAATAAGACTCCTTCAACTATAGAATCGACGTGTTCTTTATCTGGATTTAGGAGGAACTCATTTTTCTCGCAAAACTTTTCCCAGGATTCTCTTAATTCTCGGGGATCCATTTTACAATCCAGTCAAATTTTTAGCTTCTTTTTTATCAATCTCAGCATAAGCATTTTCTGCTTGACAAGTTGGACACTTTTCTGGTCCGGCTGCGCCATGATGGACGTCATTACAAACATTGCATCTAAAAAATTTTTTATCTACCATTTTTATTTCCTCACAATTCTTTTTCAGCTATCCAATGGCCATGGATATTACAAAATGCTATTGTTGTAAATTTTCCTTGTTCTGCCTTAAGATGAAGGCAAGCCACAGGATTAAGGTTTTCTGGAGTTAAATGTACTCGAGAAATAAACTCTTGGTTTAAGTAGCAATCAATGAAGATTATGAAATGTTCTTTTTCCATGGGATGTAATTGTTCACCAATTTTTACATGTACATCTGTACATCCTTCTGGAATTAACCCGCATTCTTTGTTTATGTTGATTACTGGAGAATGTTTTTCTACATTATCAGCTTCATCTTCGGCTGTTTTCAGGATGTTCTCTTTTGCTGAAAAAACTGTTTTTGGTGATCCACAAACTGGGCATTTCTCTGGTGCTTCTTCTCCTAAAGAAGCATAATTACAAGTTCCACAAATTAAACCATTCATTTTTTATTACCTCCTTGGGCCAGAAATTTGGCTGCCTTTAATAAAGCTGTGCAAGCATTACCTGCAGAGATCACATATTGGTATTCGTGAACAGAAGAACAGTCACCAGCGGCAAATATTCCTGGTACTGAAGAGTTCATTTGACAGTCAACGACTACATGACCATGGTTGTCGAGTTTGACTAATCCTTTTACAAAATCAGTATTGGAAACTCGACCAATTTCTACAAATACTCCAGTTACGTTTAGTTCTTTTGTTTTTCCGTCTTGTTCATATTTTATTCCCTTGACAAATTTATCTCCAAAGATTTCAACTGTTTTTGCATTAGAAATAATATTTACCTTGGGGTGTTTTTTAATGGTGTCTATCAAATATTGATGGGCGTTGAAGGTGTCATGGATATTTATTAAATGAATTTTTTTAGCTACATTCAAAAGGAAATCAACAGCTTCTAGGGCAGAATTTCCTCCTCCGACGACAGCTACTTCTTGGCCAGAGAAAATTGGCCCATCGCAAATGGCACAATAAGTTACTCCTAACTTTTGAAATTTGTCTTCTCCAGGGATGTTTAGTTTTCTTGGATGAGAGCCCGTGGCAATAATTACTGTTTTGGTAGTGTAGTCTTTTTTGTTAGTTTTTATGAGGAAGTTTTTCCCTTTCTTTTGGATCTTTTTTACTAGCACTCCTGTTTTTGGTTTAACTCCGTTGAATGAAAGTTGATCTTCCATTAGTTTAGAGAATTCTGCCCCGGTGGTTTGTTTTATTCCAGGATAATTGAGAACTTCTCCAGATTCATAGAATTGTCCGCCAAATTTTTCAGTGAGAAGAATGAAGTCCATTTTCTTTCTAGCTGCATAGATTGATGCAGTACAACCTGCGATTCCAGCCCCAATGATTATTGTTTCTTGGAGATTGGGGGTTGTTTTTTTTGTGGTTTTTTTAGTAGTTTTTTTCTTGGCCATTTTTTAAGTTGTTATTTTTTAGATTTGCAAAGTTGAAGAGCTTTTAGGTAAATGTGTTTAGCACTGAATCCAAAACGTTTGAGGAGTTTTTCTGGAGGTCCTGATTCCCCGTATCTGTCTTTCATTCCAATTCTCTTTATTTTGGTAGGATAATGTTCGCTGAGAAATTCGGAGATTGCTCCGCCCAATCCTCCAGTGATTTGGTGTTCTTCTACAGTTAAGATGCACTTGCATTTCTTGGCTGCTTGAAGAATGGTTTTTTGATCTAAAGGTTTAATGGTGTGACAATTGATTACCTGGGCATTAATTTTCTTTTCCTGAAGCATGGCGGCTGCTTGTAAGCATTCGTGAACAACTGGGCCGGCTCCGATAATACAAAGATCTTTTCCTTCTTTTAAGATTTGAGCTTTGCCGATTTTAAATGAAGTTTTTTTGGTGGTCATTTGAGGTGTTTTTTCCCTCGCAAAACGCATGTAAGTTGGACCTTTGTATTTGGCGATGGCTTTGGTTGCTTTTTTGGTTTGTTGATAATCTGCGGGGACGATGACAACCATATTAGGGAGAGCACGCATAATGGCGATATCTTCTAAAGCTTGGTGAGTGGCACCGTCAGGGCCAACAGAAATCCCTGCATGAGCTCCGATAATCTTTACATTTTGATTATTGTAACAAATAGTGGTTCTAATCTGTTCCCAACATCTTCCTGGGCAGAACATAGCATAAGAGGAAGCGAAAGGAATTTTTCCGATGTGGGCGAGACCAGAAGCGACAGTGACTAAATTTTGTTCTGCTACGCCGATTTCAACAAATCTTTTAGGAAATTTTTCTTGGAATTTTTTTACCCTGGTTGAATCGGTTAAATCTGCACAAAGAACCATAACATTTTTGTTGGTTCTTCCTAGTTCAACAAGAGCATCTCCATAACCATTTCTAGTGGGAATTTTTTCTTCTGCAAAATTCAGATGAAGTTTTTTGTTGATGTTCTTTAATTTTAATATGTCCATTTTTTATTGTCCTTCCATACAAGTACATTCTTTGTGAAATTTTTTACAATGAGGGCATTGCATAGATTCTAGGTGGTGCTTTTCTTTTCTTAATTCAGCTAAAGCAATTTCGGCCTGTTCTTTTGTTGGGGGTTTGCCGTGCCAAGTGTAATCTTTTTCCATGAAAGAAACTCCTTTTCCAGGAATGGTATTGGCAATGATCATTAAAGGTTTGTTTTTGTTCTTTCTTGATTTTTTTAATGTGGAAACGATTTGGCGCATATTATGGCCCCTGATTGTCTTTACGTTCCAATTAAAGGCCTTGTATTTCTTATCCATGGGATCTAAAGGCATGATATCTTCTGTGTTTCCATCAATTTGGATGTAATTTCTGTCGAGAATTACAATGAGGTTGTTTAGTTTGTGCTTAGCAGCAAAGAGAACTGCTTCCCAGGTATTGCCTTCATCATGTTCTCCATCGGAAGTTAAACAGAAAACTAGATTGGGTTTTTTATCTAACTTTAAGGCATAGGCCATCCCTGCAGCTTGAGATAATCCAGAACCAAGAGGTCCGGAAGTGGTTTCTAATCCAGGTAAGGCTTCTCTGTGAGGGTGACCTTGTAATCTTGTTCCTAATTTTCTTAAAGTGGAAAGTTCTTTTTTAGGGAAGTATCCAGCATTAGCCATAGTTGCATAGAGGACTGGACAAATGTGGCCATTGGAAAGAACGACATAATCCCTGCCGTTCCATTTTGGATTTTTAGGATTGTGTCTGAGAATATTGAAGTAAAGAGAGGTGAAGATATCGGCCATACCTAGGGGTCCGGCAGAATGACCAGATTTGGCTTCGGCTAGAGAACTAATTATGTCTTGTCTAATTTGATTAGCCATCAGCTTTAATTCACTGATTTTTGTTAACTTTTTCATCCTAGCCTCTTTTTTAGATTATTAACTTATTGTTGTTAATAAATGTTGTGGAGTGATAGGGTCAATGGTATTTCTTAATATTCAAACAAATATTCTTGTCACCTTTATCAAATTCTCCTTTAGCTATCTTAATGATTTTCATCGCCTGTGGGCAGGTATTTACTAGGAAGATGTTGTCCAAGTCTGTCTTGCTAATTAATTTTTTATTTAATGGTTGTTTTTTCATCCAATCAATCAATCCGTTCCACATGGGTCCAAGTAAAATGATGGGGACGTTATCACAAATATGTTTCACCTGCAATAATTGCCAAGTGTAAAATAATTCTAAAATAGTTCCTATTCCTCCTGGGGCGACAACAACAACATTTGATAATTTCATAAAATCATCTAGGCGATTAGAGAATTTAGCGAAGTCTCTTTGGAGATCTAAATGATAACCAGTAGTTTGTTCATGTGGAAGCTTAATTACCAAGCCAATTGAATGAGAATGATTATTTTTCTTCGTTCTTCCGAGATGATGGCCCCTACTGGCTGCATCCATCAATCCAGGACCACCTCCAGAAATTAAATCCATTTCGTTTTCAGCAATTAATTTTGCTAAATTATGAACAAATTGGTAGGTTTTTTCTCCTTTCTTTGTTCTCGCTGATCCAAAAATAGCTACACGAAAATGTTTTTTGTTAATTCTTAATTTTTTTGTGTTTTTCATCTTTTAATTGATTGTTTTATCCAAAGGTAAACGCATGAAATGTAAATCCTTCTTTTATGTTTAATTTTAAAGTATATTCGCCATAATTTCCATTAAAAACATTATATAGGCGGGGTTCGTTTACAACAACGAATGCTTTTTCGCCTTCAAATTGTACATCTGTACCTGCCTGCTCTTCAGAGACATATTTTTCGTTGATAAATACTTCCATCTCTACTGGTTCTTGAAGATTATCTGCAACAATGTTAACAGAACTTGCTAAAAAGTTTAAGATGATGGATGCAGAATCTTTTGCTTCTAAATTATCTGAGTTACTATGCCAAGAGCCTTCTAAATAAATAACATCATTACCAATATCTTCTGGTAAAACATAATCTTCTGTGTCTTTTGAATTTAATCCTCCAGAATTTCCAATATCTTGTCCGCGGGGTAAAGCGAAGGAATAACCTGCATAAAGCTCAGGGGTTGTTGTAAAAGTGGGGGTTTTATCTGGCATATCTGTTAATTCTAGATCTTTAACTTCCATTCCAGTTTCTGCCAAAAGTTCTTGAATTATTTTTTCGGTCTGATCATAAGCGCCTTCTCCAATATGGTTAAAACGAATGTAGCCTTCAGAATCGATTAAATATTTACGTGGCCAAAAACGATTTTTAAAATTCTTCCAAGTTGCACGGTTATTATCTTGGACGACAATGTATTCAATCCCATATTTCTCCATTGCAGATTTTACATTTTCAATCTCTTTTTCAAATTCAAATTCTGGAGTATGTACTCCAATAATAACTAAACCCTTATCTTTATATTTCTGATCCCAAGAAGTTAAATGAGGGAGAGTTCGAATACAATTTATACAAGAATATGTCCAAAAATCAATTAAAACAACTTTACCACGAAAGTCGGATATTTTTATGCCTTCTTCTGTATTAATATATCCAACGATTCCTTTTAACTCTGGAGATAAAGAATACATCCCATCTTTAATCATGGGTTGGGTGGGCATCTCGATTTCTTTAATAATTTCTTTAGTCTCTTCATTAACTCCTTCTAGTTCATTGAGTTCTTCTGTCTCTGATGCTAAACCTGCAGGAGAAACCTTTAGAGATTCTAAATAATAGATGCTGCCAACAACCATTAATAGCACAACTATCAAAATTATTGATTTGATTTTCATTTTTTAACACCCACAGATGCTAGATAAGATAAAAATGCTGGAATCAAAGGCAATACGCAAGGACTGAGAAAAGAGACAAACCCTGCAAAAAATGCTATGCCTATGTTTAACCCGCCCATTCCTGAGCCAACAGTACCAATATTTAAACTAATTAATAAAGTGGTTACAAATTCAAGACTGGCAATTCTATTCAACTGATTTGTAAATACTAAAATTCCAATGATGATTAAAATAAATCCAAAAACATATTGAAAATATTTAATCCATTTTCCTGCTCGGTTAATTAGTTGTTGGGCTTGAGAGGTGAATAAACCAACCAACAAGAAAGGGATTCCTAGGCCTAAAGAATAAGCCATCATCAGAAAAAAAGCAGTTCCTGGTTGAACTACTGCCAAAGTTAAGATCGCTCCTAAAACTGCCCCTACACAAGGAGTCCAACCGACAGCAAATGCAGCACCAAAAATAAACGAAGTTAGATACATTGATTGAAATTTCTTTTTTACTTGTAGTTTATGTTCTTTTTCGAGGAATTTTATTCTTAAAAGTCCTAAAAGATAAAGACCAAAGGCAATAATTATTACTCCCCCAATTCTTCCCAACCAGGTTTGAAGGGTGGGGGCAGCTTCAGATAGGACACTCTGCAATAGAACTCCAACTATAGAAAAGATTACTGAGAAACCTAAGACAAAGAAAACACTGGCTAGGAATATTCGCCAATCTCTTTTTTGTTTTACTGGTTCTTCTTGATCTTGAGTGATTGGGTCCGCCTCTTTTTTTGTTTTCATTTTATTTTTTATTCTACCCCAACACCATTCCAGAAAGCAACGTAACCAGTAAAATCTTTTCCAACAGTCTCAACGGAACCATCTTTTGGTTTTGGATAATACCAAGCTGCATTCTCATTGACTTTTCCATCGACCACAATATCATAATAACTGGCTTCGCCTTTCCAGGGGCAAGTGGTATGGTGGCTGCTTTTTTTAAAAAATTCTTTCTTTACTGCATCGGAAGGAAAGTATTGGTTTCCTTCAATTTCAATTGTTTCATTGCTTTCGGCAATAACTTTTCCATTCCAAATTGCTTTTACCATTTTATTTTATTTTATTTATATAATAATGTTTCTGGATGAAATGCATACCAAGCGAACCAGAAGTCTCGTTCTTTGACAATTTCTTCTTGGGTTTCTTGGTTGGTTACTTTTACAATCCCTGCGTTATTTCGTTCAATTTTTATATTTATCCCATTGATTTCGTCATCGATTGAGGTGAGTTTAATTAAGTCTTCTTCTTTGTATGCCTTGTAGGTTCCATCTACTTCTATTCCAAAAATTACTGTTTTGGGATGAACCGAATCGTCTTCGTTTTCTACAGGAAAGAAAAGATTGCTGTTTTCATAATAACTCCCATAAGGATCTTTACCATAGGGCCGATTGTAACCAGTTACTTTAGTTAATACCTCTGCAAGAGGATTTTCTTCCTTGTAATCTCTCCAAACTACCGTGTCAATGGAAATTTCTTTTAATTCTTGGCCAGTTAATTCTCCAACAATTGCTTTTCCATTAATCTGGGTCCAGTAAGTTTTGGTTTTTCGATCATACATCACTAAGTTTGAATTGTATAGTTTTCCAGATGTTCCGAATTCTACTTCTATTCTTTCTTCGTTTAAATTTATTTTTCTTTCGAAGGCAATTCCCGAACCACATAATGGACAATAAGTGATTAGGAGGGGATCTCCGGCGATGTTGTCATTGACGATTTCGTGCCAGACCAAAATCTGGAGTGGATAAACTCTTTTTACTCCTTTGTATTCTATGGCTAAAACTAATTCGTTGTCTTCAATCCAATTGTCAGCAATGGATAATGGTTGATAAATGGGGTTGTCTATAGAAGGGATTCCATCCATTGGGGGTCCTCCTGAAAGAATCTTATTAGGGTTGACTAAATATTTTACTCCTGAACTAGTAACCATGATTTCTTCTTCTGAATCTTCGGGAACTTCTTCCATGGGAATTTCTACGTAAACTTCTTCGTTGATTTCACTCTTGGTTAAATCTTCAGTTAATTTCTTTTCTTGAATTCCAGTACAACTAATTAAAAATAACCCCCCCATTAATAACATAGTTAATAAAACAATTTTTTTCATCCTATTTACCTCTTTTAAACCCAAACTGTTAAAATCACGGCCATAATTTCTAATGCGATCAGATTATATGCGTTATTTAATAACCATAAACTGAATGGTTTCCTTTCCCAAAGGAAGTTTCCAAAAGTTATTGTACCAATAAACCCAAGCCAAATGAAAAATCCAAAAGTTAAGGCCACAATCCAATTATCCATCCCAATAAAACTTAGGATTATCATTAACATATAAGCCATTACAATGTAAGATATTAATCCACCTAAAGATCTTAAAACCAGGTCTTTCTTTTTTGGTTTTTTCTTAGATGCCCCAGATAATTTCATCCAAATTTCCCCAAATAAAGGACCATACCATAAAAATCCCAATAAAAACGCAACTAATGCTGCTACCAGAACTGCTAAATGATTTACCATCTTATTTACCTCTTTTTTTTATTTCTTTCATTCTTCCCACGTTTCTTTTTTATAATCTAATCTGCCTGAACCTTTTTCATATATTTTATAGGCAGCATTCCTTTTTGTTGAATAATCTTGATGATATTCTTCTGCAAGATAAAAATTCTTGAAAGGAATTATTTCTGTAATTATAGGTTTATCAAACTTTTCCATCTTTTCTAATTCTAATTTAGATTTCTCGGCTAATTTTTTCTGAGTATTATTATGATAAAATATTGCTGTTAAATATTGTGAACCCCTATCAGCAAATTGTCCGCCGTCATCAGTAGGGTCAATTTGTCGCCAAAATAAATCTAACAGTTCTTCGTAACTTACTTTGGCAGGGTTATAAGTAACTTGAATCGCTTCTTTATGTCCAGTTGTTCCAGAAGAAACTTCTTTATAACTTGGATTCTCTTCTTCTCCCCCAGAATAACCAGAAACAACATTGATTACTCCTTCCGGTTCTTCAAAAGCTGCTTCCATGCACCAAAAACAACCACCCGCAAAAGTGGCCAGTTCTAAATTCTCACCCTTATTATTTTTTTCAACCATTTTTTCTTCCTCAACTGTATTTGTGCAACTACTGATAAAAACTAAAATCAAAATAATTAAAAGCGTTGTTTTTTTCATGTTGTGATTATCCAAAGATCCTAAATACAAAAATTAAATAATACGCTGCGACAACTAGCATTATTATCCCTGCGATGAGATTGATTGCTCTTTTTTTTGTTGTTAAAAAACCAAGGATTTCCTTACTTTTGGCTGCTGAGATTAAGGCGAAAATTAACAAGGGCAACGCCATTCCAAATCCAAAAACAACAAAATTAAACAGATTGACAATGAATTCCATGATGGAAGTGCTTACTGCAAATAATACTGCTAGAGAAGCAGGATTACAGGGTAAAACTATTGCTCCAAAAAATAAACCAAAAATAAGGCTGCTAAGATAAGGGTTTTTCTTTACAGGGGCGTTTATTTTGGGAAAGAATCTTCCTAAGTCAAAATTGAAGATAAGGAAAATGCTGATGATTGCCAAGATTCCGAAGGCAATCGGAGAGATTATACCAATAGCTTTGGTGAGAGATTTTTGTAGAAAAAAAGTGAATATTAATCCAAATAGAAACATAGATAGAATTACGCCCAAAGTTATGATTACTCCAAAAATAATAATCTGTTTCTTGTTTTCTTTATCAGTAACTTGGCTAGCTAAATAAGATAAGAATCCTGGATACAGAGGGAGTACACATACTGCCCCAAGAGGAGCAAATAGTCCTGCCAAAAAAGAGATCCAAAGATTAGCTAAATCAGATACCATTTTATTGACAACCTAGGTTTACTTCTTCTTTTAGTTCTTCGGCAGACTTAACTCCTTTTTCCAATAATCTTGTGGTTTGGTCTTCGCAAACTAAAATTACTGGGGCAGACGGAGCATTTACCACGCCAAAGCCAAATTCTTCGATGAGTTTCTTGGTTACTTCTTTGGGAGAAACCACAAATCTCCAATTAAGATCGTTTTTTTCTGCATGTAATTTTACTAAATCTGCATCTTCATTAGGATCTGTATCAAGAGAGATATGAATAATCGTATCGCCTTCAGTTTCTAGAAGTTCTTTCATTTTTTTCTGTTGCTTTAAACAAGTTGGACACCAAACAGCAAAACTTTCGATTAAAACTGGCGTTCCAGTAAAATCTTTAATTTGAAAAGTTTCTCCAGTAGAGGCATCAACAAGGTCTTCGCTTTTCCAATCTAAAGATTCGGAAGATCCTTCCATATCTTCTTCTAATTGTTCTTGAGATTGGGTGGCTTTTTCTTCAATCTCTTCGGAAGTCATTTCTTTTGGAGTATTGGTTTCTTGTCCCTTACAACCAAAAAAAACTAAGGAACATAGGATTATTAAAATAAGTAAAATAGATTTATGTTTCATTACTATCACCTCTTCTGTGGTTTTATTATTTTGTTTATTAATAAACTTTTTGTAATTAAAATAAGAAGAAGATTCGAAAGATTATTAAGTTGGAATTGTTTTTCTATCTAAGATGATGGATGTTTATTTGCCTTTGGCCTTTGCGGTAATCTTAGGTTTAACTTATTATTTTAGTAATAAGTATTCAATTAGACATAAAGAGTGGAATAAAAAAATAATTTCTTTTTCTGCAGGGGTTTCAATAACTTATATTTTGTTAGAGTTGTTCCCAGTATTTACTGAAGGGGCATTGATATTAAACAAATTGCTTTTTGTTTCAATTTTGGTGGGATTCATTGCCCACCACATTATTGAAAAAGAAATATATAAACATAATCACCGGCACGAATTGGTTAAAATGCTTTCTTTAGAAGAAAATATTTTTTCTTTTGTTTATCATATAATTATTGGAGCGGTAATGGTTACTTTTTTTAAGAGCAGTGTTATTCAAGGAGTGTTATTCTTCATACCTATGGTATTTTACACATTTTTAAGCACTTTACCTACAAGTCCACACCCTAAAAAAATAAAGGGGGCTTTGTTGTCTGGAGCAACTTTTATTGGGGCAGTGATTGGTGTGGTTTTATGGACAGTGATCCCTTCTTGGTTTCAATTTATGTTGATGGGTTTAGCAATAGGGGCATTATTATTTACAGTAATACGACACCATATTCCTTTTGGAAGAAGGGGAAGGATTGGTTGGTTTACGATCGGATTTAGTGCGTACTCTTTACTTATTATTTTGAGTTGGTATATTTAAGATGAATAAGGTTGAAGCAATAGGATTTGATTTTGATGGGACTTTGATTGTTTCTGAAGAGACTAAGGCATTAGAGATGGTTAAAGTTTTTAATGAAAAATTGGGCATTAAAAGGGGAGTGGGGACTGCTTATAAAAAGTTAGTAGGAAAGAGTTTTAATAGGGAACAGAAAGTTTTGTTTTTGTTTAAAAAATTTCTGAAGAGAAATCCCACTAAGAAAGAATTAAAAGATATTAAGAATCATTTTGGTGAGCATTATAGAAAAAGTTTGTGGACTTGTCCTTTGTTTCAATGCACTAATGTGATTAAAGAATTGAAGAAACAGGTGAAGTTCTTATTTTTGTTATCTTTAGAAGATAAAAAAGAAGTTAAAAAATTGATTAAACATTGTGGATTGGGAAGTTATTTTGATGAAGTTTTGGGTGGGCCCAAATCAAAAGTGGACAATTTGGAACATGTAATCAAGAAACATAAGCTTAAGCCTAGGGAATTATTATATATAGGAGATTCTAAGGGAGATGTAGTTGCTAGTAAGAAAAAAGGAATTAGGGTGGTGTTGGTTAAAAAAAGATTTAGATACAAAGATTTGAAAGACACCTTAGAAGCAGATTTTGTGTTTAGTTCTTTATGTGAGTTGCCACATGACATAAAAAAATTGAGGTAGAAAATTATTATTGGAACTATTATTGTTTTATTTCTTTGAGGAGATTTTTAATTGATTCTTTAGGGTATTCTGCTTTGGTGGTGTAAGATCCCGAGACAAAGAAATCTGCTCCGGCTTTGGAGGCTTTTCTTATTGTTTTGGGGTTCATTCCTCCATCGATGATAACTTTTGTTTTAGGGTTGAGTTTCTTTATCTCTTTTATTTTTTTAATTTTTTTAGGAAGAAACTTGGACCCATAGAATCCTGGGTGGACAGTTAGGACAAGAACATAATCAGTGAATGGCAAATAAGGTTTTAATTCTTTAACTTTAGTTTCTGGCTTAATGGCAAAAGCAATTTTCTTGTTGTTTTTTTTCATCCAAACAATGTAGTCTTCTTTATGTTTTATTTCTTCAAATTGGGGTATGAATAATTCTATTTTTTGGAAGTGTTTTTTTATCCAAGTCTCGGGGTTTTTAATCATCAAATGGGCGGAATATTGGAAGTTCTTGCTGAGGCGGAAAGGGAATTGAAGAGTGTTGTTAGGGGCGAATTTTCCATCAATTACATCTAAATGGAGGTGCTTGGCAACGCCTTTTAGTTTCTTAAAGTCTTCATTTAGTTCCTTTTGGTTTTTAGGCATTAAGGAAGGAAGGATTTTTTGTTTCATTTTAGTTCTAATTTTTTTATCTTGTTTATTCTTCTCTGGTGGCGAGGGGATTTAGAGAATTCTGTGTTAAGGAAAGTGTTGATCATGCGAAAAGCAGTGAATACCGGAGTGAACCAACCAGAAAGGCAAAGAATATTGGCATCGTCATCTGTTCTGGAAAGGGTGGTCTCTTTATTATTATAGGGAGAAACAGCCCGGATTCCTTTGATCTTGTTGGCTGAGATGCAAACTCCAAGAGATGAGCCACAAAGAAGAATTCCTTTGGTTTTTTCTTTGGCTACTTTTCTTGCTACCTTAGTGGCAAAATCAGGATAATCATCTTTTGGATCAAATTTGAGATTGCCTAAGTCTTCAAAAGGAATTTTCTTCTTGATGAGATATAATTTTACCTTTTCTTTGAGTTTAAAGCCAGCGTGGTCTGAACCTATGTAAATTGGTGGGATTTTCATTTTTTGTTTCCTCTCATTTTCAAATAGTTTAATGAAATGTAAGAAATTGTTAGTAATTTGAGTGGTTGCTTGAGTTTTGGATATTTTTTTGTTTTTGTAGTTTTCTAATGGTTTTTGAAAAATAGTTCTACCTACCGCAAAGCCAATTACTTCAGGGATTTGGGCGGCAACTTTTATCCACTGTTCTGCTTTTTGTTTGCTTTCTCCTCTTCCAAGGATGATGATTCTTGAATTGGGATTAAAAGAGATTACTTGTTTGGTAATTTTTTTAAGATCTTTTAGGGAAGAAGTTCCTTCTAACTTCCAAATAGATGGGTTTACTCCAGTTTGTTGGAGTTCTTTAATTGCTTTGATTGTTAAAGCTGGGCGGATTTTTTTATCATAACTTTGTTTTGATTTGGATCTCTTTAATTGTTTATCTGTTGGTGGAACGAGAAGTTCAAAGAGGAATTTTGTAGGGGTTGTTTGTAAGTAGTTACTGAGAATGGCTAGTCGTTTTGCTTGTCTTTTGTTTGTTGTTTTATCTTCTTGGGGGTTGTACCTTACGAGAACTTTAGCATAAGTGGGTTTTAATCGCTGGAGATGCTGTTTGTAATCTGGTTGATCGAACTTAAATTCTTGTTGTCCAGATTTTTCTAAAGTGTAACAGAAAATTAACTTTTTCTTTTTAGCGTCTTGGAGAATGTCTTTTCCCAACCAAGGATCAACAAGAATTCCAGTGTTGGTTTTGTTTATTTCGTTGGTTTTTTTAAGAGAATTGAGGTAAGCGTGATAAACTAATTTTTTGTAATTCTTTGCTGTTTTTATTCCTTGTTTATTTGGTGGTTTGGGAATACCAATTATTTTAAGAAAACTACTTCGGTGGTCAAAAGGAAGGATGTATAATTTAGACATTTTTTTCGATTATTTTTATTTTATATTTTTTGATTAGTTGTTGGGATTCTTTTAAGTTGAGGAGTTTGTTTTTTGTTCCTAAGTGTTGGACTACAGAGGCAGAATTGACAAGACCTAATTTTAATGATTCAGTAAAGGGAAGTTTTTTTATTATTCCTGCGAGAACTCCGGAGTTAAAAGCATCTCCTGCCCCGGCAGTATGAATAACTTTAACTTTTGGAGGTGTCGTAGTATAGAATTTATCATTGTGGGTGGCGTAGATGGTTTTTGGGCCATTGGTGATAATTACTGTCTTTAATCCTAATTTTTTAAGTAGGGCGAGTAATTTTTTGGGTTCGTTTATTTTTGTGTTAAGAAGAGCTTGAGCTTCTTCTTTGTTGAGAATTAAAAGGGATGTTGCTTGAAGGATTCCTTTAAGTTGGGTTTTTCCTTTTTTTGCTAAGTAAAGAGAAGGATTGAAAAGGAGAGATATTTTTTTCTTTTTTGTGTATTCAGCTATTTTTTTTGAGGTTTGGAATGATTTTCCCATCAAAGTGGCCAAGTAAATCCATTTTGCATTTAATTGAGATAATTTGAAGTCAGTGATAGAGAGATCTGTTGATGCTCCTTTGTATGCATAAATGACTCGATCTTTCTCTTTTTCTGAAGAAATTATTGCAGAAAAGTTTGTACTTTTTTTACTTCTGTGTATGCAAAGGTTCTTGACTCGATATTGCTTCATCTCATCTAGAATAAATTCAGCTTCCTTATCATGGCCAAGTTTAGTTAACATTTTAACTTTTAAACCCATTTTTGCTAAAGCTGCGGCAGAGTTAGTTGCTCCACCCCCTGAATGTGTTTCTAAATTATTAACAAGAACTTTATCTCCTAATCTGATCTCTTTGAACTTTTCTTTGGTTTCGAGAAAATGATCTACTACTGCAGAACCTATGCAAATGACATCTGATTTAAGCATTTTATTTTCTCTTTTTCCTTTTTATTCCTTTTTTCTTTAATTCTTGTTTGATAGTTGATTCTGCTGTTTTCTCTTTCTTGAAAAGGTATAATATTGCGGGAAGAAAGATTAAAACACCAACTACTAGAATTGGATACGAATAAGGGAAAGCAAAATCTGAGAACATTAGGCCTATAGACAGGCCGATGAAAAGTTTGCTGGTTAAAAGCATAATTAAATGGATTATAGATATCTCTCTTTTTAGGAATAGTTTACTAGTCATTTTTCACCTCTTTTTACCTAAGAAGGAGTTCTGGGTTTAAAATTGTTGTGGTTATCGGTCAATTTATATAGATTAAAAAAATTTCTTTTATAAGAAATGAACTGGGAGATTTTATTTATTGGAATTCTTTTAATTATAACAATTGCTGCTTTGATTCTTCTACTAAAATTTACATTTGCTCCTCCAAAAAAAACAACACAAAAACAGCATGAAAGAAATTATAGGATTTCATATTATATTTTATTAGGGATAGTTATTTTATTAGTATTAAAATTAATTTATACTTTGGTTACTGGGCCGTTTTCCATCTGGAAACTTCTGGACAATTTTATTCCTCTGGCTATCCTATGCTTTTTGGTGTATTTTTTAAAAAAGAAATCAAAAGAGAAGATTAAACCACGAAAAATAACAAAAGGGATGAAATATAATCCTGCCAGTAAAACTTATTTTAAAGCTACAAAAGGCAAATTACAACATTATAGCGAAGATCTGTACAAATGTAAATCTTGTGGAAAATCTTATCATCCAAAAGTTCGTAGTGGTTCAAATATGGCTCATTTAGTTGGAACTTTAATTGCATTAGTGATTGTTGTCACACCATTTGTGGTGGCAGTGATATTAGGAAGTCTATGGCTCTTTTTTGGATCTGCAATTGTTTTGGTAGCATTCATTATGATATATGTACCTTATTATATGTTCGTAAAAAAACGTAAAGTTGTGAAGAAGAGTGCTAAAAAAATAAAATATGGGGACATAATATTAAACTGTCCTAAATGTGGTTCTACCAAAGTAATTAAGAAAAAATAATATTAAAAAATTAACCTTGAAGCAATTCTAAAATTTTCTTGCCAAATTCTTCTGCGGCAGGAGGGCCATTGGCGGTGATGATCTTTCCATCGGTGACTACTGGTTGATCAGTGAAGATGGCTCCATTTTTAGTGAGGATTTCTGCTTGTTTATTATCTTCATTCCAGACGGTGGCTTTTTTTCCTTCGAGGACATCAGCGTAAGCAAGAATTGTAGGTGCGATGCAAATAGCGGCAAGAATTTTGTTTCTATTAATTGATTCTTGAGCAGTCAGGTGAGCTTGAACATCATGTTGATATGCTGTAGCTCCAGGTCCACCGATGAAAATTATGGTATCATAATTGTCTACATTTATTTCCGCTAAAGAAATAGTTGCTTCAGTTGTTCCTCCATGAGATCCCTTGCAAGGGCCAACTTCCTTGGAAGCAGTAATTGTGTTTATTCCTGCATCTTCGAGAATTTTCTTTGGAATTCCATACTCATAATCCTGGTAGCCATTTTGGGCAACAATGAAAAGGGCTTGTTTAGTCATTTTAATACCTCGTTAGTTTTAATGTTTATTATTTGGGAAATTAGGGATTATTTAAGATTATCTGTGGGGCAGTGTTTGTTGAGAAGACATTTGAAACAGTTTGGTTTTAATGGTTTACAAATGTTCTGACCGTGAGCAACGAGAAGAAAGTTTATTTTTTTCCAATGTTTTTTGGGAAGGATTTCTCTTAATTCTAATTCAGTTTCATGAGGAGATTTTGTATTAAGATAGTTCCAACGATTGGTGATTCTGTGAACATGAGTGTCAACGCAAATTCCTGGTTTATTGAAGGCTTCAATGAGGATTAAGTTGGCAGATTTTCTACCAATTCCTGGAAGTTGAAGAAGTTCGGAGAGGGTTTGAGGAATGGGTTGGTAGTTTAATTCTTGGGCGATTTGTTTAAGGTGTTTAGCTTTGGTTTTGTAAAAGCTAACAGGATAAATGAGATTTTCGATTTGTTTTTGAGTTAGTTTGAGAAAGTCTTGTGGTGAAGAGATTTTGTTTAATAAATTTGGTGAGAGTTTATCAATAGTTTTGTCTGTAGTTCTTGCTGAAAGAAGAGTGATGACCAGAATTTGGAAATGGTTGGCTTTGTGTTTAATTGCCGTAACAGAAGGGAGAGGGAAATCTTTGGTTTGTTGTTTTAGAAGGGAGAAAATCTGGTCGATGTTTTTGTTAGAGATCATATTTTGTTTTCTTGAACCATTTTGGCGAAGTGTTCGAAACTTCGATCATAGGTGGCTTCTCCTTCTTTGTTGAAACAGCATCCAGGAAGTTCTCTGTTTTTGAGATGGTGTTTGATGCATTCGCAACAGATTCCTTTTCTAGAACAGCCTGGCCAAGTACAGGGGCAAGTTTCTTTGTTTTGAGTTTGTTTACATTCCATTTTATTGAGAAGTTATTCTAGTTTTAATGATAACCTAATCTTTCTCTCTCATCAATAATCTTGCCAGTCTCCTTAAAGTTCTTTAAGTAATGGGCCATAATAATTTGATGTGCTTCCATTTCTTTTTTTTTTGCACCATCCCATGTTGGTAACCTACCTGGCCGCATGATGATCCTTCCTTCTTTAACAGCATTATCAAATATTTTTCCAATTTTTTCTAAAAAAATACGGTCTTTGTCAGTTTCGAAAATTAAAGGTCCCATTTTACATTTAACAAAGCCATTAACTTTCTTTAACTTTCTAGGTATAATTCCCATGAACTAAAAGAGTAACTTATTTCTTTATATTTGTTGTTAATTTTAATTAAATTAAAAAGAGTAAATAAAAAAAGATTCTTTTGTATTATTATAAAAATTCGCCACGAGAAAGTTTCTCGGCCATTTTTTTTAACTTTTCTTTATATTGATCAAAATCAGCGATGGGGTTTTGAGCTACTCCTGTTTCCATAGCTGCTTTAGCCACTGCTGGAGCAACATGATAAAGAACTCTGGGATCAAAAGGTTTAGGGATGATATATTCTGGACCAAAAGAAAACTCTTCTCCATAGGCTTTGGCTACTTCTTCAGGAACCGGTTGATGCGCAAGTTCTGCCAAAGCTTTCACTGCAGCAAGTTTCATTTCTTTATTAATTTCCGTTGCCCGCACATCCAAGGCTCCACGAAAGATAAAAGGAAATCCTAAAACATTATTAATCTGGTTGGGATAATCTGAACGACCAGTCGCCATAATGATTTCAGGGACGGCCGATTTTCCTTCTTCGTAAGAAATTTCTGGATCGGGGTTGGCCATAGCAAAAACGATTGGAGTAGGATTCATGCCTTTTATCATTTCTCCAGTAAGAATGTTAGCAACTGAGACGCCAATAAAAACATCTGATCCAACTAACGATTCTGCAAGCGTTGTCTCTTTATCTTGGACAAACTTTTTTTTGTACTCATTTAAATCTTCTCTTTGGGTTGTTAACAAACCTTTGCTGTCAAACATGAAAATGTTTTCTTTTATTACTCCTAAATCTATCAATAGATTTGCACAAGCAATTGAAGCTGCACCCGCACCAGAGAAAATTATTTTTACTTCTTCAATTCTTTTTTTAGCAATTTGTAAAGCGTTTAATAGGCCGGCAGCAGTAATCACTGCAGTGCCATGTTGATCATCATGAAAAACTGGAATTTTCATTTTCTTGATTAACTCTTCTTCAATCTGAAAACATTCGGGTGCTTTAATATCTTCTAAGTTGATTCCTCCAAAGGTTGGTTCTAAAGAAGAAACTATTTCAATGAATTTATCTGGATTTAATTCGTTAACTTCTAAATCAAAAACATCAATTCCAGCAAACCTCTTGAATAAAACTCCTTTGCCTTCCATTACCGGTTTACTAGCTAAAGGACCAATATTTCCTAAACCTAAAACAGCAGTTCCATTACTAATTACCGCTACAAGATTACCTTTAGCGGTATATTTGTAAGCGTCAGCAGGGTTATTTTTTATTTCCAAACAAGGTTCAGCAACACCTGGAGTGTAAGCTAAAGATAATTCTTCTGCAGTGGTGCAGGGTTTAGTGGGGATTACAGTTATTTTCCCAGGAACAGTTTGAGAATGATAATCTAATGATTTTTGTTTGTTAGTCATGATAAAATAGGAAGATTATTGCTTTATAAATATTTAGGAACTGTGAGTCTTGATAGAGGATAAATGCATAACTAAAGAAAAAAATAAGAAAAAAATAGATAAAAAATTAATTTACGATTAATGTTCCAACCATAGCAGTATGAGATTTGCTATTGAAGTTAAATGTTCCTACTTTGCTGGCAGTGAATTCTACGGTCACTGGAGCTCCAACAGAAATAACTTCGGAGACTCCAAAGGCAGATAATTCAAAACTGTGTTCTGCATCTAAGCTAGTTAAGGTTAATTTAACTTTATCTCCTTGGTTAACTTCTACAAGGTTTGGAATAAATCTAAATTTCTTAGCATCCATAGTTAGAGAAACTGTTTTTCCAGTTAAGGTTGGTTCTTCTACTGGTTCAGGAACTACTTCTGGTTCTTCTAAAACAACTTCGGTTGGTTCTTCAACTGTTTCTTCTACTGGTTCAGGAACTACTTCTGGTTCTTCTTCCACAGGAGATAATTCTACATCACCTGCTTCTGCTAAAGCTGCTTCAATCTCTTGTTCAAAAGCCTCATAGGGTTGAGCTCCGGAGATTAATTTTCCGTTGATAAAAAAAGCAGGCGTTCCAGTTACCCCATATGCTTGACCATCTTGAAGATCTTTTTGAACTTCTTCAGCCATTTCTCCAGAATCTAGACAAGAATTGAATTCTTCGGAATCTAAACTAAGATCTAAGGCATATTGTTTAAGGTCATTTACACTAAGTAATTCTTGGTTAGCAAAAAGTAAATCATGCATTTCCCAATATTTTTCTTGTTCTCCAGCACATTCAGCAGCTTCTGCTGCTTTCTGAGCATCAGGATGAAAGTCTAGAGGGAAATCTCTAAATACATAGTTTACCTTTCCGGTGTCGATATAATTCTTAACTATTTCGGGATAAGTAGTTTCTACATACTTTCCACAGAAAGGGCATTCGAAATCACTGAACTCAATTATGGTAACTGGTGCATCAAGATTTCCTTTTACTGCGTCGTCATCCATAGATACTTCAAATACTTCTGATGCCTCTTCTTCAAGATTTTCGTTTAAGTCAAATCCTTGAGGAAACAAATAATTTCCATCTTTGGTAACATAAGATTCTATCTCTTGTCCAGCTACGTTAATAGTCAGTTTGTAAAGGTTATCTAATTCTTCAGAATTTATTAAATCTGCAGTGAACGGAGCTTGGAGCAAATTGTTATTAATGTAATCTAATGCCTTATCTTCTGCTCCAGATAAAGAAACTTCTCCCACTGCGGCTCCAGTAAGATTAAATCCGTCGGTGTAAATTGAGAAAACTAGTAAGATAACTAGGATTCCAGCAATTATCTTCCAAGTAGAACCATGTTTAAAGATTTTCTCATCTTCATCATCTGCCCAAGGATCATTCACAGGCGCAGTTTCTTTTGTTTCTTTTGTTTCTTCTTTACTTATTTCTTCATTAACTTTTAGTTCTTTTTTCACTTCTTTTTTTGCTTTCTTCTTAGCTGGTTTTGGTTCATCTAAGTTTGCTGCTTCAATCTTGATTTCATTTTTCTTAGTTATCTTTTCTTCAATGACTTCTTCATTTTCTTTGATATCTTCGACGTTACTAACAATGTCGTTAACATCATTAAGCATCTCTTCTTCCTGAATATTGTCTTCGGGAAAAGGTTCTAGATCATCTAATTGTCTTTGTTCCATTTGGTATCACCCTCCGGGTTTCACGTGTAAGAATTGGTTTATAAAGATTTATATGTTAGAGTAGTTTAGTTGAGAAATAGGGGTTGGAGAGTATGTTTATCCTTCCGTGGCGCGGTGATTAGTTTTTATTTTAACTACTTCTCCATCTTTAAGGTAAATAGTTTTTTCAGAATATTTTACTAAATCAACGTCATGAGTAACCAAGATAATGGTTTTTCCTTCTTCTTTGTGGAGTCTTGCTAACATATGCATAACTTGTTTTCCTGCTTTTGAATCTAGGTTTCCAGTGGGTTCGTCAGCGAGAATAATTTCTGGATCATTGACAAGTGAACGAGCAATAGCTACTCTTTGTTGTTGTCCACCAGAAAGTTCATTGGGGCGGTGATTCATTCTATCTCCCAGACCAACCATAGTAAGAAGGTTCTGTGCCTTTTCTAGACGAATAATTTCGGGAACATTTTGGAAAATTGTGGGGAGGGTGACATTTTCCAATGCAGTTAAGGTAGAGATAAGATTGAATTGTTGGAAAATGAAACCAATCTTCTTTCCCCTTAATTGGGCTAACTCTGATTCTGTAACTGTAGAAATGTCTATCCCACTCAGGAAAATTGTTCCTTTGGTGGGAACATCTAAAGCTCCAACTTGATTCATCATAGTTGATTTTCCGCTCCCAGAAGGACCAACAATGACTACAAACTCTCCTTGATTTATCTCTACATTAACTCCTTTTAGAACATCTAAAGAGATTTCCCCCATATAATATGTTTTCCAGACATCTTTGAGACGGATGAGAGTTTTTGTTTTTTTCATTTTTTCATATATTGTTTGATGTTATTTAATTGTTTTGTTATGGTAATTTTATTCATATCTTAAAGAGTCTACTGGATTTAATTTTGATGCTCTTCTTGCTGGAGCAATTCCAGATAACACTCCAATCAAAAAAGAAAAGCCAAGGGTTCCTAAAACTAAAATCCAATCAATCTTGATTACAAGGAATGCAGGTCCAACAGCTTGGACAAAAGCAAATTCGGTAAGTTTGGCGAAACCTATTCCAATGGTTACTCCAATTAATCCTCCACCAACACCATATAATCCCGATTCTACAAGGAACAAATAAAGGATATGTGAGTTTTTGGCTCCGATTGCTTTCATAATTCCGATCTCTTTAGTTCGTTGTAATACTGAAGTGTACATTGTATTCATAATCCCTATTCCACCAACTAAAAGAGCAATACTGGCGATTCCGATTAAAACTATTTGTACAATATCTAAAATTATGGCGAAAGTCTCAGCGAATTGTTCTGGAGTTTGAATATCAAAGTCTTCTTCTCCTTCATTGACATCATGGGCGTTTCTTAAGTTTTTTTCTACCCTTTCAGCCACCTTAAGAGGATCTTCTCCAAGTTTAGTTTGGGCAATGATAAACCCCAATTCTTCTCCAGAATCAAAAACTTCCGCATAAGCATCTAAAGGAATCAATCCTGCTTGATCATCTGGAGGAGAACCTATTTTTTCTAAAAAACCAATAACTTTGAATTCTTTATCTTGAATTAATATTTTGTCTCCAAGTTCTACTCTTTTTTCAAATATATCTTCTTGGGTGTGTTCATAGCCTAGGACAATCTTATAATTATCTCCCTTCCTAAGATTTCTGCCTTCGCCAATTTTCCAGGTCTGGGCCTCTCCAACCAATGCTCGTTCTTCTGGATCTGTGGAGATCCCCGAAATAAAACCATAATGGATGAGATCGTTGAATTCATATCTAGCAAAAGCATAACCCATTCCTGTAGCTAATTTTACTCCAGAAGAATCGCTGATTACTTCTAAATCATCTTCAGTGAGGAGTTCTGAAGAACCCATTCCAAAAAAACCTCCTTGGGGGAGGACAAATAATTTATCTTTTCCTAGGGCAGAGAATTGTTTTTCAATTGCATTTTCTAAACCTTGGCCAAGAGTAATTAAAGATACTATGGCAGCTATACCAATAAATATTCCAATTAGAGTGAGCCAACTACGCATCTTTCTTCTTCTGATTTCTTTTGCAGGTATTTTGAAATAGTCTTTGATCATATTATTATTTCCTCAGTGCATCAACTGGTTTTAAAGCAGCTGCCTGTTTTGCAGGTAGGGCCCCAGACAGGGCTCCAATTATGAATCCGAAAGTTAACATCCCTAAAAGTAACCAAAAGTTAACCTCTGCTTGTATTAATAAGGCGCCATAAATCTGAAAAGCTATAAATTCTACTGATTTACTTATCCCTATACCTAAACTAACTCCTATAATCCCTCCGATTAATCCAAGTAATCCAGATTCGATGATGAAAAGAGATAAAATTTGTTTGTTTTTTGCACCAGTAGCTTTCATTATTCCAATTTCTTTTGTTCTTTCTACTACTGCAGTATACATTGTATTCATGATACCAATCCCACCAACAACTAAAGAGATTGCTGCAATTCCCACTAGAACTCCTTGGACAATGAGGAGGATTGTGTTAAGAGTAGCAATAATACTTTCGGGGGTTTCGACAGTAAAGTCTTCTTTTCCTTCTTCTACATCACGATGTTTTCTTAAGGCTTTTTTTATGCTTTCCGTTACAATAGCAATATCTTCTCCCGCGTTTACTTTAGCAGGGATTATATCATAATCTTCTTCTATGTTGAGAATTTCGCGGAAAGCTGCTTCAGGAACAACTAAGGTTTCATCTTGTTGGGGGTTACCTGATTTTTTTAAGATCCCAATTACTTTAAAATCAACATCTTCTATCAAAATTTTATCTCTTAATAAAATACTATTATCAAAAAAATCTTCGGCGAAATTATGGCCAATCATAACTTTAAATTTATCTCCTTTTTTTAATAAGCGGCCTTGCTCAATTTCATAATTGTTTGCTTCTATGGCTAAATCAATATCTTCGTCGTCTTCTGGAAGAGATGCAGCAAAGGGATATTTTGTTTGTTCTTCAAATTCTAACTTTACGGATCTGATTAATCTTCCTACGGCATTATCAACACCTTTAACTTTTTCGATTACTTCTTCGTCACTGGTGGTTATTGGAGTTTCTGCACCAGTTCCTGGAGGACCAAAACCTGAACCTACTGCTTGAATTATAACCTTATCTGAACCTAAACTAACAAATTGTTCTGCAATTGCAGATTGGAGGCCTTGGCTGAGAGAAATGAGAGCAACTACTGCAGCAATACCAATAAAAATTCCAATCATAGTTAACCAAGAACGGAGTTTTCTATGTCTGGCATTTTGGTACGCTAACTTAAAGTAATCTTTGAGCAAAATATCCACCCCTAATTAAGCTGTTGCTTAGTTATTATTTATTATTGTTATTATTCTTTTTCTTTTTTCGATAATAAAGAAAGATCCCTACAGCAACAAGGATTATACCAAGATAAAGAAGAGCCTTACTTTGTTCCATTAAACCGAACCTTTTTAGTTGGGATGAAGAATAAAGTGGCAATTCTAGATTAACTTGTTGTTGATAGTTTTGATTGTTGGCATCATAATATTTTAAGAGGACTGGAAGATTAAGAGTGTCTAATCTTTTATTGATAAAAATATCTAGTTCTTCCGATTCTGTATCGTCCGAGTCTACGTCTCCCAAATAAAAATAATCAGTAGTTGATAAAAGTTGATAATCTTCTGAAGGGAGAAGTTGAAGTTCAAGAAACTTTACATCCATGGTGCCGGCATTGGCGATTTCAACAGTTACTTTTGCAGGAACATTATCTTGATAATCTGTTGATTTCTTGATATAAACTTTTAGTTTTGGTTTCTCTCCGATTGAAAGAGCAAGGAGATCTTGAATGTGGTAGGCGTTTCCTTTTTCATCATTATAAGTTAGGTTTAAAGGAATTTTATACAAGCCGGGAGCGGCACTAGGATCGGCTTTGAGTCTAAAGGAAAGAGTGTTTTGAAAATCGGATTCTAATTGAGAAATTCTTCTTTCGGAAGATGATTGATAAGGAGCGAAAGGCATGGTGCTAGAACTTAAGTCGAGATAAAATTTAATGTCTTTTAACAAAGAGTCGGCAAGGTTCTTTACTAAAACTTGAACTTCTGCTTCGGCTCCAGGGGGAATTGGGTCAGGCGTGGATTTTACTGAAACAATATCTAAGATTGCGTCGTGGGTTTGAATGTCAATTAGAAATTCGTCATCTGTAAAAGAAATCCAAGATTCTTCAGAGATTTTAATCATAAGTTCAATTTCGGCTTCTCCTTCAATAGCTGCTGGATCAACTTTAAGAACGTATTCTACGATTTCAGCATCGGCACCAGTAGAAGAGGCACGAAGTTTTCCAATGTTTTTCTCTGCAGTGTCTCCATAAAGAGAAAAGGGAAAACTGGGAACTATTTTTACAATGTGATCTATAGCGGATTCTTTTCCAGCATTTTCAATCTTAAATTTTACAGTAACTAATTGCCCGGGTTCTACAGGATCTGGTGATTGTGATTGAAGGGTTACTTCAATTTGGGGAGTGTTATACGTGGATCCAGCTTGAACAAAGGTAATTGTTAAAGACAATACAATTAAAAATAAAATTATTTTTTTCACTATTTACCACCTTTTTTATATAATAGGGAAGTCCTTATTTATTAATCTTTTCTTATAATTTAAGTGTAATATAAAGAACAACCTGTTTTCTTAGCTAATTGAGCTAATTCTTGAGTCCCCATGGCAATAGATCCATCAGCAAATTTCCAAGTAGGAAGGCCAGTGATTGCTTCTTCAGAACATTTTTGTTGTTGCTCTGTACATTCAGTATAATCTAAGTTCTTAAAAGAATCTCCAAAAAGATCTTTTTGTTGTTGACAGTGGGGGCACCAAGAAGCGCCAAATAATTTGGCCCCATTTTCGGTTAAACAGTCAGTAAATGTATTTAAATCTGAGGGTTCTTTTTTACATCCGATAAGGAAAATTACTGTCAATAAAACAGTTATCATTAATATAATTTTAATTTTCATTTTTTACCTCCGTTTTGTAAATATTATAACTAAAAAATAAAATGAACAAAATAAGGATTTGAGAGATTAAACAAAGAGGGCAAATTACACCAATTACTTTTAATTCTAACCCAGTCAAGTATAAAGAGAATATGAATGCAGCTAAAGAGAGGAGAAAATATCCTTTGCTAATTAATCTATTACTAAGGAAGGTGTTGATTTTCTTGAAGTTCACCTTTTTGATTAATAGAAAAGGGATTATTGCTAGAAGGAAGTATCCAAAAACTCCTAAAATTGAAACCGGGATGTCAAATATCTTTGCGTAAGCTGAACGATTAATTGTAGTGCAAGAGAATTGGGCATTGAAATCACAAACACTATCCACTAAAGTATAATGGAGATATGCTAAATAGGCTGAAGTTAGGACTCCAAGAATTGCAAGAATGATGAGGATTATTAAAGTAGTTTTCTTTTTCATGGAATTTATTTTTGAGGTTATTTTTTGACGGATTTGGGTTTATTGGTTGAAGGGGTTTTTCCTGGAACTGGAGGTTTGGGTTTCGGAGCTTGGGTTTTATTATTAGAAGTGGGAGTTTTAGCTTGAGGGGTTGGACGAGGAGGATAACTTTTGATTAGATATTTTTTATTTTTATCTAAGTCTGTAAACAAATCTAATTCTTCTTTTAGTTTACTGGAAGTGGAAGAACCGAAAGCCATCCCTTCGATTCGACAACCAAAAGCTCTTCTCAAGTGTTGAACTAAAGGAACGTAATCTCCATCACCAGAAACGAGAATGATAACATCTAATTTTGGGGCAAGTTCAATTGCGTCCATGGCTATCCCTACATCCCAATCTGCTTTTTTTGCCCCACCATAAAAAATTTGGAGATCTTTGGCCTTTACTTCATAACCAATTCTTTCCAAAGCGTCAAAGAACGTTTGTTCTTTAGTTTCTTCTGCTCTGACTACATAAGCAATGGCTCTAATTAAAGCACGATCTTGAATAGCCTCTTTGAGAATGGCTTCGAAATCAACTTTTTGATGATAAAGATTTTTTGCTGAGTAATATAAATTCTGGACGTCAATGAGAACGCCAATCCGTTGATCTTTGTAGATTTTCATAGAGTAGTTAATTTTAATGGATATATAAAAGTATTTGCCTAATTACTTCTTCCAGTCAAGGGTTGCTTTTGATCCAGTTAGGTAAGTATATGTTTGAAGGGCGGCTTTGGCTCCTTCTCCAGCAGCAACAATTGCTTGTTTAAACGGAGTATTGGTAACGTCTCCAGCAGCAAAGATTCCTGGACAAGAAGTTTCACAACGCTCGTTGATAATAATTTCACTGTGCTCATTAATGTCGGCCAAATCTTTTATAATAGAAGTGTCTACAACAGAACCAATTTCTAGGAAAAGTCCATCAATTTTAATTTCTCTGGTTTCTTTAGTTATTTTGTTTTCTGTAACTACTGTGTTGACAAATTTATCTCCGTTTATTTCAATAGGAACACTATCAAGAACTAATTCTACTTGAGGATTGTTTTTGGTTTTTTCTATAGTTAGTTCATCAGCACGAAATTCTTGACGGCGATGAATTAGGTAAACTTTAGAAGCAAAATGAGAAAGATCGTTAGCGGCTTCTAAGGCAGAATTTCCTCCTCCAACAACAGCAACAATTTTATCTTTGTACAAAGGACCATCACAAGTTGCGCAAGTAGAAACTCCTTTGCCGAAGAATTCGTCCTCTCCAGGAATTCCTAGTTGCCTTGGGACTTTGCCAAAAGTAAGAATTAAAGATTTGGCTTCGTGGGTAGACTTATCACCCATGGTTACTTGGAAATTGTTGTCTGTTTTTTCTATCTTAATTGCTTTTCCAAACACAAATTCTGCCCCAAACTTTTGAGCTTGGGTTTGAAATTTCTCAATTAATTCTGGACCTGTTTGAGGTAAGGCCCCAGGATAATTTTCAATATGAGAAGTTAAGTTTCCTTGACCGCCAATATCAATAGAAATTATGCTAGTTGAGAGTCTTTTTCTTCCGGTGTAAATGGCTGCTGCTAATCCTGCAGGGCCAGCTCCAATTATAATTACATCTTTCATTTTGATTCTGTTTCGGGAGGGGGGTTTAAAAAGATTGCTAAAGTGTTCTTATTAAGTTAGGGAGAATGCATAACCATTGTATCTCTCGTAATATTTATAAAGGTAAAGAAGTTTATGAAGACTGAAAAGAGGATGGAATTTAAAATAATTAAAAAAGAAGATGAGAACATCCATAAATATCCCACTGACGATTTGAAGATTGTTAAAGATTTCGCGGATAAATTACAAGTTGAATTGGGGGATTTCTTAGCAGGAGTAGTTATGTTTGGGAGCGTGGTAAGAAGAGAGAGTACAGAAAAAAGTGATATTGATGTTTTGGTAGTAATAGATGATTTGAGTTTTCAATTAACTGATCCTTTAGTAGAAACTTATCGATTAATTATTGAACGAATTATTGCTAAGGTTTCTGTAAAGCTGCATGTTACTTCGATGACGTTAACTTCTTTTTGGGAATATTCAAAAGCCGGAGATCCAGTAGTAGTCAATATATTGCGGGACGGGGTTGGAATTGTAGATAGTGGTTTTTTTGCCCCATTACATATGTTATTGAAACAAGGGAGGATTAGGCCTTCAGAAGAAAGTGTATGGAGATACTTTGGAAGATCACCAAAAACATTAGTCAATTCTCGATGGCATTTGTTGCAAGCAACACTTGATTTATATTGGGCAGTAATTGATTCTGCTCACGCAGCTTTGATGAGACGAAATGAAATTCCTCCGACCCCAGACCATGTAGGAGATATGTTAGATAAAGTTTATTCTAGGAAAGGGTTATTGGAAAAGAAGTATGTAGATACCATGGAGAAATTTTATAAGTTGAGTAAGGGGATAACTCATCGAGATATTAAGGAAATTAAAGGCCCAGAGTATGAGAAGTATTTTGCAGAAGCCCAGGATTTTGTTAAAAGAATGAGAAAACTGATTGAGAGAGGAAAGTTTTAGTTCTTGTTTACTTTAGTATGGAAATAATTAAATAGTTATTAGATCCATTAATTTATGTAATGGCAAATGAAACTGAATTTACGGACGAAGATATAAAGAGAGCAATTTCTCAGGGAGATATGCTCAGAACTTACAAACCAACAAAACCTAAAGTTGCAAGTATTGAAGTATTTGGCCGTAGTGACAATAATCATTCCTGGTTTGAAAGATATTGCCCCAATAATGACTTATTTAGTTCTATCAAATTAGGAGACACCATAGAAATCCAAGAGAAAAAATATCATGTTGGAGGATGCGGAAGCTCTTATTTCGGACCAGAAAGAACTCCTACTTTATTAGCATTTGATGGAGAAAGAACAGAATGGATGGAAAAAGATTATCCAGATCCAAACTATCACAACATCGATGAAATATTTAAAGATTATTGTCCATTTGACTAACAATCAAAACCTTTAATAACAACATCTTATTTCTAATCATTAATGAAAGATATTATTTTAAAATACTGCCTCAAGAACTTTTATGAATTTGGTTCTGTTAATCCAAAAGTTGTTTTGGGAATGGTGTTAAGAGAGGATTCTGGATTGAAGAAAGATGTTCCTAAAGTGATGAAATTAATTAATGAAGTTGTTGAAGAGGTTTCTAAATTAGAAAGTGGAGAGATTAAGAAAAGGTTGAAGGAAGTTGCTCCAGAAATGTTACAAGTTAAGAAAGAGAAGAAAATTGAGGGGCCATTGAAGGAATTGCCTAACGCAAAGAAAGGAAAAGTAGTAGTTAGAATTGCTCCTTCTCCAAGTGGGCCATTACATATTGGTCATGCATATGGTGCTTCTTTGAATTATGAATATGCTAAAATGTATAAGGGAAAATTTATTGTTAGAATTGAAGATACTAATCCTGAAAATATTTATGCACCTGCTTATGAATTAATAGTAGATGATGCAAATTGGTTGACTGATAACAAAGTTGCTGAAGTTGTAGTACAAAGTTCAAGATTAGGGATTTATTATGATCATGCTGAAAAATTAGTTAAGATGGGGAGGGCCTATGTTTGTGAATGTGATGCTGACAAATTTAAGGAAATTAAAGCGAAAGGAAAGGCTTGTCCTTGTCGAGAATTGAGAGTTAAAGATAATAGTTTGCGTTATGCAAAAATGTTTAATGGGTATGCGGAAGGAGAAGCTGTGTTGCGTTTGAAGACGGATATTAAAGATAAGAATCCAGCAATGCGTGATTTTGGAATCATGCGAATTAATGAACATGTTCATCCTAAAACTAGTAAAGAATCTAGAGTTTGGCCGTTAATGGTGTTTTCTGTAGCAATAGATGATCATGAATATGGAGTTACCCATGTAATGAATGGTAAGGAACATCATGACAATGGGTTAAAAGAAAAGATGATCATGGAATGTTTTGGTTGGACAGCTCCAGAATACAAACATTGGGGAAGAATTAATTTTGAAGGTTTTAAAGTGAGTGCTTCTAAAACAAGAGCGGCAATTGAGCATGGAGAATATTCTGGGTGGGATGACATAAGATTGCCTTTTTTATTGGCTTTAAGGAGAAGAGGGTACCAAGCAGGTGCGTTTAGGAAATATGCAATAGAGATTGGTTTAAGTTTAAATGATAAAACAGTTTCAATGGAAGAATTTTGGAAAATGGTTAATGCTTTTAATAAAGAGATTGTTGAAGAGAAGGCGAATAGATATTTCTTTGTTGATGGCCCTAGAGAAGTTGTGATTGAAGGGGCTCCATCGAGAAAAGTAGAAATTGAGTTACATCCGGATTTCTCTGATAGAGGGACAAGGAAGTTTAAAGTTGGAGAAAAAGTGTTTATTGCTGAGAAAGATTTAGGGAATTTGAAGGAAGGGGCCATGCATAGGTTAATGGATTATTGTAATTTTACTGTTGAGAAAGGGGTGTTGAAGTTTTTATCTGAAGATTATGAAGAATATAAAGCTGCTAAGAAAAAAGGAAGAATTATGCATTGGTTGCCAGTTGAAGAGAGTGTAGGAGTGGAAGTGTTGATGGAAGATGATTCTACAGTAAAGGGTTTAGGAGAGAAAGAAATGAAGAAGTTGAAAGTAGGAGACATTGTGCAACTGGAAAGAAGATATTTTGCGAGAGTTGATGAAGTAGGAAAAAAGATTATAAAGATGTGGTACTTACATAAATAAAAAATGGCGAAAATTAGTAGAGATACACCGTTGGCGGAAATTACTTTGCGTAGGTATGAGAAGCCGACAATGGATGGCCGTGATTTGGTTCGAAAGTTCTGTTTATCTGTGGGATTATTACAACCAGGAGATTCTAGAGACGTAGTGGTTGATGTTTTACATGTATTAATGAAGGCTAAAAAAGGAAGGGAAGAGTTACATTCTGAAGAAATTAAGAATAAAGTAATGGAATTGCGTAAAGAGTTGAAGATACCTATGTTGGGGATTGCTAGCTCTAATATCAGGCGGCAGTTGAAACGATTGAAGGATTTGCATTTAATTGAAACTAATGCTAATTTGTATCGGGTTAGTGAGTTTGGAGAACTTTCTGAGATCTTTGAAGAGAAAATAGAGAATTTTGTTTTAAAATCTGTGCTAGGTAGAGTTAAGGATTATTTACAGAGAATGGACGAAGAATTTAAGCACAATAAAGTAGAATAAAAATGGGACTATCTAATCAAAAAACAATTGAAGAAAGAATTTTAGCAATAACCAAAGCAAGGAAAGATTCAAAACCGATTACACCAAGAAAATTGTATGGGTCAATTAGTCCAAAAGACGTTTCTAAAGCAAGAAGAAAATATTTTTCTTTAAAACCAATTAATCTGTGTCCCATAAAAAGAGCAAAACAAATTGTTGATGCTAGAAGATATTTATTAAATGAATATAATGGAGAAGGACCTTACCAAAATGGCCAATAAAAAAGAAACATTAAAACATTTAGATTTTGTATTAAATGTAGTTTGTAAAGAACAGATAATAAAAGGTTTTGTGGTTCCTCCAGAAAGAATGCAGTTGGTTAAATTAGATATGCAAGAAGGAGCACAAGTGATGATGTCTGCTCAAGAAGAACGGGCTAAAGAAGCAAGACCTGGGGATTATGATAAAGCCGTTGTTTATGGATGAGACTTCTAATAAATTTGATAAGAATAAAATAATAATTAAAAAGAATTAATAAACTAAATAATGTCTTCTTCTGAGATTACGACAAAATCTCCAGTAGCAATAACTGCAGAAAACGGAATTAAGATATCTCCTTCTTTAGATCTTTCTAGTTCCATTTTGTCAATGTAAGAAGTTGGACCTCTTATAGACAAGTGGATAAGTTCTCCGGAACTAACTTCAAAAATTAGGTCCCCAACTTCTCCAAACTTTTTTCCAGTTTTAGAAACTACTGTTTTTCCAATAAGGTCTCGTGAATAATCTTTTTTATCTTCAGCCATGTTAAACCCCCTCGTTTTTATTTATCAGGATAAATTATGAAGGGTTTGGTTGATATATAAAGTTTTCTATGGGAGAAGAGGTATTTTGGAGAAAGATTAATAATAGAGGGAATGTTGCTAAGAATAGATGTGGGTACATAACATAAATCCGGTTTTGTTGCAATTTGGTTCTTTAGAGATTAGGTATTATGGAATAGTGTATGTAATAGGTTTCTTCTTAGCTTTATTGTGGATGTTTCATATGAAGAAAAGGGGGGAGTTGAAGTTAAGTAGTGATGATATTTGGGATATGTTATTTTGGATGACAGTGGGAGTGATAGTGGGCTCAAGAGTATTTGAAGTGTTTTGGGAACCTAGTTATTATCTGTCTAATCCTCTGAATTTTTTTAAATTCTGGCAGGGAGGAATGTCATTTCATGGTGGTTTTGTAGGAATTGTTGCTGCGGCGTGGATTTATTGTAAGAACAAAAAGTTGAATTTTTGGAAAGTGGCCGATATTTTGTCTGTACCAACCCTGTTTGCTTTGGCCCTAGGAAGAATTGCTAATTTCACCAATGGGGAATTAGTGGGGAGAATGTTTGAAGGAAAATGGTGTGTTCAGTTTCCTGGTTATTCTGGATGTAGGCATCCTTCAACGTTATATGCTGCAGGAAAGAGGTTTTTGGTAACTGGTTGGTTAGTTATGGTTACTTTTTGGAAAGAGTTTAAGCCAGGATTTGTGTTTTGGAATTTTGTTTTTTGGGAAGGATTGGGAAGAATAATTGTTGATTTTTATCGTGATGATGTGTTGTGGAGTGGGTTTACAATAGGGCAGTGGTTTAGTTTAGTGATGGTATTGGTGGCAGGGGTTGTGTTTATTAAAATTTATAAAGAAGATTGGAAGAAGATATTTGGATTAAAATGAGCCATAAGAAAAACATTAGGTTTAAGGTTGAAGCCAAAACTGGGAAGTTAGTTAGGAAGTTTAATGTTAAATTAGTTGTTGAACTTGATGAAAACGACATGAGGTGGTTCTCCCATATAGATAATCCAAAAGAAGAAACAGAAGAATTTTATTTGTTCATAGAAGAGATATTTTCAACAGCATTTCAAATTATTATTAACGGTAGGTCACACATGTTTGAAAAAGTTTACTCTTCAAGATTTAACCTTGACTTTACAGTATATACAAAGAACATGTTTGAAGGTAAGGAAGTAAACAAATACTACATTTATGTTGGTGTAAAACATAAGAAAGAAAACTTAGTTGTTGAGCCAAGAGACAATAATTTGTTTATGATGGTCCCAACTAATTTATTGTTGGGCCAGTTTAATAATTATAAAAATAAAAAACAAAATAAAAAAGAAATAATTTTAGAAATAACTACTGCAGTTATTCATGAAATGACTCATCTTTTGGATCCATTAGCAGCAAAAATACTTAGACAAGAAATTAAGGAAATTACAGAATTAGATTTACTTAGAGTAGAAGGTTTGGCAACATTCCAGCAGACAATTTATGAACCAAAAGAGTTTATTATAGTTGGAAAAATTAAATCTTATCACCAAAATATTAAAAGATATTTTGACTATAACCTTAAACAAATTAAAGGAGACGCTTATTACTTTGGATTTTACATGTGCCTAATAATGTTTACACACTTTATTAAGGAGAAGAATAATGCCTTGTATGAACAACTATATCAAGTTGTTTTCTCAGGAAACCCAGATTATGAAATATTATTTGCAGAATTAAAAAAAGATGAGACCCGAAGATTATCGGTAATATTCAAACAAATTGTTGCTAGACAGAGTACGAAAACTTTCTTTAAGAAATTTTATGAAACTGCAATTGTGCTGAAGTTGGATTTGGCTTGTTTGCCAGAGATTAAAGAATTGATTGAAAAGTTATAAAAAAGATTGGAAGAAAATAATTAAAATAAAATAACGAGGTAAATAAAAATGTTAGCGGATATGCCAATGGATTTAGACAAAGTTAGTAAAGAAAACTTAGATAAAGAAATTTTGAGGATTGGAATGATTGCGGAATTAGATGCGGTGAGTTTGTATGAGCAATTAGCAGCAACCACAAGTAATGAGAAATTGAAGAAAGTTTTCTTAGATATTGCCAAAGAAGAAAAAACACACGTTGGAGAATTTCAAGCGTTACTTTTGGAATTGGATAAAGAGCAAGAACAAGAACTAGAAGAAGGAAGAAAAGAAGTAGCAGAATTATCTGAGTGAAAATGAAGAAAATAAGTTTTATTTTTTTATTGTTTTTATTAGTATTCTTAGTTAGTTGTGGAAATGAAGTTGTAGAAGTAGTAGTGGATGATATTCCCAATGGTGAAGTGGTTGAAGGAGTTGAAGCAACAGGAGTTGTGCACGAAGTGAGAATTGAAAGTCTTAAGTTTTCTCCGACAGATTTGGAAGTAGAATTAGGAGATTCTGTGAATTGGATTAATGAGGATAATGTTGCCCATACAGTTACCTTCGAGAACGCAATGTTGGATCAGCATTTGGAAAATAAGGGCGAAGTGGAGTTATTTGTAAATGCCGTGGGAGAATTAAGGTATTTTTGTGTGTATCATCCTGGGATGCAAGGAAAGGTAGTAGTAAAGTAACCTTTATTTTGTCATTTCTTTTATCTTTTGGTCACAGCCGGGTCTTTGATAAAGATTTGTGTCAAAGGGTTTTAATATATGTAAAACTCCGAGTATTATAGATAGATTTTTTTAAGTTAATTTTGAGGTTGGCAATGGCAAGAAATAATTGGTATGATAACGTGAGTAGTGTAGTTATTGCTCTTTTTCCGCCTAAAGTTGATTTTAGAAAAATTGATTCTGGCATGGGCTTAGAAGAATTAATTCAAGGTGCCAAAGAAAAGGAAGAACAAGAGAGGAAGTATAAAGGAGAATTTAGAAGTGGTTATCAAAGAATGATTAAGGTTTATTCTAAAGATATTGTTGAACGGGGCGAGAAAGGATCTACGAATATGGATTTTGGGAAAATTTGGGGAGGATATAAGGATGTACCCGAAGAATATAAAGTTCTGGTTGAATATAATTATGATAAAAAGAAAAGGTTTAGTTCCAAAAGGGAAACATGGAAGGGAAGAATTAATTCGGGAGTTTTAAAAAATATTGCAGAAGAACGAAGAAGAGGGAATTTAAATGAAGTTAGTTTGCTTAATGCTGAAAATGCAGGAAAATTTTATGCGTTGATCGATCTTTCGTTCAAAGCCTTGGCCCATCCATCTTTGAAAGTAGAAGAAGGAAAGGCATTGGTAGAAAATGTTTATATGGCTTTTTATGTTACGCGGGAAAAACTGGAAAGAGAATTATTTAGAAGATTTGTACAAATAGAATTACATCCAACTCATGAGGGAACTTTGAATGCCCCAGATAGTGTTAAACGAGGATTGGTGCAGACTTCTAAAAATGTTAAAAGAAGATATGCCATGTTTACTGAAGTGAAACCAAGTGTTAGGGGGGCAACAGACGCTTGGATGGATAGACAGAGAAAAGAAAGAGACAGATGGTTGGATAGCTTACAAGACACTGCAGACCTTGCTTTTCCCGAAGAACCAAGTGTAAGGGTTCAAGAATAATAAAGGGTGTTGTTATTTCTTTGTTCTCGATCTTTAACAGAACCAGGTTTGTTGATTCTGGGTCTGTGAGAAGTGAGGTCTCTTCTTAATGTTATGTTGAGATCCTTTAGAAAAATATTCATTCCTTCTTCCATTGAAAAGGGTCCTTTGAGAAGACCAGATTTAGCAGGTTCTCCAGTAAAGACAACCAATCTATCAGAAAGATAATCTAAAAACATTAAATCATGATCAACAACCATAATGGTTATTTCCCTTTCGTTAGCAATTTTTTTAATAATTTTGGAAATTAAAAGTCGTTGTTCTACATCAAGATATGCGGAAGGTTCGTCAAGGAGGAAAAGTTCGGCATCTTGAGAGAGACAATGAACAATAGAAACTTTCTGAAGTTCTCCTCCGGAAAGTTCAGATAACCTTTTTGTTAATAAGTTAGTAAGGTTTAAGGGCTCTATTAATTGTTGATTATATTTCTTGATTGCTCCCTGTAAAAACTCCATCACTAAATGATCAGATTCTGTTTCTAAATATTGGGGTTTGTAGGCTACTTTAACCTCTTCGTCGAGTTCTCCAGAATCTTGTTTAATTAGTCCAGCGAGTAGTTTAATAAATGAGGTTTTTCCGATTCCATTCTCTCCAAGAATTCCAATAATTTCGTTTTTGTGGAGTTCTCCTTCTTCAGTTTTTAAATGGAAATTTCCTAATTTTTTCTGAAGGTTTTTCCAAGAGACTAGGGTTTGTTTAGATCCAACTTGACGATCTTGAACTTTTTCAAACTTGATAGGATAACTACGGAAACGAATGTTTTCTTCTTTGAGATAACCTTCAAGGAAAGAATTGATTCCTTCTCGTGTTGATTTTAATCCAGAAACAATACCATAAGCTGCTTCTTGACCATACATGACATTGAGAAGAGTAGTCATATAATCTAAAATTATAAGGTCGTGTTCAATTACCATAACTGCGGTGTCTTCTTTTGTAAGAGAACCAATATATTTAGCTACATTAATTCTTTGTTTGATATCAAGGTAAGAACCGGGTTCGTCGAAAAGATAGATGTTGGCTTTCTTTAATACTGCTGCGGCAATGGCAACTCGTTGGAGTTCTCCTCCAGAAATTTTAGAGATTTCTGTGTCTAAGAAGTTAGAGAGGTTTAATTGTTGAACTACTTCAGTTAGATTATCTGTTTCATTGACCTTACTTAAAAGTTCTTTTACAGTTCCCTTAAATTGTTTAGGGATTAAATCTACCTGCTGAGGTTTGTAAGATAATTTAATTTCTTTTTTTTCTAATTTCTCAAGGAATTTTTGAGTTTCGGTTCCTTTGAAGTGGGCGATTATTTCTTTAAACTTGGGAGCGTTTTCCCAGTTACCTAAATTAGGTTCTAAAAGCCCAGCAACTATTTTTAGGGCAGTAGTTTTTCCAATTCCATTCTTTCCAAGGATTCCAGTAACTTGGTTGAATAAAGGAGTAGGTAATGAAAATAATTCAAATGAATTTTCGCCATAACGATGAACTGGTTCTTTGTTTAATGCTTCAGGAAGATTGATAATTTGAATTGCTTGAAAAGGGCACCTATTTGGACAAATTCCACAACCAGTGCAGAGCACTTCGTCTATCTTGGCTTTTTTATGTATCTCGTGTTCAGCAATACAATCAGTACCAGTCCGATTGACAGGGCAAAGCTTAGCGCAAAGAAAGTTTCCACATTCTTCGGGATGGCATTTGTCTCGGTCAATGATAGCAATTCTTTTCTTCATAGAACCTCATTTAATGGAGTTTTTTATATTATTTTTGGTAGAGAAACGGAAATGGGTCTATTGGGTGGTTTTTAGTGGAAGTTTTAGCTGTTTGACTATTTTGGAGTTACAAACTCATAAAATGGCCTTAATTTATTTTTTGTCATCTTTTAATAGTAATCTGCTTCAAATAAGAGCATATGGGCATAAATTTGTAGATTGTTTAGTTTTTAGATAAATTTAAAAATAGGATTCTTTTCGAGACTATATGGCAAAATGTAATGTATGTGGAAATAAATTAGCAGAATTATTTTTGGGTAAACTTAAGGGAACTGTAGTCAAAAAAGAAGGTTCAAATAAACAATATAATGTTTGTTTTGAGTGCCAGAAGAAATTGGGAAGTAAAGAAGAGATCTTGAAGAAAATTAAATGATTGTGCCCTTGTAGCATAGTAGCTATTGCGTCGGTCTCGTATAATTTTGAGCGAAAACCGAAGGTCGGGAGTGCAACTCTCCCCAGGGGCTTATATTTAAAATGCCAAAGTTAATCTTAATTAAAGGACCTGCCGGAGTTGGAAAAACTACTATTTGTAAACATCTTTCTAAAAAATTAAAAAACTTTGAGTATATTAATCTAGAAGAATTTAAGGAAAAATTTAATCATTTAGAACGTACAGAAAGAAAAATTAAAGCACACGAAGTATATTATCTGGAGATTAGGAAATTAATTGAACAGGGAAAAAGTATCCTTCTTCAGGAATCATTCTTGAAAGATCTCCAGGAAGAATTGGGAATGGAGTTGAAGGTTAATAAGTATGAAATTGTTTCTATTTTTCTTAAAGCCTCATTAGAGGAAACCAAGAAAAGGAATTTAGAAAGAAAACAAAAAACTGCCACGGAAGAATATATGAAAAACAGTTATTCTTATCTTGCTGTTCCTGAGAAGAAAGATATTATTATTAATGTAGAAAATATTTCGGTGGAAGAAACAATTGTTTTGGTTATGAATTTATTAAAGGAATAAATATATTTATTCTTGTGAAGATTATTGTTTGGAATATAGATTTTATAAGATACAAAATTAATTAATATTGTTTTGTTTTTGTTGAATAATAATTGAGGTGATTTTGATGATAAAAAAAGTTCTTGATGTGAGAGAAGGTGTGGGAAGTTTTCCTAAACAAGATTTAGATTCTTTGGTTGGTTCTGAAAAAATTAAGGAAACACCATTTTCGTGGGGGAAAGAATTGGCATATGGAGAATATAATGGATGTTCGATAACCTTGTGTGTTCCAGGAAACCCTCACATGAAAACTCAACAAATTCATATCTCTGGAGAAGTTAAGGCAGTTGAAAGAGTGGTAGAAGAATTTCAAGAAAGATATTCTTGGGCAAAAAATAGTTCTTCGGTTTATTAAAATTAATCATTTTATTTTTCTTTTATTTTAAGGGTATAATTTATAAAAAATGAGCGTTGATTACTTCTTATGGAAGAGAAGATATTAAAATTATTAGAGAAAGCCGAAACCGTTTATTTAGATAATTTTTCTAGAGAATGTTGGTTTGAAAGAGCGGTGTTTCTTAGTTGGTATTGTAGCATAGGAGATTGTACTTTTTGTTATATGAGTACTCAGAAAGATAAAATAAAAGATCCTAAGAAAGCAAGGCGGAGATTAAGTTCTGTTTTGGCCGAGGTTTTATTAACAAAAGAATTGGTATGGGGAGTTGAATTTCTTTCTGCGGGTTATGGATCTTTTAGTAATGATGAATTATTAAATATATTAGAGAAATGTTTTTTGTTTGTGGGGGAGAAATTATGGTTGAATGTTGGTTATCTCACTGAAAGAGAATTAGAGAAATTTATTCCTTTTGTGAAGGGGGTTTCGGCTTCAATAGAATCTGTTAATTGGAAAGTGAGGAAGGAAGTTTGTCCATCTAAACCAGTTGAACCTATGTTAAAGATGTTGGAGTTGGCTGAAAAGAAAGGATTGAAGAAGGCAATCACGTTGATTGTTGGTTTGGGAGAGACTATTGAAGATATTGAAGAATTGTTTAAATTTGTTGAAAAATATAAAATAGATAGAGTAACTTTTTATTCGCTTAATCCTCATCCCGGGACTCCATTTACTAAGAGTCCAGAATTGAGTTATTATTTACGGTGGATTGCTTCAACTAGAATTAGGTTTCCTAAATTGGAAATTGTTGCGGGGAGTTGGATTGATAGGCCCGAAGAATTTAAATGGTTATTAAAGGCAGGGGCAAATGCGTTTACTAAGCTTCCAGCATTCAAGTCTTTTGGAACTTTTGAAGCTAAGAAAATTGAAGAAGGGATTAAGGAAGTTGGAAGGGTTTTGAAGGGAAGTATAACTGAGTTACCTGCTGTTAATTGGGAAAAAGAAATTAAGAAAGCTGGGCTTGAAGAGGAGTTAGAGAAAGAAGTCCTGGAGAAATTGAAAAAGTACTTGCAGAAGATGGAAAAGAATATAAATCAGTAAAAATGTGAGAGTGAAGGTGGTTTTTAATGGATGATACTAAAAAATCAGAACAATACCAATATACTAATAATAAAGAGTTTTCTACAATTAAGATTGATCAGGCATTAGAAGTAGAAGATACTGTGAGAGAAATGAATATAGCTAACGAATCTCCCGATGAAGAAGTTAGTAAAAAAAAGGATTTGCGGACTATCGGAATTATGGTTGCTGTTTTGATAGGGATCATATTTTTTTCTTTGGGAGGAATTAAGTTGAGTGGTCATTTTACCGCCGCAGATGTTATTGATGTTGATTATTTACATAAAGAAAATTGGGAAGGAAATTTGGACGAAGACAGGGGTTATGTATATGATGGATACAGCTTTGTTTTTGTTGATGGGTTGTGGTGGACAGAGATGGCTAAAGGAAATGAACATTTGAAGGTACCTTTACACTTTGGACCAAATCATGTTTCAGAAATTGAGAGAAAAGGCGAGCTAGATGCTGCCTTTAATTCAGGAGAAGTCATTTATATTGCTATTAACCCAACCACTGCAAATAAATATTATACTTTGGCATTGTCAGAATTGAATTTTAATATTGCTAAAGGGATAAGTAGAAGACCAATGGCGGTTTGTACTGAAGAAAATGCAATCTGTGAAGATCGAGAGATATTAAGTTGCAATAATACTAAAGGAAAACCGGTAGTTGAACTTGCATATGGTGGAGAAGGAAAAATTGAAATGGATGGGACTTGTATTTTGATTTCCGGAGAAGAATATGACATTGTTAAGGCAGTAGATAGGTTGCTGTTAATATGGTATGGCGTTATGAGTTGAAGATGACTAACTTATTTTGGAAATTTACTTATTTTTTTTATCCTCCAATACTGAGGTTGTTGGAGAAAGCTAAGGTGCACAGTTCTCGGCAAAATTATTTGATTGGAAAGTTGGTAGATGATTCTTCCTTAGAAAAAATTAAGGAGAAGTTATTGTTAGAAGGTTTTGAAAATGCCATTCTTTCTTGGAAAGACCCGGGAGAGGTGTTGAATATGCGTCGGGTGACTAAGGGGGTTTATCAATATCATTTGAGAATCTTTAATGATCTGGAAATCAGGGGCCATTATGAATTTTCTTCTGAAGGGAACCCCCTGGGCCATATTAAAGAAAAGGTCTTTGTTCCTGAGAAAGATTATTTTACCTCTTTGTTGAATGATTTTCTGAAATGAGTTATTGTTGATTAAGGTAATTAATAAGAAATTCTTTAACTTGATAGAAATCATCAAATGATCCTTGAATGTGGGGTTGGCAAGATAAGTTGGAAGCTGGGCTGTTTTTGGTTAGGTTTATGGCGAGAGGTAAGCCTACTTCTCTCCACGCAGAGACGTCATTTTCATTATCTCCAATGAATGCTGTGTTTTCTGGAGAGGTTTTTTGTTGGATTAAGGTTACTTTTACTACTTCTCCTTTTTTCCACAAAGGAACATTTATTCTTCCAGTTCCAGTAAAATAACCTTCTTGAATGTGTACTTCATTGGCTAGGGCAAAATCCAAATTAAGTTCTTGTTTTAATTTTTCAGCGACAAAGTCTACTCCGCTGCTAACAATTCCTTGAGTGATGCCTTGTTCAGTTAGATAGGTACAAAATTCTTTTAATCCTGGGGCATACGGAGGCGGAAAAATTGCAGGGAAAACTTTACTAGTGGGAATTCCAGCTAGATTGGAACAATTCTTAGCAAACCATTCTGGATAAAGTTCCGGTTTGTCGATATAATAAGCCAATGATTCTTTCCACTGATCCCATATTCCTGCGGCTCTGCCAATAGCATCCCAACTAGAGTGGTAAGATCCCTCATAACGTACCATAGTGCCATCCATATCAAAAAGGATTAATTCTAAAGCCATAAAAATATTTTTGGGAAGGTGGTTTATTACTATTTCGGTGATTAAGATTAGAAAATTATATTAAAAGTGGAGGTTTACTTAGTATAATGTTAATTAGTTTTTTTGAAGAATTTCCCACTAAAGAGAATTTGAGTAAATTGAACTTGGTTAATTTTTCTACAAAGTTGTATGTTGCGGCTACATCTTTGAAAGAGTTTGAGAAAATTGTAAATTCTGTTTCAAATAAGTATGTTAAAGAGTTTATTTATTGGCCACTTTTGAGTAAAAAAGAAGGTTATTGGATATCTCCGTTCTCTAACAGAAAAGGGTTGTTAAGAATTTTGGAAGAGTTGGGAGAAAATAAAGTTTCAGTGATGTTAGATTTAGAGTTACCAACAAGACATAATTTTTGGTTGTACTTTACGCAATTGTTTAATTTCTCTAAGAATAAAAAATTGGTTGGAGAGTTTATTGAAAAGTATAAAGGGGATGTTTACTTGGCCGAATATTATCCTGAAGGGATTAGGAAGGAGAAGATCATGAGATACTTAGGGTTGCACTTTTCTAATGAAAAGGTTAAGGTAATAAAGATGATTTATCATTCATTACATAATTTTAAAGAAGAGTTTATTAGAAAAGAATTGCAAAGAGGTCGGGAAGAATTAGGGGATCGGTTCTTGGTGGCATTAGGAACTATTGCTAAAGGTGTTGGGGGAAATGAGCCCTTGTTAGAAGCAAAACAGTTAGATGATGATTTACAGATGGCTGAAGAAATTAAAGTTAAGGAAGTGATTATGTTTAGATTAGGTGGTTTAACTAAAGAATATGTTTCTGTATTAAAAGCATTTTCAAAATAACTTTTTAAGGAAACGTAAGAATCTTGGTTCTTTGAGAAAGATTTTCTGGAGTAATTTTTTAGGTGATTCTCTAGAATGGGTAGATAAGAGTTTCTTTATTTTTGGTTTTGAGATTAAATTAATTAATTTGTGGTAATCTTGATTGGAAAATTTGTTTAGAATAGTTCTTATTTTAAGATGTAGATTTAGGTTTTTGGAAATGTGGAAAGGGGGTTGGCGGTTGGTGAGTTTGTGAGTTAAGTTTATTGCGGCTTTAAATCCAGGAATTATTCCTCCTAAGGTTGTGGCCTTAACATGTCCTGCAGCATCACCAAGAAGATAGATGTTATCTTGTTTTGTGATTAAGTTAGGGGTGTAAATTGGAATGGTGCCGGCTTGTTTTTCAATTATATTTTTGGGAGAAATACTTAGGTGTGCTAGAAGTTTGGTGAAATAATGGGCCGGTCTTTTTCTGGTTGCTAGGCCAATTCTTGCCATAGTAGAAGATTCGGGAACTAACCAAGCAAACAATTCTGGGGCAAGATTATTGTTGAAAAGAGTTTGATAAGTAGTGGGATTGAAGTTGCCCTTGATTGTGGCTTGGAAACCAACGTAATAATCCCTCTTGAGAAGAAGGGGATTTAGATGTTTGGTGATTAAAGAAGAGGGGCCATCTGCTCCAATGATAATATCTGGAGAGATTACTTTTTCTTTCTTTTTGTGTTTGAAGATTAATTGGTAGTTAGAAGTTATAGAAATTAATTTATGTTTGGGGTAGAATGTTGTTCCTTGGTCGATGGCCAGATTAAGGAGATGTTGATCAAATTTAATACGATCTACTAAATATTCTGTTTTATTGATTTTAATCTTTTTTCCGGTTGGAGAAAATACTTCAACATGAGAAAAAGTATTAATAAGGAAATTTTTGTTAAGAGGAATAAATTTCTTTATTTCAGAAGTTAATAATCCAGTACATTGGATTGGTTTACCGAGTTCTTTTTTAGGTTTTTGATCGAATAAGTGAACATTAAATCCTTGTTTAGAAAGTTGATATGCAGCATAAGAACCAATGGGTCCTGCCCCTACAATCGCTATATTCATTTTTATAATTAAGATTAAATAAATGCTAAAAAAATACGAAGAACTTCTTCCAGTTAGTTAAAAAGAAAAGAAAAAAAAATTAAAATTTGGAAGAAGATTAATCACTTACTTAATAGTAAGTTTGGTCTTCTTCGTTGTTGTCGTCTTTTTTCATTCTGCTAAATCCTAAGATTAAGCCAATGATAACTAGTAAGACAACTAAAACGATTAGAGCAATTTCTAAACCGTTTCTTAGGCTAACTTTGTTTCCTTCTTCTGCAGGTACAACATTAGCAGTTAATTCGATAGTCTTCAGGGTTTCACCATCAGCTTTAACAGCTAAGGTAGCTACTTTTTCAGCAGCTTCGTTTGCAGTAGCGGTAACATAAGCATAGACAACTTTGGTTTTTCCAGATTCTAAAACAACTAAGTTTTCAGATAAACTAGTAGTTAGAGATGAGTCTCCGGATAATTCCAAAACATAACTCTTATCATTAGCACCAGCGTTGGTTAGAGCAACTGGGAAAGCTGCTTGCTGACCAGCAACTACGTTTTGAGTTTCTGGGCCTACAGTTAAGATTAATTTGTCTTGTGTTTTTTGTTCGCCTTCAAGAACAGTTAATACATACTCTTTAGTTTCTGTTGCGTACTTATCGTACTTAACATTAACAACAAGTAAGTAGTCTTTTGCTTCAGCGTTTGCTGGAATCTTTAAAAAGATTTCAGGAGTTGCTTCAGAGTCGCCATCAACTTTTGGGTCTTCGTCTTCTTCAGCTTCGAGAGCAACGAATACACCATTTTGGATTCCTAATTCAGGAACAGCAACGGTTACTTTAACTACTTCCTCTTCGTATTCAGCATTATTTTCTAAAAGAACGGTTGTCCAAACAGACTGGCCAGCTTTAACAGTTAAACCAGGTGAAAAGATAACGTCTTCCATATCTACATTGTGTTCAGATGGGTTGATTTCTAGGGTAACATATGTAGTTACATCTTCAAAACCGTCACCGGAAACAGTGATCTTTAAATCATGTTCTCCAGAGTCCATTTCTTTTGGAACATAGATATTCAATGTTTTGTAGTACTTTTTACTTGCTTTCATATCAAACAAGTTGGTTTCGTCTTCTACAGAAGAATCGTAATCAGCATAATCATAATCTGCTAATTCAACTTCTACTTGGACATCTTCTACTTCTTCAGAAGCTTCTAGCTTCACTTGTATTTCTAAGTCTTCGCCTTCTTGAATTGCGAAAACACCATCAACTTCATTGTCGTTAATTTCCACTTCAACAACTTCCACGGGCACAACAGCAGCCATAACCATTGGAAGAGCTATAAGGGCAACAACAAACAAAGCCAATATACTTAATAGTTTTTTCATTTTGTATCTCCCTCCAAATTTTAAGAGATTATTTTTGTTTTAGTCACTAAAACCCGCGCTCATATATAAACATTTCGCTTATTTAGTATTCGCGAGTAATTACAGGTTGTTTCTATTCTTTAATAGTGTTTTATTTCAGATCAATTACCCGATTGGTACTATAAAGGGTGTAATCTGAGTAGGCACTAACTTTTAAGGAATATTCTCCTGGTTCGATGTTGTTAGGAATATCAAATACAATTCCTAAGCTTTGGTGATTTCCTACGTCTAAGTTAGGAACGTAAGCATATCCCACTAAACCAAGCTCATAGATAGTTGCGGTAACCTTGATCTTTTTTAAATCTTTTTTACCATTGTTCCCTATATTGATTACTACTGGGAATGATTCTCCTATACTTGGTTCGGGGTTTGATCCAATAGATATGAATTTTAAGCTTTTTGAGGAAATCTGGCTTTTCTGAGGATTGTCTTCTGGACAGCCATCTTCGTCTTCGTAATTGTCGAAGTCTTCAGGATCTAGAGGACATAAGTCATCTACATCGCAGATTCCGTCTTCGTCTGTGTCTTCGCAAAGGTATTCGCAAGAGTTGTCTTCTTCAGTAGCTTCAGGGTTGAAGTTTTCTGCTTCTGGGTCAGTACAGCCAAGTACTTCATCTA